>OLRQ01000097.1_pt1 | contig 93966 bp, 86 predicted proteins | sample 1671971 | NCBI WGS metagenome assembly OLRQ01 (sample SAMEA3136631, study PRJEB25190) | human gut metagenome | biome: human gut; feature: human-associated habitat; material: faeces | place: Austria | collected 2013
AGGACTTTTCAATATATAATCCTCGTCCTCTAACCATGAGAAAAAACTTGACAAAATTCTACGGATGTTATCTATCGTCACACGACTTGATTGCTTTTCATTCTGATAATTTATCAGATAAGAACGCAAATCTTCTGTTTGTATATATCGAATACTCTTATCAACGGAAATTAACATTGTCTCTATTGTAGTGCGATAATATTTCAATGTTTTCTCTGAGCATCCCTCAATTCCTTTTGCCGAGATAAAAGATTCTACCAACTTCGAATTATCATTATCATTCTCCTCAAGTACTGTTATTTCACAGCCATGTAATGTATATTCCAAAACCTTTTGCAGTTTCTGCATCTGGGCATTGTCGAGGTGCGGCAGCATCTGTTGCATTACATCAATAATGATCTGTTGTTTCATATGTCATTCTCCTTTGTTATTATACCAGAGAACAACTCAACGGCAGTTCTATCGGTTTATTATTCCCGCCGTTGGTAGGAATTGGTTACATAACAAGCCAATTAGTTTCCATGATAGAAGTCATTCTCACTATATTGAGCCCATTTTTTATACATCTCCTTATAGTGCCGTTTAATGTATGCTTGTATTTTTCGAATATCTCTATCATTAAGCATTCCTCTATTCTGTAACACAGTATCACCGTCAGCCTTTACAAAAAACTTAGCAGATCCTTCTTCTGTAAGTTTTCTGTCGCTTGCATGTACATGCATACACTCAATCACGCAAAAAGAGGTAAAATACAGATAGTACCCACAAATCTTATCCTGATAATATTTAGGCATCCCCATCCTCCATAAATTCTCGATCACTTTTCCAGTAATCTGTAACAATGCAAATCTCAATATCATCCATTGTCGTTTCCAATACCGTTCCATCCTCCGAAATCACCAAAGCTTTCTCTGGATTATTTAGATTCAAGATACGGATTCGATTTTCTTCGCGCGTAAATGCATATCCGTTAATAATCATATCCGCTTGATCCGCAATCTGTTTAATCTTGTCCATAAGCCAACCTCACTTCCTTAATGGGTTTTAAAAAAAACGAAGCGTCAATATATAAATCCCTCAAAACAGGAATCATATCAATATATTCCTCCTCCGGTTCCGCATTATGCTGATACTTTGCCATTACAACGATATACCCATTATCCCATTCTTTTATGGAAACAAATCGCTCTAATGAATATGGTCCACGAAAACGAATTATCTTATCTCCATAACGGAATTGAATCATATCTTTATCATTACTCAAATAAGCCTTTTCCGTATCCATAATACCCTCCTTCTTAATTGATATTATATATAATCTGCGTTCTACCGTAAACAATAATTTACCGCCTCATCCGTGCAACGCACGGATAGCTGCGATAGCAGCGTAGACAGACATCTTGGCAAACGGATGCTTGCATACGGATGGCAAGGTGTCTGGCAGAGGCGGTAACGAGGAAACTGCGAAGCAGTTTTCGAGTCTATCAGCGGCTTAGAGGTCGATGTCGGATACTTCAAGCTCGCCGGACATAAGACGAGGAAGTAATGTATCTCTAATATTTGCAAGATTTGCCGATTGCTTTTCATTTTCTTGCATTTGAGAATACATAGGAGTTACCGTTTCTTCAAAAATGCTCAGGGTTTTATCATCGGGAACATATAGCGGCATTGCATTTAGAATGTTGGTTGTCATACTTGGCACAGCAGAGCCAGCATTCAACGAAGCAAGGTCTTTGCCTTTTACAAAGTGATACACAAATTTTGCAATATTAGGACGAAGCATTTCGGTGTAGAACATTGTATCCACCGACCAAAATGCACCGTTAACATACATAACATTGTTAAGTGTACCTTTACGAGGGATAAGGACCGATTCGCCAGTATATAGTGGCTTCTCTACATATCGCATTATGCCACCAGAGCCATATACAGGATAACATCCGCCATCAAGTTTCTTATGGTCTTTACCGTATTTTACTGCAACTAAATCAGAAAGCTTTCCTTCTTTCCAATTAGGATTTTGGTTTTCTATAAACATTTGCTGATAAATTGCCTGAGCTTGTTGCTCTAAATTATTGTTTATCCTATTGTTGAGTTGAATTTTTTCATCCAACAATTCGCATATATTTGTTATTTTCTTTTGTTCTTTCAAACTCGGAAAAGAAATGGGCATCCTTTTGAAATCTTTCAAAACGATTCTTGGTATTGCAGAGCCTGAGCCATAATTATCACGAACATCCTTTTTCACTGCGGGGGACTTTAATGTATAGTACAAAAACTCTGATGTGACTTTAGTGTCATCCACCCTTAATATTGCTATTGATGATAATAATGCGGGTTGTTCTTTTTGTCTGTAAATAATCACATCTTCAAAATATCTTGCACCGTCTTTTCCGACAAGAATATCTCCGCTTTCCGGAACACATCCCTGCTTTTTTAGTTTTAGATAATCGGCTTCAGAAATTTTTCTACAATTAGAAAAATCAAATCCATACGCAGTAAAATCTTTTACCGATGCCATATAATACCCATTATCAACACTTTTAGGGCTGTTATGTGCACCATCTGTTACGAGTTTGCAAATATCATCTATTGTTGATGTTATCCATTCAGATCTCATACCCAATCGCCCCCAATTTCTTCCTAATCTCTCCCTCCAGCTCATGTGACTTTACAAACATCTCCGACAATTCCGATGTCAACCGGTCCATCTTTTCTTCAAATGGCTCATCATCCTCTTCTTGTTCCTCAATGCCCACATAACGACCAGGTGTAAGGATATAATCTTGTTTCTCGATTTCAGAAGTGTCGGCAACAGCACAAAAGCCCTTAACATCTTCAAGTGTTCCATCAGCAAAAGCTTCATAGGTATCTGAAATCTTCTTGATATCATCATCTGTCAGCTCCCGAAGCTTACGGCTCACCATCGTTCCCATTTTTCGAGCATCAATAAATAAAGTCTTTTCCGGTTGTTTCTTCTGCTTATTGATAAACCAGAGCGAAACAGGAATCTGCGTTGTATAGAATAGCTGAGTAGGCATTGCAACAATGCACTCAACTAAATCGGCATTGATAATATTCTTACGAATTTCACCCTCTCCACCTGATTGAGATGAAAGTGAACCGTTCGCCAATACCATGCCAATACGACCAGCTGGTGCAAGATGAAAAATCATATGCTGAAGCCATGCAAAGTTGGCGTTTCCTGCTGGAGGTATTCCATATTTCCAGCGCTGATCTTCTTTTAGTTTATCCAATCCCCAATCAGAAAGATTAAACGGAGGATTCGCCATGATATAATCCGCTCGCAATGTTGGATGGCGATCATCTAGAAATGTATCTGCGGCATAAGCTCCGAGATCTGGTTCAATTCCACGAATAGCAAGGTTCATCTGTGCCATCTTCCATGTAGTAGGGTTCGAGTCCTGACCATAGATAGAAATGTTACTGATGTTACCACTATGGTTCTCAACAAATTTTGCAGACTGAACAAACATACCGCCTGAGCCACAGCAAGGATCATATACTCTTCCCTTGAAAGGTTTCAATACTTCCACCAAGGTACGTACTACGCAAGATGGCGTAAAGAATTCGCCGCCACGTTTGCCTTCTTGTTCAGCAAACATAGAAAGACAATACTCATAGGTACGACCCAAGATATCCTTTTCACTGCCGTGTTCAATCATTTGGATATTGGTAAATAAATCTACCACATCTCCCAATCTTCGTTTGTCCAATTCCGGGCGTGCGAAATTCTTAGGGAGAATATCTTTCAATCGTTTATTTTCTTTTTCAATTGCACGCATAGCATCGTCGATAACAGCACCAATTTCCGGTGTATGTGCTTTCGTCGCAATCTCGCTCCAGCGTGCGTTTGCCGGCACAAAGAAAATACCTTCAGAAGTATATTCATCAATATCTTCCTCGAATCCGTCGCCTTCTTCAACAAGTTCCTGATATTTATCGTCAAATCTATCTGAGATATATTTCAAAAAAATCAACCCCAGGACAACATTCTTATATTCTGATGCATCCATATTGCCACGAAGCACACAAGCCGCATCCCATATTTGTTTTTCAAATCCAATCGTAGCCGTATTTCTATCTGCCATCTTTGCTTTCCTCCCTGTCATGTCATTTTCGCCGAAACCAATGATTCCATCTCATCCTTAAATTTTCTGCATAACTCCATAATGTACAAACACCATACTTGCATATAATACCATATAACCACTCTTTTAGGGGAAGATATTTTTACAATCTTTCTTTTCACGTTAACTAAAAAAGTAAATTCCACATTGGGTTTACATGTGGAATTTACTTTTTCATTCAATCTTTTTGTATTTTTGTGCTAAGCATCTAACAGATTACGATATTTGATATCTTATTTATGCTATTTACCGCATCGGATATTCTGTCTGATCTGTCCATTTACAGTCCAAGTATCGTTTCTACGGTCTTTTGCATATCTGCAGTCTCGCATACAGTATCATGCAGAACCGGTGCAGAACGAATCTCTTCTACAGCCTGCGGTATCGACACTCCTGACACTTTGCTGAGCTCGTCGATCAGCGCAAAATCATCCATGCCCTCATACTTCGCATCAATTGCTGTCATAACACTTGTTGCAAACTTATATGGACTTGCTGTCGATGCGATCACTGTCTTGGTCTCATCTCCGGTGCGGTCCTTGTATTCTTTATATACAGCGGATGCAACCGCGGTATGTGTATCCATAACATATCCTGTCGCATCATACACACGCTTGATCTCTGCTGCTGTCTTCTCCTCAGAAGCCCATCCGCCAACAAAATCAGCAAGCTGTGCCTTCATTTCTTCCGTCAACGTATACTTACCATCAGCAGAAAGCGCATCCATCATTTCTTTCGTCTTTGCAGCGTCTTCTCCGGCAATGCGATAGATCAAACGCTCTAAGTTGCTGGAGATCAAAATATCCATAGATGGCGAACTTGTCAATACAAACTCACGGTTTCTATCGTAAACACCGGTATCAAAGAAATCGTACAATACTTTGTTCTCGTTGGATGCACAGATTAACTTTCCTACCGGGATTCCCATGTTCTTTGCATAAAATGCAGCTAAAATATTACCGAAGTTACCGGTTGGAACCACGAAATTCACCGGCTCACCCTCAGCTACGGTTCCCGCACCAAGCAATCTTGTATATGCATATACGTAATATACTACCTGTGGCACCAAACGACCGATATTTATGGAATTAGCAGAGGAGAACTGATATCCCTTAGCATCCATTGCTGCCGCAAGTTCTTTGTTATTAAACATTGCCTTAACACCGCTTTGCGCATCATCAAAGTTACCGGTAATGCCAACTACTTTCGTATTAGCACCCTTCTGTGTCACCATCTGGCGTTCCTGGATCTTGCTGACACCGTTCTTTGGATAAAATACAATGATGCTTGTGCCCTCTACGTCTGCAAAACCTGCCAGTGCTGCCTTACCGGTATCTCCGGAAGTTGCCGTTAAAATAACGATCTCATTGGTAATATGATTCTTCTTAGCAGAAGTCGTCAACAAATGTGGCAGAATTGACAACGCCATATCCTTAAAAGCAATTGTTGCTCCATGGAACAACTCTAAATAGTATGCACCTGCTTTTTCTACCAATGGTGCGATCTCCTTGGTATCAAATTTATCATCATAGGCACGGTTAATACAGGACTTAAGCTCGTCCTCTGTAAAATCCGTCAAAAACAACTTCATAACCTCATAGGCAGTCTCCTGATAACTCATCTTTGCAATCTGGTCCAAAGATACATCAAGCTGTGGGATCTGATCCGGCACAAATAATCCGCCGTCATCTGCAAGTCCCTTCAAGATTGCCTGAGATGCTGTTACCTTAGTCGCCGCACTTCTCGTGCTCTGATATGTTACGTTCATGTCGTCCTCCATTCCTTTTCATCCTGTTCGTTTCTGTTGATCAATGTCTTGACCATTATATTCCACATATTGCAAAATATTGCACCAAAACAAAACTATCATACTTGTTTTTGATGTATTTTTCAACCCCTGTTTGACAGGGCGGCAACATCTGCACTGTTGCAATGGATCACTGCATCCAATGCATGATCGTTTTGCCCATGCTCTTATGAATATCCATCTCAAAAGCACGAACCATATCTGCCATGCTGCGCACTTCTATTCTTGCACCCACGATAGCATCCAGATAATTTACGATCTCCGGATGACTTTGATACAATTCCACCGTCTTTACAAAATCACTGCGGCCACTTCTGCTGCTTCCATACAATCGAAGTCCTTTTTCTAAAACCATCCGGGTATTGATAGGTACAGGATACTCCGATACGCCAAGCAGACCGATCGTGCCCTCCGGTTGAATATGATCTATGATCTGATCGATCGCACTCTGCGATGCCGCACCACCAACACACTCAAACGCATGATCTACAAGCAGCCCCTCCGGAATATCTGTTACGCGATACGTTGCATCTGCAAAGGCAAAGTTAGCCAATTTTTCATTATCCACTCCAAAAACAGCAAGCTTCGTATCCGGAAACATAGCTTTACAAAAAATCGCTGTGATATAGCCTAAATTGCCATCCCCCCAGATACCGATCATATTACGGCGTGCATGTGCGATCCGATCAAATCGCTGCAGTGCATGAACGCTGACGGATACTAACTCCGTAAACGCTGCCACGACCGGGTCGATCCCCTCCGGAAGCACAACTAGTCTGTCCGGCTGTAAGCTGACATACTCCTGCATAAATCCATCAAACCCACTTGCACGGAATTTACTGGACCGCAAATAATTTTCGGCAATGATATCATCGTGTTCCGTTGGTGTATTCGGGATCATGATCACCGTCTGTCCGTAGGAAAACTGCCCGGTCGGATCGTGAACTACTTTGCCGATTCCCTCATGGATCAATGCCATCGGAAGCTTTTGTTTGAGAACTTCTGCCGGTCTGCTTCCCTGATAATATCTCTGATCGGCATGACAAATGGATAAATGTGTCGGACGCACGATCACTTCCTGTCCAAATAATGGCACTTCACCAAATTCTACTTCAAATCGTCTCGGTGCTACGAGACGGTATACCGCATTTAACATTACTTATCCATCTCCCCATTTCTGATCAATGATTCTGCCACACGCAGATCATATGGGTAGGTAATCTTAATATTGAACACCTCACCCTGTACCAAATGCACCTTTTCTCCCTTCATGACAAATATCTTAGAAGCATCCGTAAGGATTCCCTTCTCCTCATCACTTAGCGAATAATACAGGTCTTTTAATTTCTTGGCACGAAACGTCTGCGGCGTCTGTCCCTGATACATCTTAGATCTGTCCGGTACATCACTGATAATCTCTCCATTTTCGCTGGCCACGATCGTATCCGTTGCCGGTATCACGGTATCCACTGCATCATACTTCTGTCCATATTCAATATTTTCTTCGATGATGCGATGTGTTAAAAACGGACGCACAGAATCATGTGTGACAAGCAGTGTGTCGTCATCCAAACCATAGCCTTCCTCGATATAACGAATAGAATTCATGATCGTTTCGTTGCGTGTCTCTCCGCCTTCCAATACAACGACCCGGTCAGTATCCCCCATATACTGGCGAACAAGATTTCTCGTATGTTCTACCCACTGCTTCGGACACAAAACGATCAATTTTTCAAAGGCATCATGCACATAAAACTTCTCGATCGTATGAATAATGATCGGTTTATCTCCAATTTTGATATACTGTTTTGGCTTCTCTGCATTTCCCATGCGGCTGCCTATTCCTCCGGCTAATATCACTCCAAATACCATCTTAACTCTTCATTCCTTTCTACTAAATATGTCTGAGCAGTGCCCCTGCTTTCCCCCATTTACAACCTTCCACACACTGAAAATCACGGTATCCACAACGGGCACAAGGCTTATCATCTTCTAACAGATCCTCCAAACGTCTCCGATTGGCAGAAGACAGGTTCTGCTTATTTTTCGCGAAACGTGCCACCAGCTCTTCCGTCAACCGCATGATCTCCAGCTGTGCTCTCCCACACATGCGCTCTTTACATTTCAAGGCAAAATCCTCAAACAGTCCTTGCTCTGTTACGGAAACTAACATTCCCTGCGGGAACTGCTCTGCGACTCCGGCAATATCCTGCAGCCATTCCTCTTGAAGTGACTGTTCCTGCAGTAATTCCGGTACATAATAACCATATTCCCCAGGCTTATCTCCCACAAAGTTGATCTTTACACGGAGCGTACGATGTCTCTGCTCCTGTGCAACCTGTGCAAAAGAAGCCAAAAATTTTGCCGTATACACATCTCCAAAGTACTCGACATTATCATCGTCCAGCTGTCCGGTCGCCTGCACGGGCATGAAACGAAAGTATTCATTTTTATTATCATGAAAAATCCGCTTACCACCGATCACTACATCAAGGGACTTTACCAACCCGGAGAGTTCTTCTGCCAGTCTCTTCGAGAATGCATCTGCCTGTCCATTTAACTGATCACGCATCTGCTCCGCCCAGTCCATCACATAAAAGATATTGCGAAACGGCAGCGAATACACCATCGAAGTCGGGCAAAAGACCGACAACATGTATCTGGCATTCTCATAAGCAAGTTTGTCCGCCTCGCGCTCGCTAAACTTCTCCGGATACAAAGCTTCGATCTGTTGTTTCAAAATATCATGCCACTTTTCATAAAGTATGGCCTCTTTTTCACTTTGCGGCTTCATCTTTGTATATCTGGCACTCTTTTCGGATGTATTTGATACTCCGATAGAGTTAAGCAGCATTGCAATAATCTTCGGGCACTGTATTTCCATTGTTACCATACTATGCTGAAACACAGAATGATGACCGTTTTGTGCCGTATTTTCTGCACGTCTGAGCGCCTTTTGCGGTTCTTGCGTACGTATTGTCTCGTAGCCGTCTGCAGCATAGCAGGTACCTGCATACTTTCCACTCAGAAATGTCAGCTCATCCGTCAACTGCGCACCGGACTCACCGTCAATCTCCTTCGAAACACCAATTGTATTTATTGTAACCATATTTTTTATCCTTTCCGATCTTCTTTTATATGCACAAAATTGTGTATATAGTTTTGTATATATCGTCGAGTACATATATAGTCAGGTATATATAATGATAACACAAAGCAAATTGCGGTGCAATAATGCCTCGCTTTCTTACCGCAACAGACATCACTGTACCGCAATCATATAGGATCACTATCATTGACCCTTTCGTTATTTTATTCTTCATCCTCCGACGTTTCCGGCTTTTTGGTTGTCTCCGGTTGTTTCGTTGTCGTCGGTTTCTTCGCCAGCTTTGGCTTCTTTTTTGCCTTTGGTTTCTTCGTTGCTTTTGGTTTCTTTTTTGCCTTTGGTTTCTTCGCCAGCTTTGGCTTCTTCGTTGCTGTCGGCTTTTTCGTTACTGTCGGCTTTTTCGTTACTGACGGTTTAGAAGATGAATCTGTCGTTGTCTTCGAGGAACTTCCGGATCGATGATAACAGATAACCGGAGTTCCCTGCTCGACCAAGCTGTAAATCTTCTTGGCTGATGATGGCGGAAGATTTACGCATCCATGAGAACCGCCGGTACGGTATAAAGTGCCACCAAAACGACTTCTCCAATACGCATCATGAAAACCAATGCCTCCATTAAACGGCATCCAATAACTTACCGGTGTCTCATAATTTTCTCCACGCAATGTAGCATTGCGCTGCTTGTAAGTAATTCCATATGTACCTGCCGGCGTTGCATGTCCCTGCGATTCATTTCCCGTTACACACGCAGTATCTAATACAACTTTTCCATTTTTGACCACAAACACGTGCTGACCACTCAGATCCACTTCTGCATAGGTATCACCGTAGTCTTTGTCACCGTAGCTGACCGCTGTTTGACGATATTCCGGTGTACGCTCTTTGACAGCACCTTTTTGGATCAATTTAACCAGTTTATCTGTTTCCTTGACTGTATTCATCCACCAGCCATAATCTCCACCGTATACAGTAACTGTATCACCGTACGCAGTCTTAAACTTACGATTGGTAAATACGGTATCATATTTACGATGAAGTTCCTGTACAAACTTCTCCACCTTATTGCGACGAAGCTTTACTGTGTTGTCCTTTTTGATCTTGATCCACTTATTGATACGCGTACCATCTAATACAACAGTATCATCGCCAAATTGATATGTAATCTTTGTTCCAACATAACGATTTAATGTTTCTACAGCATCTTTTAAGACATCACTTTCACTGGTGAACTCCGGCTTTTTATATGCTTTTTCCTTGCTTAGATCAACAGATTCCTTCAATGATGCAACTGCCTTTTCAATCACCTCGCAAGTTGCCTGCTCATCCAAAATATCTCCCTGCTGCTCCGAAACGATCTCATAACCTTTTCCCTCTGTATACTCGGCAATTGAAGCGCTCACCGCTTCCGTACCGTCTGTGGCAGATGCCCCCTTTAAGGCCGACACTTCCTTCGCAAGAAGATCCTTATCATATGACAGTGTATGACTGATCTCATAATCTTTCTTGTCTCCGACAAAAAACTTTATGAATCCCTGGCCTTTCAATATATCATATAATGGCTGCGCATCACCGACTGCCAATCCGATGTCACTTCCTTTGATCGTTTCCTCAAAAAAACTTTCATCTCTGGATTTCTCATCAATCTTGCGTTCTTTGACATTAATGGAATATTCTCCGATCCGCTTCTGAAGCTGTTTCACACTCATACCGGAAACGTCAATCCCATTGACCTTCGTTCCTTTGGCAAAGTGTCCACTCGAATATACTGCGATCACGATCGCTGTTATAATAAGTACGCCTGCTGCTATTGCCACCGGAATGATCCACTTATGCTCTTTGAAATAATCTTTTACTTTCATACTTTCTTCTACTCTCTTCTTTCTTCTGTCATAATATATTTGCTGTATAAGTATATACCGCAAAACCTTTTCTGTAAAGGATAGAATTATCGATTGTCAATTTTTTCCGGGTACATATCGTGCCACAACATTCTTTTTTCTGCCATTTGTTCCCATTTGGTATCAGGGCGTCCATAATTGCAATATGGATCGATAGAAATTCCTCCACGTGGTGTAAACTTGCCCCATACTTCAATATACTTCGGATCCATTAATTTAATGAGATCTTTCATGATAACATTGACGCAGTCTTCATGGAAGTCACCATGATTGCGAAAACTAAACAAATATAATTTTAAGGATTTGCTCTCTACCATTCGTTCTCCTGGTACGTACGATATCGTGATCGTTGCAAAATCCGGCTGCCCTGTGATCGGACATAAACTGGTAAATTCCGGACAATTAAATTTGACAAAATAATCATTATCCGGATGCTTATTCACAAATGTTTCTAAAACTTCCGGTGCATAATCCTGTGGATATTTCGTCCCCTGGTTTCCTAATAATGTAATACTCTTTTCCTGTTCTCTCATTGCATTTCCTCCCTCTGTTGCAGCATCCTTATGCCACCTTACCGATCAATACCGTGATCTAAGCTCTCCTGCCTCTCCTTTAGTGCAGTGCCGGATCCAAAACGCCATTGGCGCGAAAGGCTTCTGCGCGGTCACGACACGTGCCACACACACCACAAGGCTTGTCACCACCCTCATAACAACTCCACGTAAGTTCATAAGGCACCTTCAAACGAAGTCCCTCTCCGACCACTTTAGCCTTAGTCCAATTGACAAACGGAGCCTCGATACGTACCTGATTGCCACTTCCCAAATAAATTGCCTGTCCCATTGCATCGTTAAAGGCACTGCTGCAATCCGGATAAGCGTTACCTGCCGCATCATCTGCATGCGCTCCATAATAGATCACTTCACAGTTTTTCGACAGAGCAATGCTCGCTGCACTCGCCAAAAACAAACCATTACGGAAAGGGACATAAGTAGATACCGGCTTGCCGGAAGTTTCCTTTAATTGCTCCGCATAGCTTTCTTTGGGAACTTCTGCATCAGACTGTTCTAATAAAGAACAATCACTGTACGTAAAGATCTTTTGCAGATCTAAAGACAAAAGTTCTATTCCATAATATGCAGCAATGCTGCGTGCTGCTTCCACTTCTTTTTTGTGTTTCTGTCCATAAGAGATCGACAATGCGATCACGTTTTCTTTACCATATTTTTCGATTGCAAGCCCCAGACAGGTTGTACTGTCTACGCCGCCGCTAAATAAAACCATTGCTTTGCTCATAACACTCTTTCCTTCCTATCATGTCAAGCCTAAAGTTTTTATTATAGGCCTTTTATTGATTTTCTACTGCTTTCTCTATGACAAAAGTCTCATCTGTAAGCTCTGATCTTCCTGAAACTGTCCACGAAGTGTAAAGGTCTTCGTCGTCGCTGCATTCTTTTTGATTCCCCTGGCTGTCATGCAGCTATGTGTACCCTCGATCACAACCGCCACATCTTCACTTTCCAAGATCTCCTGCATAATATCTGCAATATCCGTACCAATGCGTTCCTGCAGCTGAAGGCGTTTTGCCACCATATCCGCAATACGTGCGATCTTGCTAAGTCCGATCACCTTTTCCTTTGGAATATACGCAACGGTCACTTTCATATCATACATTAGAGCAAGATGGTGTTCACAATAACTAAAAATATCAATATCCCGAACGATCACCATATCTCTGGAAGCCGATCCAAATTCCATACGATCGGTAAATGTTTTATTAAACATTTGCGCAATCTCATGATTTGTATAGTTCATTCCCTCAAACACTTCTTCATACATGCGAGCCACACGATCCGGTGTTTCTTTTAATCCTTCACGATCCGGATCATCTCCCAATGCTTCCAATATACCTCGAACATGCACCTTAATCGCTTCTGTATCTATTGCCATAATGCCATCTTCCTTTCTTAAACTCCACGTTTATCCGGATCCCAGATAAACTTGTGCAACTGCAATTGAAGCCGTACTCCATTCCATCGTTTTTCACGAAGAAAATCAACCATTTCAGCCGGTTCGATCCTGCCAAATACCGGACTTAATATTACCATGCAGCGCTGATCCAGATGATACTCTCTCGTCACCTCATAGGCCCTTTCCAGATCACTCCGTCCGGACACAACAAACTTCACCGTATCCTGCTTTACAACCTCTGCAAAATTATCCATACACATCTTTGTTTCCATGCCGCTTCCCGCCAATTTGTAGTCTATCGTAAATGACGGTGGCCGCTTCATTTGACGAAACGCTGTTAATGAAACACTGCCATTTGTCTCGATCTCCACCTCTAAACTCTCTTCTCGAGACAGCCTTTCTAACAATACATCAATATTTTTTGCAATCATCGGTTCACCACCGGTAAGTGTCACCCGACTGATCCCTGATTGCAGCAGACGCTCACAGATTTCCTCTTCCGTCATCACCGTACGTGGCGCATCTGCTTCATAGGCCCAAGCTGTATCACAATACGTACAGCGCAAGTTACATCCCTTTAGCCGCACAAAATTAGATAACTCTCCGGCAAATCGTCCTTCCCCATTAATGCTTTCAAAGATTTCTACCACTTCAAAATCTGCCATACTAACTCTTACATTCCTTTCCCGGCCTGCAGCCTGTCATGCATAACTTCTCCACGATGCCATCTCTCGCATAGTTTTAGGCCAAGCGAGCTACACTGTCACCTCTCGCATCGCTTCAGACAAAGCAGGCCGCACTGCCACCTCTCTCATCGCTTTAGACAAAGTAAACTGCACTGCCACCTCTCGCATCGTTTTAGACAAAGTAAACTGCACTGTTATTCGGTGTCTCATATACTTCTACCTTCGCCACCGGATAACCTTTCAATGTAAACAATTCATAAAAATATCTGGCAAAATTTTCGGCGGTTGGTCGAAACGGCATCTCAACCACCTGAAATTTTTCTTCCTGCAATGCTTTCATCGTACTCTCACGCAAAGAGCCCTGTTCAATGATCAGCACATGATCCAACGCATCCAATTCCGTCCGCAAATCTTTTTTTAACTCCGCAAAATCAACACACATACCTTTTTGCTGCTGATCTTCTCTTAGTGTCTCTGACTGCACCGTCAGCAGTACTCTCCAACGATGCCCATGCAAATTACCGCATTTTCCATCGTATCCGGCAAGAAAATGTGCCGAGTCAAAACTATGTTCTGTCGTCAATTGATACATGCATTCCCTCCAGTTTCCTATTAACCAAAACAAAAAGGCAGACCTACGGTCTGCCCAAAAACAATCTCTGTTTCATGCAGTCCGAGTTTTATTTATAGACAGGATGGTACAAATGAACTGTCTGTATGAACCCATGCATAAATAACATTTATCCACGGCAATAAATTATATTATCCTATTTTTCATTTATCGTCAAGTACAGCGTTATGATTTAACACCTTTGTCACTCTATACATAATTATTCCTCATAAAAATCAACAGCGAATAACTCCTCTCCTGATTTTATTTCTCCCTCCCTTAATAAACGTACCTTTTGGTTATCCTCTAGTTCCGTACACAGTACCGGAGATACGATTGACGGTGCGTGCTCTTTCAGATAAGCAATATCCAGTTTCATCAGCGGATCACCCTTCTTGACCTGCTGACCATTCTCGACAAACACTTCAAATCCTTTACCATCCAATTTTACTGTGTCTATACCAACGTGTATCAATAAGCTCAAACCGGAATCTGTCGTAAATCCAATCGCATGCTTGGTATCAAACACAAACGCAACCTCTCCATCTTCCGGTGCCTTAACGATCGCATCCGTTGGGGTTACAACCGCACCGTCACCCATCATCCGATCCGCAAAAGCTTCATCCGGTGCCGTAGACAGATCTGCTGCAACACCTGTGATCGGACTGGACACAATAACGGTTTTTGCTACACTTCCTTCAATTTCCTGACTCTGCATGGCATCATCTGACTCTGAACGCATCTCATTATCATTCGTATATATAATATCTGGTGCTGTTTCAAGATACTCTTCCAAATTTGATTTGATCACGGTAACATTTGGTCCGTATATGATCTGGACTCCATTTCCTTTATGGATCACTCCACTGGCTCCTGTCGATTTAAGCAGAACATCATCAACCAAATCTGCACTTGCAACAGTACAACGAAGGCGGGTCGCACAGCAGTCAACACTATCAATGTTGTTCTTACCGCCAAGACCTCTCGTGATCATTTCACTAAGTGTATCCTCCGATGATATATTTCCATCATCCCCCTTTGCGGAACGTTTAGCATTAACATCTGCCTTCGTATATAATTTCACTTCCTGTGTATCATCCTCTCGACCAGGCGTTTTTAAATTCAATTTTTTGATCAAGAAAGAAAAAATCACATAATAAAGAATAAAATAAATGATTCCTACCGGAATGATACGAAGCCAGCTTGTCTTATCATTTCCCTGTAAAATACCAAACAGGAACAGATCCAAAAATCCGCCCGAGAAAGTAAGACCCACGGCGATATTTAATATATGAGCGATCATGTATGCAGCACCGGCCAATACAACTTGCACTGCAAACAAAATCGGTGCAACAAACAAAAATGAAAATTCAATCGGCTCAGTAATACCTGTCAACATAGATGTGAGGGCCGCTGAAAATAGCAAGCCTCCTACCTGCTTCTTTTTCTCCGGCTTCGCAGTGCGATACATTGCAAGAGCTGCGCCTGGCAGACCAAAGATCATGAAAATGAATTCACCCGAGAAATATCTTGTTGCATCTGCACTGAAGTGTGAAATGTGTGCAGAATCTGCAAGCTGAGCGAAGAAAATATTTTGTCCCCCCTGAACCATATGTCCTGCCACATCAGCGGTTCCGCCAACAGCAGTCTGCCAAAATGGCATATAAAACACATGATGCAATCCAAATGGTATCAATGCTCTTTTGACAACACCAAAGATCAGTGTTCCCAGATAACCGCTTCCTGTCACCAATCCACCAAGTGCATAAATTCCATTTTGCACAACCGGCCATACATAATACAAAATAATACCGACAAACATATACGTTATAGTGGAAATGATCGGAACAAATCTTGATCCCGCAAAGAATGATAACGCATTCGGCAATATGATCTTATGAAAGCGATTGTGTAATGCAGCTACACCAAGACCAACGATAATACCACCAAATACACCCATCTGCAATGTATTAATTCCACAGACAGAGGCTATGGTTCCCTCTAACACATTTTTCGCAATGGACCCATCTTCCAAGATCTTGCCATTAATATTCAGCATAGCATTGATCGAGATATTCATAACGAAAAATGCGATCACCGCAGATAACGCTGCCACTTCTTTTTCTTTTTTGGCCATTCCGATTGCGACACCTACAGCAAATAACAATGGCAGGTTATCAAACACGGCACTTCCGACCTTGTTCATGATCACAAGCAGCGCATGCAATATCGTTCCATTCCCCAATATACCACCTAAATGATACGTTGCAATCGTTGTCTCGTTCGTAAACGAACTACCCAGTCCAAGAAGCAGACCGGCAACCGGTAAGATCGCGATTGGGAGCATAAAACTTCTTCCAATTCGCTGCAGCACTTCAAAAATTTTGTCTTTCATCTTTCATCCATCCTTTCTTCCTGTATTTATGCAGTTTGGCATATCTCTCTCGCATAACAGCAAGTACACACTCACCGATAGTATCCGCGGCTAACTATATAATATGCAAAAGAAAAAGGCATCAACTAACATAAATTACCTGTGATTTATGTATAGTTAATGCCTCAATTTCATTCAAATCAAGTAACACACTATTTATATAATATATACCATGATTTTTTCAATTCGTCAATACTATAATCCATATTTTGGATATGTATTGTTCAACCTTCACTTTAAGAATTGTATTTACAAACTTTCTACCCTTTCACACTACCAAGTGCCACACCCTGTACGATATGTTTAGAAAGGAGCAGATATACAACGATTACCGGGAAAATTGAGAAGGCAATCATCATATACACCTGACCCATATCCTTCTTCAGGAAGTCCGCACTACGTAACTGTGCGATCAAGATAGGCAATGTCTTCTTTTTATTTTCTGTCAAGAGCAATGATGGAATGAAGTAGTTGTTCCAGCTCTGAACAAATGCGAAGATTGCCTGAACCGCAATCGCAGGTTTCATAATCGGAAGAATCATCATATTGAATGTCTTAAACTCGCCCGCACCATCGATTCGAGATGCTTCTACGATCTCCAATGGAAGGGAAGAATCCATGTACTGTTTCATATAGAAGAATACTACCGGTGCTGCTATGGCTGGAACAATCAATGGGATAAAGGAATCCATCAGGTTCCAATCCATCATTAAACGGTAAAAACCAAGTGCAGTTACCTGTGTAGGAATCATCATGATCATCAAGATGAAGGTGAACATAACATTCTTCAACTTGAAATTGTATACATGAATTGCATATGCCGTCATACAAGAAAAGTATGTTGTCAAAATCGCACTAAAAGCAGCGATAATAACACTGTTAAACAAACCATTCCAAACCGGCTGTGAACTGTGCATCAAATGTACCCAGTTGTTCATAAACTCTCCACTCGGCAAAGCAGAGAATCCTAACTGAATCTGTGCATGTGATCTTGTTGCGTTAACAAACAATACATAAAACCAAAACAGGCACAATATCGAAATGAATATCAAAACAATATATGCAAGAACCCTTCTGGCATGTATTCCTATTCCTGAACTTTTTCTTTCATCCATGAATTATGCCTCCTTTTTCTGTGCAAATGCTTTGAACACGATCAAACTCAATATACCCGTTACGATGAAGAGCAGAACGGATAACGCACCACCCATACCGTAGTTCTTACTGTATAGCTGTTTGTTCAAATACATGATCAATGTCATCGTTGTATCTGTTGGTCCACCGGTACCGTTTGTCAAGATCTGTGGTACATCGAACATCTGTAAACCACCGATCAAAGATGTGATCAAAACGTATACTAAGATTGGACGCAACAACGGCATCGTGATTCGGAAAAATACCTGTGTCGATGTCGCTCCATCAACTTCGGCAGCCTCAAACAATGCCGGGTCTATACCCATCATACCTGCCATTAACAGAATCGTGGTATTACCAAACCACATCAAGAAGTTCATAAATCCAACCAATCCTCTTGCACTTCCTGCATGAGAAAGGAAAGAATACTTCTCTTTGATCAGACCGGCGTGTAATAAAATTGCATTTACCGGGCCGTTGTCAGAGAACAATGCGAAGAATAACATTGCAAACGCTGACGCCATGATCAAGTTTGGTAAATAAATAACGGTTTTGAAAAAACCGGATGCTTTCAATTTTAATCGTGTGTCTGAGAACCATGCACCAAGCAGAAGTGATAATAAGATCTGCGGTACAAATCCTAACACCCACATTATCATTGTGTTTTTCAAATAAATCAATAACTTGCCGCTTTCAAAAAGCGAAGCATAGTTTTCTAAGCCGATATAATTTGGTCCCACCTGTATTAAGCCCATGCTATAATTTTCGAAAAAACTATTATAAATCGTGCTGATAAGTGGGATTAACTGGAAAATAACATATGTAAGAATAAACGGGATCAAAAAAATGTAGCCCCACTTATTATGCTTTTCCACTCTTCCTTTTTTGGGTTTACTCATAAGTGTTACCCTCCCCTTATTTTCAAAAAAAGTGCCTGCCTACAAACGTAAGCAGGCACATTCCTAAACCAGTTTACTTAACAATGTTTGTAACAATTATCCCTCAATCTCAGGATGTTTTGTCTTAACTTTGTCGATGAATGTCTGCAATGCAGTATCATAATCCTTTGTATTGCCATCGAAGTAATCCTTCATTGCTGCCTGGAACTCCTCAGCACATGTCTGATCATATGAAGATACATTGCTCATGTCGATGCTTCCAACACCTGCGGAGAAGATCGGAATAGGATTCTGTCCACCGAGTGCCTTATCACCGAAGCTCTTGTCATCCTTTAAGGAATCCATCAACTTGCTGTTGTTAGCGTAGTCATTGTCTTTGCTAACAATGTCTTTCAATACGCTCTCGTCTGTTGTCATCTTCTCGATGATGTCTTTTACAAGGCTCTTGTTGTCTGTGCCATTAGCACCACAGATCCAAGTACCGCCCCAGTAGAAGCTCTGAGGACCAGTTGTAAGTGCCCAGCCACCATCTTTAACTACAGAACCATCAAGCGCTACACCATCTTTGTAACCCATGGAGAAGTCGATGAACCAAGCTGGTCCAAAGTAAGCGAATACGTTACCGCTCTTCATGAAGCCTTCGCTCCAGTCAGATCCCCACAACTCATGTGTTGTAGTCTCGCCGTTGTCTACCATTTCCTTAGACATATCTACCCATGCCTTGATGTTCTCATCTACGTTGATCTTCTTATTCTCTACCCACTTAGATGTTACGTTGTTAGAGAATACACGATATGTATCGTTTACAGATGCTGTTGTAAGGTATCCAGCGTCTTTTAACTTCTTAGATGCTGCTTTGAAAGAATCCCAATCTTTGAACAGCTCCTGAATCTTCTCAGGATCATCTGTCTTGAATACTTTCTTAGCAATGTCGCGTCTATAGATCATACCTGCCGGGCAAGCCTGCCAGGAAGCACCCTTTAACGCTCCTTTAGAATTTGTTACGATATCCTGTGTGTACTTGTACTGGTTAGCAAGTGCATCTTTGGATACGCCAAGATCATTTACAACATCCAGTGTGTAGTCTGTATCTACATACTTCAATGCGTAATCTGCCTCAACAAGGAAAAGATCGATCTTGTCATCAGCTGCTGCAGAATCCTGCTTCTTAAGAGCTTCATCCAATGCATTCTGATATGCATTATCATCAGATGGTGTGATCGTCCACTTAACTGTAACGTCGCCAATCTTACCTTCTGTATCACTAACCTTCTTATATCCCGGATAGTGATCTGTCATACGGCTCTTGAACTCCTCGTTCCATACACGGATGTTAAGAACTTTTCCACCGTCAGAAACTGTAACTTTTTTAGCTTCTTTTGATGAATCCTTCTTAGTGTCACTGCCGCCGCAACCAGTCAACATGGTTGCTGCCATTGCTGTACATAACAGCACGCTTAAAAGTTTCTTTCTCATAAAAAAACCTCCTCTAATAAGAAATTGTTTGCTTCTATATTTTTACTGCAATGACCTGCAGTAGAAATATCAATATGCTGTTCATAACTTTATGAACATTTTCAAGTTACGTTTACGAAATCGTTTTACTAAATCGTTTTCGTAAGATGATTATATAACAACATGAACAAATTTACAAGTATTTTTTTGAATTTTTTGTGAATTTTTGTGAAAAACATACAAAACACACAAAAATCTGCTAATATCTGACATTTGACGAATCTCCGCAAAATACCGATTTTGCTAGTATTATGCACCCATTTATTGTATAAAATCATTAAAATTCGAACAATCTTTTTTATTCAGATTTCATAATTCAAAAACTGTTCACATCTTACTCTCCAATCAAAACAAAAAGAGAGTACCGTCCAACAATTGTCTTTGGTACTCTCTTACATAATTCAAAATTTCTTTACTTAAAGATTCCTTATGCGCGAAGTATTGTTGATAATCCGCCAACTGACATGCTGAATACAACAGCAAGGATGGTCAGGATAAGATAAATAACACCGATCACAATTCCGATGATCGCACAGATCTTACCAGCCTTAGCGTAGCTGCTCTCAAATCCATCTAACTCTACTGCCTTACCATGAAGCACTAATGCAACAATACTGCAGATAACTCCAACAATGCCATAGCAAAAGCAAAATACGATACCACAAATACCTAATATCAGACACGCAATGGAATATCCTCTTCCCGGCGAATTATTTCCCTGATAATTATACTGTGGCTGGCCATTATATCCATTGTTCTGGTAGCTGTTATTTTGATAACCGCCATTCTGATAGCCGCCATTCTGATAGCCGCCATTCTGATAGTCGCCATTCTGATAACTTGCCATTGTTAGTGTTCGTCCACCCCTGTGAGTCATTTCCTGCATTGCCATTTTGGAAACCCTGATTTTCATTTTGATTGTGTTATCCATTGTAATCCTCCTCAACTTTGTATATGTACTACCTCTACATTGTATGACATAACACCCTGCTAATAGAAGTCCCCTTAGCAAAAGCACCCATGTCTCTACATTGCATTTCTAAGCTATATTCGATAGCCCGGAACAAACAGCTTTAACAAATACTGCACGATCAGCACCACGATGGCGATATACAACGCTGCATCCCGAAATTTCATTCCGTTGATCTGCCTGTCAAAACGAGCCGCCACACGCTGCACAGTCTGACTGATAAAAAACAATAGATACCATACTGCACCATATACCGCAAATGCATTGTAATATACTGCCTGCAGTACTCTTCCATGTAACAGAGACCATATTGCTCTTGTTCCACCACAGCCCGGGCAGGGGATTCCAAAATACAGCTTCATTTTGCATTGCAATAACTGGTCGTTACCGGTTACATGCGCAATATAAAATGCTGCAATATATACAAGCCCCACACCAAGAACACACCATATGCTGATCCAGTACAAAATATGCTCCGTCTGCTTACAGCCAAACGCCCGCAGCCGTTCCCATACTGATTCTAACATAGGATCTGCTCCTTTCCCTCTTTCGTGTATTTCGTCAAATCTGTCTATTTGAATGATTATACCAAAAAACAGGGCTGTTCGTCAAACATGGACGACACAGCTCCCGTTTTCTTTGGTCAATTTACTGCATAAATTATTTGGTCAGTTTCATCGATTTCTTATATCCGGTCTTGGCATTAAACAGCTTCTTGTATGCTTTCAGCTTTTTCTTGCCACAGGATATCTTCGCTTTTTTGTAAATGCCCTTGATCGCATTTTTGCCCACTTTTTTCAATGTGGTTGTCTTGATCGTTATCTTTTTGAGTGCCTTAGCCTTGGAAAATGCCTCCTTTCCGATGGAAACAACATTCTTGCCAATGATTACTTTCTTTAATTTGGTGCATCCGGCAAATGCTTTTGCAGAAATATTCGTAACGCGGAAGGAATATACGACGCCATTCGCTTTTACTTTTACCGTCGCCGGTATTGCTGCAGATTTGATCTTTTTATTGGCTGCCTTGCGGTAGCTGACCGTCTTCTTAGATGCATCTGTCACAACATAAGATGCTCCCTTTACCTTAAAAGAATATCCTTTGCGGACAGACGGTGTTTTGATTGGCTGCGGCTTCGTTGTTGGTGTCGTTGTCGGGGCGGTTGTCGGTGCTGCAGGACTTGGTGACGGAGTGCTGATATCCGGTACAACATCCTCTGTCAGATCTTTTGGAAGTTCTTCTTCCGGCAGACCGGTTTCTGTACCTTTCTTTGGAGTCACATTAATCTCATCACTATTGTAAATGGAGCCGATCACTGCAATTGCATCCACGGCAAGACTGCCGCTTGCAACCTCGATTGTTACAGTATGTTCACCATCTTCCAGTCCACTCACCTGATATGCAGTACACATATTATCTGCATTCCACAATGCGTCATCTTTCTTGTAGGACTGTCCATCTACCATCACATTCACGGTTCCTCCTGTGGATTTATTGTATCCTAACACTTCCAAACCGGTTCCGTTAAAGGTATACGTAATGGATGCGCCTGTGCCCGTACTATTGGAAACACTTCTCTGATATACAAACATTCCCTGATTTGCACAAGTACGAGACCACTTGTTGTTATATACCAATTTTGCATTTTTCTGTGGTGTCAGATCATAGGTTTCCATATTGTCAATATATTCTCTGTAATATGGCGCATATCCTTTGATCTTCGTTACTGCCAGATTGTCAAATCTTGTGTAGGAATTACCGCAGCCGATCGCAACACGTCCTGAAGTGATCGGATTGCTGTCCTCATATGTTGCGACTAAAGTATCATTGATATATGCTTTGATCACATTACCCTCGCCACGGAGTTTGAGCTGGAACCAAGTTCCCGGTGTTACCTGACTTGCATCTACCGAACCGGACGCAAGCTCTGTACCCTTAGAAGAGGTAGAACCCATTTTCGCACGATACAGTATCCAGCTTCCATCATCATTGACTTTCAAAGAATATCCTGCATTGTTCGAAAGATTGTGTGTTCTTCCGGTCTGTCTGATACCAATCTGCGCATACTGCTTATCTGCTGCACGCTCAAATAATACATCAATAGCTGCCGTATAGTTCGTCCAGCGGTAGTCTCCCACTAACGTGACAGGATCTCCGTTATTCCAAGCACTTCCGACACCTGTTGACTTCTTATCCAACTGCTGGCGAAGCACATGATTGCTGGTGCCACTCTTATAGACCTCAAAAGCACCATTCAACGTATGGGTATAGCGTGCCATCGCACCTTTTTCTCCACCACGTGATACAATGTAATCTTCCTTCTCTCCGGTAAAGCCGCCTTTGCCATCAAGAACAGGAACGGTCTTGCCGGTATACTCAAAATCATCCGCATACAGATAGCCGTCCTCTGTGTTCTGAACGTCTCCGGTTGCATCTGTGTCAAGTACGGTACGCTCACCCTCTACCGGCATTGCCTCTGTATGCTCTTTGCTGTCTGAAACATCTAAAGAGGTAACCGTAACTGCAGAATTTGGTTTTACCGCAAAGGAATATACACCATTGCTGTCCGCAGATAATTCCTGAATACATTTCATATAATTTTCATTAAATGCACCCTCGTCTGCTGCTCTCGTCTCCCAAAGTTCTAACTTCCGGTCTGCTTTCAACTTCATATTCTTCGTCTGCAGTGTATATGTCATTGGATACTCACTGTCATTAACGATCACCGTTGAGAAATTGTCTTTCGTCGGTGCTGCCAGAGTCATATAGTTTTCTCCACCGCCACGGCCGTCAACTGCATTGCTGGTTGTTCCTTGTACAGCAGATGCCTTGCTGGCCGATGCAACACCACGCCAAATGCCGGCAGTATTTGTTTCATTTTCCCAGCCGGTCACTGCAAACTTGCTGATATGTGCCAAAATCAACAATCCGGCATCATAATGCATCCATCCTGACCAAGGATCTCTGGCACTTACTAACTCCTTAAAGGAGTACTGTGCGCCTTCATAATAAGAACCGATCACAGGCTGATAGATCACATGACCACGACGTGACTCGACAAAGCTCTTGATCACGGTATTGCCCATTTCCAATGCACTGCCGGAGCCACCGATACCAGTACCCTCTACCGTTGGCGCTTTATCTGTCGTAGATGGACGGAACGCTGAATTTGAGAACGTTGCCTGCTCCTCGCTGTTCCATACTTCCTTGTCCACTTCCTCTGCCAGCCACTTCATCGCATTATTTTCATCATCCGCTGTCTTATAATGGTATCCGACAACATCCACTGCGTTCATAAACTCCTTGTCATCCTTTAACTTGTTGGCAACATCGCTGCTGACAACATTTGCCTCGTCGGATACAACAAGCTTAATCTTTTTGAATAAAGCAAGTGCTTTCTCATCCGCGATCGTCTTAGTGCTTTCCGCCGCGATCCACTTGGCAAATTTCTTAGTGTAAGCAACATCGCCTGCACCACCCCATTCTTCGTTCGTATTTGGATTAATATAGTCTACCATATAGCCATATTTCTCATAAGCATCCAAAATACTCTGTTTATACCAGATATACTTATCTTCATCTGTTTTCACCCAAGAGGGTGTACGCCAAGTCAGAATACTGACCTTCAAATTCGGATTGATCTTCTTAGCATCTGCTGCCAGCTGCCAGCCAGGATTACGAAGCACATTGGCTTTCTCGCCCTTTGTTCTCTTGGTTGCACTCTCTGATCCGGTCGAGTTGTTGCGGTCATTACCCATTTCCAATTTCACATGTGTAAAAATCGGGTACTCGCCTCCGAATAAATACTGCATTAATTTTGCATATGCCTCCGGATTCTGTGATTTGTAATCCATCAGCAGATCACTTGTAGAATTGGCACTAAGCATACCAAATCCCTTATACGTAAGCCCATTCACATTGTCTGCCTTGATATCATTGCCGTCAATCACAATGCTTCCCGTTTTTGTTTCCACTGCTGCCCCTTTCCGGGAAGATGTACTTGCCCCGCTGATCCCGACATTCCCCGCCAAGACCATGGAAAGGCTGAGTAAACATACTCCCGCACGTTTCAGTAATTTTCTCACCATATTCTCCTCCTTTTTATCAACATAAAAGTGATGTTTCTGGTTGTATTATAAGCAAAACCATAAAGATCCGACAATCTAAAATAATTATCAGATCCCAGTGATATGAACATTTTAATAACGGTGTCTTGCGGCAAAAAAAGCAAAACCAGCGTTTTGCTTTGCAAGAATTGCTAAAGCAATTCTTGGTGGCATAGCACCACATTATGAGCAGTTTCCTATTCCATAAAAAAGACATGGTACCCACTACCATGTCAAACTTGTACCATGTCTTTTTCTGCAATCGGTCGGCGTTATGCCTTCATACTTCTTAAATACCATGCCGAAATACGTCGGATTCTCATATCCGACCTCCGCCCCGATCTGTGCAATGCTCTTGTCTGTTGCTAACAACATACTTCTTGCAACTGAAACTCGTTGTCTTGCCAGATACTCCATCGGACGCATCCGCATCTGTTCCTTAAAAACCCGACAAAAATGCTGTTTCGTCACGCCGCTCATTTCTGCCAGTTCTTCTAATGTAATATCTCTCGCATAATTTTTATGAATAAACATTAGAGCACGCTGCAACATGCTCTTGGCACTCTGACCGCCATACTTCTTATTTGCCAAAAACGCCTGTCGGACATTCATAATATATTCATACACTAACATAGAGCATCGCTCATCACCATACAGTGGATCTTTTGCCGCCTTAAGCATCTGATGAAAAATTCCGGTAATCTTTTCATTGACAACGTTTTTATCATAGGCAAAACCATCAAAACCCATGCCTTTCATTAATTCCAGCAAATGTTCCCCACGAAACACCAGCCAACAGGTCGTCCACTCATCCTCAACAAGCGGATAATACTCATGTGGGATCCCCGGTGCCATATAAAACATACTTCCCGGCTCTAACGGATACGTCGCGCCGCCAACAACAAGATTGCCACGGCCACTCTGCGTATAATGAATCTGATGGGATACCAAACCTTCTTCTCGTATCACATGATACTCCGGTTCTGCAATGCCAACGCCCGACAAATAGAAGGGCAGACACTTTTGCTTACCCAAAATCGGATAAATCCACTCCATAAGAGCTACTCTCCTTCCCAGTCATTCTCAACAAGGCTGTTTCTTATATCGTTTCTCATTCACCCACCGGGGCTATCTTATGCAAGTTCGCTTCACTCGATAAAGCTATGCTTTCTTATGCAATTTCACTTCACTCAATAAAGCTATGCTTTCTTATGCAAGCTCACGTTCACTCAATGCGAGCGCTGAGGCGATAACCGCATCCATATCATAATACTTATACTCGCCCAGTCTTCCGCCAAAGATCACATTGGTCTCCCCGGCTGCTAACTCCTTATACTTCTCATACAATGCACCATTTTTCTCATCATTTACCGGATAATATGGTTCATCTCCCGGCTTCCACTCAGAACTATACTCTCTGGAGATCACCGTTTTCGGCAGATCATTTCCCTCTGCATCTTTACCAAACTCAAACCATTTGTGCTCAATAATTCTTGTCCAAGGTGTCTCGGCATCCGTATAATTTACTGCAGCATTGCCTTGGAAATTCGGTATATCTAATGTCTCTGTCTCAAAACGCACAGAACGATATTGCAATGTACCAAGCGTGTAATTAAAGTAAGCGTCGATCGCTCCTGTGTATACGACACGCTCTGCAGTTGCAGCAAGCTTTTCCTTGTCTGCCAAATAATCCACGCCAAGCTGCACTTCTATCCCGTCTAACAAATTAGCAACCATCTGCGTATATCCACCAACTGGAATGCCCTGATATAACGCATTAAAATAATTATTATCAAACGTTAATCTCACCGGCAAACGCTTGATAATAAATGCCGGCAATTCCGTACATGGACGTCCCCATTGCTTCTGCGTATATCCTTTGATCAATTTTTCATAAATATCTTTACCGACCAGACTGATCGCCTGTTCCTCTAAATTGTGTGGTTCTGTAATGCCTGCTTCCTGCCGCTGCTCTTCAATCTTAGCTGCTGCCTCCTCCGGCGTCACAACACCCCAGATCTTATTGAACGTGTACATGTTAAAAGGCAGGCTATATAATTCCCCCTTGTAATTGGCGACAGGGCTGTTCGTAAAACGGTTAAACTCTGCAAACCGTGTAATATAATCCCACACTGTTTTATTATTCGTGTGAAAAATATGGGCTCCATAACGATGTACATGGATTCCCTCCACCTGTTCTGTATAAACATTTCCCGCAATGTGATCCCTTTTATCGATCACAAGCACTTTCTTGCCCGCATCCGTCGCCTGTCTGGCAAATACTGCTCCAAAAAGTCCTGCTCCTACTACTAAATAATCATACTGTTTCATATTTATAATCCGCCTTTCTGCTTTCGCAAATTGTACATCTGCTCTACGCTCTTCTGCCTTCGCAAATTGCGCCTCTGCTCTATGCTCTTCTGTCTTCGCAAATCACACATCTGCTCTATGCTCTTCTGCCCTAACGAATATAGGGTCTCATCTCAAAGCCTTCCTGCTTAGCAAGTGCCACAAGCTGCTGCTCATTAGCATACTGTATTGCTTCCAGCTTACGCCGTCCCTCCGGCGTTCTCCAATTCGGTGCTGTTCGAAAATGCTGCAGCAAATCTTTGCGCAACCGTTTCGAATCGACCGTACCAATCATAAAATCCATTGTTAATCATCTCCTAACACTCAAGCAACATTACGGGCAATTTCCTATTAAGGATCAAGGTGTCAAAAGGCGGTGTACCGCCAGCCAATCACCAAGGCCAAGTGTTCCTCCAACCGTATCAATGACCACATCCCGCACCTGACCACTCCGTCCCGGCACGAATAACTGATGATATTCATCCGTTGCTGCATAAGCTGCTACCAAACATATCACCGCCAACAGCTGTTTTCGCGTGATCCGATCCTTCGTGATCGTACCTAACAATAACAACGCCAAAATCGCATACTCCGTCATATGTGCCGCTTTACGTACCGGAAACTCAATCCTTCTTGCCATCGTCTCTTGCTGCTCTACCGTTTTATCCTCAAAATGCGGTACAACCATTCGACAGATCGACATTCCAAACCGCAGACTCATCTGCCCGGATTCGTCTGCCGGCTGTGCCGAAAAATGAAAGATCGTCGTCATCCACACGATCGCCAGCAATAAACAGCATAGCCTTCTTGCCATTGTCCTCCGACATATATTTACAATACCGACATATAGCAGATATCCCACAAAAGTTCCTGCTGTGTTCATTATAACATCATCCAGCTGACAAAATCCATACCCAGTAACAAGCTGTGTCACTTCAATTCCAATACTGCACACCAAACCGACAATAATAACAATTCCCTTTCTTCCGGTCGGAAACCAAAAAGGAAGCAGCAGACCAAACGGAATAAAGAGCAAAACATTCTCAATCACCCACGCATGATCCTGCATCGTAAGTCCCCATGTTCCCAGTATGCGCATATCTATACCCTCTCTGGAACCAAGTTCTCTTGAAAAAAACACTGTCATTAACACCACGACAATATAGATCACTAACAAGGTACTCATAGTCAGCTTAAAAACACTATTTTCACCAAATGGCACCTTACCGGGCGTATTGCCACTACTCGCTGCTCGTTTTCCTATCAAACGTAAGACAATTCCTGCCACCAATGCATATACTGCTCCGACTATTATCGCTGTCGGCAAATACTACAAGACTTCCACAATGTCCGCCATCATACAATCTATTAACATATTCTAACCATACCCTTTATTATTTTTTACATAAACTCTCATTGCCATCTAAAATATAAAATGTCGTGTGTTCTAACATTATGTGGAACGCTATCTAACAATCATAAATATTACCATTCCACCTGGTAAATGGCAAGTTGCCCATAAATTTTTTCCTTAAGATAAACATTTCATACGTGATACTTTTAATTTGTTATTTGTAAAATAACTTATATTACTTTTCAAATTATGTGAAATTCATTATTTTTGTTTAAACTAATAATATAGGACATACGATGAAATTGTGCACTTCTAACATTGTGTGGATATGCATTGCCACACAACTTGTCTCCAAGTGCTAAAATCACCATATAGAAAAGGGGATACATTATGAAGAAAGATCCAAATCACTGGGAACGCTATCGTGAAATCGGTTTTCGCATTGCTTATTGTCGTAAATATCAGAAAATGACACAGGAAGAATTGGCTGAGAAGTTAAATGTCAGCAGACAACATATCGGTGCCATCGAAGCACCAAATGTCAATCGTAAAATATCATTGGATCTCATCTTTGATATTGCTGATATATTAAATATAGAGCCAAAATATTTTCTGGAATTTCAGAATTTTCCGTTTCAAAAAGCACCGGAAACGGATAGCAATAGCGAAGAATAAGCGTCACTGACACAAAGGAACAGCAAAACACAAAAACTGCCGCCCTTGGAATCAAAATTCCAAGGGCGGCTGCTTTTACGTGATTTCTTATTTTGTTAAGTCTCTGATGAATACATGCCTGAAGGATCGTCTGAGATGTCCCGGTTTAGCAAGGTATCATCCATTTTTGGACGGGACGCTTTCGCTACGATGCGCTACGTCACGTTACTTAATGTCTCTGAAATACGAGACATAAGTAACGACGAGCGCAAAGTCCCTTTCAAAAATGATGAATACCTTGCTTCCGGGACTTCGAGTTTCCGAAAGGCATGTAAATCAATCATCAGAGACAACAAAATCTAGAAATCACTGTGAAAAAGCGCAAAACCAGCGTTTTGCGCTACATAACAGCAATTTCCTATCAACTGAAAACTAATTGCGGCAAAGCAATTGCTATAGTTTCTTGATGGCAGGACTCACTATATAGCGGCTGCAAAATATAATTAGCCCATCGACATAATAAGCAATATGTGACAACATGAGAATTTTTGATGTGCGCAGTTTGAGCAATTAAGAAAAATGTGATGTGGAGTAGTGTATCGACTTGCATTTTGGCGAAAAGTGGCGTAAAATAGATAAGCTGCATTTTACATGGTACAACATGAGGTACGTCGAAATCATTTTGATCATGATGAAAGACATTCAAATACGATCAGAAAATCATTTTGATAACGATGAATTATACACAAACACAGGAGGTAAATATTGCTATGAATTCAAACCGAGATTTATTTGAAAAAGCATCCGTCCCAAAGGCGGTGGCACTTATGGCTATTCCAACGATCGTCACAATGCTGGTAGTTGTTATTTATAATATGGCTGATACCTTTTTTATCGGTCAGACCGGTGATGCCTTGCAGGTGGCTGCAGTCTCTCTTGCAACACCTGTATTTATGGTGTTTATGGCGCTCGGCAATCTCTTCGGGATCGGCGGAAGTTCCGCGATCTCACGTGCACTTGGTGAAAAAAATGAGCAGCGTGCGAGACAAATTTCTGCCTTTTGCTGCTATGGTTCTCTGGGCGTCGGGATACTGATGACACTAATATTCATTCTCTTTATGGATGGTATTCTCAAAATGATCGGTGCCAGTCCGGCCACCATTGATTATGCAAGACAATATCTTACTTTCGTTGCGATCGGTGCCCCTTTTGTCATGTTTGGCACTGCTTACGGTAATATTGTCCGCGGCGAAGGAGCTGCCAAAGAATCCATGATCGGAAATCTGATCGGTACCATCACCAATATTATTTTGGATCCCATTATGATCTTATGGCTTGGCTGGGGTGTATCCGGAGCAGCTGTCGCTACTGTACTTGGCAATGTGGCAGCTTGTATTTTCTATCTTTATTATCTGCTGCACAAAAAAGAAACGGTCCTTTCCATAAAGCCAAGCGACTTTCAATGGAAAAACCGTATCGCATCCGGCGTCTTTTCCATCGGAATCCCGGCGTCTCTCAATAATATTCTAATGAGCTGTGCTAATATTTTATTAAATAAAGTGTTGATCAGCTATGGTGACACACCGGTCGCTGCCATGGGAATCGCCATGAAAGCGAACATGATCGTTATCTTACTGCAGATCGGACTCTGCGCTGGTATTCAGCCTCTCATCGGTTATAACTACGGTGCCAGAAATGTAAAACGCCTGAAAAAAATATTCTTTTTCACTGGGCTGTGCGCCGTCATTATGGGTACTGTACTTACGCTCCTAATGGTAATTGCCCGCAAGCCGATCATCCATGCATTTATCAACGATCAGGAAGTCGTCACTTCCGGCATCAAAATGATGATCGCACTTCAGCTTTCCGGTCCTGTTATCGGTATTTTGTTCTTATGTATCAATACCTTGCAGGGAATGGGAAAAGCACTGCAGTCTCTTTTGCTTACGGTATGTCGTCAGGGACTTGCCTTCATCCCAATGCTCTTTATCCTGAATAAATTGTTCCAATTAAACGGTGTGATCTATGCACAATCCGTCGCAGACTTTATTTCCATCGTCATCGCCGGAATTATCTGCGGCGTAACGCTATGGCATGTGGAGCGTAAATTTACGGAGTAACATTTTTGAATTCACCGAAATTCTAGACAGACCTGCTTTCATGCAGGTCTGTTTTATTACTGTTTGGTAAAGAAGCATAGTACGATTAATGAAAGTTAATTTGCCTTTAGCATCCACAACAACATTATCAACCCCAAAACCGTCTTTTTATATGACACCACGGTATTAAACCTCATTATCATACAAAAGCAAATCTTTTATCTCTGATTCACAATAATACTTGCTAGTGACTAATTTTTCTTAGAACAAGGTTACTGTAGTTAAAAATACACGAGATTCTATAAAAAATATCAAAATAATTAAGCAAAAGAAATTTTATGATATACGTTGGAATCCATGTTGCTGTTTTGTTTATACATTCCTTGCACGTACACACGCAATTTTGTCCTTAATCACAAACAATTTTGCAGCAAATGATGGGAAAAGCGAAATGAAAATGCATATTAATTTTCTCTTTTTAGAAAGATTCACTTTAAAAATCGCTGCTCGATTTTTTCTCAACTTCGTTATACATTGATTGTAAAGTTCTTGGTTGTCAACCACATCATGAATTTTCATCAGACCTTTTACAATACTAAAGCAAAAATACCATTGATGATACTGCCATGCATTTAAAAGCTCTTTATCATCGTATATCCATTTAGATTTCTGTATATCTAAAGACTTCAAACCACATAAATTACTATTTAAATTAAAGTCTCGCATAGCACTATGCGGATTAAAGGTTTGATGATATACTTTCTTATTCGCTACAACAATATTTTTTGCTTTCTGTAATAATTCAATATTAAAAAGCATTCCTTCTCCATACCATATATTTTCATCAAATATAATATTCTCCCTTATGATCAAATCTCTTGAGTACATTTTGTTCCAAACTGCAACATTGATTTTTTCTGTATATATATCAACCATTGCTGATATATTATCTAATGAATAGAACGAGTTATCATTATTTACTTTAGGATTCCATACACTAAAATGGTTCAAACCACATATTACATCTGCATTTGTCTCTTCTATAATGCTGACATAATATTCAACATAATCCTTTTCTAAATAATCATCACTGTCAACAAATACTATATAATCTCCTGTAGCCTTTTTTATTCCAACATTGCGAGCAGAGGATACGCCACCATTTGCTTTATGCACTACAATTACTCTATCATCCTTTGCACTAATCTTGTCCGCAATCTCTCCACTGCTATCTTTAGTTCCATCATCTACTATAATTATTTCCAAATTAATATATGTCTGATTGCAAATAGATAACAAACACTTTTCTAAATATTCTTCAACATTATATACTGGAACTATTATACTTACCTTCGATTTAAGCATATCGTAAAACTCCTTTACTTTATGATCATTTCTCTTTATAAGTCCAAAACCAATCAGCCAAAAATCTTTTTATATTTGGATAATAATTAATGTACTTAATTAAACGTATACCCATAAATGGATTCTTATTGTCATAAAATTCTTTTCTGATCAAGTTCCATTTATAGCAGTTTTCTATTAATTGTTCTTTTTTCTCCCTTTCTACTATATCATTATGTGAATGCAGAAAGTCCGTCATTCCATCAAAAATTCTCTTTTCGTAATCTAACTGATCTCTTTTTATCTTTTTCTTTTTAGAATCTCTACTTTCTTTTGTAAATGTACTATCATAATGTTTTCGCATCCTAATTAAAGGTTCATTTATTATGTACAAGCCCTCGCAAAACATAGCTAAACGCCAAAGCAAAGAATCATGTGGAAAATCCGGTTCCCAATACTGACCTGCCTCTCTTGCTAATGATTTTCTAATTGCATATGTGCAACCGGGATATGGAATTGCAGTAAAATTATGTACTAACATTTGTTTTTCAATATATCCCTTTGTTTTTCTTTTAGGCATAATTCTTGTATAACCATTTTCGTAAAACTCCGTATACTGAGACACTAATAGTAAAACTTCTGGGTTTTCTTCCATAATTTGGGTCATCTTTTGAATTTTATCTGCACTCCAAATATCGTCTTGATCACAGGTAAATACTATATCACCCATGGCAGATGTAATTAAATTCATAAAATTTTTTCGCCAACCACAATTTTTTTCATTGACTTCGAGTTTCCAATTTAAAAGTTCATACTTCTTGATATATGTTTCAATAATTTGTACTGTATTATCCTGGGAACAATCATCAGAAATTAAAACTTCATCAGCAGTATACGTTTGATTTCTTAATGAATCTAATTGTTCTTCAATATATTGCGAGCCATTATACGTTGATAATACTATACTAATCTTCATAAATCTCCTCCAAAATATCTTTAACAAAAAATAGCAGCCTCATTAAAAACTGCTTCTAAATACTCTTTTACCTCATTACGTTTCTGGTCAAGTATGGTATTTACCTTATCAAAATCTACCGTTCTTTCTAATACGTCATAATCATTATATTCCTGCACATGACATCCCAAACAATCTATCATTTTCAAAAAGCTTTCAATTCTTCCTCCAAATTCATTTGGATAAATACAAATAGGTTGTGTATTCATGTTCATTGAAAAAGCAGTAGCATGGAAGGAATCTGTCAACACATACCTTGCATGATCAATCAAACTAACAAATTCGAATATTTCAGGTATTATAATACTATCTCCGCATCTTAATATCTGATCATATCTCATACACAATCTTTTAAGTTTAAGCCCCGTTTTTTTTGCTAATTTTTTTGCATAAGAATCAAATTCCTTACTGCGATTGAGATTGTATATCAAAATATAATCTTCTTTATACTTATAATTTTTCGTATATTTTCTCCAAAAAAATCTATCCATGCATAACGTTGGATCAATTATAAAATAACAATTGGGATATTGATATTGTTCCTCTATGATATTTTTTGCACTTTCCTCTCTAACCGATATGCGATTGTATTGAGTTATGTAACCCTTTGTCTGATTAACTTCATCCTCGGTCAAATGATCCTGCCCAAAGCTTGCAGCAAAAGCAAACTTATAACAGTCCGCAGGAACAAAGTCCAAATACAGCATAGGCAAAATACCATTATTCCATTTAGAATTCCATACCTGATCACTTCCTGTACAATAAAGATCAGCATCTAACGGAAATGTTTCAAAATCTTCTTTAGATGTATACTTATCTCCAGTTATCTCCAATTCACCGAAGCAAAACTCATCAAAAATCTTTTTCCATTTGTTAATAGTAGGGAACATTACAATTTTTTTTATTATATTATTTCCCGCCCATAATTTCATTAAATTTTCTTCTCTTGCTTCTGTTTTCTGAAAATTTATAATACTAACTTTATGTCCATAAGATTCAAATAGCTTTTTTGTTGCAAATGCCTGTAAAACAGATCCATAATTTTTAACAGCCTGTAAAGTTATTACATCAATTTTCAAAAAGGCACCTCCTATCCGTATTAATTTTATAACCTAGTCTAATCTATTGGTACGCTTTATTTTTATTTTTGAAGATCCAAATAAAAATAATATTATATACACAATCAAAAATTTCCAATTCAAAACCATGCCAATATTTCCTACTCTAAAATATTCATAAAAACGTCTAAAGACAAAAAATGATAAAAAGAGCATAGTATAGTTTTTAACTCTGATGTTTTCATAAAGCATTATGCTTATTTTTGATATAACATAAGCCAATATGAAAGACACAATAAAGGCAGGAACATATCCTATATAACTTAATATTATTGTTATATAACTTCCTGCGAAAAGATATCCAGATGAAAGCATATCACCCGCATATGCATTAGATGTCACCAAATACATAACTCTAGCTATTCCATAATCAGAGTTTAATCGGCTCAACTCAAACTCTGAAAAGCCACTAAAAATCTCTTTAATAAAGCCGTTCCTATCTAAGCTCAATTGATCTGTCTGCCACAATCTATCAACGCCCCAAAAAGTATGATTTTGTAGCGTGAAAATTCGATCCAATAAATATTGAAATGGATTCAACATAGTTTTTGAATATTTTGTATAACACAAATACAAAAGCAAACCTACAATAATTAAAACACCTAAAATATATTTTATAGGCAATTTTTTATTTTTTTTGGTAAACACTTTAAATGCAAAATATCCTGTCAAATAGTGCAATGTATAATCATATAACCCATAAAATTTATTGTTTAATAAAACTTGGGTGACAATAATCATTAAAAACACAACAACTAATTTCCATTTTTTATTAAATTTTCTATCGCCTGTCATTACTCCCAATAACACACACATAAACGGGAACATATAGTTATGTATAAAAGACGCTAAAGGCAGTCTAGAATATGATGCATAGAATGTCGAATAATTTATTCCTGACAATAGCGGTATTTTACCGGAAATCAAAATATCTGCAATTGAATAAACAACTGCTAGTACAATTAATATAAAAATATCAGTTTGACGCAATTGTTTTGATCTATTACTACTATATTCTAGATTTGCTTTTTCTACTTTATTGAGTTCCTTATTAAGGAAATATGGATATAAAACGACAAACGGCATAATTAAGATACAAAATCTTATTGAAGCTCCAGTATAATAAGAATACCTCAATTCTTCAGATATATAGGCGCCTCCATCAATCCATATAATGGAAACTATTTGCCATATCATCTCTATAAAAAATACAGAACCAATAAATATTATTATTGGATTTTTTCGCCAAATCTTGTACAAATAAATAATTATCAAAAAAATTACTATTGGAATACTAATTGCTTGCATTTTTCCACCGCCTTACATGATTTAAAATTTCAATAACAACTTGATTTTTAGTCAGTATCAAAGTTGCGCCGTAGACAGTCACTGCCACAACCACTAACACAATCAATCCCAAATAAATATCTGTAAGAATTTTTTTCATAATGACCACTGTCGCTAGCATTGCAGCATTAGATATCACTAGAGACTTCACAAAATTCCTATCAATATTTAATTTAAAATACTGATGTGAATATAACAACATGACAATTGTAACTATCATCTCTGCTGCCACAGATGCAATTGCAGCACCATTTGCTGAATATTTAGGAATCAGACATAAATTCATTACCGCATTAACAAGTGCTCCACAAACGGTCGCTTTTAAAATATGCCCTTCATTTCCAGATGCCATTAAAATTAAATGCCCCAAAAAATATGCAATAGAGAATACAAAAACTAAAATTGACAATATTTGCAATATTTCAATACTAGGCATAAATGCTTTTCCCAATAAAACAGGGACAATATATTCAGCAACTCCAAACATTCCAATTACTGATGGTATTGCAATTAATAGTAAAACAGATGTACCAATCGTCAAAAGTTTATTTGCCTCTTCTAGCTTTTTTTCAGCAAAAAGACTACTAATTCTCGGATAAAAAGTTGCAACCATGGCAATATTTACTGTATATATCATCCGTACTATCTTAACAGAATTTGTATAGTATCCAACTGCAGCATCCCCTTTAAAAAATTCCAACATCACTGTATCTAACATAGTATACACTTCGGTAGCAATTGATACAGCAAGTAAGATCAATACTGGCCTTAAATGTTTCTTTAGATGCATATTTTTAAAATTTACAGTCGTAATATACTTTCTTGCATTAAAAATATTAAAGAAATAATTGCCAGCTGTAGCTAAACATAATATAAATGCATATATTATGTAATCCTCTTTCGTTTTAACAAAAATACACATCAACACAAATGAAATAATTTTAACAATAATACTCCTGGTTGATATATATCCGTATTCTTCCAGTCCTTGATAAAACCAATCGATGTTAAAAAAATTAAGTACTAACATTATTCCCATCGTATTCATTAAAACAATTTTTCCATGAAATATAGAAGAAAAATTAACTAGGCAATAATAAAGTAACAAAAAAATCAATGTGGATATAGCATTGATTACTAACAGTTCTGCAAAAGATTTACTTCTGCCTTCAAGATTCTGTCGTTTACTCGCAATTACTTTAACACCATAATTGGGAATCCCCAATGCTGCAACAACAACAAAGTAATTGACAATTGTATTAGCATATGCAACAATTCCCACCCCATCAGGTAAAAGCACTCTCGAAATATATGATGTTGTAAGTAATGGAAATAAAGCGGTAAATCCTTTATATAGTAAATTATAAAATGAATTTTTTGCTATTGATTTCCTCGGCATAAATTTTTAATACCTCCCTAACCATAAACTGATTGCTCTTTTTATAAATGCAATTTCTCTATTAGGAAATCTAGTCGATGCGTAAGCACAAGTAGTATTCAAATATCGTATGTCCTTTGAATACTTTCTACTTAATTTATAAAATTGTTTATTATAAATATAATTCATCTTTCCTTTTGATCTATGAATAAGCTTTATTGGACATATATATACATGTTGTCCTCTACTTCTAGCATTTAGACAACTCTCCACCGCATATAAATGCCAATTATTGCAAGTTTGTTCATCAAAAGGATGTTTTATAAAATTATCTGTATATCCACCAAAAAAACATTCATCAATAACTTCACATCGAATTAAAGATTTCACTCTTTCTTTTCCAGCATATTGTAAATTTTGTCCCTGTAATATATTGGAAACTACACTCCCACCTTTTTCTTTTCGCCCTGCGACACCTAAAATATCGCCTGAATCTATTTTTTTAATACATCGTATAAAATCTGATATATTATTTGAATCAGTAAATTCAATATCTTGATGACAAAAAATAACATATGGTGTCTTTATATCCATCATATGTATATTAAACGCTTTAGAGCATGATGTATATTTGCTTTTTGTATTATCTATACCTATAAGCTCATATTCTGTGGTTTGTTTGGCTAATGACTCTGTAAACGTCTTGTATTGTTTTAAATTATTATAACAACATATTATTGTAACTTCCTTCATGTATCTCATCCCTTAATCTTTTCTTATAGCTACTTTACTATTCCATACCATTTTCAATAATTTTTCCCCTCCAAAAGATAGAATTATCGCAATTTTCTCTCTAATCCTAGCTTTTCTGTTAAATAACGTTTTTAACCTCGTTCTCTTCACCTCATTCCATATCTCGTGTATATATTTATCATGCACTTTCCCTTGATCTGGTAAATCTAACAATAAATGAACTGCGACATTAAATGTTCTACAGTATGCAGCCACACAAATTTGTGGATATTTTTCAGCACAAAATCTTTCAATTGATCTTGCCCACTTAAGCGCATCTAATCTTCTAGGATTAAATATATGCATTATACTTGTTGCATGTTGTCTATAATAATAACCATAATAGTCTGAATATACTATCCAATCTGCATTATCCAAAAACAGATGACATGTAGCTAAATCTTCTGAAATTCTTCCAACCGGAAATCTAACTTCGCCAATTACACTTCTTTTATAAAGTTTTGCTGGCGCACAACATGTAAAATTTCTTTGATACAGCGATTCTTCGATCGCATCCTGGGAATCTAATACCTTAATAAGCTTCCCCTCACTCTGACTTTCCTCATTTTCATCTTCTCTTATATATTTCATTTGTATAATTGAAACATCCGCATTATATTTTTCCATAAGGGAGGTCATTTCTTCAATGCACCCTTTAGAAATATAATCGTCACTGTCCAAAAAACAAATAGCATCACCTGTAGCAAGTTCAATCCCTTTATTTCTAGCCGATGATAATCCCCCATTTTGTTGATGAATAACTTTTATTCTGTTATCAAGTTGAACATAATTATCACACAACTTTCCAGAATTGTCTTCTGATCCATCATCAATTAAAATGATTTCTATATTTTCATAAGTCTGATCTATAACGCTTTTCACACATCTAAATAAATATTTTTCAACATTATAAACCGGAATAATAACTGATACCTTCATATTCATTTTCTCGCTCTCATCTTTATATATCGCGGCTTTAATTCAGCATGAATAATTCCTAATGCTCTATAAGCCCATTTATCTGGTAACTTTGTAAGTATTCTGATCACCCTATCTTTTGGTGAATTAAACACCATCTCTGTGAGCTGTTTGTCTTTCCAAACACTCATCTCCATATATTTCTTAAATATCCCCCTCAAAGGATGATTTGCATTACTATACCAAGGCCTTACAACTAACATATTAGTTGTATAATGTATAATCGCCGGATTATTTTTAGCCTCCTCCCATTCTTTATAATTATAATAATTAGTAGGTCTTCTTAATTGCTCCATTTGAGCATATGTGTGAACAACATTAAGAGTCATAACATTAAATTTAGGACTTAACTCTCCAATACAATTCTTAAACACACCATTTAATATATCCTGATCTGCATAATTAATAAATTCAACATATTGCTGCATATATTCATCTATTTTTTTATTAATATTTATTTTTCTTAATTCATCCACATCCAATAGAAGTACTCCGGCATTAATATACAAACTATTGTTATCTAATCCTATGTTTTTCTTATATGTTCTACTAATACAATCTTTTACTCCCATTACAATGTTCCCATTAAAGGAAACTTTCTCTAGTTCCGATATATCCCCCGAAACAATGGTGTCACAATCTAAATATAATATCTTATCCACATTCACTGGTAAAATTTCACCAGAAAATAATCTTGTAAAAGCTGCAAGAGGCCAGCGTGCAGAAATCAGCGCAGTTGGGATAGTCAACGGTGGAATCTCTATTACCTGTATTTTTCTACCATACTGATCGCCAATTTTTTTAAGTTTATCCTTGTTCTCTTGACTGATATTGTCCCCCAAAAGATATACCTGCAAATCCTCTATAGTCTTATTATTTTCAAATAATGAAATTGTGGAAATTCCCATTAACCATACATAATTATCATCACACGTATACATTACATTCATAACCACACCTCTGATAAATCTTTACTATTTTTATCCCTACTGTTTTGAATCGGCTCTTGTATGCCCCAATCAATATTTATTGCCGCACTATTCCACGCAAAACCAATTTCATCATCTGGAATATAATGCGTCGTAACCTTAAATAAGACACGGCTATCTTGCATTGCAAGATAGCCGTGTCCCATTCCCTCTGGAATATATAATTGTTTGTAATTTTGAGCCGATAGACAAATAGAAAAGCATGACATATAGGTTTTTGATTCTTTGCGAAGATCAATAACCACATCTAAAATTTCTCCGCTCAAAACACGTATAAGCTTTCCCTGAGGATGTTTCATATTAACATGCATTCCACGCAAAACACCTTTTTTACTTACAGATTCATTATCTTGCACAAAATGATAATTTAATCCATAGGAAGAAAACACCTCATAATTATATGTTTCAAAATATATACCTCTGTAATCAGAGAAAACAATAGGTTCAATAACATATAGCCCTTCTATATTTGTCTTTTTAACATGAATGTTTGCCAAAATTTCTCTCCCTTAATATCTCATACAACTTCATCTATACGCAACACAGCCTCTGTTTCTCTATCAAATAAACAAATAGCAACTTTCACTTCCTGACGTTTCAGATTGACGTCTAGAAGTGTACCTCGCAGTCCCGCAAATGCTCCACTTATGATCTGTATAGGATCACCCACACACAAACTATTTACTGAATTCAAGGTTTGTTGTTGTTTATGTTGTCTTTCAAGATCTCGTTGCTGCTCTTGTTTCAGTTTTTCATTTTGTAAGTTTTCTTTGGTTGTTTTGCCAATGATCTCTAAGGCAACTTTTGCTTTGGTATATCTGCCAAATAATTCTACCTCTATCTCCGCAATGCGTTTATGACGATCAACACGGCAGATCTTAGCATGTCTATATCGAAGCGGACCTTTTAGAATCTCTATATGTTCTCCAATTTGATAGCCAACAGACACTCTGACAATATTGTGATCGTCCATCATTTCCTGCAGATAACATTGTTCCAATTCATGTATTGGAATAAAATTATCTTCACTACGTAATACCTTTGTCACAGCCGGAATCGCATAACAAGCACGCACGACATCTGTAATACAGCTCTCATCCGTATCAATAAAGATATATCCCGGAAATAACGGACGAATCAGTTCTCTCCATTCACCTTGATACTTCTTAAGGGTCACACACTTCGGCGAAAAAATATGTTTATATTTGGAAGAATCTACCATCTGTTCACACAGTTGAATAACAATTTCTTCATTTCCTGTCTGTACCTGCATTACATACCACATAGTATAACTCTCCATTTCTCACACATAATTTCAGGTATTAAATCACTACCACAAATTATCTTAACCAAGCTATGAAATATCTCTGCCAAGTCTTTTAAGTTTCCTGTAAATCTAAAAAGCACAAACCAATTTGATTTGTGCTTTGTGCATTATCATATTTTTTAGAGAAAAAGGGTATGCTCCGCCACTTCCTATCAAATGCTCCAAAAAAATAAGCAATGAATAGAAAATCATCAGCAAATATAACCATCCTACTCTCATAACGCGACAATGCGACGATTACTCAATCAGATTTTTGTAACTTACGTATACGCTGCTTGCAGGGACGCGTCTCTACAGGCAATTGCGCTTAGATACTTTGAGAGTGTACCTCGGGAAAGGCACACTTCTCAAAACACAACGTATAATATTTATATCATGAAGCGGCCGCTTTCACAAGCCGCACCATAACCACTCTTACATAGCTTCACACTCTCAAGATGTGATCACTTAACCACTCTCACCTACATCGCACCTTCACGATGCAGCACTACTAACACCGTCTTGAACAGGATCTTAATATCAAGTCCAATGCTCCAGTCATTGATGTACTTCGTATCGAGTGCCACGACTTCTTCGAAGTCGGTGATATCACTTCGTCCACTGACCTGCCACATTCCGGTGATTCCCGGTTTGGTTGCAAGTCTTGCACGGTGATGGATTTCGTATTTTCCCCATTCGTCCATTGTTGGTGGACGTGTTCCAACGATGCTCATATCACCTTTGAGTACGTTGAAGAACTGTGGAAATTCATCGAGACTCCAGTCTCTGATATAGTTACCGACCCCTTTCTTGATCGTGCCATCAGCACGCTTTTTGCAGCCGATAATACGAGGGTCGAACTCCAGCTTAAACATCATGCCGTCTTCTACACGGTTTTGCTCCATAAGCTCCTGCTTGCGCTCCTCTGCATCGAGGTACATACTGCGAAACTTATAGATCTTGAATCGCTTACCGTTCTTACCAACTCTCTCCTGTGAGAAGAAGATCGGTCCCGGCGACTGAATATAGATTAACGGTGCCAGGATTACAAATAAGATTCCGGTAATGATACATCCAACAATTCCTCCGCAAATGTCGATCAATCGCTTGAGGAACAAATCTCTGCCGGATGCATAGTTTAAGGTTGTCGTTAGCACAGTATAACCGCCCATATGCTCTACCATCTGACGATTAAGAATGAGTTCCTTGTTTTCAAACAAGTTTTCGTGCACGACGATGCCCATATCGACGAACTGTGCCACCAACTCCCTGCGCGTTTTATAATTATGAGGACACGCCATAAATAATTCATCCACCCAACCCCTGCAGACATACTCTATGACGGTGCTTTCTGACGCTACGACCGGAATACCTTTGATCTGCTTGCCGATCATATCTTTATCTAATATAACGATACCGCGCACCGTATATAGCTGATAATATGTGTCCCCCATCGTTTTCAACGTCTCGTATATGGCATCCGACGTCGATACGATAAGTAATGCCGGTTTATCACCACTGCGATGCATCTTGTTGACCGCTTCTTTCATAATAAGCCTTGTCACATAAGAAATCGGCATGTAAAATGCGGCACACAGGAACAGCACGGTTCGCGAGAATGGCTGCGCGTTTTGCACTGCAAACAAATATAAAGTAAACGCCAAAATGACGTACACATCATGTTTGACGGTTGTATACAGTTCCTGAAGCATTCCGCGCTTTAATACATTTTTGCATGTATTGCATACAAAGAGCAATACAAAATCAATAAATCCAAGCACGATCGCTGCACTACGATATAGTTGAAAATGATACGGATTCACCGCACCATGACGGATAACATATGCAATTAAAAATGAGAGTTCCAAACAGATTATGTCTAATATAATAAAGTCGATATGTTTATACCAGCCTTTTGCTTTACGTCTGTACATTCTCTCACCTTCCTTTTGTCTATAGCGATACGCTTATGTTCCCCATGCCTTACCATTCGTTGTCATCTATACTACATATAAACTATAGGTTATTTCCTACAGAATTATTTTCAATTTCATTCTCTTGCAGTTGAATTTATCATAAACTGCTATCATTATACCCACTGATGTGGCTTTTTTGTTCTTATTAATGTTCAGATATCTATTGGCTTATACGCCCCTGTCACCAGTGCAGTTAACCATTATCATGGTCTGCAACATGAATAACCCCATATTTTGAAAAAAAGCAAATTGCTTACAAATCAGATTTCTCCGATTTGCAAACAACCTGCCCGACACTCACCTTAGACGGTACGATAAATTATTTTACCTTACCCTTGAAGCCTGCCTTCTTGAGAGCCTTCTTGAACTTCTTGAGAGCCTTCTTGCTCATCTTAGGAGCCTTAATAGTGATCTTCTTTGTGTTAAGACCAGCAAAAGCACCCTTCTTGATGGTAACCTTCTTGTTAGCTAAAGTGATAGTCTTGAGCTTCTTGCAGCCCTTGAATGCATTCTTGCCGATGGTCTTAACGTTCTTTCCTACGGAAATCTTCTTAACCTTCTTGCAGTTCTTGAATGCATTTGCGCCGATAGCAGTAACCTTGTATGTTACACCCTTAACCTTGACAGTTGCTGCAACCTTAACTGTAGCCTTTTTAGACTTAACAGCTGTAACAGTTGCTGTACCCTTCTTGGAAATCTTAACAGTAACACCCTTAACGGTAGCCTTTCCATCGGTAGCCTTTAGAGCTGTTACTGGAGATGTAGCTGCACCTGCAGGAGCTGCTGCTGTAACTACTAATGCTGCTGCTAAAGCACTTACTAATACTTTCTTCATTGCCTTCATTGTCATTTTCCCTCCTTTCGTATTCGGAATCATCTATGAGTAAACCGTTCCCCCAAAATAGGAACAGTAGACCCAGCATAGTCATATGAACCGATTGGTTCACTCTCTGCCGTCATATCATTGAGGTGTCAATAACACCAATGCTGACAGCCCATAATTACTTGGAGGCGTAATAATATTCATTACCCTTGCTGTTACTGCCATAATAGCCGTAACCATATCCATAACCGTATTTCTTGCCGCCATACTTCTTGTAGTAATAGCTTCCTCGGTTACCACCGACACGGTTAAGTACGATACCAAGTACCGGACAGCCTGCTCTTTCCAGCTGTCGAATGGAGTTGCGCACCATTTTCTTCTGTGTAAACCCACCACGTACTACGAGAATCGCTCCATCACAGAGGGAACCGATCTTCTCGCCATCGGATACGAGGTTGAGTGGAGGTGCATCGATGAATACGTAGCGGTACATATCAGCCATAGTATTCAACATATTTTCAAACTGTTTGCTCTCCATCAACATGGATGGATTGACAACGTTTTTGACATTCGGCAGAATATCTCCACCGGATATCTGTGTATGTAACACAGCATCCTGAATTGGGATGTCATGTGCCAATATATAAGAAGTACCCCAGACTTCACTGCCATCATTCATTGTAATGTCATATTTGTCTGTCATGACGGACTTACGAAGGTCGGCATCTAACAGGATCGACGGTGTTCCGGATTCTGCCATCTGACGCCAAAGCTGCATCGTTACAAACGATTTTCCCTCGTCTGGCATAGTACTAATTACCATAATCTTTTTAATATCGCTTCCCAGGAAACTGATGTTGATACGCAGTCTGTTGACCGCTTCCTCTACTGCATATGGCAGCGTCGGCATATTTCCTATGGTTACTTCATTCATCTCGCACTCTCCTTTGTGTTTTCGTGCTATCTAACGGTTTGTTTCGTTTTTATTGACTGCATAAGCGCTGTGCTTTCTGCATTATTTGTTTTGTTCTTGCTTCTGATCGTCTTTTTTCTTTTGCTTTCTGGCTTTCTTGCGCTCTTTGTGAGCTTTCTTCTTCTCCTTAGCGATCTCTTCCTCTCTTTTATCGGAAATTTCTGCAATATCACCCTCAGGGATAACGGTAAGCGGCATTACACCAAAGGCTTTCTCAACCTCTTCTGCAGATCGCATCGTATCGTCCATCAGGAATAATACAGTAAGCACTGCCATCACAAGCACTAACATTCCAATAGCACCGATTGCGATATTCTTAACCAGATTCGGCGAACATGGTCCTTCCGGAAGCACTGCCTTTTCAGCAATGTTCGGAGCCGTTGTCTCCATCAGCTTCGGCAGATACGTTACCGCTGTCGCTGCTACGCTGTTTGCGATCGTCATTGCCTCTTTTGCTGAGGTGCTCTCTACCGTGATTGCCAAAATACGAGTCTCACCCACCGGTGCGATCGTCAGCATTTCAAGCAGCTCCTCATATTCGTAGTCAAGGTTGCAATCCTTAATAACATCCTCTAAGATTGGACGGATCTTGATCAACTCAGTATAATCCTCCGAAAGAGAGGTACCGATGTTCAAGTCATTCAAATCAACGATCTTGTTATTGGATGCTGATACTACATATAACTTTGATGTTGCCTGATACTTTGGTGTGATCAGGAAGTGCGTGATTGCTCCTGCAGCAACACCACCGACTAACAATGCAATGATCAATATTAAAATTTGTGAGCGAAAATATTGAAATAACTCCAATAAGTCAATTTCCACTTCTTCGCTGTCTTGGTCCTGGATTTGAATCTTGTCCCTTAACTTACTCATTTAAGCTCCCCTTATCAACATGCTCTGTGTATATCTCTGATCTCCCATAATATGCCATTATTACCTCAGCACTATTTCTTGAACTCTGTATGGCAGATTAGAATGCTATTTATTTGTCTTAGGCTGTTCCATCAGCGGATATAATTTTTTGACTATTTGCTCAATTGATGCTGCATCCGCATAAAATTCTCTGTGTTCTAAGCCATCTCCTAACGCCTTGCCCAGCTTTAATTTGCCATCTATCGTAAGCATTCCCTGGGATTGGTACTCATTAATTGTGTCTAAATAATGCATCAAATCATTTTGATTAATTTCAGATATTGCATATGAGTCTAATGCATTGAGTAATGTTGCTGCGAACTGATTATCTTCAGCAATCTTCTGCTTTGCCTTGTCCGCAAATGCACTCATATACTGTCTTTGTCTTCTCATTCGTGATGTGTTTTCTTCGTCTCCAACTCCATAACGGTCGTGAATATAGTGAAACGCTTGTGAATCTGATAATGTGATTGTCTTGCCCTTCACCATTGCCGCATCCACGCTTGAAAAGTCGTCTTCCAACGTTACGGTAACACCACCAACCTGTTTATTAAGAACCGGTATCGCTTTCATTGGAAGTTCATAATAACCATCAATCGGTACGCCACCAAGCAAATGAGACACTGCGGTGATCGTGTTTTCACATCCCTGCTGTCTATTGCCTCCATACCAGTGTGCTGTACACAACTGAATATCTGCTGTTGCCTCGCCTTCACCTTTGTTGTCCAATAGATGAATTTCCGTCATGGTATCACGGTTAAGCTGTAACATTCCATAGGAATGATTCTCCTCATCAAATACGACCAATAACATGAAATCTGCCATGGCACCCTGATAATCCTCGCCGATGCCATCTTGATTGCCACTGACATCTGTTCCGATGATCAACCATGAAGTTACTTTATGTAATAATCCGTATTTATGATGGTTAAGTTTGACTTTCTGAAGGGAATCCCAATCAATTGGCTGCTCCGTTTGCTCTGCTGTGTGGTTCTTCGAGCCTTTTTGTTTCCGGCTCGTATTGCCGGAACGATATTCCATTAAGAACAAACTCGTCAGACCGATACACAACAGTACAATAACCGTAATGCATATCGCCTTCGATCGATTACTCTTCCCTACACGCTTATCTTCCATTATGGTAAGATCCTTTCTCCCAGTGCATCAATTTCTTGCAAATACTGTGCACCAAGCTTGCAGGCTATGACGTTTCTGCCCTCCTGCAGATTAGGCAGCCTCGTTTTCATGTTATGGCAATCCGATCCAAGTATTACCTCATAGTCACCGGATTTCAAAAACCCAAGCGCCCTGTGTCTGGTTCGCCATGACAGGAAACTCTCTGTATTGATCTGCGTATACACCGGAAGATCAAATACGGCTTCCCAATATTTTTTGTCTTTTTGAAATGGATAATAACGCTCAATGTGTGCAATGATCAAGGTAAGCTTTCGCTTCTGTACAAGAAACTTTACGTCCTCAACCACTCCTTTATCCCACTGTGCAAACGGCATTTCTAATAAGAGAATATTCGTTCCTTCGATACAAAGCTCCGGAACCATCTCCGCTTTGCCCATGCCTGCGAAATAATACACCTCAGCACCCTTGTAAAATACTGGAGGCTCGATGCCCTTCTCTTCCATTCGGAACAGCAAGCGTTGATATGATTTCTCACGCCGATCCAGAAAATTTTCTACCGAATCCTTCCCCGCATAAAAATGTGGTGTAAAAACGATTCGATCAACTCCCTGCTCTTTCTCAAGAGCCAAAAGTTCTAAAGATTCCTGTGAGCTGCCGCTCCCATCGTCAATACGTGGCAAGATGTGTGTGTGAAAATCTATCAAGTCGTCATCTCCCTCCGGCAGTCTGCCTGCGTCACAACATGTGCTTGTTTTCGTCATTATGCAAAACCTTTTGTCATTCTGTTTCGAAATGACATATTATGTATTTTTTCGACATACAAAACACATTTTGTTCACATTTCAATCAGCCGTGTGTTATTTTAATACATGACTTTTGTGTTGTCAACTATAAAATCTGTCATGTTATTTTCCCGTTTTTTTCCATTTTTTAAAATTCATGTTGGAATCCATACATTTTATCCAACAAATAATGTTTTAATCGGCTGAGTTTGTATAAATCATACAATAAAACAGATGCTTTGTTTCTTAAATTATTTCCAAAATTTTATCGAAGTAATTCTGCCGATTTTTTTTAATGAATAATTTGTTTTTTTGTGCAAAATAACTTCGTTAAAATCGGCTGTTTGACACGCACAAAAAAAGAAAAGATTTCATCCACTTTTTACAATATTCAATTCAATACTATCGTAATTCATTAATACAAATTACTTACTTTGAATTTACGTTCTGCCTCACGCCGTTGATCTTTCTTGGCAATATCCTGTCGTTTGTCATACAATTTCTTACCTTTTGCTAAGCCAATTTCGACTTTGACCAGGCTGCCACTGAAATACACGCTTAGCGGCACGATCGTATAACCCTTCTGCGTAATATGCCCTTGGATCTTGCGGATTTCCTGGCGATGCAGCAATAATTTACGCACGCGCAGTGGATCTTTGTTAAAGATATTTCCTTTTTCATAAGGACTGATGTGCATATTGTACACAAATACCTCATCGTGTTCGATGCGAATGAATGCTTCTTTTATACTGCATCTGCCCATACGCAGAGATTTCACTTCTGTTCCGGCAAGAGATATCCCTGCTTCATATTTTTCCTCGATAAAATAATCATGATATGCTTTTTTATTATTTGCGATCAGTTTCTTCGCCATGTTCGTTTTCGTCCTCCTCATTCAATTCGAAGTCGATCGTGCGAAGCAGCTTGTCTACTGCCGACACGGTCACGCGCACTTTCTGGCCAAGCTTATATATTTTGCCTGTCTTCTCTCCAACCATTTGATAGCGCTCTTCCTCAAAATAATAATAGTCTCCCGGAATGTCTGCAACACGCACCATACCCTCGATCGTATTCGGCAGTTCCACATACATACCCCAGCTCGTCACGCCGGAAATCACACCGTCGAATGTCTCACCGATAAATTGCTCCATATATTCCGCTTTTTTCATTTTTTCAACTTCACGCTCCGCATCATCTGCCCTTCGCTCCAGTCTGCTTGCCTCTGCCGTCACCTCCGGCAGTATCTGTTCATAATGACTGATCCGCTTGTCTGTCAAGGCACCGTGTAGATTTTCTTTGATGATACGATGGATCTGCAGATCCGGATATCGGCGGATCGGCGACGTAAAGTGGCAATAATATTTCATTGCCAGCCCGAAGTGACCTTCACATCCTGTCGTATATTTTGCCTGTTTCATAGAACGCAGCGTCAGTCGACTGATGAGTCCCTCCTCTGGCGTTCCTTCCACTTTGGAGATCAACTTTTGCAGTTCCTTTGGATGTATTTCATCCTCCGCACCAGTCTTAATGGTATATCCAAAATTATTGATAAATATGCCGAGCTGTAATATCTTTTCGCTGTCAGGTGCTTCGTGTGTACGATACACAAAAGGAAGTTCCTGCCAATAGTAATCTTCCGCAACGGTCTGATTTGCCGCCAACATAAATTCTTCAATAATACGATGTGCATTATTGCGCTCGTATTCTGCTACATCGATCGGTTTTCCTTTGGAATCCAATGTGATCTTGCTTTCCGGAAAATCAAAATTTATAGATCCACGTTTATCACGACGCTTGCGCAAAATGGATGCCAGCTCATACATCAGTTCAAACATCGGTATCAGTTCTTCATATTCTTTGCGCTCCTCAGGATCCTGCAATTCAACAATCGCATGAACACTTGTGTAGGACATTCGACGATCGACGTTGATCACAGTTTCCTCTATGCGGTGTTTTATGATCTCTCCTTTGGCATTGATGTCCATCATACAGGATAAAGCAAGACGATCTGTCCCCTGATTTAGTGAACATATTCCGTTTGACAGCTTATGGGGCAGCATAGGAATAACGCGATCGACCAAATATACACTGGTTCCTCGTTTAAGGGCTTCCTTATCTAATGCAGAGGACTCTGTTACATACTGACTGACGTCCGCAATATGCACACCCAGATGATATATGTCTCCTTCTTTGGTCAAGGTTATTGCATCATCAAGATCTTTGGCATCTTCACCGTCAATCGTTACCGTCTGCAAAGATCGATAATCTACGCGTCCTTTCTTTTGTTCTTCCGGTACTTCGTCATCAATCCCCGCAACTTGATCCATCACTGCATCCGGATACTCTTCCGGCAGACCATACGCTTTGATCACAGATAAAATATCAACACCGGGATCATTGATATGACCTATAATTTCCAATATTCTGCCTTCCGGGTTGTGATTTTCACTGCCATAGTCCGTAATTTCTACAACAACTTTATGACCGGTGACAGCACCTTTGCTTTCTGCCTTTGGAATATAAATATCTTTGGTGAACTTATGGTTGTCAGCAACGACAAAACCGAAGCTTTTACTTTTGGAATACGTTCCCACTAAGATTGTTGAGGCTCTCTCTAATACGCTCACAACCGTTGCTTCTTTACGTTTGCCACGTTGCTTGTCGTCTACGGAAATGCGCACAGTATCTCCTTCGAGTGCATTCATCACCTGATGCGCCGGGATGAAGTAGTCCTCCTCTTCTCCCTCAACACGGACAAATCCAAACCCTTTCTGTGTTGCCATAAAGCGGCCGGTAAGCAGATTGTCGGCCAGTGGCCGCACTTTTCCACGCTGACTGATATGGATCTTGCCTTCCTCGCACAATGCCTCGACCACGCGGCGCAGGTCTTTCTTTTCTGCGGCAGGCACCTGTAATACCATCGCCATTTCCTTTACAGACATCGGCTTATATTCTTTGTCTGTAACAAAATCATATACTAATTTCTTTTTATTATCGAACTCTTCTTTTTTCATACAGATCCTCCATTTTGAAAAAAGGGATTGCCAATCGGCAATCCCTGTAATAATGCATTTGTTTACAACGGCGAAACTGTCATCGCTTTAGTAACATATTCCACCAAAACAACAACCATACTGCCATCGCTTTAGCAGCACGCTCTCTCAAAACAACAACCATACTGTTATCGCTCCATTGTCATGCTCTACTGAAATATCTTCAGATTGAGAATTAATGAAAGCACGACAAACACAACAGCAAGAATCCTTGTTGCAAGCTCTAATCCACCTTCCATGGAACGACCCTTGTTCTTACCCCAGTATGTCTCAGCGGCGCCGCTGATTGCTCCGGTAAGTCCTGCCTGCTTGCCCTCCTGCATCAGTACGATTACTGTCAAAACGCAACATACAAGAATATATACCAACAATAAAATAGTATGCAGTGTATGAATCATTGAAAACTTCCTCCATTCTGTGTTTTACGGTTATCTGCTACCCGCAGTTCGCCGTCTGAAAATCTCTTTTTGAAACTGTCTATACGCAGTTTCCAGCAGATACTATCATAGCATATTGTCTATGAAATAGCAAGCTGATTCTTATTTTTTAAGAAGAAGAGACTCGCCAGTCATCTCAGCCGGCTGTGGCAATCCCATAATCTCAAGCAAAGTAGGCGCAATATCTGCCAAACGGCCACCCTCGCGAAGCGTGTATGCTTCATCATAATTAACAAGCACAAAAGGAACCGGATTGGTTGTGTGTGCTGTATGAGGCTCTCCTGTCTCATAATCGATCATCTTCTCTGCGTTTCCGTGGTCTGCACAGATAAACAATACTCCGTCTGCTTTTTTAATTGCTTCTACTGCAGTACCTACGCACTGGTCAACTGCTTCAACTGCTTTCACTGCTGCCGGGATCACTCCTGTGTGTCCGACCATATCCGGATTTGCAAAGTTGATCACGATCACATCATATTTATCGGATGCAATTGCCTCATTAAGACGTTTGCTGACTTCCGGAGCACTCATCTCAGGCTGCAGATCATAAGTAGCAACTGCAGGAGATTTTACCAAGGAACGCTCTTCATCTTTATTTGGCTCTTCTACACCACCGTTAAAGAAAAATGTAACATGCGCATATTTCTCAGTCTCTGCAAGACGAAGCTGTTTCTTGCCATTCGCTGCAAGATACTCGCCAAATGTATCTACGATGTTTTCTTTTTCAAAGGCGATAAGCTTGTTGGCAATCGTCTCATCGTAATCCTTGAAGCATACAAAAGTAAGTGGCATAAATCCATTGGCACGCTCAAAATGATCAAACTGCTCATCACAAAATGCATGCGTCATCTCGCGAGCTCGATCCGGACGGAAATTGAAAAAGATCACTGAATCATTTGGTTTGATCGTTGCGACCGGTTTGCCGTCTTTCTCAACAACGGTAGGAACAACAAACTCATCTGTTACGTCCGCTGCATAAGAATCTGCAACTGCCTGCACTCCATCGGCTGCTTTATTGCCAACACCTTCAACCAATGCTTTATAGGCTTTTTCTACACGATCCCAGTTGTTGTCACGGTCCATTGCATAATAACGTCCATGAACACTTGCGATCTGACCTACTCCGATCTCATCCATTTTAGCCTGCAACTCAGCAACATAATCTTTGCCGGATGCCGGTGGTGTATCTCTACCATCTAAGAAGCAGTGAACATATACATTTTTTACATCGTTTTTCTTAGCAAGCTCTAACAATGCATACAGATGTGTGTTGTGGCTGTGCACGCCACCATCGGAAAGAAGTCCGAATAAATGCAGATCGGAACCGTTCTTTTTCACATTTTCTACTGCCTGCAGTAATACTTTATTTTCAAAGAAATCACCATCTTCAATTGCTTTGGTGATACGAGTCAGATCCTGATAAATAATGCGTCCGGCACCGATATTCATATGACCTACCTCGGAGTTACCCATCTGACCATCCGGCAGACCAACCGCAAGACCGCTGGCAAGACCCGGCTGCCAAGGGCATTCTGCCATCAGCTTGTCCATTACCGGCGTATTTGCCATGGCAATCGCATTGCCTTCCGTCTTGTCATTCAAACCATATCCATCAAGAATCATCAAAACAACTGGTTTTTTACTCATTTTTGACCTCCATTAATCGTTTATGTCCGCTTATGCCGCAAAGGCATCAGACATCTTTGTTCTTTATCATCTTACCCAAAATTAGATTATATAATAATCGCTGCATTTATGCAAGATATATACAGTTGCAGCTCTTATTACTCTCCCGCTTTCAATCCAACGAGATTAACTTTTATTGCTCTCCCACTTTCAGTCCAACGAGATTAGCTTTTATTGCTCTCCCACTTTCTCTTCATAGATTTTGTGATATACTTCATCAATCTTGGCTTCGTCTAACTTTGTGTCCAAGAAAAACTCTACCGCATACAACGCCTGTGCTACAAGCATTTCCAATCCATTAACGCCAGTCATTCCAAGCTTTCTTGCCTGAGCAACTAACTTTGTCTCCAATGGATTATAAATAACATCAACTACTGCTTCACATTCCGGGAAACGTGTTAGATCAACCGGACTGGCATCACAGTTTGGATACATACCAACCGGACTTGTATTTGCAATAAATTCAGCATCTGTATGTTTCGCAAAGCATTCTTCATAAGTGATCGCAGATGCTGTCTTGATAATATCAACAATAACAACTTCTTTGGCTTCCATCTTTTTTAATACAGCAACGACTGCTTTAGAAGCACCTCCATCTCCCAGAACAACACATTTCTTTCCTTTTACGGAAATGTTATGTTTCTTTAACATATACATAAAGCCAGAGAAATCTGTATTGTGGCCTTCCAAACGACCATCTTTATTTACGATCGTATTGACTGCACCGATAGCCTTTGCATTGTCATCTAAGCTGTCCAGGTAAGGAATAACATCCTGTTTGTAAGGAATGGTGACATTGATTGCCCGGAATGCATGCTGCTCCATGAAAGGCACAAATTCCTCTTTTGTCAAAGGACATAGATCATATGTATAATCTGCCAACATCTCGTGAATATCTTTGGAATAACTGTGTCCCAGCTTTCCACCAATCAAACCGTAATCCATTTTGATTAGCCTCCTGTATAATTTATTTCTTATAGCAGTTTACTTCATTAAGTAAAGAATTACAAGCGCAAACTCACTAATCATGACTTGCTGTCGGCTAGTATCTTATCACAAAGCTTTTCCAGTTGTTCATACGTCTCAATAAAGTTGGCTTCTCTGCGGATTGCTGCCGAATGCGGATATCCTGTCGTATACCATGCTACGTGCTTTCGCATCTCCCGCATCCCCATTATCTCGCCTTTGTATTCCACCTGCATTCTGCCATGACGGCGTATCATTTCAACCACCTCTGAAAGCTGTGGTTTCGAGATTTGTATCTCTTCTCCGGCAGCGTACTGCATAAGTGCCTGTTTGATCTCAGCAAACAGCCACGGATTACCTCGAACACCACGAGCCAACATGAGTCCATCACATTTTGTCTGCTCCAAACATTTGATTGCATCTTCTGCTGAAAAAATATCTCCACTGGCTATCACCGGGATTGTTACTGCTTCTTTAACCTGCGCAATGATATCCCAATCTGCTTTTCCGCTATAATACTGTTCTCTGGTGCGTCCATGTACCGCAATGGCTGCTGCACCATTCTGTTCTGCCATCTTGGCAAATTCGACTGCATTGACGGTATCCTCGGTAAAGCCTTTGCGAAATTTAACGGTCAAAGGCTTTGAACTTGCCTGTGATACTTTGCGAATGATCTCCGCTGCCAGCTCCGGAGTTTTCATCAACGCTGAACCCTCGCCATTGTTAACCACTTTCGGCACCGGGCACCCCATATTAATATCTAAAATATCAAAATTACGGTGATCAATTTTACGTGCCATTTCTGCCATCAGATCCGGATCTGAGCCAAACAACTGCAATGCTGCCGGATGCTCTTCATCCGCGATTTCCCATAGCTTTTCTGTATTTTTGTTATTGTAATATATTCCTTTTGCACTGATCATCTCCGTGTAGACAAGATCAGCTCCCTGCTCCTTGCATAACAAACGAAATGGCAGATCTGTTACACCTGCCATTGGTCCTAATATTAAATTGCCGGGAATCAATACATTTCCTATCTTAAAACTACGCATAACACTCCAATTTTATTATTTCTTCTGCTTATCATAGATAATCTGTAGGCCTCGAAGTGTCAGATCGCTGTCATACACCTGTATCTCGTCCGTATGCTCTGAAATGATCTTCCCAAGTCCTCCGGTTGCGACAACTTTCGCATCCAAGAAGCCTGACTCTTCTTTGATCTTTCGAATAATGTACTCCGACTGACCGATCGTGCCAAAAAACAGTCCTGCCTGCATTGATGTGATCGTATCCTTTGCAATAGAAACCCCCGGGCATTTGATCTCAATTTCCGGCAAATTCGCTGTATTATTCCACAACGCGTTCGCAGAAATGCGTATTCCGGGACTGATCACACCACCTAGAAATGCCCCCTCTGCAGTAACAATATCATATGTTGTCGCTGTTCCAAAATCAACAACAATAATCGGTCCGCCATACTGTTCGTAGGCACTGACTGCATCTACTATACGATCCGGTCCGATTTCTTTTGGGTTGGCAGTTTCTATACGTATTCCGGTCTTTATTCCGGCTCCGACTACCAGCGGATGACAATGCAGATACTTGATGATGCCACTTGTAAAAGAGTACATGATCTTCGGCACAACAGATGCAATGATCACTTCATTTACATCTTCCGGAGAGTATCCTTTCTGCTGCAGTATCGCACAGATCAACTCGCCATACTCGTCCGAGCTGCGCGGTACTTTTACTGTGACTCGAAATCTCGTGATCAATTCACTCTCACGAAACAATCCAAATGTAATATCTGTATTTCCAACATCTACTGCTAATAACATAGCTGTCCTCCATTAGTCGAAATCGACCTTTTCACCAAGTATTTTTATTCTATAATATAATTCAAGAGCCTCTAACAACTCCTGTTTATCTGCCTGATACTGCTTGATCTTGAGCACGCTGCCGATCTCATCAAACAGAAAATCATCATCCGCAGAAGTCACCTGAAACTGTAAATTGCCATCTTCGTCAAACTGCAGTGTCAAAATGCCGCCAACATCTGCCGTATACAACACACACATAACTTGCAATTCCTCTTTGACTGCTGTAGGTAATCCGCTAAACGCTTCGTTCAGGTAATATTTTTGTTCATAAGAACTCGCTGCACATAAGACAACCGGTTCCTTTTCAGACATATCCCTGTACCCCCCTTATCGATACTTCTCCGGACATGACCGGTGTGACGCTGCCATCGATCTCAACTAACAGTGCTCCGTCTTTATCAATGCCACGTGCAATACCCCGTGATATTTTGTCCGGCGTGGCATCCTCAACCATGCCATGGTAAATGATCACTTCTTTGTCTTTATTGGCAAGCAATTCATCATACTCTTCCACAAACGCAGACAGATCTCCGTCCTGCATATATCGTCTGTAATAACCACCAAACGCATCTGCAAAAGCCGCTGTAAACTTAGCTCTGTTTACTTTTTTGCCTGTTGACAGATAAATGCTGGTCGCCTTGTCCTTTAATGTCTCATCGAATTTTTCTTTGTTAGCATTGATTCCGATACCCATTACGGCATAATGCACATACTGAACTTCTGAACTCATTTCCGTCAGAATACCACATATCTTTTTGCCATCAATGATGACATCGTTGGGCCATTTGATCTGTGGAAGCACATCGCATTCCTGATAAGTTGCTTCACACATTGCCAATGCTGCCAATAATGTGATCCCTGACACATGTGCCGGCTGAACTGTCGGTCTTAATACGTAAGTCATATAAATACCAACACCGGATTCAGAAATCCAATTGCGGCCTCTGCGTCCGCGTCCCGCTGTCTGCCGATCGGCTACGATCAATGTTCCCTCAGCTTCTCCCAATTCTGCAAGTTGTTTGCCTCGGATGTTTGTCGAGTCAATGCTATCATGACATTCGACTTTTTGACAGAAACTTTCCTCTTCCAAATATGCCTCAATCTCAGGACCATACAATATATCCGGTTTACTTATTAAGCGATAGCCTTTATTAGTAACCGATTCAATGTCATAGCCAAGTTCTTTCAAACAGCAAATGTTTTTCCAAACTGCCTGTCTGCTCACGCCAAACGTTTTACATAATTTCTGTCCGGACACAAATGTGTCCGAATGATCCATCAGTTCCCGTAATATCTTCGATCTCATAAAGATCACGCCTCTCCTAATGTTGCAACCATCACCGCTTTGATCGTATGCATGCGATTTTCTGCTTCGTCAAATACTACCGATTGCTTGGATTCAAATACTTCATCTGTAACTTCAAGTTCTTTTAATCCAAATTTTTCATATACTTCTTTGCCAATTTTGGTCTTTAAGTCATGGAAAGCTGGAAGACAATGCATAAATAGCGCCTGTTCTCCGGCATTCTGCATAACCTTTGCGTTTACCTGATATGGTGACAATGCCAAGGTACGCTCTTTCCAAACTTCGTCCGGCTCACCCATAGACACCCAGACATCCGTATAGATAACATCCGCATCTTTTGTTCCGGTCATTGTATCCTCTGTCAGCGTGATGGAACCACCGGATTCACTGGCGTACTGTTCACACTGTTCTACCAATGCCTGATTTGGGAAATATTCCTTTGCAGTACATGCCGTAAAATGCATTCCCATTTTAGCACAAGCGATCATCAGTGAATTACCCATATTATATCTGGCATCGCCCATATATACCAGCTTAACGCCTTCCAAACGTCCTAAATGCTCTTTGATCGTCAGAAGATCTGCTAACATTTGCGTTGGATGGTATTCATTTGTCAAGCCATTCCACACCGGTACTCCTGCATATTTTGCAAGATCCTCTACGATCTCCTGCTCAAAGCCGCGATACTCAATACCATCAAACATTCTGCCAAGAACACGTGCTGTGTCCGCAATGCTCTCTTTCTTACCGATCTGAGAGCCCTGTGGATCTAGATACGTAACACCCATTCCCATATCATGTGCTGCCACTTCAAAGGAGCAGCGGGTACGCGTACTGGTTTTTTCAAAGATCAATGCAATATTTTTGCCAATATAATGATTAACCAATTCTCCATTTTTCTTCTTGGCTTTAAGGTCAGCAGACAGATCCAACAGATAGCTGATCTCTTCTTTCGTAAAATCCTTTAATGTCAGAAAATTTCTTCCTTTCAAATTAACGCTCATAATTTCTCCTCTTTTCTCTCTGCCCGAGGCCGTAACCCTTTGCAGAATGCTATCGTATACAGATGACCTAACATCATTTAATTATCTTTGATCACTTCGGAAAAAGATTTAGCAAGACCTGCCATTCCCTGAATTTCAGATGGAATGATGATCTTGGTTGCTTTTCCATCGGCAGCTTTGCTAAAGGCTTCCAAACTCTTAAGCTGCAATACTTCTTTGCTCGCCTGTGCATCATTCAACATGCGAATACCATCTGCACTTGCCTGCTGTACCGTCTTGATCGCCTCTGCCTGACCTTCCGCTTCGCGGATCATCGACTCTCTCTTAGCTTCTGCGCGAAGGATCGCTGCCTGTTTTTCTGCTTCTGCATCCAAAATAGCCGCTTCTTTTTTACCCTGTGCTACCAAGATAGCCGATTCCTTTTCACCCTGTGAACGAAGGATCGATTCTCTCTTTTCACGCTCTGCTTTCATCTGACGCTCCATTGCATCCTGAATTTCTGCCGGAGGAATGATGTTTTTGAGCTCGACACGGTTCACCTTGATTCCCCATGGATCTGTTGCGGAATCAAGAGATGCCCTCATCTTCGTATTGATCGTCTCGCGGGAAGTCAGCGTCTCGTCTAACTCCAGATCTCCGATAATATTACGCAGAGTAGTTGCTGTTAAGTTCTCAATCGCAACGATCGGATTATCAACACCATATGCAAACAGCTTTGGATCCGTGATCTGATAAAAGATAACAGTATCAATACGCATTGTTACATTATCCTTGGTGATAACCGGCTGCGGCGGGAAATCAACAACCTGCTCTTTGAGCAGAATACGTTTTGCAATGCGGTCAATAAACGGAACTTTGAAATGGATTCCTACATCCCAAGTTGCCTGATAACCACCTAATCGCTCTACAACATACGCATGAGCCTGCGGCACTACATTGACGCAGGATATCATGACAATCACTACAACAACTAATAACACAATTAAATATGGCATATTAATGATCTCCTTTCACTTTCACAAACACGCGGACACCTTCCACGCGAGTAACGACAATACGCTCTCCCGTCTCAATGACCACATCCTCCTCGTCACTTCGCGCTGTCCATTCGATTCCATCGATCAAAACAGCACCAGTTTGATTAAAGTTATCAATCGTAACGATTACTTTTCCCTCTCTGCCGATAATTCCACCGACATTGGTTTGCTCTCTGCTGTTATTAAAATAACGCTCTGCTACCGGCCTTGTAAATACGATCAATACAATAGAAACGACCAAAAACAGCACAATCTGTATCGGTAACGGCACATGCAGCACCGCTGCCAGAAATCCAACCAATGCACCTCCGGCCAGCCAGATTGTTGTCAGCCCCAATGTGATGATCTCAATCACAAGAAAGATTGCAAGCAATATCAGCCAATATAATGGTTCCATATAACTCCTACATTCCTTTCTCATTTTTCGAACTATAAGTTTCCAGTGTGTTTATAATGTCAGCATTATAGAACATTTCCCTCTTTTTTTCAACTATATCTGCACTGACCACCATTTTCTGCTTTTTCAACGATGTCTGCGCTGGCGCTGCATTTCATACATGACAATTGCTGCCGATACTGCTGCATTCAAAGATTCCAAACTTCCCTCCATCGGAATACGGATTCGGTCTGTGATCGCTGCAAACATCGCATCCGACATACCATTGGCTTCATTGCCGATCACCATAGCCGCCCCCGTGGTATAATCCGGTTCATCATACACAACGCTGCCTTCCATAGCTGTTCCATATACTGCGATCCCCTGCTCTCGCAGTTTTTCTGCAAGCGCCGGCAGATCTTCCACATAGCAGTATGGCATTCGAAAGATGGCTCCCATTGTCGCACGGACTACTTTCGGATTAAACAGATCAACTGTCCCTTTGCTCATGAGCACTGCTGCCATACCGGCCCCCTCTGCTGTTCGCATAATGGTTCCCAAGTTGCCGGGGTCACGCAGATCATCTAACAATAAAAACTGTTGATTGTTCGCGTTCAAAATTTCCTCCATCGTATATTTGGGCATCTGCACCAATCCCAAAACGCCCTGCGGTGTAACCGTATCCGTGATCTCCGCAAAGACTTCTTCAGATACAACTTCATATGGGAACTCCTCTAACAACGGCTGAATACGTTCCTCTTCTCTGCCTTGTGAACTTTCTGCAATATATATTTTTTGCAGTTTGCCATAATGTGCCGCCTCTGTGACAAGCTTTGCACCTTCTGCAACAAACATACCGCTTTTTTTGCGATATTTCGCTTGATTCTGCAGTTTGATCAACTCTTTGATCTGACGATTCGAATTACTACTAAGCATGAAATCTTGTGCCTTTCCGTTATCTACTTACTTTCTCTTACTTTTTGCGGTATTTCTTAACGATATATCTTCCCATTTTAGATAAATCGGACGTCTTAAATCCACTTGTTTTCTTGCAGGAACTTTTAAGCAGCGAAGCCGATTCCGGCTTGTTGCTAAGGCTCCAGCAGCAATAACTGATCTTATTACGATTCATCAGACTGATCCACTTATTTGCGGAAGAAAAATCATAATTGCCATTTCCGCTGGCATCACACGCACTAAATTCCGAACAAAACAGTGGCAATTTGATGCGAAGTGCTGCGTTTACTTTGGCGCGCAGATCATCGCCATGCGTCGCTGCATAAAAATGAAAGGCATACATAATGTTTTTTCCTTTGAGCGGAGATTTTGCCGCCATATCAACATCCTGACTCCAGGTCGGCGTACCGACAATGACTACCGCGTTTTTGTCCGCTTTGCGGATCACCTTGATCACGGATTTTGCATACGATTTGATAGTCTTCCACTGTACACCGCCATTCGGTTCATTGCAGATTTCATAAAATACATGTTTTTCTTTTCGATATTTATTCGACATTTTCTTAAAAAATGCCTTAGCCTTAGACTGATTTTTCTTCGGATTACCATCGCTTAAAATATGCCAGTCAATGATGACATACATGCCAAGCTTTCTTCCGGCTTTTACGGCTGTATCGATCTTTGCCAAAAGCTTCTTGCGGCTTGCCGTATCTGTCACGCAGTATCCATTGTAATCCTCGGTATACATTGCAACACGAAAACAATTGACGCCCCATTCGTCCCGCAGATTTTGCAAAGCTTTCTCATTAACAAACGGTTCTCCAACATCCCAGTTGATGCCATGACTGGATATTCCGCGAAGCTGTACCGCTTTGCCTTTTTTATCCACCAGCTTAGTGCCTTTGACACGTAATCTGCCATGTTTTCCAACAAAAGTATTTCGATAAGCAACCTTTTTGGTCTTACCGGTCAGCTTCACTGCTGCTGACACTTTCGTTGCCTGCAGGCTTCCCGGTGCTGCCGATATAAGCAGACTCCCCGCTACCGCCATTGCCATTACGCCACGTAACCATTTCTTTTTTCTCATAACCATTCTCCCCCCCATTAATTTTCGTTTAATTTCGCTAATTTCGCTGTCTGATCTGCCGCAATAATGTTCTGCAGCAGTTCATTGATATCTCCATCTAATATTTCTCCCAGACGATGGCTGGTAAATTTGATTCGGTGATCTGTCACACGTCCCTGTGGGAAATTATAAGTACGGATCTTTTCGGAACGATCACCGGTTCCAACCTGGCTGCGCCGCTCAGCTGCCTGTTCGCTATTCGCCTTCTCCTGCTCCATATCATAGATGCGGGAACGAAGTACTCTCATCGCCTTGTCTTTATTTTTGAGCTGAGATTTCTCATCCTGACAGGTAACCACAATACCCGTAGGGATATGCGTAATACGAACAGCAGAATCTGTTGTGTTGACGCACTGTCCGCCATTACCGGACGCACGGTATACATCAATCTTGCAATCGTTCGGATCTACATGTACTTCAACATCTTCTACCTCTGGCATGATCGCAACCGTTGCCGTCGATGTATGAATACGTCCGCCGGATTCTGTCGTTGGGATTCTCTGAACACGATGCACACCGCTTTCATATTTTAACTTGGAATACGCTCCATGACCGAGCACCATAAAGACAATTTCCTTAAAACCACCAATGCCGTTTTCATTGGCACTCATCACTTCTACTTTCCAACGGTTTGCCTCTGCAAATTTAGAATACATACGGAACAGATCTGCTGCAAATAATGCCGCCTCATCTCCACCGGCACCGCCGCGGATCTCTACGATAACGTTCTTATCATCATTCGGATCTTTCGGTAACATCAAAATCTTCAATTCCTGTTCACAGGATTCTACTTTAGCTTTGCAATCTGCCAACTCCTCTTTGGCAAGCTCACGCATTTCCTCATCGTTCTCTTCCTCTAAAATGGCAAGACTATCTTCCACACCATCTTTTGCCGCACGATACTCCTGATATTTCTCAACGATCGGCGTCAACTCATTCTGCTCTTTCATAAGCTGGCGGTATTTATCCTGATTACTGATAACATCAGGATCCGTAAGCTCAATATTAAGCTCTTCCAATCTACGCACCAAATCTTCTAATTTATCAAACATGATTCTTCCTCCATTCTATTTCATACGATACATTGTACAATACGATCTTTACCGGCAAGATCCTGAAACACCTGCACTTCCCGATATCCCTGTTTTTGCAATATTTCCGCTACAGCAGCAGCCTGTTCACATCCGATCTCCAAAAACAGTCTTCCGTTTGGCGCCAGTCGTGTGACCGCCTGTCCTGCAATCCTCCGGTAAAATTCCAGCCCATCCTGTCCACCGTCCAGTGCAAGCATCGGTTCGTGCAATCGTACTTCCGGCATCAATCCCTCTATCACTGACGGTGGGATATACGGCGGATTCGATACGATCACATCGTATTGCCCATCCATCCTTGTCATAAGATCCCCCGCAAACAGTTCTACAGAAGCGTTAAGTTCTGTTGCATTCTGTCTGGCAACTGCAAGTGCTTCCTCGGAGATGTCTACTCCGTGCACGATGAACGGTTTACCAAGTTTGGCAATCGCTATCGCAATACATCCGGAACCGGTACACACATCTAACACTCGTTTGCCGTCTACATATGGCAGAACCCGTTCCACAAGACATTCGGTATCCTGTCTCGGGATCAGTACATGTTCATTCACATGAAAATCCAGCCCCATAAACTCCTGCTCACCGGTCAAATGCTGTAATGGAATGCGTTCCCCACGTTTTGTAACCAGGTCGCGGTATCGAATCATATCCGGCTCCGCCATCGGTTCCTCTCCATGCAGGAAAAATGCCGCACGGTCAAGTCCGGTCACATAGGAAAGCAAATACCATGCATCAATGTCGGCATCCGGCACTTCCATCTGCTGCAATTTATCCACGGCTTTCGCCAAAGCTTCCTTTAGCGTAAGGATTTCCTCTTTCATCCGTTTTCCACCTCATCCACGGAAGGCTTTGATTCCATATCTGATTTTGTACCATCCGGATCATCAAAGAAACGATCTAAGGAGGAAAGTTCATCCTCTGTCATTTCTTCCTGTGCTTGTGCAAGCGCTTGACGCTCTTCCTTACGTTTGGATACTTCATCCATTACCTTCGCGATCTCATCCTCACGCTTTTGCATTTCTTCCATATATTTCTTGCGCTCATCGGCACGTTTCTTATACTCCTGCTCACGTTTTTTGATCTCAGAAGCAAGTTCTGTTCCACTCTTTTTCTTAGCATTCGCCGGATCCACGATCGGCAGCGGTGCTGTCATGCCGCTTTTACGCATCTCTTCTGCCACTTTTTTGCGTTTTGTACTCTTCTTAACCGCCTGCAATCTGCTCTGGTACTCTTTCCAGTCAAAAACTGCTTCTACTGAAGCAATGGCAACCTCGATCATGCTGTCATCCGGTTCTCTCGTTGTCAATCCCTGTAAAAACATTCCCGGTTTGCTTAAGATATTGATAATCTTTGCATCACTGTTGCCCGCAAGACGGATAAATTCATACGAAATACCTGCCACAACCGGCACCAGCAGCAAACGGCTCAACAAACGAAGCCATACACTGTCAAAGTGCAAAAACATAAACAGTACGATACTGATCAACATAACAATAAAGAGGAAACTGGTTCCACAACGCTTGTGATATCTGGAATGCTTACGCACATTCAATACCGTCAGATCATCACCACTTTCCACGCAATTGATCGCCTTGTGTTCTGCACCATGATACATGAATACCCGGTTAATATCCTGCATAAAGGAAATGACATACACATAACCGATAAACAGTCCCAGTCGGATCAGTCCCTCGATCAGTGCTAATACAGCCTGCGATCGAATATGATCTTTTAGCAGCAAAGATAATCCAAACGGAAGTGCAACAAACACCGCCAGCGCCAGTACAATAGACAACATTACTGTCATCGCCATCTCCAGCTGTTCACGTTTTTCTGCTTTTTTCGCCAATGATGCTGAACTTTCTGCTTCGGAGCCTTCTTTTGTTTGTTTCTCGCCACTCTTCTCATCCGTACGATCTGCCTTGTTCCCATCCGCAGCTGAAGCTTCCTGCGCTTCTTCCTCTTCGTAAAAGCTGGCAGAATATGTCAATGTCTTCATTCCTAACACCAAAGAGTCCACAAATGCAACAACACCTCGGATCAATGGAAGTCTGAAAAACAGCTTGCGGTCCCCTTCACTTGTGCAGGTATCTACCTTTATATCAATCTCGCCATCGGGTTTGCGTACTGCTACTGCATACTTGGACTTATTGCGCATCATTACGCCTTCTAATACTGCCTGTCCACCTATTCCTGATGATTTCATTTTTATAACCATGCCCTTCCACGCATCTGTTTTATTCTACAACAGATACAATTTTCGCACTGCAAATCTGTTTTATTCTACAACAGATACAATTTTTGCACTACAAATTTACTTCACTTTCTCTCCATTTGTGTATAACACAAACGGTCACAGCACTTGTTAAGCACAAATACTGTGACCGTTCATAAGGCCGGACGCACTCCGACCATTTATTTTGCTAGTTTGCCTGAATACCATAACGGCGATTGAACTTATCAATGGCACCACGAGCTTTGACAGCCTTCTGCTGACCTGTATAGAATGAATGACATTTGGAGCAGATTTCTACGTGGATTTCCTCCTTAGTAGAACCAGTCACAAACTCATTTCCACAGTTGCATACAACCTTTGCCTGATAGTAGTTTGGATGAATTCCTTCTCTCATCGCTTTATCCTCCATTTCCATTCCGCCGCTTCTCAGCAGTCGGTTACTATTGCGAAGAAAACTTTGAAAAAAGCTTTCTCGATTCTCATTTTTACACAACTTCTTCAGTATAGCATAGTCAAAAGCGGATTGCAAGCACTTTTATACAATTTTTGTCTTGCGAATCGTTTGGATAAATTCCTGATTACTCTTAGTACGACGGAACATTTCAATGATCCGTTCAACAGCCTCTTCGGATTTCATTCCGGTAAGTGCTTTACGCATCAGGAAATTAGCTTCCATCTCCTCCTGTGTCAGAAGAAGATCATCTCTGCGCGTACTGGAACGAGGAAGATCGATCGCCGGGAATACACGCTTCTCGGAAAGCTTGCGGTCAAGAACAAGCTCCATATTACCGGTTCCCTTAAATTCCTCAAATACAACATCGTCCATCTTACTTCCGGTATCCACAAGTGCAGTTGCAAGGATTGTCAAACTTCCGCCCTCACGCATATTGCGTGCTGCACCAAAGAAACGTTTTGGCATATGCAATGCAGCCGGATCTAAACCGCCGGACAAAGTACGGCCGCTTGGCTGTACTGTCAGGTTGTAGGCTCTTGCAAGACGAGTAATGCTGTCTAACAGGATCATAACTTCTTCGCCCTGCTCTACAAGACGCTTAGCGCGCTCAATAACCATCTCCGATACACGCTTGTGATTTTCCGGAAGTTCATCGAACGTGGAGAAGATCACTTCTACGTTATGTCCTAAGATAGACTCTTTGATATCTGTCACTTCCTCCGGACGCTCATCGATCAACAATACGATCAAATGCATCTTCGGATGATTTGTCTTAACAGCCTTGGCAACCTGTTTTAATAATGTCGTCTTACCTGTCTTAGGCTGAGATACGATCATTCCTCTCTGTCCTTTACCAATTGGTGCGATCAGATCCATCATACGCATGGATATCGGACAGCCCGGTGTCTCTAAGCGAAGTCTCTCATCCGGAAATACCGGTGTCAACTGCTCAAACTTTGGACGATTTATCATCTCTTCCGGATCACTGCCATTGATTTCTTTGATATATAATAATGCGGCAAATTTCTCATTCTGATTACGAATACGAATATTACCATTTAGGATATCTCCGGTACGCAGATGGTACTTACGGATCAACTGCGGTGAGACATACAGATCTCTCTCTCCAGGGAGATAATTGTCGCATCGAATAAATCCATATCCCTCCGGGAGTACTTCCAAAATACCCTCACGTGATACACCACTATCCAACTCAGCGATCTCCGTTGGTGTCAACTCGTGCTGTGGTGCCCGGTGCATCTGCGGACGAAGATCCGCATGATAGCCTCTGTTATCATTGCGTACATATCCGCCACGATCCATATTATCATTACGATAACCATCGTTTCGATAGCCTTCGTTACGGGAATAATTGCTACGATTCATACTCTCACTGCGGCTGTATACACCACGTCCCATATTATCGCGGTTCATGTATCCTCCGCGGTTCATATTATCGCTGCGATTCATGTATCCTCCGCGACCCATATTATCGTTACGGGAGTATCCTCCGCGACTCATATTATCATTGCGGGTGTATCCTCCACGGCTCATTCCCTCGTTACGGGAGTATCCTCCACGAGCCATTCCCATCTCAGGATCCCTCATATAACCGGATGTTCTCATAGGTTCTCTATCACTGACATAGCCACGATTCATATCTCGTCCACTTTCCTCCATACGGGAATTGTCTGATTCACTCGCATATCTGGATCTTGGCATCGGACTGTCGACAGCCTCTCCTGTGCTCTCTACAACATGATCTACACTCTGAATATCGTCCGTCTCAGGTGTCGCGTCTGTAGATTCCATTGTTGCTGCAACTTCTTTCACTTTTGCAAGCAGCTCTAACTTTTTGTAACTGGTAACACTTTTGATGCCCATCTTCTTCGCTACAATTCGTAATTCAACCAATGATAACTTATCGTATTCTGTCATAAAAATATCCCTTTCCAATAAAAAAAATTTCAACTTGTGCTAACATGATTCTTTCTGCAATTATTAGGTCGGATTATAATGAATAATAAATCGATCACGACGATATTGTCTCGCCTATGTATCTATGACCTACTGTATTAGAGTAATTACATGCACTAAATAATATAAAGCATTTTAACAGCGTTGTAAATGACTTTTTCAAAAATTTTCGCAAAATCCTATGAATATTATTGTTTTTTCGACATCGTTCGTCTTTTTTCGCACAAAACATCTTTTGTCGGACGAAGTTTTTCGGCTTTATTGTTTTCCAATTCGATGTATGCTATGATATAGTGTGCGATTGCTATTACAAATAATTCTACAGAAAATGGAGGTTAAGTCGAATGACAAATGCAGAAAAAGCTCTACAATTACATAAAGAATGGAATGGCAAACTGGATGTAACTCCCAAGTGTCAGGTAAAATCCCGCGAGGATCTGGCTGTTGCCTACACACCAGGTGTTGCTGAACCATGTAAGGTCATTGCAGAAAATAAAGAAGCAGCTTATCAATATACCATCAAATCCAATACCGTTGCTGTTGTTTCTGACGGAAGTGCCGTCCTCGGCCTTGGTAACATCGGTCCGGAAGCTGCTATGCCGGTTATGGAAGGCAAAGCAGTCCTCTTTAAGGAATTTGGCGGTGTCAATGCCTTCCCGATCTGCTTAGATACGCAGGATACTGAGGAAATCATCAAAACCGTGATCAACATTGCACCGGCTTTTGGCGGTATCAACTTAGAAGATATTTCTGCGCCACGCTGCTTTGAGATCGAAAGTCGTCTAAAAGAAGCCTTAGATATACCGGTATTTCACGATGATCAGCACGGTACTGCGATCGTTGTTCTCGCCGGCATTATTAACGCTTTGAAGGTGGTTGGCAAAGAGAAAGAACATTGCAAAGTTGTTGTAAACGGTGCCGGATCCGCCGGCGTTGCTATTACAAAATTATTACTCCGCTATGGATTTATCGACGTAACAATGTGTGATATCAGCGGTATCTTATCTAAAAAGAGCGAGGGCTTAAACTGGATGCAGAAGGAAATGATGGAAGTAACAAATCTGTCCGGCAAAACCGGAACACTGGCTGACGCACTTTGTGGTGCCGATATTTTCGTTGGTGTCTCCGCTCCTAATATTGTATCCGCAGAAATGGTTCAATCCATGAATTCCGATGCGATACTGTTTGCCATGGCAAATCCTGTTCCGGAGATCATGCCTGATGTTGCAAAAGCTGCCGGTGCACGCGTTGTCGGAACCGGTCGATCTGATTTTCCAAATCAGGTCAATAATGTTGTTGCTTTCCCTGGCATCTTTAAGGGTGCATTAGACGGCAGAGCGACCGACATTACAGAAGAAATGAAGCTCGCTGCTGCTCTTGCACTTGCCGGACTCGTTTCTGACGAAGAATTAAACGACGAACATATTTTACCGGAAGCGTTTGACCCACGCGCAGCTCAGGTGGTGGCCGATGCAGTCAAATCACACATCCGTTAGATCTCGTTGGGGTGAAAAGCCCTACTATTCCTTAGACTATTATCTCAAAGAAACGTTTGGACAAAAGGTCTATAAAATTGCATTAGATGCGGGAATGACCTGTCCAAACCGAGATGGAACACTGGACACGAGAGGCTGTATTTTTTGCAGCGAGGGCGGTTCCGGTGATTTTGCCACGACAAACCGATCTATCACGGCTGCGATCGATGAGGCGATCTGTCGCCTAAACGGCAGTGCCAAGGAAACCGGTCAGAAATACATTGCGTATTTCCAATCGTTTTCCAACACATATGCTCCCATCGACATATTACGTCCGATGTATCTGGAAGCGCTGGCGCATCCGGATATCGTCGGACTTTCTATCGCTACCAGACCGGATTGCTTTTCCCCGGAGATTTTTTCCCTGCTCGATGAATGCAGGCAGATAAAACCGACATGGATCGAGCTCGGTCTGCAAACGGTGCACGAGCATACGGCTCGTTTCATTCGCCGTGGATATCCTCTGCATGTTTTTGAGCAGACTGCGCACACGCTGCATACACTCAATATTCCGGTGATCGTCCACGTGATCCTTGGACTTCCGGGCGAAACCGAAGCAGACATTCTTGAAACGATCCAATATCTGAACACACAACATATTCAGGGGATCAAATTGCAGCTATTGCATGTATTAAAAGGAACGGATCTGGCAGTTTATCTCGAAGAACATCCTTGGCATATCCTGACTCAGGAAGAGTATGTAGATCTGGTCATCCGATGCATCGGTAATCTCTCTCCGGAGATTGTGATCCACCGCCTGACCGGAGATGGTCCAAAAGATCTCCTGATCGCACCACGCTGGAGCTGCAACAAACGGGCTGTTCTTAACCAAATTGCACACTCTCTCAAAACAGAGCAGGTCTATCAGGGGAAATATTACAGCAAGCAGAAAGGAAACCTATGACACCAGACACACTGCGTTTGTATAAATTAATTATTTTATATGCGTTAAGCCGCACAAAACAGGGACTACCTAATGCTTTTTTGTGCGATTTCATTTTAGGGCATGGCTATACAGACTTTTTTTCGATTCAGGAAACATTAGCACTTCTGACAGAAGATGCCCTGATCGAGGAAGAGGCAACTCGTAAAACGACATATTACAAGATCACACAAAAGGGGTCGCAGATGTTAGAATACTTCTCTTCCATGCTTCCCAAAGACACGATACGACAGATTGATGAATATCTGCGAGACAATAAAGTTGATATTTTAGAAGCTACCACAGTCCACACCGACTATTCGGTAACTCCTTCCGGAGACTATCTGGCATCTGCTTTAGTACAGGAACGCGGCAACACATTATTCTCGCTTTCCTTTGCCGTTCCCTCCGAGGAAGCAGCTCGTAAGGCGTGCCAAAAATTCAAAGAAAATCAGACTGAAATATATCAATGTTTATTAAAAAAACTGGGAGAATAATTCTCCCAGCCTTTTTTCATGGAATTAAATTTAGTCACAAAGCACCTTCATAAATTTCTTTTTACCACGTTTTACAACAATGCCTTCTGCACTGATCTGCTCTTTCGTAAGTGTCATGCGAACATCGGTCACTTTCTCACCATCGATCGTAACACCGCCCTGCTCGACATTTCTTCTTGCCTCACCATTAGATGTTGCAAGACCAGCTTTAACCATTAATTTCAAGATGCCGATCTTACCATCTTCAAAATCTTCATCGACCAGCTTTGTCTCCGGCATCTGTGCTGCGTTTCCGCTGGAAAAGAGTGCACGCGCTCCTTCCTGTGCTTTAACAGCTTCTTCCTCACCATGTACTAACTTGGTAAGCTCAAATGCCAAGATTTCTTTTGCCTCATTTAGCTTGCTGCCTTCCCAGGCATCCATCTCTTCGATCTGCTCTAACGGAAGGAATGTGAGCATGCGCAGACACTTAAGCACATCACCATCTCCCACGTTTCTCCAATATTGATAAAAATCAAACGGGCTGGTCTTGTTCGGATCAAGCCATACAGCGCCAGACTGTGTTTTACCCATCTTTTTGCCTTCGGAATTGAGCAGCAGATTGATCGTCATTGCATACGCATTTTTGCCCAGCTTACGACGGATCAATTCCGTTCCACCAAGCATGTTGCTCCACTGATCATCTCCTCCAAACTGCATGTTACATCCGTACTTCTGGAACAAGGCATAAAAATCATAGCTCTGCATGATCATGTAGTTGAACTCCAGGAAACTAAGTCCTTTCTCCATGCGCTGTTTATAGCACTCTGCCGTTAACATACGATTTACGCTGAAATGGGCACCAACTTCACGCAGCACTTCTACGTAATTCAGATCCAACAGCCATTCTGCATTGTTGACTAACAATGCCTTATCATCTGAGAAATCAATAAAACGGCTCATCTGCTTTTTGAAGCAGTCTACATTATGTGCAATCGTCTCTTTGGTCATCATCTGACGCATATCGGTACGCCCGCTTGGATCACCGATCATAGCTGTTCCGCCACCGATCAATGCGATTGGCTTATTGCCTGCCATCTGCAAGCGTTTCATCAGACAAAGAGCCATAAAATGTCCTACATGAAGGCTGTCTGCCGTCGGATCAAATCCAATATAAAAAACCGCCTTACCTTCATTGATCATCTCTTTGATCTCTTTTTCGTCCGTCACCTGTGCGATCAAGCCACGGGCAACCAATTCATCATACACTGTCATCTTTTCGCTCATGTTGTTCTCTCCTTTTTTATTCCTTTATGACTTTTTTATGCAAAGAAAAAAGTCCTTTTGTCAACGACAAAAGGACGATGAAATCGTGTTACCACCTTTTTTTACAATATGCTCACACATACTGCCTTAGCAGGATACCTCTATATCCCTGCACGATAACGGGTGCATCACCGGCTAAATCTACCAAAAGGATCAAAATCCTCTCTTCAATCCGCTACTCCAAGATGTATTCATACAGGCTTCTATCCTAACGCCTCTCAGCAACCGGCTATTCTCTGTAGGTCTCCCCCATGTACTACTTCTTCTTTTCTTCGCATCTTTTGACATCATAGCAAAGATTATTTTGCTTGTCAATCCATTCTTCCAATGTCAGCGGATAATAATCCGAAAATCCCGCAAAACAATTGATCAGATTGCAAGGCAAATGCCGCTCTTCTCCCACAGAAGCCCCGCGCCCTTTCGCATGGTAGGTGATTTCTGTGGACTCTCTCTGAAAACGCAGCACATTTTTATAATCCGGCGTATCATGAACATGCCCGTACAACATATATGTAGAATCACCATGATACTGCCCGTTATAACAGATGATCGGATAATGGCAGAGTACCAGCTTGCGCCCATTATCTTTAAGCTCTGCATAGGGCTTGACCCATTCTAAAAGAGACGGATCAAACTTTTTGTCCCGCAAAAACAACCGGTCATGATTCCCTGTCACCAAATACTTTTTACCATTCAGTTTATGCAGCAGCTCATTCACCTGCTCTCCTTTACCCAAACAAAGGTCTCCTAAGATCACCACTTCATCTTTCTTCTTCCGGACACGCTCGTTCCACCGAACGATCATCGCCTCATCCATCTCCTCAACAGACGCAAACGGACGACCGTCTAACAGCCTTACCTTGTCATGTCCAAAATGGCAGTCTGCAATATAAAATCTCATTCTTATCTCTCATTCTTCACGTTCTCTTTCGCCACAGACGTAAGGCTGCCGGCATGTTCTTTATATAACGGTCTGTACTTTGATCATATTGGTCGTTCCGGAAATTCCCACAGGCACTCCGGAAGTACATACAACCGTATCACCACTGTCGACTAACCCCATACGACGTGATACACACGTACCATGTTCAAACAATTCAAATACGTCTTTTTTCTCCTGCAGAAGTACCGGAGTGACGCCCCAGGATAAATTTAACTGACGATACACTTTGTCCGTGATCGCACAGCCAATGATATCACAAGCCGGACGGTACTTGGAAATCATTCGTGCCGAACGACCCGATTTGGTAACGGTAATGATCGCTTTGGCATTAATATCATGTGCTGTTGTACAGGTTGCGTGACAGATTGCATCTGTTACATCCGGATCTGCTTTGCGCGATCTTTGGAAAAAGCGTTTACGGTAATCAATATCGCTCTCTGTACGATTGGCGATCCTCACCATCATCTGTAATGCCTGCACCGGATACAAACCGGCTGCCGTCTCGCCCGATAACATGATCGCACTGGTACCATCATAGATCGCATTGGCAACATCGGTCGCCTCCGCTCTTGTCGGACGCGGATTGTGGATCATGGAATCAAGCATCTGTGTTGCCGTGATCACCTGCTTACCGGCTTCATATACTTTTTTTATGATCATTTTTTGAATGACAGGCACTTCCTCTGTCGGAATCTCCACGCCCATGTCTCCTCGTGCGATCATGATCGCATCAGAAACCTCGATGATCTCATCAATGCAGTTCACGCCTTCTCTATTCTCAATTTTGGCAATGATCTTAATCTGTTCCCCACCATTTTCTTGGAGTAATTTACGGATCTGCTGTACATCTTCTGCAGTACGCACAAAAGATGCTGCCACATAATCTACATCTTCTTCTATACCGAACAACAGATCGGATTTATCCACTTCACTAATATAAGGCAGACTCAAATGAATGCCCGGAACGTTGATCCCTTTATGATTTGATACTTTGCCGCCATTATTGACATCACAGATAATATCTGTATCTGTCAACTCTTTCACTGTCATCTCGATCAAACCGTCATCGATCAAAATACGCTGTCCGACTTTGACATCACCAACCAACTCAGGATACGTAATAGTTACAATATGTTCATCACCCTCTACTTCTCGTCCGGTCAACACAAACTCGTCGCCCTTTTGCAATGTGATCGCACCATCTTTAAAATCCCTTACACGAATCTCCGGGCCTTTAGTATCCAACAATGTCGCAACCGGTCTGCCGTAACGCTCACGCAGCAGACGCAATTTTGTGAGACGTTTCTTCTGCTCCTCATGCGTCCCATGAGAAAAATTAAATCTTGCAACATCCATGCCTTCCTGAATCAATCGTTCTAACACTGCATCACTATCCGATGCCGGTCCTAATGTACAAATAATTTTTGTTTTTCTCATTTTAACCCTCCATTATCCTTATGCCTCTTATTTTATACACCGAAAGTATACCACAATTTCCCGGTGATAACACATTAAACTTCGTTTTTTACAAATTTTTCTGCAACCCTTTGCAAACCATTTACGTATGATTTGCACGACCCTCGCACTCTGTCATGTTCGTATTCATATTCCCTCCGGTCCTGCCATACATTTATATTGATATCATGATCCTATTTCAAAAACAGGACGGAAAGCAGGACTATTATGACCAAATTTATGTCAAAATCAAATAATTGCAATCAGTCTGCGATCATCTTTCGAATTATCCTGTGCAGCGGGATCAGCTTGGTGCTTGGTGCGGTACTCGGGCATCTGCTGCGCACGGAACTGTTTGCCGATATTAATGCTGAATTTGAACAAATACTGCTTGCTTTGGATACAAAATCCATCCACTATCCCTCCTTATTCCGGCTATGTACCTCAACACAGTTCAAACAGCTCTTCCTTTTGTGCTTTTTTTCACTGACCAATGCATGGGTTTTCTATTTGACGTTCTATTGTCTCTATACCGGCTTTCGCTGCGGACTTTTGCTCTCATTTTGCCTAACTCATAATGTCCACAGTGGATTTTTTGATTTTCTCTGCTTTCTACTGCCTCACTGCCTGTTGTATATACCGGCGTATCTGCTGCTCATCAATATGCTGCAGCAGATCAGGAATCAGAAAGCAAAAAAGCAGTCCCTCTTACAAGGACTGCCCATTCTCCTGCTCTCTATCTGCCTGCTGTTTGCCGGTTGTCTGTGTGAAGCCTTTATCAACCCTTCGCTAATGCAGTGGTATCAAGGGTTGTAAGCAACGCATCCAGTGCCCGCTCCAGATCTTCTTTTGTTCCATCATTTGGAACAATGCGCTGTACTTTCTCCCGCAGCAATGTTTCCGAAATCTGGCTTTGGATGATCGCCTTTGATTTCTGTTCAGAATAACCGCGGTCCGATGCCAAACGCCGGATCCGCTCCTCCTCCGGTACATAAACAAGCCATACCTCATCACACAAACTATCACATCCGGTCTCATACATTAATGCTGTCTCTATCAGCAAAATACCGGAACGGGTACGATTTTGACGTATCGTATCCCGAATATATTCGATCACCGCCGGATGAATCACCTGGTTAAGCCAGTCACGAGCTCTCACATCCGAAAAAACAATCTCTGCCAATGCTGCCCGGTCGATCGAGCCGTCCGATGAGACAATATTTTGTCCAAAATGCTCTACGATCTGGCAATAAGCACTTCTTCCCGGTTCCATAACAACATGCCCCAATTCATCGGCGATCAGCAGTGTTGCTCCCAGTTTTTCCTGCAAACGATGCGCAGCATACGATTTCCCGCTTCCCACGCCCCCTGTAATTCCAATTACGTACATATCTAACCCTCTTCCCGAATATCAATGTGCCTCGTACCAATTTTTTCCTTCTTCTACATCAATAGACAACGGCACCTGCAACTGTGCGGCAAGCGGCATCTCTTCTTCTAAGATCCTCTTCACCTGCTCCTTTTCCTCGATCTTCGTTTCTACCAGCAGTTCATCATGCACCTGCAGCACAATGCGGGATTCTAACTGTTCCTCCTGCAAACGCTCTGCAACACGGATCATCGCAATCTTGATAATATCTGCTGCCGTCCCCTGTATCGGCGAATTCATGGCAACGCGTTCCCCAAAAGAACGCTGCATGAAATTACTGGATTTAAGCTCTGGCACGGGTCTGCGTCTGCCAAACATTGTCTGTGCATATCCGGTATCCTTTGCTTTTGCGACCAATTCGTCCAAAAATGTCTTGATCGCCGGATAACTCTCAAAGTATTTATGAATGATCTCATCCGCCTCTTTGCGCGAGATGGAAAGGTCCTGACTAAGACCAAACGCGCTGATACCATACACGATACCAAAGTTTACTGCCTTGGCATTACGGCGCTGCAGATCCGTCACCTCCTCAAACGGCGTATGAAACACTTTGGAGGCCGTAGCACGGTGAATATCCTGCCCCTGTCTATACGCCTCGATCAAATGCTCATCGCCCGACATATGCGCTAACACACGCAGTTCGATCTGTGAATAATCCGCATCCAAAAACAGGAATCCGGACTTTGGTTCAAAGACTTTACGAAGCTGTTTGCCGAGCTCCATACGGATCGGAATGTTCTGCAGGTTCGGGTCTGTACTGCTGATACGGCCGGTTGCGGTGATCGTCTGGTTAAATTTGCCATGGATACGATGATCTTCCTCTATAAATACCGGCAATCCATCTGCATACGTAGACTTCAATTTACTGACCTGACGATACTCTAAAATCTTATCGATGATCGGATCTTCCGTACGAAGTTTTTCCAAAATATCTGCCGAAGTTGAATAGCCGGTCTTGGTCTTTTTGGCAAACGGAAGCTTTAGCTTTTCAAATAGGATCACGCCAAGCTGCTTGGGTGAATTGATATTAAATTCTTCTCCGGCAAGATCGTAAATATCTGTCTCCAATGCCAAAACACGGCGTTCCAACAGTTCAGACATTTCTTTCAAGACCTCTGCATTTGCCTGCACACCGAGTCGTTCCATTTCAAACAGATAGTATACCGTCGGCATTTCGATTTCTTCCATCAAGCCTAACATTCCCTCTGCCGCTAACTGCTTTTTCATCTCTGCCCACGCCATCAATGGAATGCAGGACAAATAGCCGAAATAGGATTTGAGGCGTTTTGCCGTCTCTTCCTCATCTATCCGCGCAAGCTGCGCAGCTAACGTCTCTTTGCCAAACAATTCCTGATAGGATGGCAATGTCATATGAAGATAATCACGCGCAATATCATCTGCCTGATACGTATCCTTCAGCGGATTTAACAAATACGCTCCGATACCCAGGTCGCGCAGACTGGCAAACGTTTTTTTGCGTTCCTGTTTCGTATCCAGCGCAAAGCCATGCTGCTTTGCCGGCTCAATCCCATATGTCCGCACCTCCACCGGTTTCGTCAGGTGTAATGCATTTTTCCAATCTAATAATAAAATTTCAGAACCCTTTTTCTCAAGCCGATGATAGCCATCTAATATATCATTTCCGGTCACTTCTTCAGAAACGAGAATATAACCGGTATGACAATCTTCTCCCTCATAATAAGACAACGAAAAACCAATGAAACCATATTCCTCGCCGTCTTCCTGTTCCATCCCGAGTTCTACGCTGTCTTCCGTAAAGACCAGGCTCATCTGTCCGCCGCCTTTTTTGCTCTGACGTTTGCGGGCCGCTCCGGCACCTATCCAAGGATCTCCTAAAAACGCCACGCCGACAGCCTCCGGTGCAAGGTTGCATACATGATCTACAGCAGCATTCCATTCTTTCTTCGTGGTCCATTGTGTAAACTGCTCAAAATCAGGCACAACACTTTGTACTGTCTCACTGTCAAAACGAGAAAATAATGATTTTAACTCCAAACGTTTGATCCACTCAAATGCCTCCGACGTAAAGAGATTTTCCAGTTTTGCGTCCTCCAATGTGACATCGATCTCACAATCTGTTTTGATCGTGGCAAGTTGCTTGCTTAGCTTGGCAAGTTCCGGATTTGCACGAAGCAATTCTCTTGCACGCTTTGGCTCAACTTCTTCCAAATGCTCATAGGCCGCTTCCACTGTTGGAAAAGCTGTCAGGATCTTGACAGCAGTTTTCTCTCCGATACCCGGTACGCCCGGAATATTATCTGCAGAATCTCCCATCAGACCTTTCATATCAATAATCTGCTCCGGCTTTAGTCCGTATTTATCGATCACGTCCTGCGTATGATAATTTTCAATCTCCGTTCCCCCCCGCTTCGTCTTTGGAATACGGATCATAATACGATCCGACGCAAGCTGCAGCAGGTCACGATCTCCCGACACGAGCGACACATCCATATCTTTGCTCTCCGCTCTGCGGGCCAAAGTCCCTAACAGATCATCTGCCTCATACCCTTTCTGCATCACGAGCGGAACATGCATAGCACGAAGCACATCCTGGATCACCGGCACCTGTTCTCTTAACTCGTCAGGCATCCCCTTTCTGGTGCCCTTATACTCCTGATACATTTCATGGCGAAACGTCGGATGTTTCACATCAAAAGCAACAATAAAATAATCCGGTTTCTCCTCTTCCAGGATCTTGAGCATAATATTCAAAAAACCATAAACGGCGTTCGTATGCATTCCTTCCGAATTGGTGAGATCCGGAAGTCCGTAAAACGCCCTGTTTAATATACTGTGTCCATCGATCAATACTAATTTTTCACGCATAAGCTTTCTCCATCATCTACAATTGCAAGATCATGCCAACGCACAACAACACAAAGCACAGGATCTTTGCAATAAATTTAATCTTATATTTATACAGGTAGTCCTCAGCAGACAGCAGTTTCTGCTCGGAATCCATTTTCAACGCACTCATATTATCGCTTTCCAAAAAACGCATTCCCATCAACATCGTATAGTATACGTCATACTCTTCCTTGCAATCCGGACAATGCTCCATATGATACAAAAAAGCATCCAGATCCGATATGCTCAACTGATCATCAATAAAAGGGATGACATGCTTCTGCGTTTCCATACAGCTCCACATTTTTCTTTTCATACTGTTTGCCTCCCGCAGGTATTGAAAAGTTTATACTGCCTATCAGCAATTTTCTATAAATTAACAAAAAAAGGAAGCCATCGGCTTCCTTTTCATAAATATATGCATCAGGAGGGATTTGAACCCTCACGAGGTCACCCCCGACGGATTTTGAGTCCGTTGCGTCTGCCGTTCCGCCACTAATGCGTCTTGTGTTGTCACAACGATATAGATAATATCATGCTTTTTCGTATTCGTCAAGTGTTTTTTGTGAACTTTTCAAAAAAATCAGTTTGGTACTAAAATAGTTCACGATGGATAACGTCAAACAAACCACAACCTTTGCCTGCAATCCTTTTACGCCAAGCAATGCACCATCTATTCCCATCTGGTACAACTGCGGCTGCAAAAAGATCTCTAACAAACCTGTCACGCCTCTCGCTGTTGCAAATGCACAAAATTCACGTAACACACGTCTCATTCCCCAAGATCTGCTCTCAAATACGTATATTTTGTTGGTTACATACGCAAATATAAGCGTCATTGCAAAGGAACCCGCATTCGCTAATTCCATTGGCAAAAATGTAACCAGTAAAGAATATATCCCCCAATTAAATACTGTAGCACTGACCCCCATCACTACATACATCAGCGATTCTTTATGCTGCATAATTACCTCATTTCTAACATTTAATCGTTACACAACTTTCCCTATTATACAGAATTCACGAAAAAATGCAATCTTTTTCGACAAAATCATTGCCTCAAACTTCCCATACCTCAAATCCTCCACAACCACATATTGCTTATTATGTCAACGACTATATAGCATTTTGCAGCCACCAAAGAGCGATTTCTGCCATCAGAAAACTATAGTAATTGCCTTGTCGCATTTTCGTTTTTCGTGATTTCTAGATTTTGTTGTCTCTGATGATTGAATTACATGCCTTTCCATGCTAAGATTTGACGGAAGCGCCATCATTTGTTACATTATTCTTGCATAATTTTAACAGTGTATATCCGCCTTTGATGCCTGCCAAAATGCGTCAGACCGGAGTATACAGAAATGGAGATGAACACATGATTGCAATTATAATGGCAGTGTATAATGGCGAGACCTATCTGAATGAACAGATTGATTCGCTGCTTTCCAATACAGAAAAGGACTTTGTTCTGCACATCTTTGACGACGGCTCTACAGACCGTTCTGCGGCCGTGATCCAATCCTACACAGATAAGTATCCGTCAAAGATCTTTTATCACCGCAATGTAACGAATCAGGGCGTGATCCATAACTTCTTGAACGGATGCCTGCAAGTGGATGCAGATTATTATATGTTCTGCGATCAGGATGATGTCTGGCTTCCGGAAAAGATTGCGCATTCTGTCGAAGCCGTAAAGCGGGCGGAAGCACAGTCCCCAAATGTTCCGATTGCTCTGTTTGGTGATGCTCGTGTTGTCGATGATTCCCTGCAGCAGTTGCATCCATCTTTCCAACAGATGAGCGGTTACCACACAGATGCTTTAGATGTGGCTCATTTATTGATGGAAAATAAACTGATCGGCTGTACCATGTTATTTAACCGCGCGCTGCGCGATAAGCTAACCGATACGATACCGGACGGCCTTCGTATGCATGACTGGTGGATCGCATTGATTGCCTCGGCATTTGGACGCATTATTTATCTGGATGAACCGTTATTATTATACCGCCAGCATACCGGCAATGTTGTCGGCGGCAGTTCCCGGTCGCATTATATCACAAACCGTGTAAAGCATCTGACGGCACAGCGACAAGTACTCTATGACACTTGTAAGCAGGCAGAAGTCTTTTTGACGATCTATAACGATCAGCTGACGGAGACGCAAAAACGCCTCGTATCCCTCTTTGCCGGTCTTCCATCCGCAAATTGGTTTACAAGACGTTATTTGATCTTACGTTATCATTTTCTTAAAAGTGGTCTGCTACGCAACCTCGGTGTCATGCTGATCATTTAATGTGTGATTAACGGCCACTCCCATGCCAAGAAGCACAAAAAAGATCGGGGCTACTGCGATACAGGAATCGTTGGATAATCCCATGATCAGGTAACCGATCACACTGACAAGGAGTGCAGCACCTATTTTCGGCAGATATCCACGCATCGAAGCATTCCAAAGCAGACGGATCGAGGATACCACATACCATAACACAAAGGTCAAAAAAGCGATCAGAGATGGGATTCCTGTCTGAGCCGCAATCTGCAAATACAGGCAGTGCGGTTTACTGATCATTTCACCGCTGTGTCCGGAATTATACAGACCGACCAGATCATCGTTTGGAAACGCGATCAAAAAAGTGTCCGGTCCCGTTCCTAAGAGTGGATGTGCTTTCAGCAGATTCCAGGTTTTCGCCCAAATATATCCACGATTATTCGCTAACGAGTAATGTTTTTCCAAATAAGAGAATCCCTCTTTCGCTTTCTTCATACGAAACAAAGCATTTCCCCCCGCCACAACATAATATCGGTTATCATTTTTAACCAATTCATTTGTAAAGATCCACTTTTTTTGTTCATTCTGTTCTTTGCCATCTACCATCGTTTTACGCGAAGTCACGACATAAAATCCATGAAACGACTCTTTGGATATCGTTCCGACACGCACAGGAAAACGGGGATCATCTACTTGCCGTTCCTGAGAGTCATCTGCCGGACCGGCAGTGACTTTCGTTCCCTTTTCATCGGTAAGCAAAACTTCGGCATCTGCTTCTTTTCCCTCCAAAGTCATATGTAACTCATGTCCATTCATCGTAAAAATCACATCGTGATCCGTCTCGACCGCTGTTAGTGCGTACTTTTCCTGCTCTGCCTGAAACATCGCCTGCATACGTGTAATCAACACATTGTGGTTATAAGCATTCACTCCCGCAAAGGCAGCCACACCCAGAGCGATCACACTGGCAGCGATATACCAACGCCGAAACAGATATTTGCGCAAAAGCAGTGCAAGCAAAATCCCACCTGCTGCCAGTGCAATAATTCCCGCACGAGACTGCGATGCAAAAACGCACAAGAACAGTCCTGCAATGAGAATGGCATATCCCATCTTATGCCACCATTTTCGTGCAACGACAAACAGTGCGATCAGCAAAGGGATCGTCAGTACACCATAAAAACCCACATAATTCGGATTGTACAGCGTCATATAGGTCCGTCCTTTACCAAACTTAAGTGACACATGACCGATCAGATCGGAATTGGTGATAAACATCTTTTGAAATGTCCTACACGCAACCGGATCCACGCCGAATGCCTGACACACTCCAAACGCTGTCAAAACAACAATACCGGCCACAAACCACGGAAGCAGCCTTTTGACTGCACGCTCCTCCTGCAAATGAACATACGCATATATTGTCAACAGTACATAGCCTAACAATATCCAAACTGATTCATATTGTTCATAAATCCCCCGAAATGATCTTGCCCGGTCCACCGAAAAGCAGGCTGCCACAAGGCAGAGACCGCCATAGACCAGGAGCGCCATAAACGCTTTATGTAATGATATCTTTTTTTCTTCGCTAAAAACCATATAAAACGTCAGAAACAACATAACACCAAAGGTCACGTAAAGCCAAATTGCTTTCACATACAAAAAGAAATCGATCGTTGTCTGTGAACCGGTATACCAGTTATATTTTGTCAGACCGGTATTCACATCACATTCATATAATAATGCCGGAATGACCGCTAATACTGCGATCAATGGAATCAAATACAACATCGGATATTTCTGCTGTGTAACCTTTTGGTTTGATCTCTTTGCACTCATCTGCCTGTTCCTCCTTCGTCCGGTGTCCTTCCACTCTGTGTCCCGGGATCCGGCTGTTCTCCCGGAACCCCCTCAGCAGCAGATGGTTTCAATACTGTTTTCAATGTCATAAGGATCAGCTTGATATCCTGCCACAGAGAATAATTTTCAATATAAAACAGATCCAATTTCAACTTATCATATGGCGATGTATTATACTTGCCATACACCTGTGCGTATCCCGTCAGTCCTGCTTTTACGCGGGTTCGAAAGCGAAATTCCGGCATATCACGCTCATACGCCTGTATCATCTCCGGCCGTTCCGGTCTTGGACCCACAAAGGACATATCCCCCTTCAAAATATTAAACAACTGCGGAAGTTCATCGAGTCTGCTTGCCCGCAGAAATCGACCCACCACCGTAACACGGTCATCATGCCTAGATGCAAGTACCGGTCCTTCACTACTCTCTGCATCCACCACCATACTTCGAAACTTAATGATCGTAAACAACTGATCATCTTTGGTACAACGCACTTGTCGATAAAAGACCGGCCCGCCATCGCAAAGCTTCACAGCTGCACTAACGAGCACCAGGAGTGGTGAGGTCACAACCAACAGTACAAACGACAATACCAGATCTAACAGCCTCTTAAGCAGTCTTTCATCAAAACTTAACGCATATCCCCGCGACAACAAGAACGGTGTATCAAAGACATGGATCCTCTCTGCCCCCATCAGGATCAGATCGGATAATTTAGGTACAACGTACGCTCTTTTTTCACACATATAACAGTATTTTAGCAGATCATTACGGCACTCTGCCGTAATATCGCCTATGATAACAGCGTGGAAGTCCTGCATTTTCTGCTTGATTGCTTCCATCCCCTCCGCAATATTGATCGAATCATAAATAGCATATTTATCCCGTCTCGTCTCGACCTTATAGATCAGATCCTTAGCGGAACGTTCACCATAAATCAGCAGTAATTTCCAGGGTTGAAAAATTGAATTGTAAAAATAGATCACCAACGAGTTCCAAAGTGTTGTCACCACCATCTCTGCTGCCATGATCAGGCACAAAACAAACGGATTTACAAAGCCAAACGCTAACAGTGATATAATAAAATAAAACAAGATATTCGTTAGCAATAAACTCAAAAATTGGGACAATAATACCTCGATTCGGCGATACTGCCCAATCTTTAAGCTGCCATACATATTAGAAAAGAATAACAGCATCATACCATAGAGGGCGATCACCACGTAATGTCCTCTACGGTAAAATGTGATCACATACATCGTACCTGCATAATAACGATACCAGCCTGCAGCAAATAAGAGGCAGAGCAATAAAATATTTATGAATGAGGCTATAAACAAGATCAGCCTTTTATATGGATCGTACTTCTTCATAAACTCCTTCCTTTTTGTCCTGCTTCGTATTTGTTGCTCATCAGCTGTGCTTTTTCATTAGTTTATCAAGTCCCTGATGCTTAATATTGGCTAAGGAGCGGAAAATATGCTCATTGGCAAGACGTTCTGCCGTCTCCTCATCCTTTTTCTTGAGTGCTTCTAAAATAGCTCCATGCTCCTCGCCTGCCTTAGAGGCACGCTCTCTGGACGACAGCGTATTCTTACGGACTCGCTCTACGTAATGGTGATAATCCGTCAAAATATGTTCTAATACCTTACTGCCGCATGCCTGATATAGTAGCAGATGAAAGCGGTTATCTAATTCAAAGATCTGATCCCAATGCTCTTTCTCAATATGGAACTTGCTTAAATAAACAATCTCCTCTAACTCTTCCAACTGCTCTAACGTAATATGCTCACAAGCCCATCTGGCACAAAGTCCCTCCAAGTAAGAGCGCATCACATAAATGTCATAAATATCTTTCGCTGTAATACCTTTGACATAAGCCCCCTTATTCGGAATGATTGAAACCAGCCCCTCTAACTCCAATTGACGAAGCGCCTCTCGTACCGGTGTTCTGGAAACACCCAACTCTTTACTGATCGCCGCTTCTTTCAGTTCACAGTTTTCTTCATAATTCCCTGCAAGAATGTCTTCCCTCAATTTATTAAACACTCTTCCACGCAAAGAATATTGATCATTGTCGTTCATAACTTCTCCATTTCTGTCCACACGGATTGGATTTTATTTATCATAACCGTTTGGATTATTTGACTGCCATCTCCAGGAGTCCGCACACATCTCCTCGATGCCGTTCTCCGCTTTCCAGCCAAGCTCTTTAGCTGCCTTTGACGGATCACAATAACAGGTCGCGATATCACCTGCTCTTCTCGGCTCGATCGTATATGGAATCTTAACGCCAGTCGCTTTTTCAAAATTATGCACAATATCTAATACACTGTATCCGACACCGGTTCCCAAATTATAAATCTTAAGACCGCAATCTTCTTGGATCTTATCGATTGCTTTAACATGACCCTTGGCAAGATCTACAACATGGATATAATCACGAACTCCCGTTCCGTCCGGTGTGTCATAATCGTTGCCAAAAACACCAAGTTTCTCTCTCTTGCCTGCTGCCACCTGTGTAATATAAGGCATCAAATTGTTCGGGATGCCATTTGGATTCTCTCCCATTTTACCACTCTTATGTGCTCCGATCGGGTTGAAATAACGGAGCAGGATAATGTTCCAGTCATTATCCGCACGATACAGATCCATAAATATCTGCTCTAACATCGATTTCGTCCAGCCATAAGGATTGGTACACTGTCCCTTCGGGCACTCCTCTGTGATCGGCACAAACGCCGGATCACCATATACGGTTGCCGAAGAAGAAAAGATCATATTTTTCATATTATATTTACGCATCACTAATAGCAGATTTAACGTTCCGGCAATGTTATTCTGATAATACTCTAACGGTTTCTCTACGGATTCTCCCACTGCTTTAAGACCGGCAAAATGAATGCATACATCCGGTTTATCTTCCTCAAAGATCTTCTCTAACAACGGAGCATCTGCAATATCTCCCTTATAGAACTTAACCGGTTTGCCGGTAATTTCTCGAACACGGTTTAATGCCTCTTCACTGGCATTATACAAGTTGTCAAGAACGATCACCTGATGTCCTGCCTCCAAAAGTTCCACACACGTATGACTTCCAATGTAGCCTGCTCCACCTGTCACTAATACATTCATGTTGTCCTCCATTCTGCATGCCAAAACAGCAGATTCACGGAATCTGCCATATGCCTGCTGCTATTATGCAAATCTTTCAAAGAACAGTATACTGCATTTCATCATTTTTGAAAAGGGAACAATTTCGTTTTGCTTTTCCATATCCGGTATGATACACTTTAAATACACTATTAAGGAAAAAGGGGTACGAACAAACGGTATGCTGTTAAAGATAAAAATGTGGATTGCACGAATGTGTCAATATATTCTATATTTTGCGGTTCCCCTAAAAAAGAACCGTATCATGCTCTATGCACACCACCGCAGTGGTTATGTCTGTAACCCCGGTGCGTTATTGCAATATCTGGAAGCAAAGCATCCCGGTCAGTGGGATCTCGTCTGGGTAACCGAATATCCGGAGAGTCTTCCACACCTTCCCGGTGTCCGTATATGCGGCAGACGCAGTTTCCAATATTTTCGAACCTTTATCCGAACAAAAGTCTTTATTACCAATGATATGGTCGATGAAAATCTGATCAAAAAAACCGGTCAGCTCTTTATAAGCACGTGGCACGGCGGCGGTGCTTACAAGAAGGTTGGCATAAGTACCTGTGCGGAAAGTAAAGAAATGGCACGACATTTTCGTAAATGGTATGGCAGACTGGATTATTTTGTCTCCTCCTGCCGTAAATGCACGACGAATTATACTGAAGCGTTCCATCTGCCTGCGTCTTGTTTTTTGGAGATCGGCAGTCCGCGCAATGATATTTTTTGGCAGGACCCGGATATGGCACTACAACAGGTTTATGAATTTTATCATCTTGACCCTGACACGCAGATCCTGCTATATGCGCCCAGTTTTGCAGCAAATCTGCCGGACAGGGACAATCTGGTTTCATTAACGGCAAATACCACCGCTTGGAAGCAGGTCCTATCTGATCTTGCGAATACAACCGGCAAGCGATGGGTACTTATGTACCGTACACACCATTTTACTCCGGCCTCTTGCGATACAACAAATGAACTTTTTATCGACGGCAACCGTTACGACGATATACAGCCGTTGCTCCTTGCAGCTGCAATGTTAGTTACCGATTATTCGTCCTGTATGTGGGACTTTGCGCTGACCGATCGTCCGATTTTTGTTTTACAGGATATTATCAAAGCTTATGAGCAGTCGGATCGTGGATTTTTCGTTTCGCCGCAAAGCTGGCCCTACACGAAGATCCGCTCTTTACAGGAGATCCCGGCTAAATATGCTGTTTGGGACGACAAAGACAACTATCACAAACATTTTGAGCAGATGGGCTCCTTTGAAACAGGACACGCCTGCGAACGACTGACGGATGTGATACTAACACATACGATGACACCAAGGAAAAACTCTGGAGGGAAACACCATGACAAGAAATAAACACATATGGATCTTTAATGCCGGAAACAGCTACAGCGGCAACCCAAAATGGCTTTTTGAATATATCCGCAGACATCACCCTGACATTCGCACTGTATGGATGTGCTACCACAAAGATGTCAGGAACTATGTGAAACGGCTCGGCTATGAGGCCTGCCTTTTTGATTCCACCGCCGGCAAAACTATTATGAAGGAAGCCGGAGTTTATGTTGTCGAAATGTGTAAAGAAGTTTTTCAGCCGGAATTAGAGGGGATCACGATACTCAATTTGTGGCATGGTGTTGGCTGCAAAAGTATTGAACGAAAAGTAACCGGCGGCTTTCTACAGGAACGCATTGCCAAAAAATATATCCGCAACAACCGCATCTACAAAAATGCGCAGCTCTTCTTAGTGACCTCTGAATTGATGGAAAAACACTTTATGGAACAATGCGGCATTGATGAAGAATTGTTGATCCGCGCCGGCTATCCACGCTGTACCGTAACCGATCCGGTCTGCACTTATCCACATGATATACGTGCCATAAAAGGGCTTTCTGACGATGCACGTATCGTAGTTTATGCACCGACCTACAGAGATTACGCCAAAGAAAACTTTATCAAAGCTGCGATTCCGGATATGGACAGACTAACGCAGGTTTTACAAGGAGAAAATATATTACTGGTTCTCAAAATGCATCCTTTAGTAGAAAAAGATACTGAATATCTACAGGTAAAAGCACAGTATGAACATTGCCCAAACCTGTTATTTTGGGATAATGCCAACGATATTTATGAAATTTTTGAGGATGTCGATGCGGCGATCATCGACTATTCTTCCATCTTTTATGACTTTATGGCACGCGGCGTCCGAAAGTTTATCCGCTATCTAAACGGTGATGAAGAAGAGCTCCGCGACTTTGTATTTGACGTCAAAGAAATGACCTGTGGCGAGATCGCAACGAACTTTGAACAATTGCTGCAGGCATTGCAAACATTAACGGAATCACCGGCCGAAGAACTCGACCGCTTAAACCACTTATTTTGGTCGTATTCCAACGAAAATGCCTGCGAGATCATTATAGAACGCGCACTTCAATTTACTCCTTTGATGCGCCAGCTCCCAACGCTGTACAGCTTTGATATATTTGACACACTCATCTCGCGCAAGTGCCTCTATCCAACGACGATTTTTAGTTATGTGCAAAGCAAAATGTGCACCGGCACGATGGACTTCCCGCCATATCTGCTGACAAATTATTCCGCCGTCAGACAGCAGTGCGAGCAGAATGTGCGTGAATACTACAAAAAGTCTGTATTGCTGCGCAACGATGATCATTTTGAGATTCAGTTTAAAGAAATCTTTGACCACATGGCAGCACTGTATGGTCTTGACGATATGCAGAAAGATCAGTTAATGCAATGGGAGATTGAAGGAGAACTTGAAGCCGTTATTCCACTTGTGCCACAGATTTCCTTACTCAAAAAATATATTGCAGAGGGAAACGACATTGTTCTGATCAGTGATATGTATCTGCCTAAGGAAGTGATCGTAAAGCTGCTTCAGAAAGCAGATCCACTATTAGCAACGCTTCCTTTGTATGTATCCAGTGAAGTCGGACATCAAAAGACAACCCGCAAACTGTTTTTGCACGTATATTCAGATCTTGACTACTGCTACGAAAAGTGGATCCATATCGGCGATAACCGATTTGCTGATCAGGTACAGCCGGAAATGCTCGGCATACAGACTGCACCGATACCGGTTCCGGAATGGACGCCATATGAAAAACGTCTGGCAGATTACAGCAGCCACTATGAGTTTTGCTGTGTTGCTAAGCAGATACAATCTTTCCGCCTTACGCATCCCGCCCCGGAAGAGCAGTTTGCCTATTGCTATGCGGCGCTCTATCTCGTCCCTTACGTAGTGCATGCCGTATCGCATGCCGTCAAGCAGGGTTACCGGACACTGTATTTCATTTCCCGTGACGGACATTATCTAAAACAGATTGCAGATGAAGTGATCGCCTCCAAGGGATATTCCATCCGCACCAAATATATTTACGGATCCAGAAAAGCTTGGCGGATCCCATCCTTTATTGATCATGTTGACGAAGAATTTTTTAGCGAATACGGCAGTCTGATGGGGATCCAGTCCTTTACCGGGCTGTTATCAGCTCTATGTCTTACAGAGGCGGATTTCGACCGTTTCTTCCCGGAGCTTGGCTATGTAAAACATGCAAAACGATACTCCGTCAAATTTATGCAGGAAATATGTGGCATACTGAAAAACAGCTCCGCTTATCGAGACTATTTACTTCAAATAGCTGCTCAAAGAAGAAGCGCTGTGATTGCTTATTTACAACAAGAGATTACTTTTAAGGAATCCTTTGCTTTTATCGAATACTGGGGGCGTGGCTATACACAGGACTGTCTGACCAGACTTCTCAGTGAAGCAGCCGGATATACCATTGATACGCCGATGTATTACGTCCGCTCTATTTACCCGACGGTAGGACATTCCATTCGATACAACTATTCTTCCAATATGCATTCTCTTGTTTTTGTGGAGAGCATTTTTGCAAATGTTCCCTACGAAACAGTACAACGCTATGAACGTGCAGAGAATGTCTGGAAACCGGTACTCACACCGAACAATAACAATGTCAGACTGCATGCGGCACTCGAAACATATCTGTCGACATTTTGCCATGACTTTTTGTCCTTACAATTACAAGACGAGGAAACCGTTGGCAGACTGTTATACAATTTCGGACTTGCTTACTTTAGCCCGGATACGACAGATCCCATCTTGCTGAACGTCTTCTCGAACCTAAAGGACTCTGTCGCGCTTGGCGAAAAAAGCGAAGAATATGCTCCGCCGATCACTTGCAAAACGATCATAAACTGGATGCGTGGAAACTCTTTTCATACAAAAAACCTTGAGATTTCCATGAAAAAATCCTCACTGCCTTTCCGTGCCATCTACAACGGGTACGCCTGGTACTGTAAAGATGTCCGCGATAGGATCCGTCGCAGACAGGGCAAAAAAATTTATTAAAGATTGGACGGTTATTATGAAACATATCGACTATTATTTTTCACGTGCTGTAAGCCTTCTGTTTCTTGGTTTACTCACAATCCTCTGCTACTGTGCAGGCATGACCTTAAACAGTCACGCCACACAGTTTTACAAACTATTTGACCATCCGCAGATTTTCGTGTGGATGATCGCTTTCGTTGTGATAATCGGCAGCATCACATGGTACCGACTGACAAATCACTCTGTCCGCAGCAAATATCTTACGACCATCCTGCTCGTCGCATTACTTTTTACCTTGCAGATGATCGTATTATTTGCATTACATCCGGTGCAGATCACGGATGCCTATATTATTCGCGATCAGGCAGCCGCCATTGCGAATGGCACCGATCAACAGATCAACTATAATACGCAAACACACTACTTTATTGATTATGGAAACAACTATTTCTTTCTGACTTTGTGTGTAGTTTTTTACAAATTATTAAACCTACTATCGATATCTGATGACATACTCGCTTTCGGCATATTGAATGTATTGTTCATTGATGTATCTATCTGGTTTGGGTACCGTTTCATCAACTGCTGCCGCAAAGATCTTACATCCATGTATTTACTGCTGTGCGTACTTAACCCATTAAACTATCTGTTTATACACTGGAGTTACACTTGTACCTGGTCACTGCCATTTATGACAGGGATCCTATATCTCTATGCAAGATCACGCCACACACATCAGCCGGGGTACCGATGGCTCTGCCGGCTGGCTATCGGAATATGCAGTATTATTGGTCTTTACCTGCGCCCGACCATTCTGATCCCGACGATTGCCCTTCTGTTGATCCTGAGCATTCGGAGGCTCTTTCAGCACAAACATCAGGTGCAGTCAAACCAACATCCATTATATTGCAAAGTGATCTCCGGAATATGTCTCTGTGCTCTTTTGGTCCTGTGTTTCTGTGGCATCCGTTACACCGCACACTACTATGCCCCGGAACGTTCCGGCAACTTTCCTGTCACCCATTGGCTCATGATGGGACTGTCTGCCGATGGAACCTTTCAGCTCGAAGAAGAACAGTATACGCAAAGTTTCCAGACGAAGTCCCAAAAAGTGCACGCCAATCTTGGCAAGATCAAAGAACGGTTAATAGACTATGGAATTTCCGGACTTGCCAGACACAGCCTACGCAAACTTGCTGTGACCTGGGGCGATGGTTCGGCCCGCTATTATCTGCGCACCGGCGAAAATGATCGAGTCCAGCCATTAACACTGCTTGACAGCGAACAGACAGATTTCATGATCGTATACTGTCAGGCCTTTCGTCTTGCAACAATGCTGCTTGCTGCGGTCTCTCTATTGTCCAAACACGGCAAACGATTAGAGGATCCACTATTTCCTGTGGTTCTTACTGTATTTGGCGGCATCGTATTCTATCTTCTCTGGGAAGCAAAAGCAGAATACAGCATTCCTTTTATCCCGATCCTGCTATGTTTGTCAGCGGATGGCGTGCAAGCCGCCCAGTCGTTCCAACACGGAGCAATACCTGCCAAACGCGTACGACAGACAATGCTTATGTGCCTGTCTGTCACGATTTTTCTTACGTTATGTGCCTTTTCCTCCTTTACCGTACAGCCCGTCACACAAAAAAAATACTCTGTAAATGTTCATACAGAGCATTTTTCACGGTTTATAAATATGGAGCAAACGAACATTTCAACAATCTCACAGACATTTTATGCACGTCATGCGTTTAACACACTGAAGATCCTTGCTAAGGCAAATGGTACAGATTCAAACTATGCCCTGACTTTGCTGCAAAACGGCCAAACGTTATATCAAACTAAGCTGGATCACACAGCCATAGCCGATAATTATATTACGCTTTCTATTCCCGTGCAGAAGCCAAAGAAAAACACACGTTATGAGCTAAAGATTTCTGCTTCAGATGCCTCCAAGGGGGATGGGATCCTCTTCGGATACCGGCTGTCAAAAACACTTGGCAACTATCCAGGCTCATTGCACCTTGACGCCGGAAATGTTCCATATGATCTGTTTTTGCAGGTTTACCAAGAGCAGCAAGTACCTTATATGTCGATCAGCAGCTATCTGATGTTTGCCGGTCTCTGGTGCGGCATGATATTGCTGATCTTCTATTGCTGGAGAGAGGACGCTTTCACGGTTTGTGATGCCATATAGGCGTCGCAGACCGTATTGACATCTCCTGTCTGCATGATCGTTCCTTTGTTAATCCAAACTGCGTGATCGCATAATTTCTTAACCTGATCGATCGAATGGGATACAAAGACCAGCGTTGTTCCGCCGTCTAACATCTCCGACATTCTCTTCAAGCACTTTTGCTGGAAAGCATAATCCCCCACAGCAAGTACCTCATCCACGATCAAAATATCCGGGTCTACGACCGTTGCCACCGCAAAACCAAGTCTTGCACGCATTCCGGAAGAAAAATTTTTGATCGGCGCATCAAGAAAATTCTCTAACTCCGCAAATTCCACGATCTCATCGAAATGCTGTCTCATATATTCCATCGAATGTCCTAATATTGTTCCATTCAGGAAAATATTCTCACGAGCGGTCAGATTCGGGTCAAACCCGGCTCCCAATTCCAAAAGCGGGGAAATATTCCCATTGCGGATAATTTCTCCTTTATACGGCTTTAACACTCCACAGATTGCCTTCAAAAGAGTCGACTTCCCCGATCCATTGGAACCGACCAACCCCCATGCTTCTCCTTTATGCACCTGAAAAGACGCATCTTTTACCGCCAAAAATTCCTGAAATAATAACTCTCTCTTGACCAATTTGACAAAATACTCTTTCAAATTGTCAATCTTTTCCGATGCCATATTAAAACGTATCGTAACGTTTTTCACATCAATCACTACATCACTCATAACCTATCCCCTTTTTATCCGACGTTTTATACACAACCTTCACACACCCAATCAGTCGTATGTCCACATATTACTTACTCAAACTTCCCATACCTCAAATCCTTCACAACCACATATTGTTTATTATATCAAAGAATACTAAGAATTTTGCAGCCACAACATCGTGGTTTCTGCCGACAGAGAACTATAGTAATTGCCTTGCCGCATTTACGTTTTTGGT
>OLRQ01000108.1_pt1 | contig 89835 bp, 73 predicted proteins | sample 1671971 | NCBI WGS metagenome assembly OLRQ01 (sample SAMEA3136631, study PRJEB25190) | human gut metagenome | biome: human gut; feature: human-associated habitat; material: faeces | place: Austria | collected 2013
GCTGCGCCTGCATGACTTAATGCAACACTATTGCGTTTTGAAATTCAATTCACCATAAATCGAATTACTCCTCCTGCACGCTGTCGAACGAAACGCCGAACGAGCCGAATATATCAGCGACGTCCATTTCGTTGCCGTGCGAAAGTCCGCTTGCAGAAAACGCCTGCTCGTCAGATTTTTGAGCTCCGATTCCCGCAGGCATGGGACGCGAAGCGAACGGATTTGGTCGCGCAGGCACGGCACCAAACGAAGCGGCAGCAACGGTATCCGCCGATTCGGCGCCCGTTCCCATGGGGGACGCTGCGACACCCGCCTCCCTCGGAGAAGAGAACGCCGCGCCCGCTGCATCGCGCTCCGCAGTACCATCTTGACCCGAAGCTTCCGCCCCTGCATCAGCGTTTTCGGCAACGCCGCGCGAATACACGGCATCCGTTGCATTCTGCGACGAAGAGCTGCCCGCACAAACAATTTGAGAATCAGCCGGTTCCTGGGAAAGAGCGGGCATGTTCGATTGCGAAGCATCAACGCCTCGCTCGGGCCAGCCCTTCGGATTGATCATCCCCTTATGCCGCTTTTTCGGTTGGGGCATCGAATCGAACCCGAGTTTTTTGCCCACAATGTACGGGTCAACAGGATCAGGACCCGCTACGCCCAAAACGACACGACCATCCGAGCCGGATGGAACCTCAAAGGCGGCATCCGTCGATTCGGCCGAACCAAAAGACGCTGACAATGCCGGAGAGGCTGGCTCTTTCTGAAGCGCTTCTTGGGACGAATCGAGTGAGTCTGCAGCATCCCATGGTGCGCGATATGCAGGAGCAGGCGATTCGGCTGGCGCGATACCCTCTTCCGGTACCTCCTGTTCACCATACGAAAACGCGTCCGCATCGTCGTAGGGAACCACGTCGTCTGCGTACGAGGCAACATCTGCGTCCGTATACGGAACCCGATCGTCGTCTTCATACGAAAGAGCGCCGCCGAACGATGTCGGCGCAGAAGAAGCCGGCGCCTGGCCGCCCTGTCCGAACCCCTGGCCACCTGCAGCGCGAGGAGCGAAGGCCGAAGCTGCCTGGATGACCTCGAAGGGAACGAAGCCGCCGAACGCCGCCTGCAAAGCCGACGATGCCGCCTGGGCGAAATCGGGTTTTTGCGCGGCCGAGAAGGCGAACGTGTTCTCCTGGGAGAATTCTATGAGAAGCTTGGCGCCGTCGGGAGAAACGCTCGCACGCGCGGAAAGAAGCAGGGCACCATAAGCTGCCCGTTGACGCTTAAGGTCGGCTATGGCCGCCTTCCAGCAGCGCTGAAGCGCCGACGGATCGGACAGTTTTGCCCTCACATCCGCAGAAGCCTCCCCGGAAGAAATCGGCGCATCCTGAGACAAGGCGGCAGCAGAAGCGTCCGAGCCTTCCCGGGAAAGCGCGGCCGACGAAGCGTCCCGAGCCCCATCGAAATGAGGCATGGAAACGTCGCCGCCGCGAGCATCTGCGCGCAGAGCAGACTCCGGCGCAGAAACCGCCGTCGAGGAAGCCGCATACGCGCCCCCGGAAAACGCCGGAGGACGCGACGCGGTCGCACCCGCCTGTCGAGCTGCCGCATTCGCAGCCCTGCGCTCTTCAAGCTTCGCCCGAAACGCCGCCGCCCTATCCATTGCCGCAGCAGCATGCATCACCGTTGCGGGAGGAACGACCGCAGACGAAGGCTGAGATGGAGCAGGACGCTGCTCGGGAGAGCGGAACCCCCCTGATACGGGGGGAACCGACGCCTGCATCTGCGGCGTCGTCTGAGGCTGCGAAATCTCGCGTCGAGCAGGCCCGCTCGACGCGGAAGTCGAAGAAGCGCGCATCGTCATAGGATTGGAACCATCTTCCACAAACGGATGAGACGCGTCGCTGATTGATTCCTGGTTGCGAATGGGAGAAGCCGAACCCGCAGAAGGTCGGACCGAAGGGTTCCCTGCAGATTCATGGGGCCGCAAAGCCTCAACGCTGGTTGCGGCCGAGGAGGGAAGCGAACCAGACGCAACAAGCCGTTCAAGAGCAGCGATACGCGCCGCGAGTGCTTCGAGAGTCAGGTCGCTTTCAGGACGAACCATGCGCGTGAGGGCGATCTCAAAAGAAAGACGAGGATTGGTTGATGTGCGCAATTCGTTGTTCAAATCCCCCAGAACACGCAACACATACGACAGCCTGTCGGCTCCGAAAGCCTGGGCCTCCGCAGCCATGGAAGCACGCGAAGCCTGAGGGGCGTCCACCGCAAGGGCGCCATCGGTCAGGCACAGCACGTAGAGGTCGCGTATATAGGCGGCCAGGTCGCGCGCGAATCGCGCCAGGTCGGCTCCCGTTTCAACGTATTCGGAAAGCCAGGTGAAGCATGCTGCGGCATCGCGTTTCACGATGCCGTTCACGACCGTCGAAATATCGGTTGCATCAATGGAGCCAAGAACGCTTTGCGCGACCTCAAGCGTCACTTTTCCGCCGCCGAAGGCGATCAGCTGCTCAAGGGTCGTGAGAGCGTCGCGCATTCCGCCTTGTGCACGATGCGCGGCAAGGTCGAGCGCGTCGCCTTCGAATTCAACGCCCTCGGAAACGCACACCGCACCAAGACGCGACACGATCTCGTCGTTGGAAAGACGATGGAAGTCGAAGCGCTGGCAACGCGAGTGAATGGTTTCGGGAACCTTCTGGGGATCTGTGGTGCACAGGACGAAAACAACATGGCTCGGCGGCTCTTCGAGCGTCTTGAGAAGCGCATTGAACGCCGCCGTTGACAGCATGTGGACCTCGTCGATGATATAGATCTTATAGCGCCCACGCGTGGGAGCGTATTGAACGCGCCCGATGATTTCTTCGCGCACGTTCTCTACACCCGTACGGCTTGCGGCGTCGAGTTCGTTGACATCGGGGTGGTTCCCCTCGGCGATGGCAAGACACTGTTCACACGTGCCGTCGGGAGAAGGCGTGGGACCGTGCTCGCACAGAAGCGCCTTGGCCAGCAAGCGAGCCGTGGTTGTTTTGCCCGTGCCTCGCGGCCCGCAAAACAGATACGCATGGCTGACCTTATCGGACTCGATGGCGTTTTTCAGCGTGCGTTCGATATGGGTCTGCCCCACCACGTCCTCGAACGTCTGCGGACGATACTTTCTATACAATGCCTCTGCCATAGCGTTGCGTCTCCGATTTCCCTCGTTCGCACAAGTGTTTCACGACATTATAAGAGATAGAAAACGGCGTCGCGCATTCGCCACAGAACCGCTTGAAGCCGCCCGTCGGGCCTTGCACACCGCATGCACGGCCCACCTTTTGCACCGCGCATGCCGCCATCTGCGCCGGAAAGCTCATACGCCGCAACAGAAAAAGCCGCCGCGCATCATCGAGCGCAACGGCTTCTTCGGTCGTTTTAATCGGAAAGAACGCGAACTACGCCTGTTCCTTCTTTTTCTTACGCGAGTTCATCGCAGCCTTGATGGCGCCGATGATCGCCGGCGCAACGGAAACGGCCACGATGCCGAGCACGATGACCTCGAAATGCTCCTGGACAAACGAAATGCCGCCGAAGAAGTATCCCACCAAAACGAACGAAGTGACCCACGAAACGCCGCCTATAACGTTGAACAGGGTGAACTTGGCGAAGTTCATATGGCCGGTACCGGCAATAAACGGCGCGAACGTGCGGAAAAACGGCATAAAGCGCGTAATGATGATGGTCAGGCCGCCGTATTTTGCGAAGAAATGATCGAGCTTGGCCATACGTTCGGGGGTCAGGGCCTTCACCTTGCCCGAGTCGATAATGCGCGATCCGAAGAATCGGGCGATCCAGTAATTGGACGTATTACCCAGAATGGCAGCCGCATAGAAGACGAACAATGTCGCCCACACATTGAGACCGCCGCCATCGGCCGAGAACACGCCCGCGGCGAACAGCAGAGAATCGCCAGGCAGAAACGGAAAGAACACCAAGCCCGTTTCAACGAAGACGATCAGGAAGAGGGGGCTGTAGACCCACAGCGGGCCCAATGCCACAATCCAGCCCGCGATGGCGCCACGGGGGTCGGAGAGAAGGTCCATGAAGAACTGAATAATTTCCAAGACAGGCCTTTCGAATGAGGGATACCGAAGCAACCGCCTGTAGAAATGCGCAGTCGATGAAGACGGTCGCGTGATGACGCATCATGAAAACAGCCCGAGGCTCCCGATCGCGCAGGCTGTGCGCAAGACGCGCAGCTGCGACGAGACAGGACGTCTCAGGCCGTAACAGAGTCGAGATGCGTTTGCCACGAAGGCTTCAGTGCAACGGATAGGCATGGGCGCTCGTCAGCGGGCCCTTATGGCTGCTTCCTCCCGGACCTGACCAGGTTCGAACCATGGCGCCGCCCAGGCCCATCCGTGGCACTGGTTTTCGACAGGGGAAGTATACCCGAAATACGCCCCTGCCGAAAAGCCGTCACGAAACCGTCACGTATCGACGAGAGCGAACCGAGCCGTAGCAAGCCATAGCCCGATCAAACGATTCCGCAGTGGTTCGCAACCAGATGCCACTCCATAGCGCGCCGAAGCAAAGGAGAGCACGACCAACGCAGCAGAGGTTTTTTCGACAGCGTCGCCTCAAGGCACGAGACGGCCTCCGCGCATGACGAGAAGCGCATCCTCGGCTCGGGCTGGACGCAACGCGCAAGCCAACGCCCGAGAACCGTGTCCGGAATATCCTCGGGAGCGGCGAAGAGGCGGCCCCATCGCGCACGAATCACCGTGCGAGCAATGGCGTACACGTCGCTCGCTTTGCTCCATAAGCCCCCTACGCGTGCCTCGGGAGGCTCATATCCGCTAGTCAGGCATAGGGCATCTCCCCTTTCCGCAGCTTCGGCAGTACATGCGGTGCCAAAATCTATTAGATAGACCCCTCCGCTGCCAAGAACCACGTTGCCAGGATGAACGTCGCGGTGAAGCACCCCGCAACGCTGTACCTGCGCCCCCGCGCGCATGACTTCATACGCAAGATACGCCGCTTGAAATTCGCTCAGGGTCTTTTCGCGGGCCTCGAGCGCATCGGCGAGCGTGACCCCTTCGAGGCGCTGCATTTCGAGGCATGCGCGCTCGTGAATCTCCGTTCGCCTCGGAGCGTACACCGTGCGCAGCGCATACGGCTTCGGCACGCACGAACATCCTCGCATAGCAAGCAGCGTGAGAAAATCATATTCGGAGCGCAGCATAGCATCGGGAGAGCACGGGGCCGCCTCGGTAGGCTTCGTGCATCCTTCCTCACGTAAGACGCCCTTGCGTTCATCCGAGACCTTCAACACCACCGTTGAGAGGCGTTCGTCGTCATAGGCCCTGTACACGCTCGCATTCCCACCTTTGACGGCACCCGCCGCATCATCCATATAAAGCATGGTCTAGCTCCTCTACAGAAGAAGGCTGGCGCCCTCGAAGGCGCCGTCCGCGTATTCGGCCCCGGCGCAAAGTATCGCCTGCACCGTATCCGGAGCGGTGTAGACGGCATACATTGCAGCGTCGGAATATCCCAGCAACAAAGCGGTCGCCGCAATGCTCGCACACGAGAACCACCGTCCGAACAGGGCAGATCCCGCAGCCAGAGCGCAGCAGACCAGCACGCATCCTTTCAAATCGGCCGTCTCAACGAACAGGACGGTGCTATCGAACGCAAGGACGCCAAGACAGAGCAGCGCCACCGCGGCAGGAAAAACCACGCCGACAATCCTCGCCAATCCAGCCAAAGCCCTCATCATGAAAGGCCCTCCCCCGTCATACAGCTCGTCATACAGCTCGTCCAACAAATCACCAAGCGCCAAAGCGTACTCCGAGGCCGCGGGAACAACCTTTCCATCGCCCGCAAACGACCTCATGAAAAGCGCCTCCAGGTCTTTGCCGACAGACGAAAGCTCCGCGCCCGGACGCTCGAGGAAAGCGAACGTGCGGCTTTTCGCGTTTTGCTGACGGCACTGCGCCGGAGAAACATCCGACCGCCCGTCATCGAGGGGATGCACGCCGAAAAGCAGCTCGAACACCGCACATGCCAGCAGGAAATCATCGCTGCGCGACGTGAGAAAATACGTCCCAAGATTGCCGCGATCGATCATTTCAAGCGACTTCTCGCGACTCTCCGTTGTGGGGTAGCACACGCCTTCCTCGTCGTCTTTGACCTGAAAGGAATCGGGGTCTATGGCCACCACCTTGCTGCGGCGCCCCCAGGAAGCAACGAAGTTGGATAAGGAAAGGTCCCCCATCACGATGCCGCTTTTATGCAAATCGTCAACAATGATGCAGACTTCGAGCGCATACCTGGCGCGATCGACGAACGAAACGTCCTCGTCGTGGCTCACTTCGTCAAGGCCGCGCCCGATAATGCGATTCATGGTATAACCCGCCCACGACCCGTCTTCGAACACATCGTCGAGAGGCCAGGCAACCGACGCCTCGCATGCCTTGGCGAGCTTTCGCTCGCATGCCACCTTCTTGCGGCGGCGCTCCGTGCGGGATTGGCCCTTGAAAACCTTCACGGCCTTTTTCCCTCCGAACGCCGCATACACCGACCCGCGTCCGCCGCGGCCGATTTCCTCCCCCAGGGCAACCGAAGCGCCCGTCTCCGTCTTCAGCTCCACGGCAATGCCCCCTTCTTCGCAGCCTGTCGCATGGCCGTCCTCTTCCCGCACAATGAACGACAGAGCGGAAGCGGGACATATTCACTCCAAGCATCGCCCCCTGCGACCGATTCATCGCACAAAGGCTCGGCTGCATCGTCTTTGTAAAACGGTCTTTCGCAATCGGGGCGGAAAGAAGCGAGCCGAAGCGCCGAAAGCCGCACATCCTCCGACGCCGCAACGCAGACCGTTCTATCATCGGAAACCGTGGAAAACGGCGTTGATTCTGCAGCATCTAACGAGGCGAACAGGGCGTCAGCATTGCAGCAGGCGCCGCTCTGAGCACCGGAAAACGCGGCGGCGAACGCCTGGAGCGCTTCCAACGTCGCAACGACACGCCCGCTGCCGTCGACCCTCGACATGCGATCGAACAATCCGTCGGTCGCCATCATGAAACCCGCCACGTTCTCAAGCCTTCCGAACGCCCACGAGTCGCAGTCCAGAACGCCGTTTGTCAGGTTGACGCTTTCACCCTTCTGAGGCTGAGCGGCCACGGCGAACGTACCGTCCTTGAGGCAGACGAAAAGCCCGCCGTCGCCGCAATAGCCAAATCGGAGCACGCCCGTCCGAGCGTCGAAAGCGACCGCCATGAACGTCGTCTGCAGCTCGGCAAGCGGATGGTTTGCAAGAACGGAATCCTTCTGCAGCTCGTTGAAAGCCGCCAGAAACGCGGCCTTCACCGCCACGGCCCCCGATTCGTCGCTCATCAGCTCATGGGGAGCGAACGCCGCGCATGCCACCCTGCTTCCAACATCGACGCACAACCGCGCGGCATCTCCCCCGAACGCTGCCGAGCCCATGCCGTCCGCCATGAAAGCGAGCACGGTGTCGCCGCGGTGCGCAAGCAGGCAAGCGTCTTCGTTGCCCCCGCCCCGAAGCGCATGGGCGGCGCCCGTCTGGGTGAACCTGTAGCACCTCACCGCTATCACCTCACGATCGCATAGCGTTCTGGGTCTATTTCGACAACGTCTTCGCAGGCCACAGGGTCAATGCTTCCTCGGTAGACGATTGAAGGAGATCCCGACCGGCTCGACGAGGCGCTGCCAATGATGTCGCAGGCGGTCCTCCAGCAGGCTACATCGTCGTAGGTCTCCCCCTTGTAGCGAATCGCGTGGGGCACTTCGCGGTACGAACCCTGCTCGAACAAAAAACTCGTCGGGCCCAGCTCTTTGAGAATATCGTCGTGGGCGTTGCCCATGCCTATAGCGAACGTGGTGGTCTTGCGCGTCTCATTGCGTTCGGCTATTTCGCGAACCAAGGCGCGAGAGAGCGGCTGGCGATTACCGTGGCAATCGGTAGGACGGCCGTCGGTCACCACCACAACCAGGCTGCCGACGCGAGGACGTCGGGGGTAGGCGCCATCCTGCTCGCGCTTCAGCTCGTCAGTCTTGTCAAAAACGTCGCGCATGGCCTCTTCGAGCATGGTCACGCCCGCAGCCTGGGGCGCTCGATAGCGCAGTTTTTTCGCCCCTTCGAGGGAAGTGAAGGGAAGAATCTCTTTCACGCCGCTCGAAAAGGCCACGATTCGGAGGTTATAGCGATAGCCCGCCGATGCCTGGGTGGCAGAAAGAGCGGAGAATATGGCCCGCAATCCCTCCGAGAATACGTAGTCAAGGGCGCTTTGCGGCATGGATTTCGACGCATCGAAAAGAAGCGTCACGTTCGCCTCCCAAGGAAGCACTCCGAAACGCGAGTCGCGCGAATCAATCGTTTCCCGACCGTCTTCTCGGGAGGTTCCTGCCGCAAACGACGAGCTCGAGGCAGCGTTTCCCCTCGACATGACCCGAGTCTTTGAGAAAGCGCGCGTCGGCATATCCGAAAAACCGCTGCGGCGCGCACGGCCGCCCGACCCCGAAAACGCCCTCGTAACCCTATCGGCGAACATCATGGCTCTTCCTTTCTTCGAAATCCGCCTTGCTGGCGCATATCGTAAAAGGAGAGAAAGAAAGCGAATTGCGCAATGGCGCACGCCGTTTTACGCTTGGCTTGAAACCGAGCGGGAGGCAAGCCATTCCTTCGCAGGAGCGAATCCGCATCGACCCGATGCGGCGTCGTCGCGCGCGGCGGCGCGAATCCATTGCTCCCCAAGCCTTTCGCTCTTCGGCACGCCGCGTCCTTCGTAGAGCATGCGGCCGAGGGCGTTTTGGGCGAGCATATTGCCCGCCTCCGCCGCCTCGGAGAAAAGCCATGCCGCCTGCTGCAAATCGCATCCATCGACGCCGAGCCCGTCCCTCACGCACACGCCCAGGTAGTAGGTTGCCGCAGCATTGCCTTTCGCCGCCTGCGCGCGCAGGATGGGAACGGCCTCGCCGTAACGCCCCGCATTGAACGCATCCAAGGCGTCGATGAAATCGCGACCCGATTCGTCGGCCAGAACATGATCGGCAAATGCGCCGCATTCGCATGCCAGGCGAAGACACTCTTGCACAGCTTCGCTGACCAACCGATATTCGTATTCGTCGCGATCGAGCGGAAGAAGGCGTTCGAGCTTCGCGGGGTCGGGGCGGTCGGCCTGATGCAAGGCCAAACCCCTCGTCAAGGCGTCGCGCACGCGTTCGTCCATATGGGAAAACGCGGCATTGCACGCTCTTTCGATCGAATCCGGGGCCATCTCGACAGAAAAGCGTTCCTCCGCCATACGCGCAGCCTTCTTGGCAACGGCCGCACGCATGGCATCGTCATGGAGAAACGGACGTCCCAACGCGCGGGAATTCACGGCATAAGAAGGAGGCTCGCCTTCACCCAGCGTAAGAGCGTACAGCGTCGCCGCGATGCCATATGAATCGACGCGCGCATCGTCGGGATCGCCCTGGCTTCGTTCGGGAAAGCGAATCTCCGGCGCGGCGAAGAATTCCGTGCCGCGCGCACGACGCCCGCCGCGCGCGTTGGAGGCGATCCCGAAATCAAGAAGGCGGGTTGTCTGGCTCACATCGATCACGATGTTCGACGGCTTTATATCGCGATGAACGTCCACGCGGCGCGAGTGGCAGCAATTCGCCGCGAACCGCACGATGGGGGCCATGATGCGCAGGGCATCTTCCAGGAACATGCCGCACCCGGTTCGGCGCCGGGTATCCTCCATGAGCTCGGACAGGCTGGTTCCCTCGACGAATTCCATGAGCATGGCCCAGCACTGCACGCCTTCATGCTCTACCAAGCCCACCGCGTAAGGAGAAGGAACCGTCAGGTCGTCTTCGTGGGCCACGAGCATATCCCATTCCGTATAGGCGTCCTCCCGTGTGGAGAAAACCTTCAGAGCGCACGGTGCCGAATACGAAGCATCATCCAAAAACGCCGAAGCTCGAAAAACCTCCCCCTGCCCTCCGCATGCGACCGAATACTCCACAGACAAACAGACCATGCCGATCAGCAGGGAAAACGGTGCTTCTCTCATGCGATCGACCCTAAAACGGGCCAATGAGCCGTTCAGCGCCGCCAACGCGCGGCAGCTTTCTTTCGCGGCGTTTGCATCTGTCCGTTCCGTCCAGCCGCGCGAATTGCCCGAACTAGCCGCAGAAGCCACGACCGCCCCCGTTCTCCTCGGCCCCGAACGAGCGAACATGCTCGGCGACTTTCAGCAATGCACCACGTCCCGATTCCGCGACGCCTTTCGCCTCCGAAGCCGATGCACCCAGCCATAAGAAATCGCCCGGCCTGACCATGACCGCAGGGTTCACATCGACCATCGAGCCTTCGTCGCCCGCCGCGGTTCCGTTCGTTGACCCAAGATCGTAATACATCCAGCGTCCGCCCGTCTCAACCAACACGCCATGGCATGCCGACACACGACGAAAAGACTCCGTAAGATGAAAAAGCTCCCGTTTTTTGCCGCCTAGCACGTCGGACAGATCGGACGCCGCTTCTTCGTAGCGTTCCATGCGGGCAGAACGGCCGATGAACACCGCGGTATCGCTGCCCACCATGCGAACGTCGCGCACGCGCGCGACCGACGGATCTTCAACCTGCATGAGAACGACTCCTTGCGATTCGAACGCATCGCCAGACGGCCCCTGCGTCCCAACCGCCAAATCCGTGCGCGCACGGCCGGATGAAAGCGCCAACGTGTGCAAGGGTCCGTACACGGCCGCCGAGACAAGGCGCACCAGCAAGGCCCCTGCCGTATCTTCGTCAAAGCGATCGAACGCGGCCACGAGCGAGCGCGCGTCGTCGGAAAAGGCGCGAATCGCGTAATCGGGATACCGCTCCGTGGTAAAGCCGCTTTCCATAGCCGGCAAGATTTCATCCTTCACGACGAAAGCCGCATCCGCAACGTCGCAGAGAGCCTCGCGCAGCAGGAAAGACTCCTCGGAAGCGCGCAGGTGTGCCACACAAGCAAGCACCGCACGCACGTCGTCCGAAGCCCGGACCGAACGTCCCATAGAGGCCCATCGCTCCTCGAACATACGGGCGCGACGCGCGGGAGAAAGCCTCCACGTGCGCGAAACGTTCGACGCGCTGTCGAAGCGACTGTCGTCGTTGAAAAGCTCTCGGGCAAGAAGCGCCGAAGCCGAGGCGCTTCCGTCAAAGGCCGAGGAATGCCTGGACAAAGACACGCACAAACCCTGAAGCCCCGAGTAATACCATTCCTTCATAGCAGCAACGCCTTTCCGCTTCGTACACGATGCCATTGTATCGCTATAAGAACGCAGCAAGAGAAGCGCGCTTCGTCGCCCGCCGCCCTCAGGTCGAAAAAGGCGCACTCTGACCCGGTTCGCATTCGCTTTGATAAACCCGGCCGAGACGTCTCATCCGGCTACAAGGGCAAGACGATTAGAAAAGAACGTTTACGGCAAGAGCCGCCGCAAGCAAAAACACGCAGGCCGCCACAGCCATGCCGTCGCAAAGCGCCATGGGATACTCCCGATACCCGCTCTTCGCATTGCGAAGGTTGAATCCACGCACCTCCGCGGCTATGGCCGCACTGTTGACCTTGCGCACCGAAGACACCAGAAGCGGCACGCACAAAGGCACGGTCAAACGCACCCTGCTCACTATGCCCCCTTGGTCGAATTGCACGCCACGAGCTGTCTGGGCCTCTATGATGGCGGCCATGTCATTGAGGAAAGCGGGGATAAATCGGATCGTGGACGTGAACGTAAATGCGTATTTGTACGGAAGACGCACGTTTTTCACCAGCGCATTCGCAAGGTCTGTCATCCGCGTCACGTACAGCGTCAAGAACAACGGAACGGCCGCCGCAAGCAGACGAGCTACCGTGGTGAACGCAGCCACAAGGCCCGCCGTTCCGATATGCCCCCATGGCAGCATGACAAGGGAGGCGCCGCCCGGCGTCGTGAGAATCTGCACGATGGCAAGAATCAGGGAAAACATGAAGACCGCCTTCGCAAGTCCCACGACCTGACGGGCCATTCCGCAGGAAACGGCAAGGAAAAAACCGCCAACAAGCACCGCGAGCAGGAAAGGCAGGTTCGACGTGCAAAAGCACGCTATGCAGGTCAAAAACGAGCAAACGAGCTTTACAACGGGATTCATCCGGTGAAGCACGCTCGTGCCATCGACATACTCGAGAAAACCCTTCATCGCAGTTCCCCTTCCGTGCGAACGCGGCCTTTACCACCGGCGGCGCGTCCAGGTAAAAGACCGTGCATCCCCGAAGATGCCGAAGCGCCGCCGGCCAGAGCATCGCCCAAGACGATGCTCAATTCTTCCAACGTGTTAGAGGACAAGACGCGTTCGCGAAGCCCTCCCGACAGACCTTTCCCGAGAAGCATCGAAAGCGCCGTCATCTGAGAAGGTTCTATCGAAGCCTTCGCCAGCACCTCTTCGTCGCGCATGACCTCGAAAACAGGGCCGTCGGCCACTACGCACCCCGCCGTCATGACGATAACGCGATCGGCGAAGTCGGCAACGACCTCCATATCGTGGCAAACCATGACGACCGTCGTTCCGTTTTCGTGCAAGCGCCTCACACATTGCATGATTTTCTCGCATTCGCGGTAATCGAGACCCGTCGTAGGCTCGTCCAAGACAACCACGCGCGGAGCGCTCACCGCGATAGAGACCAAAGCGAGAAGCTGCCTCGATCCTCGGCTCAGCAGAAACGGATCGGCCGAAGCGTCGAGCCCGAACTCTTCTATGGCCTCATCGACCGCACGTTGCGCCCGGGCGTCAACGCGCCCCGTGGCCTCGAACCCGAACAGAAGCTCCTCGCGCACCGTCGTCTTACAGATTTGGCGGTCGGGGTTTTGGAACAGAAACCCTACCGTGCGCGCAAGCTCACTCGTCGGACATGACGCCGTCGAGGTGCCGAACACCGAAACTTTGCCCGCACTGGGTTTGATCAAGCCGTTCATCAGACGCATCGTCGTAGATTTTCCCGCCCCGTTCGCTCCCGCGAACGCCACGAACTCGCCTTCTTGAATGGCGAAATCCACGCCTTTCAAGACCGCCAGCTCGCCTTCGTAGCCCGCATAGACATCATGGAACTCAAGGGCGGCAAGCCCGGCTTTCTCATTTCTCCTTGTCCGCCTTTCGCCTTTCCCCGCCTCCTTTTCGCATGAAGCGACGCATTCGGCAAAAGAACCGCTCGGTGCAGCATCCGGCGGGATGGCTCGACCCTTCGCCCGTAGAGACTGCGCTATACGCAACGCAGCCTGCGAGACGGTGCGGCACACCGGCCCCGCATAGACGCCCTTGTCACGCAGCGACCTCGTCAGAGACGTCACGCGAGGAACATTCACGCCCATGGCATAGAGCTCGGGGGCGTGCACGAGAACCTCGTCGGGCGTTCCCGAAACGTGGACAGAACCCTCTTCCATGACCACGACCATGTCGGCGTAGTCGCACAGCAGGGCAATCTTCTGCTCAACCGCCACCACGGTGATCTTATGCTCTCGAGAGTATTGCTTCAAAAGGTCGAATACGCCGCGGGAAGCCGCCGGATCGAGCTCGGCCGTAGGCTCGTCAAGAACGAGCACACGCGGGCGCAAAGCCAAAATGGAAGCTATGGCCACTTTCTGCTTCTGTCCGCCCGAAAGCGACGATATCTCGCATGAACGCAGCTCCTCTATGCCCATTGCGCCAAGAACATCCTCCATGCGCGCAATGCCCTCGTCGCGCGCAACGCCGAAGTTTTCAAGGCCGTAGAGAATCTCGTCTTCCACAAGCGGGGTAACGATCTGGCTTTCGATATCTTGGCAGACGCTTCCTACCAGGCGGGATATCTCCGTCAGGCTCGTCTCCACCGTATCGACGCCGTCAATGACGACGCTACCGTAAAAATCCCCGGAATAGCAATGCGGAATGATCCCGTTCAGCGCATAGGTCAGCGTGGACTTTCCCGAGGCCGCCGCGCCTGTGACCCCGACGAACGAACCTTCGGGAATATCCAAGTTCACGTCACGCACGGCACATTCTTCGCTTCCTCGGTATCGAAATCCGAAATCGCGCACCCGTATCATGTTCGCTCCTACAATCCGCAGCCCGACGCTATTTCTTCAAGACCTTGCGCAGCGGCACAACAAGAACCTGCACAATCGCGGCATTGAACGTAGCCGTGCCGAGCACGATCGCCGCATATGCGGCGAATGCGACGAGGATATCGCCGCCCGTGGAAACCACGTTGATGTAGATGGAAAGCGCCGCGAAGACGCTGCCGGACACAAGCGTCGCCACGAACGTGCTTACAAGGGGGTTCACGTCGAGCTTGCCGGCGATATTCATAGGGACCTTGATTAAGAGGCCGCAAACAAGCGCGCCGAGCAGCTCGGAGGGGATATTCAAAAGCGGCGTTGCGTTAAGCATGGGGATTTGGCACAAAGCTCCGGCAAGCAGCCCGACAATCAGAGCCTGGCCGATCTTCGGCCTCACCAGAATGATGGCCAGGCAGTACATGGCAATGACGAAGTTGGGCTTCATTCCCATTGAAGCAAGAAGAGAACCCACCGTCAGCTTGAGAACAGCGCCTGCTGCAAGCAGGATGGCAATAAGAACAAGCGCAGATATATCGAGCGTGCCGTTCTTTTTCTCGACGGAAGAAACGACACGAGGCTGAGAAGCGCGAACGGAGACGGTTTCTTGAGACATGGTTGTTTTCCTTTCGGTATTGCGGCGTCATGCCGCGCGTATCCTTGCAACGGAGGCGCGCAATGCCGAAACGGCCGGAAGCAGCTTCGCGCCACCGAGCACATATGAAAACAACGAACGAACCAGGATGCAGGCGAAGAAAAAGGCTCCCGGTTCGCCCGGGAGCCTTCACCTGCGAAATCAGAGGCGCGAAAAGCTCACGATCGGACGACCGTTTCAGCATTGCGCCACCACCAGCTCATGGAGAAGGAAAACGCCGTGGTGCTGTTTGCAATGCGAGCCATTTCGCACTCCTTTCTGAAGAATCGTGCTTCGCTTCGCGGCGAAGCTCTTGCGTGCAACTACTTTATCACAGCAGAGTGTAACAGCGATGTTAATTCGAGCTGAAAAACAACGAGGCAAAATTACCCAATGCCGCCGTAGAAAATTCCCAAAACAATAACCACTGCGGTAATGCCGACGAAAAGATACTTCGTCATAGGCTCAAACCATGCGCCGATCTTCTTGTCACGGCCGAGCTGCGCCTGTTCTTTGGCGAAATGCTTCGGACACACCCAGAAGAACATGATGGCCGCCAGCAACGCGCCAAGCGGAATGGCGTAGATGGACACGGCGTCCATCCAGGCGCTCACCGCGTCGCCGCTTTCGATGAACACGCCCACGCCAAACGCAACGGCCGCAACAATGGCAACCGCGCCCCAACGGGGAAGATGCAGCTGCTCTTGCAGCGCTTCAATGGGGGTTTCGAACAAGTTCACCAGGCTTGTAATGGCGGCACAGGCGACGGCCAGGAAGAACACGAAGCAGAAGATGCCACCCGCGGGCATTTCCTGGAACACCTGAGGCAGCGCAATGAACATCAGCGGGGGGCCGGACTGCGTATCCAAGCCGAACGCGAACACGGCGGGCACCACGATCATGGCGGAAAGCACCGCCGCCAACGTGGAGAAAACCACGACGTTTTTCGCAGAAGACACCACGTCAACGTCTTTCTTCAGGTAGCTGCCGTAGACGAGCGTTCCGCTGCCGGCAAGAGAGAGTCCGAAGAATGCCTGACCGAGCGCGAACACCCACGTCTGGGGGTTGGCAAGCGCGCTCCAATCGGGAACGAAGAGATATTTATATCCCTCAAGAGCACCCGGAAGCATGGCAACGCGAACGAGCATGATAACGAACAGGATGAAAAAGAGGGGCATCATAATCTTGTTCAGGCGCTCGATGCCGCGCGAAATCCCCAGCAGCATGACGGCAAACGTGATGGCCAGCGCAGCCACGTGATACCCCACGCTGCCGAAATCGCTTGCCAGGGTGCCGAAATACGCGCCCATATCGGGAACCTGCAGAAGAGAACCCGTTCCCGCGGCAAACAGATACTTCAAAAACCAGCCCAGAACCACCGAATACCCGATGGCAATGCCGAGCGAACCGAGCGTGGGAATGGCGCCGATAACCTTGCCCAGGGGGCCGGCATGGTTGACCCCGCGCTTTTCAAGCGCCTTCGAGAATGCGCCCATAGGGCCAGTGCCCATAGCTCGTCCAAACGCCATCTCCCCGATAACGCCCGTCAGGCCAAGCAGGACGACGAAGATGAGATACGGGATAAGAAACGCCGCACCGCCCATTTCGGCAACGCGATACGGAAAAAGCCAGATGGCGCTCATGCCCACGGCCGAGCCGATACAGGCGATGATAAACGCCGTGCGCGAAGTGAACGAGTCGCGCGATGAGGTAGAGGTTGCCATGCGTTCTTCCTTCCAAAAAGCCCCGAAGAGAGGCGGCTTGCCCCAAGGATTCCATAAGAAAAGGCCCCGGTCGCCCGAAGCCTTTTATTCCACGTTTTTGCGTGACGAAAGCTCTCGATCGACCGAGTGATTAGGAGCTTCGCCACCACCATGCCCGAGAAGGAGCAATAGTCACGAACATGGAAAACGTCTGGTTCATTACAACTCCTTTCGGACCGAAGCGCACCGGCGAACCGCGTGCAACCTGCATGCAAAACGACACCATGCCGTGCCGCTTTCCGTATGGCGGTCACTTTACCATAAGAAAGTGCTAGGAGCCACTGCAGAATACAAGAGTCGGCAGACGGAGATGCGGGCGGCACGACGCGGCTTCCCGCGCAATCTTGAAAGGTAACGATACGGTGGCGTATTAGCACTCTCGCTTGCAGAGTGCTAATAACGGGCTTATAGTACGAGACGTAATCAAGCAAGTCGAGCGAATGCAGAGCACATCCCGCAACGAAGAACCCTACGAGATAGCATCCGCCGCACAGACAGGAGATGACCATGATGTTGGTTCCCGCACGTAAGAACGATTTCTTCGCCGATTTTCTGAGCGATCCCTTCGATATGTTCGGCAGCCGCCCGCAGCCGAAGCAGACCATGCCTTCCATGATGAAGACCGATATCAAAGAGACTGAAAAAGCTTACGAGTTCGATATCGACCTTCCGGGCTTTAAGAAGGAAAACGTCCACGCCGAACTGCAGGACGGCTACCTCACCATTCAGGCAAGCACTGAATCCGAGACCGAAGAGAAGTCTGAAAACGGCACCTACCTGCGCAAAGAGCGCTTCACCGGCAGCTGCCGCCGCAGCTTCTACGTAGGCGAGGAAATATCGGAGGACGATATCCGCGCGAAGTTCGAAGACGGCATCTTGCGCATTGTCGTTCCGAAGAAGGAGCTTCCCGCTCCCGAAGATGCCAAGAAGCTCATTTCGATTGAAGGGTAGTTCCCGCCAAGGCGCAGCCTCTAGACCATCGACCTCCAAAGCATCGGTGCGTATGCACGAAGGGGACCCGATTCGTTCGGGTCCCCTTCTTCGTTCTTTGAAGAGAATCGCAAGCTGGGCATGCGATATTCATCATCCCACAAGCCTCAAGTCGATAGGCTTTTCCTGACCTTAATGCACGCTTTTCAGCATGCGATCAATCAGGTATCCCTCACGCACGCCATTCGCGCATACATGCAGCATGCTCGCATCGAAGTCGTCGAAAAGCTCGACAAGAATGGCCAGGCCGCACGCGATCGTGTGCACGCGCTCCGGCGAAACGTGCAAAACCGCGTCCAAGAACGCACGCCGTCTTTCGAAAAGGTCGCACACGAGCCTGTCCACGTCTTCGTGCGTCATGTCCCGCTCGGAGGCATCGTCAAGCATCCGTGCGTTCACTCCAGCAAGTGCACGGATACTTCCGCCGACGCCGAACAGGCGACGCACCCTGTGCTCGGACATGCCGTGGGCATCGGCGTCAAGAAGGTCTCGCACCGCACGCCGGATGGATGCGAATTCCTCTTCCGTCGGAAGAATATCCTCAACGTGGCCCTTGTAGGATGACAAAGACCCCACGGGCAGGCTTGCGCGCATCACATCGTTGCCGTTCACGATGAGCGTAACCTCGGAAGAGCCTCCCCCGATGTCGATCAGCACGCCATTTTCCATCGTATCCCGCGAAGATGCCCCGACAAACCCTAGATGGGCCTCGTCTTCTTCCGAAAGCAGCACGATCGAGCAATGCGCCTCGGACTCGATGGCCGCAATCGCCTGGGCTCTGTTCGAGATATTGCGCAACACCGCCGTTGCAAACACATCGACGCGCACCGGCTTCAAATAGCTCGCACGCTTGAGGCACTTGCCTATGCTTTCCGCAGCGACGGCGATGCCCTCTTCGCTGATTTTCCCATCGCGCACATACGACGCAAGACCGGCCATGGTCTTGCGATTCATGATGGTCTTGAACTTCTTCCCGTCGGCCGATACATCGTAGACGCACAAGCGCACCGTGTTCGACCCGACGTCGATTACTCCATAGTTCATCTTGCGTTTCCTTTACGAACAGGGCTTCGAGAACCCGCGCAAGAGCTCTATCTCTTCAGCATACCCGGGCAGTTCGTTGGGTGTTTCTAGAATAAAGGGCAATGCACTCAGGGCGGGATGGCTCACGATGCGCTCGAACGCCTCAAGGCCGATATAGCCTTTTCCTATCACTTCATGGCGGTCTTTGTGCGCGCCGCACGGGTTCTTGCTGTCGTTGATATGGACTGCACGAAGACGCTCGATGCCCAAAATCCGGTCGAATTCCTCGAGCACCCCATCAAGGTTGTTGACGATGTCATATCCGGCATCGTGCACATGGCAGGTATCCAGGCATACGCCCATATGGTCCGAAAGCTCAACGCGGTCAATGATGGCAGCAAGCTCCTCGAACGTACGGCCGACCTCGGTACCTTTGCCCGCCATGGTCTCAAGCAGCACAACCGTGCTCTGATCGGGAGCAAGGACGTCGTTGAGCACTTCGGCGATCATGGAGATACCCGCTTCGGCGCCCTGCTTCACATGGCTTCCAGGGTGGAAGTTGTAGTAATTGTTCGGCAGAAACTCCATGCGCTGCAGGTCTTCCGCCATTGCCTGGCGGGCAAACTGCCGTGCATGAGGCTTATCCGAACAACAATTCAGGGTATACGGCGCATGCGCGACGAGTTTGGCAAACCCTTCCGCCTCCATGTGCGCGCGCAACGCCTGCGCATCCGCCGGATCGATCGCCTTCGCCGCACCGCCCCTTGGGTTGCGCGTGAAGAACGCAAACGTATTCGCCCCGATGGAAGAGGCGGTATTTCCCATGGCCGCGAACCCCTTTGACGATGACAGATGACATCCGATAGACAGCATGGCTTCCTTCCTCTTTGCAAAACCCCACTAGTATAGCGCGGACAAAAAGAGCCTTTGCAAAACCCATGTCAAATGACACCCGAAACAAAGGGAGGACGCGAAAGACGCTTCGAATCGATTTTCTTTCTCAATGCTGACGAAACGGCGTCTGCGCCCTACAATCCCCGTATCCGCAGCATTGGAAACGGAGACGAAACCATGGAGAACCGACCTACCTGTCACATGATGGAACCCCCGCACAAGCAAGCACCTGATTCATCCGCATGCAAATCGGACGAAGCAAACGGCAGGTCCCAAATGGCGCAGCATATGGTCCTTCTTGGCGAGGAGTTCTCTGCCTGCTCAGCGTTGCTTTCTGCCTTGGGAAACGAAAACCGACAGGCTATTTTCCTTGACCTTCTTCGTAACTGGGGCGGCTTGAGAACGTATGAAATCGCCGAGCACGTCGGCCTTTCGAAGCCGACCGTATCTCATCATCTCAGCATCATGAAAAAGGCAGGCATTGTATCGGTAGAGCGTATCGGAACCGTACGAATTTATCATCCGAACGAAAATACGAAGCCGTGGAAAATCCTTTCACAGCTTGCTTGGAAAGCGTATCGCTTCGTTGAAGAAGAAGCCTCGAAAGAAACATGCCAGAGGATGCTCACCTTCGGGAAGGAAAGGAACATCGATGGACCTGATGCAAGCAATTGAAGAGCGCCATGCCGTGCGAAGTTATCGAGACAAGCCTCTTTCGCATGAAGCTGTCGCACGCCTCGAGAAGGTCATCGCACGGTGCAACGCCGAAGGGGGTCTTCGTTTCCAATTGGTCAGAGAATGTCCCTCCGCCTTCTCGCGGCTCGCCTCATACGGCATGTTCAAAGGCGTACGTGATTGCATCGCTTTCGTCGGGCGACAAGAAGACGGTCTCGAGGAGAAGATAGGCTACTATGGCGAGCTCATCGCGCTCGAGGCGCAGCGGGCCGGTTTGAACAGCTGCTGGGTAGCTTTAACGTATCGCAAAAAGCATCTGAAGGCACGTATAGGACCCGACGAAACGTGTCCTTGCGTCCTAGCGATTGGATACGGCGCCAATCAAGGAAAATCCCACGTCACCAAATCGCTCGAGAAGCTCTGCCGCTGCGACGAAAATCCTGCACCTGACTGGTTCATCGCAGGAACCCGTGCCGCGCAGCTTGCACCGACCGCTATGAACCGACAGCGCTTCTTCATCGAGCTGAACGAAAAAACCGTGCATATATCATCGCTTGGCGGCCCTTGCAGCGCCATAGACCTCGGCATCGTGAAGCGTCACTTCGAAATCGGCGCACAAAGCGTCCTGCCCTCGTGGCGCTGGAGATAAACGCCGAAAGCGCCAGAGGGCGGCTGCCTCTACGAGCACAGATGCAAAACCGTCCCACTCCGTCATAAACCGATATTCGCCGCAGCCACATGACAATCGAAGTCAATTATGACGATACAAAGGAGGACTGCTTACGGCACGGAAACGCACGCGTGACGCCGCAATGACGAAACGCACACGACACCTAGGAAGGCCTTCCTCTTATGCCATAGTGCATTCATGCAGAGAAAGGCACCGCAATGAGCACGAACAACGCACAGACAGTTGAGGCATACGTCATTGAGAAGGACGGAAGCAAGACGGCCATCCCCGCCGGCTTCGTTGGGCAGAAACCCTTCGCAAGCGCATCAGGCGCGGCGGCCATGCCGAAAAGAAGCCTCCATCTTGGCAGACGCCTCCTTGGTTTGGGCATAGCGCTCATCGGCGTACCGCTTCTTATCCTGCCCGGCCCGGGCCTTGCCCTCATCGGTCTTGGTCTGCTTATGGCCGTCATGCCGTAACCTCGGCAAACGCACCGCAACCACCCTCCTCCGATACCGACAGCCGCGCCTTCGGCCCCGCATTTCACCCTCCCTCCAACCGCGGGGCCGAAGGATCGGGCAGCAACCGCCTTTTTCGCAACCGCGCACATGCCGCAGGCTGCGGTATCGAATTCCCTAGCCTCCTTAGTCGAAGCCGCCTCGCTTTGAATCGCACCCACACCTTGCGGTTCGTGCAGGCGGCTTTTCTGATTTCGACAACATAGAAAAAGGACGCTGACCTGAGCCAACGTCCTCAATCATATTCAAAGGAGCCTTGAGATGCGTCCGTTGCCACCTTTTGAACCGGCAAGCAAAGACACGCACGGCATAGCTTTTAGAGCGTGCGCAACGCCACTTCCTTGAGCTGGCGGCTCGTAACCTCGTTCGGAGCGCCCGTCATGGGATCGGATGCCGAAGACGTCTTCGGGAACGCGATGACATCGCGGATGGACTGCTTGCCTGCCAGCAGCATGACCAGTCGGTCAAGGCCGAGCGCGATGCCGCCGTGCGGAGGAGCGCCCAGCTCGAGAGCATGGATGAGGTGGCCGAACTTTTCGTCGATCTGCTCGTCGGTCAGGCCGCACACGCGCAAAATACGGCGCTGCAGCTCGGCAGTGTGAATACGGATGGTACCACCACCGCATTCGAAGCCATCCATGACCAGGTCATAGGAATAGCTGCCGCACTCAAGCGGAGCCTCTTCGATCTTATGCTGCTCCTCGGGAGGAACCATGGTGAACGGATGATGCTCGGCAGCGTATTTCTTCTCTTCCTCGTCGTAGCGGAACATGGGGAAGTTGACGACCCACAAAAGCGCATGGCCTTCGCGCGGGATGTTGAGAGCCTCTGCCATATGAAGGCGCAAAGCAGACAGCACGGCATTGGCTACATCGGCGGTATCAGCGGCGAAAAGCACCAGGTCGCCGGGCTCCACGTTCAAAGCCTCTTTCATCTTTGCGTAGGTCTCGTCATCGAAGAACTTGATGATGGGGCTCTTCTCAGCACCGTCGGTGGTGTAGGCGATCCAAGCCATGCCCTTCGCGCCGTTGGCTGCAGCGATGTTTGCCAGTTTGTCAATGTCGCCGCGGCTCCAGTCGCCTGCGCCCTTGGCGTTGATCGCCTTGACCACGCCGCCGGCCTCCACGGCCTTGGCGAATACGCCGAAGCCGCAGCCGCGCACTATCTCGGTCAGGTTGACGAGCTTCATATCGAAGCGAACGTCGGGGCGGTCGCAGCCGTAGTATTCCATGGCGTCTGCGTACTGCATGCGCTGCAGCGGGAACTCGTGCTCAACGCCGGCGGCGGCCAGCACTTCGCTCATGACGCCTTCCATCATATCCATGACATCTTCGCCCTGGACGAAGGACATCTCAATGTCCACCTGGGTAAACTCGGGCTGGCGATCAGCGCGCAGGTCCTCGTCGCGGAAGCAACGGGCGATCTGATAGTAGCGCTCGATGCCGCCGCACATCAGCATCTGCTTGAACTGCTGCGGGCTCTGCGGAAGCGCGTAGAATTTACCCGGGTTCGGACGAGAAGGAACAATGTAGTCACGTGCGCCCTCGGGAGTGGAGTTCGCGAGAATAGGAGTCTCGACCTCGATAAAGCCGCGATCATTCAGCGCGGAGCGCATAGCCTGCGCCACGGTGTGACGAAGCTTGATGGCGTTAAACATCTCGGGACGGCGAAGATCCATATAGCGCCACTTCATGCGAGTGGTCTCATCGGTCTCAATGCCGTCTTCGATAGAGAACGGCGGAGTGACGGAAGTGTTGAGCACCTTGACAGACGTTGCCAAGACCTCGATTTCACCAGTTGCCATATTGGGATTGACCGTGCCCTCTGCACGAGCGCGCACCTTGCCGACGATTTCGACGACATACTCACGACCAAGATGCTCAGCAACGGCGAAGTCTTCGGCGCTGACGCAATCGGGGTCGATAACGACCTGGGTGTAACCCTCGCGATCGCGCAAATCGACGAAGATGAGTCCGCCGTGGTCGCGGTTGTGCCACACCCAGCCGGTCAGCGTAACCTGGGAATCCACATCGGATGCACGCAGCTGGCCGCAGGTGTGGTCATGCATGCAGTAATCGTTCAAGTAATCGGTCATTTGCTCTCTTACTCCTTATCGTCATTCTCAAACGAGAACACAGTATCGATGTTTATGGGAGACGATGCGCCCCCTACACGCTGCCCGCCGAATTGGGAAAGCAGACGTTTCGCCGCAGCAATATCAACCAGCTTCTCGGCGTGACTGCGCATGTTGCGAATACGCGCCTTGCCTTGGGAAAGCTCGTCGGGACCGAGCACGATCACAACGCGGGCATTGACTTTGTCTGCCATCTTGAACTGGCTTTTCAGGCTCTTCCCCTGATGGTCCATCTCGACGCAAAGCCCGGCGTCGCGAGCGGCGCACACCAAATCGAAAGCGGCCGCGCGAACGGAATCGTCCACGCAGGCGACATATCCGTCAACGCGCTTGGTGCTTTCGCCCAGAGCGCCGGCGGCCTCAAGCGCGAGAACCATGCGTTCGAAACCGAGCGCGAAGCCGAGGCCCGGAGTGGGACGGCCTCCTACAGATTCGGCAAGCTTGTCGTAGCGACCGCCGCCGCCGATGGCGCTCTGAGAACCCATGCCCTCGGTGACCTGAACCTCGAAAACCGTGCGCGTGTAGTAGTCGAGACCGCGCACCAGCGTGGGATCTTCGATGTAGGAAATGCCTGCAGCGTCAAGCAGAGCCTTGACCGCTTCGTAATGGGTTCGGCAATCGTCGCACAGATTGTCGGTGATCTTCGGGGCGGCCTCCATGACGTGGGAGCACGTTTCGTTCTTGCAGTCGAACGCACGCAGCGGGTTGGTTTCCGCACGACGACGACACTCTTCGCACATTTCGTCCTCATGGTCGAGAATGAATTGGCGCACGCTTTCGCGATATGCAGGACGACATGCGTCGTCGCCCATGGAATTAATGAGCAGGCGCATATTCTGACGAGGTACACCCATGGTTTCGTAGAAGCGCATGAGCATGATAATCATCTCAGCGTCAGCCGTGGGTTCGGTCGCGCCCAGGCATTCGACGCCTATCTGATGGAATTGGCGCAGGCGTCCTTTCTGGGGACGTTCCGCGCGAAACATCGGACCAGCATAGAAGAGCTTCGCCGGAGCCGCTCCCTGCTCGACCAGATTATGCTGAACCACCGCACGAACCACACCGGCCGTACCTTCGGGGCGAAGAGAAAGCTTCTGCTTGGACTTCAAGCCCTCGTCGGAGCCGGCAGCAAGCGCGCGTTTGTAGTTTTCGCCGCTGCGAACAGTGAACATTTCTTTGCCCACGACATCGGTCGCTTCGCCGATGCCGCGCGTAAACACTTCGGTCATCTCGAAGATAGGCGTATCGATGGGCTCGTAGCCATACGCAGCAAAAAGCTTTGCCGCGGTTTCCGTCGTTGAGCGCCACAGGCGCGCGACGGCGGGAAGCATGTCGGCAGTTCCCTCGGGTGCATTGTAAGGCATGGACATCCTTTGCGACGTGGCGTTATTCGTAACGCAACATTGTAGCACCTTGCGTGGGAAGTCTGATGAGAATACGCGCTACGCGCCACGCTTTCAACGCAAGACGCGGCGCGTCGCATGCCCGTCGGGCAGGATGCGCACCAAAGGACCCCCGAACGCGCAGGAGCGCCTGCGGCTTGCCGCTACGCCACAGACCTGCAAGCACTTCGTGAACCCGCAACGTAGAAAGGGGCGCAGCGATTGCTCCCCTTTCTACAGACAGTCTTAGCCTACATCAATTCGATAACGTCGAATTCCTCCGTCGAAGCACGCACGACCTCTTCCCCGCCGAAGACGCAGACGCTGCCACGTCGGGCAACTTCGTCGAGCACCGCAGAGCACGCACGCAGCTTTTCCGGCGTTGTAGCCAGCTTTTCCGCCCGCAGCCGCTCGCGGTAGCCCGCAGGCTTTTCGCAGAAGAACTGAGCATCCTGGCGCCGGGCAACCTGCCTCGGCTTCGCCGGAGCATCGTGCGATGCCACCGTGCTTACGATGTAGCCCTCAATCTCTTCTTCGCTCGGGTCAAACGACGCAAGCCACGAACCCGCCGCGTCGAAACGTTCGATGGTCGGGTCGACCGCTGGATCGCGGAAGGAGTAGAACCGTCCGAAGCCTTCGGGCGTACGACGGAAGCCCACGCCGTACGCGCCGCCTTTCACGCGCACTTCGTTCCACAGGTAATCGAACGAGAGCGCGCTTGCGAGCACCTGCCATTCGCCCGCGTACGCTCCAAAGCTCCCCACGTCGGCACCTTTGGCGACATAGCACACGTCGCTCGGCACGATGAACGCTTCGCGCCTCATTACGGGATCGGGAATCTTCTCGCCAAAAGCGGGGGCGGAGGGCCTGCCGTCGAACGCCCTTGCCTCTCCAGGCAGGCCGAAATCACCCGCCATACGGAAGAAAATCTCCCTGTCAGCCTCCGATCCCGTAAAACTCGCCACCACATCGCGCTTCGTGAAAACACGCGAGCATACGTCGCGCAAGCGCGATTGCAACGCATCGAAACGTTCGTCGAAGTTGTCGATCAAATCGCACAGGAAGCGGTAGAAATCCACGCCCCCCATGGCCTCTTTCAAAACCCCCGATTTGAATTCGTACGAGGAAAGCCTGTTCATCGCGCGCACGTGGCCTTCGTTAGCAAACGACTGCTCCATGGCAATGCGACGCTGCACCAAGATATCGCGAATCTTGTCGGCGTCATCGAACTTTGTGGTTTCCCAGATTTCGCGCGGGATGCACGCCATCTGCTCGAGCTCTTCCGAAAGCGCGCTGGTGGCGACGGTCATCTTGAGCAACACCCTCGAAGGGTCGGCATCGTCGACGAACGCATCGGCAAAAAAGCGCAGAGACCCCAGATGCAAACGCATAAGGACATCCAGATCGGCCGCAGTATGGCGCTCGGTATCGAGGCGCGAAAGAAGCATGCCAAGCACGCTCAGGTACGGCACGTCCTCCCACGCAAGGTCGTCGATGCCGAAATATAGGTAAAGGTAGCTTATCTTGCGCGTAGGCACGTTGTGGAACAGACACGCGATGGGTCCCTCCGAAAAAACCCGCATCTCGGGGTCAGGGCTCGCAGGGCCTATGTCGCTCACGCGCAGACGCGGAAGGGTTTCGACGGCTTCGGGGGCATCGGGGCTTTCCTGCATTACGCGCAGCGCTGCCACCTCGTCGCGAATTTCTTGTTTGTCCGCTTCGTCCATCTGAGCAAGTTTGATCGCAAGTTCGGCGGCTTCTTCGGAATCGCCCTCGGTCTTCTCGGGAACAAGCTCGACTAAGGTCTTATGGTTGCTCTTACATACGAGCGCTTCGAGCACGTCTTCGAAATAGCGCCCCTCGAGACCGGCGCGCATATGGGCGAGCGCGTCTTCGTAGCGCAGGTATGTCGTGGGCATGTCTTCGTCATACAGCCAGCCCGCGAGCGCATTCATGGCCAAGGGCACACCGTCAGCCATGCCGCGGTCGCGTTCGCGCAGGTCAAAGGACATCTGCGCAAGCGACGCCTCAAGCACGTCTCGGGGAATGCCGTCGCGAACCAGGCGACGGACCTCGGATTCAACAAGCTCCATGAACGGCCGCGCAGCGCCGTCGTTGGCATTGCGCAGCTGGAACATCGCCACAGGCTTCGCCTGCGAGTCGAGAAGATAGGCCGTGGCGTCACCGCCGAGACCGGCATCGAGAATAGCGCGCTTGATAGGGGATTCGTTGCCGCCCATCAGCGCATCAAGAAGGATGTCGCATGCCAGCACGCGCTCGAAATCGCGCGCCTCGCCCACGACATAGGCCAGTCCGACACCCGCGTTTTCGGGAGCGGTCTCCATCCGAACCGTTTCATCGAGCGCCACACATGGCTCCTGGATTCCAATGGCGTTCGGCGCCGCATCACTGCGCGGCTCGAACACCGAAAGGTAGTTTTCGTCCAGAAAGCCCAGAATGCGGTCAGCATCGAGGTTTCCGTACAGCACGATATAAGAATTGTCCAAGCGATAGTGGCGCGCATGGGTATCCAGATAGCCCTCATAGGTCAACTGAGGAATGGCCCTCGGATGCCCGCCCGATTCGAAAGCGTAGCACGTATCGGGGAAAAGAGCCCTGTTCACCGCATGGTAGAGCACGCTATCGGGATCGGATAGCGCACCTTTCATTTCATTGAAAACAACGCCGTTGTAGCGAAGGCGCTCACCTGAAGCGTCCTTTTCGATGGCGGCCTTATCAGGCGCGCCATTCTCGGCGGCCGCCCCACCCTCGAAAACAGCAGTGCCGGCGATAGCCTCGCCTTCAGCCCCTTCGAGCTCGTAATGCCATCCTTCCTGCTCGAAGATGGCGCGCTTACCATAAATCGCAGGATGCAGGACCGCATCCATGTAGACGTCGATGAGATTGATCAGGTCCTGTTCGTTCGTGCTGGCCACCGGATACATGGTTTTATCAGGAAACGTCAACGCATTGAGAAACGTCTGCATGGACGTTTTGAGCAAATCCACGAAAGGCTCTTTAACGGGAAACTTCTCGGATCCGCACAGTACCGAATGCTCCAAGATGTGAAAGACGCCCGTGTCATCCGCAGGCGGTGTTTTGAATGCTATGGAAAATGCCTTATTGGCATCTTCGTTCTGAAGGAAGAGCAGCCGAGCGCCGCTTTTCTCGTGCCTCATCACATGCGCAAACCCGTCGATTTCCGACAAGGGTTCGCTTGATTGGACGATGAAGCCGTGCGTCTGCACACCCGGCGCGAAATCGAAAGATGAATCGTGAGATGAAAGCATGGAATGTCCCTTCGCATCTGGATAATGCGGAGAATTATAGTCCACGCCCTTGCTGCCGCCGTTCACACCCCGTCAACACACCGAAAAGGCTCAGACGCAGATTAAAATGCACCAAACTGCCGTGCGAAACTCGCAAAATACGCGAAACGTACCCGATTTACAGCACGCCTGCAGCTCATAGCACAATTTCCCTCACGTTATTCCACATTTCTCAATACTTTGTCTATTTTCATAGGTTACATCCTGAAATGCTCGGAACGCATTGATACACTTCGTGCGTTTTGCGAGTCCGAAGGAGCGAGCTCGTGCATTTTGCGAGTCCGAAAGGGCGAACCCATGCGTTTTCCGAACCCAAGGGAACGAATCCGTGCGTCTTTCGAGCCCGAAAAACGCAGGCTCCCGCACTTTGTCCCACGACGCAGGCACGACACCGATACAATGTCGAGCATGGACGACATAAAAACGGCGCCTCGAACTACCGAGCAAAAGCGGGCGACGCAACGTCGATAGGATGCCGATCGGCGCCGACACAGGAGGATTCATCGCACCCACTTGTCGCCTGCGAAACTCATCCTTTCGATTCAACAAGGTCTATCAATTCCTGATGCGAATGCACTCCAAGCTTTGCGTACACGTGCGAAACGTGAGTCTTCACCGTATTGTACGAAACGACCAGGGTCTCCTGGATATAGCGAGCATTGCGCCCGTGCGCCAAGAGCAGAAACACCTCCCGCTCACGCTCGGTCAGGCATGCGTCTGTGGCAAGCCTGCCGCAGCGCTCTTCCAGCGACCCTTCCTCGCCGCCTTCTTCTTTTCCTTCGACTACCTTGACGTCGACGGACGGCAGAACTGACTCGATGGTCTTCGAGAAGCTGAATGTGCCGAGCACAAACAGCACGTAGGCAACCAGAACGAAAACCACAGCAGCCGAGATGATAGCAAGAACCGTGCCGTCGGTCCGATATGCCTCGTTCGTCACCCTTCCGAACACAGCCCCCAGGATGGTTCCCCACGAAGCCATTGCATTACCCCAAGCAAACACGGAAAGAGCGCCTGCTGGATTTTTCGCTCCGATTGCAATAAGCACGTAGTACATGAGTATCTCGAAGATGCCCGTCCCCGCAGAAAGCAGCGAGCTCGCAAGCGCGTCGCGCGGAGTGCCCGTTATGGAAAGAACGAGAAAACCCGCCACCGAGACAAGAATCGAGACGCGGAACAACCCATCGGAAGAAAGAGGCTTGCTGCTGGCGAACACGTACACGGCAACGGCACACAGCGTAGCCAACGCCGAAAATGCAACTACGGGTACGTGATCGACTTCGCCGAAGGTCAGAGAATAGCCGTAAACAAATCGAAAGACGACCAGCGATATAAACACCTGATGGCCGAACGGAACGAACGAACCGGGCGAAGTGATGGATATCTGAGCAGGAGAATCGCTGCTGGAAAAATCACGCACACGCAACGAAAGCCGCGCCGACAAGGCAACGGCCCCGATCGGAAAAAGCAAGAACATCGTCAGATTTGCCTCAAGAGGCAGAATGCGGAAAAGACCGCGAAGCACAAACGATGCGACATAGGACCACACGACGACGATGCCGGCACGACGCAAGGTAAGACCGGTGCAGGCAAGACCGACGCAGATGTTTGCAAGTCCTCCCCCAACAGTTACAAGCGAAGCGCCCGCAACTGTGAGAAAAACCGACTCGCACAACGCCCCCGCCGCGCACAACGCGCCGCCGAGCGCCATCAAGAAGACGACACCCCATGTGAAAATGCGGCCGTCGAGAGGACGCGACCTCCAAAACGACAATACGGCGATAGCGGCAAGCGCCGCTCCTCCGACACACGCGCTCACTTCGCGCGTCCATATGAAAATCAAGTCGAACAGCGGAAAGGCGCTGTAATTCAGCAGCCAGTATTCGGAAAACGTCAGCGTGAGCGCCAAGGCGCACAGCATAGTCGGACCGCTCTCTCCCCCGCACGCACGAGCCTTGGCCAACATGGCCCGCTGCATGATATTGCCCACCAAACCCTCCCTTACAGTGTGCATTCATGCAGGGTATTCTAGCAGGAGAGACTCCTCGACGTACGGGCTAAGAGTACGAAAACATCTCATACCGCAACTACGTTTTCCCAGTTCAAATTACATTTCGATAAATCTCACCCGAGTAGTATGACGCGTTTTTCGCACACGAGGCATACGATTTCGTCGTTCGAACGCTTCGTCCGTGAAACGCCGTCGCGTTGCACGACCCGCAAGGCCGCGTCCGCACCAGCATCGGCCCGCAGGGCACGTCCGTATCGGTATCGACCTGCAAGGCCGCGTCCGCAGCAACATCGGCCTCGCTGTCTTTTGCCGAACGTAGCCGCACCGCCGTGCGACGCAAGCGCGCCGCATATGGATACGAAGCAGAAACGACATACAAGGAGGGAATTTCATGAAGACCGAAACCAAGGGCATGTCTCGACGCGCATTCTTGGGCCTTGGCGCCGCCACGGCAGCTATCGCAGGAGCAGGCCTTGCCGGGTGCTCCGCCGGAAAGCCTACCACCGCGCCTAAAGCAGGCGGCGCAGCCGAAGACTGGCTCGGCTCCGCACCGGAAATCGCCGAAGACGAAATCGTCGAAACCATCGACACCGAAATCCTTGTCTGCGGCGCAGGCACGTCAGGACTCTTTGCCGCATGCTCCGCAGCCGAAGAAGGTGCGAAGGTAGTCTGCCTTGAAAAAGGCGCCATCGGCGGCGGCGTGCGCGACAACCTCGGCGCACTCAACAGCCGACTGCAGCAAGAGGCAGGCGAGACGATTGACGAAAACGAAATCGTCAACGACATGATCCGCTATGCGGACAACTACTGCAACCCGCGCCTGTACCACATCTGGGCGCAAAACTCCGGCGAAGCAATCGACTGGTATCAGGACCGTCTCGAAGAAGCAGGATTCGAGCTCTTCTTCGAGGGGGCGAAAGATGCCAAACCCTCTCTGTACAAGCACTGGGCTACCGGCCATATTCCCAGCTGGCCCGCCGATGCTGAATTCGCCGGCCTTTCCGACGTTGTCAACGGCAAAATCGTCCTGGGCGATTACGCGGAGTCCAAGGGCGTCGAATTCCGCTTCAACACCCCCATGGTCAAGCTTGTCCAGGACGAAAGCGGCGCAGTAACGGGCGCAATCGCCGAAGGACCCGACGGCTATATCAAAATCAACGCAAGCAAAGGCACGGTAGTGTGCACGGGCGGCTACGCACGCAACGAAGACATGCTCAAAGCCCTGCAGCCTCAGACCATGGACAAGTATTCCCTCTCCATTGCCATCGACGGCACCACGGGCGACGGCATCAAAGCATGCCTGTGGGCGGGCGCTCACATGGACGAGGTCCACACCGCGATGGTCTTCGACCGCGTTGCCGTAAAGCCCGACGAGTTCGGCGGATCGGACACGGTCGGTTCCTTGTTCTGGATGGGTTCCAACCCGTGGCTGAAGGTCAATCTCAATGGCGAGCGCTTCACCAACGAAGCCGCACCGTACGATTACATCCTCAACGCTACGCTGACGCAACCACACCATACCGTTGTCGATATCTGGGACTCGGACTACGAACAGTACCTCGAGCAGTTCGACATCCACGGATGCGCACGCGTCTTCCCGTTTGACAACGGCGCTCCCACCAACATGACGCTCGATGCCGTCAAAGGCCTCAACCAGGGTCTGATCGACGACGGATACATCGTCGTCGCCGACACCATCGAAGAACTCGCCGAGGGTCTGGGCATTCCCGCCGATACGCTTAAGGCGACGGTCGAACGACAGAACGAAAACTTCGATGCCGGCGTTGACCCCGATTTTGGCAAAGACACGCACCGTCTGTCCGCTATTCGTACCGCTCCGTTCTACGGCGTGCGCACCTCCGGCTACATGCTGTGCACCCTGGACGGCATCACCATCAACGAGAACTTCCAGGCCGTAAACGACGGAGGCGAAGCAATCGAGGGTCTTTATGTCACGGGCGTCGATTCGGGATCGTACTACGCGCATACGTATCCGAACATGTCCACCGGCAACTGCTGCGGACGCTCCGTCACCTTCGCGCGCATGATCGGCAAGGCGCTGGCCGCGAAGTAGCCAGTTTTCGGCATGCTGTGCATCGGCGATGCTCGCACGTCGTCGATGTGATGCGCCTCTTTATATCGGCAAGACAATTCGCAGCATTGCTGCGACTCGTTTCACAGCAATGCAATGCCCTCCGCGCACCGAGCCCCCACGAGTTCCCCTTCGCTCGTGGGGGCTCGCCCTTTTCAAAGAGAAATCAAGCAGTATTCGAGCAGGCTACACACCTTCATCACGTCGCTGTGCTCTTTTTCTCTCGTACGAACGCCGAAGACCGAACGCCGAACGCTCTGTGCCACAATGAAAGCATCTTTAGGCCGAACGGAGCGATTCGCGCACAAGGAGGAAACCCATGGAGATACATGCTATGGAGGGGCAAACCTCCCCTTTCGAAATCGACGTGCATCTCGAAGCGAAAGAGGCAGTCGATCTTGTAAATGGCGCGTGGAAACGCATGGCTCGTATTCTCAAATGCGACGAAAGCCGTGTGCGACAACGTACCGATGAGCTTCTCACCGCACGTGAAATACAAAAGTTTCTCGAAGAAACCATTATGGCGCGCGCCTCAGAGACGGCCCTCGAGAAAACGGCGCCTTTATTCATGGGCGCTCCCGAGCTCGAAAGCAACTCGCCCTTGCGCGAACAGGAGCCTTTCTCTTTCCATGTCCGCGTCTACCCCGTTCCCTCAATGGGCATAGATTGCGAAGCCCCCATTGTCCGCAGGCGTCCCAAAGCGGCAAAAGACGGAGCGCGTCGCACCTCGTCGCTTTCCGATCGAGCCCTCGTGCAGGAAACGCTTCGCGCACGGGTCAACGGCACTATACCCGATCGGCTGCTGCGCAAAGCTCTCGCTTTGAAGAAAGAGCAGTTCCAGCAATACCTCGCCGATAAAGGCCTGACGTATCGGGAGTACCGCATTGCACACCGCGTGAAGCCCCAAGAAGTCGAAGACGAGCTTTACGACGAAGCTTTTGACGAACTCTCAACCGATATCGCGCTCGATCTTGTATTCATCAAGCAAGGGCTTTCCGTTGACCAGGACAAGATAGACGCAACACTCGCAGAGCTTGCCCCCGGAAAAGAGAAAGAGCTTCTCGAGGAACTTACGGCTACGGGAAAGACCTGGATGCTCCATCAAAAAGCGCGACGAGATGTCGCGCTTGATTGGGCGGTAGAGCATTTGTTGCAACGGTAGAAACCGCGAGCGGAAACCATTCGGCAAAACAGCGACAGCTTTGGACACGTTTGAACGCGCCCATCCCTTGAAACAGTGGTTTCAAACGCGCCTCATGCACGAGATATCCAGCGAAGCAGCACCTTACGCGTACTTCATGATGATGGAATCCATAATATCGGAGGCACGCTCGCACGTGTCCGCCGTGTTCTCCATGCGCTGGAACAGCTTATCCCAAATAAAGATGTCGAGAACGTCCTCTCGCGATTCCTTGTACAGCTCGTGCATCGCCGTGAAGAAGAGGCTGTCCATCTCCTCCTCCGCGTCGCCCACCTTCACGATCAGCGCGGGAAGCTTCTTGGAGTTTTTGAAATTCCTGAATTCCCCCATGGCAACCTTCAGGGCTTCGCAGCTCTTGAGCAGAAGGCGTGCAAAATCAATAGCGCGCGGATGCATGGAGGTGAGGTTGAACATGTAGAAACGCTGGATGGTCGCTTCCATATAGTCAAGAATATCGTCCATACTCTGCGTCAGAGAGATGATGTCCTCTCGATCAATCGGAGTGATGAAGTCGACGCTGACGGCCTGGAAGATGCTATGGCAGACCTTATCGGCAGCGTGTTCGATCTCATGGGCGCGCTCGATGTCGGGCAGAAGCGTGTCAGACGTGGTGAAGTTCTCGATAATCTCGATAAGAAGCTCCGCCTCCTGACATGCCAAGTCGGCCTGTTTTTCGAACGCGTCGAAATAGTTGAATTTCTGCTTGAGAGACATCGCTGCCCTTTCTCGCTCGCGCGGCAACAGCCGCGCCTTCCCCAGAGCGCTTCGCGCATGCACAGTTCGGACGAAACGAAGCGCAACCTCTTATACAAACAGGAGGAACAACTCCGCCGTTAAGAAACCGATAAGACCGCACCCGGGAAATGTCAGAACCCAGGTTTTCACCATATCAATAGCGACCTGCCATTTCACAGCGCTTTTGCGCTTGGCCGCTCCCACACCCATGATGGCCGTGGTCTTTACGTGCGTGGTGGAAACCGGCATGCCGGTAAACGTGGCAAGCATGAGGCATAACGTGGCAGAAAGGCTTGCCGCAAAGCCCTGGTAGACCTCGAGCTTCACCATGTTCATGGCCACGTTTTTAATAATTCTCTCTCCGCCGATTGCCGTACCGAGACCCATGTTGACCGCGCAAAGCACCATCAGCCATACGGGAAGCGCCAATTCGGCAGGCTGCCCCAACCCGGCAGTAAGCGCAATGCCGAGCATGAAGATGCTCATGAACTTCTGCCCGTCCTGAGCACCGTGCATGAAAGCAACGCCTGCACCGGCGATTATCTGACCCCAATGAAAGACCTGGTTCGCCTTATTGCGCGGCGCTCTTCTGCAAAGCCGCGCAATAAGCCGCGCAGTAAGCCACCCCATGCCAAAGCCCAGAAACGTAGAGAGGAGAATGCCGTAGATAACCTTCATCCATTCGTTCCAGTTGATGGCGTCGAAGCTGCCGACCGCCGCAATGGCCGCACCCGTCAGGCCCGCGATGAGCGAATGGCTCTGCGACGTGGGTATACCGAAAAACCAGGCAGCCGCACCCCAGACAATGATAGCCACCATCGCGGCGGCAAGGGCGGCAAGGGCGGCCTGGTTGTCTCCGCCGAAATCCACCATCTTGAAGATGGTGTTGGCAACGGCGCTTGTGAAAAGCGACACCACCAGCAAACCCAGAAAGTTGCACACAGCCGCCATGACAATAGCAGGGCGCGGTTTCATAGAGCGAGTGGAAACCACTGTTGCAATAGCGTTCGGGGCATCGGTTGCTCCGTTCACCACGATGACGCCGATATTGAGAAGGGTCACCGCAAGCATGAGGGGGTCAGACATAAGCCCCGCGACAAAAGTTCCAAGCTCGACGCTCAAAAGGTCCTCCGATCACACGAATGCGCCAGGGTCTAAGCCCGCTAGAAAGCCTGGATGACGCGACGGCGCTCCATGCCGATCGTCGTCAGGCCTTCGTGACCGGGATAGACAATGGTCGAATCGGGAAGCGGAGCGAGCTTCGTGCGAAGGCTCTCACGCATTTCGCGTTCGCTGCCGCCTTCGAAGTCCACGCGACCCGTCGCGCCGCGGAACAACGTATCGCCCGAGAAGAGAATGCCGGGCTTGCCATCGAATCCTTTCAGATACAGACAGATGCCTCCCTTGGTGTGGCCAGGGGTAAGCAGGACTTCAAACTCGAGGGAGCCAAGCTTGATGGTCTCTCCGTCTTTGACCTTGCGATCAACGTGGACGGGGGCGACAGCATCCCAGTCTCCGAAATAGCCGCCCTGTCCGCGTTCGATGATTTTGGAATCTGCAACGCTCGAAACGACCTTCGCTCCCGTTGCCTTCGCGAGCTCGGGAAGGCCCACCAGATGATCGTTATGGTCGTGGGTGCAAACTATGTACTGAAGATCGAGCCAGCCAAGGGCCTTCTTGATGGCTTCAGGGTCGCCCGCAGGGTCGACAACGAGCGCCGGAGCCCCTTCGTCACGGCCATCGGAGATGATGAAGCAGTTATTGTCCATCATTCCGATAACGAGAATGGTCACCGGGACGCAACCGTTCGAATCGGTAACGACACGTTTGCAGTTCGCACGCATCGAACATTCCTTTCAACCGGCGAAAGCACTTCGCTCTCGCATCCAGCATATTACACCCCGACCGAAGACCGGTCGGGGTGGGTTCGCATCGCCGCGCCGAGCGCGCAGACCTCTATTTCTTCTTATGAGCCGCATCCCCTGGAAGCATACGCCTGGCGTCGAAGACGCCGTCGATCCTGAGCAAAGACTCCAGGATGTTCTCTATGTGCGACACCTGAGAGACCTGGAACAAATACCGCATCTCGACTATGCCGTCGGAATGGCTCACCGTGTTCGACACAAGCACGTTTACGCCCGTGTCGGACAACGTGTTGATAATATCACGCAAAAGGTTCATGCGATCGAGGGCTTCGATAAAGACCTCCACCTGATACGAACTTGTAGTTTCCGCGGTTGCTTCCCATTCGACCTTGATCAAACGTCCCTGGTCGCGCATGAGGTCTTTCGCATTCGGACAATCGGCCCGATGGACGGACACGCCGCGACCTCGCGTAACGAAACCGATGATTGCGTCACCCGGAACGGGATTACAGCAGCGCGAAAGGCGCACCGGGGCATTTTCCAGCCCGGCGACAATAACCCCATTCGAGGCATGGGCCTTCCTGCGCACGTTCGGACGTTTGACCGACGTGATAAGCGGAGGCATGACGCCGCTGCTCATCATGGGAATGCTCGGTGTATCATCGACCGGCTGGGGGTTGAGAATCTTCAGGAGACGATTGGCCACATGCAGCACGGTCTCTTTGCCCGCGCCTATGGCAACCATCATGTCCTCTACGTCTTTATAACCCATCTGCTCAGCGACGGATTTTTGAGCGCGCACCGACGATGTGGACCCAAGCCCGAAGCCATGCTTCTTCATCTCGCGAGCAAGCTTGTCTCGGCCTTGGATGAGGTCGTCGCTTCGGCTCACCTTGGAAAAATAGCTGCGAAGCTTGCTGCGCGCCGACGGGGTTTTGACCATCTTGATCCAGTCGCGCGACGGCGTAGCGCTCTTCTGCGTGAGGATTTCCACGCGATCGCCCATCTGAAGCTCGTAAGAAAGAGGAACGATTGCGCCGTTGACCTTCGCCCCTACGCAGTGATTGCCCACTTCGGAATGAACGTTGTAGGCGAAGTCGACCGGCGTCGAGCCACTGCGCAGGCTCATGACATCGCCCGCAGGCGTGAACACGAAGACCTCCGTAGGCGCCAAGTCCACCTTCAAATCGCTCAGGAACTCACGGGAATCCTTCGTCTCCTCCTGCCAGTCCACCATCTGGCGCAGCCAGGCGATCTGGCGATCGAACGCTTCGTCGGCCTTGCTGCCCTTTTCCTTATAGCGCCAATGCGCGGCAACACCGTATTCGCTCATGCGATGCATTTCCTCGGTTCGAATCTGAACCTCAAGTGGGCGACCCGACGGACCTATGACGGTGGTATGCAGGCTCTGATACATGTTGAGCTTCGGCATGGCGATATAGTCTTTGAATCGACCGGGCATAGGGTGCCATAACGCATGAACGGCGCCGAGCACCGAATAGCAGTCCTTGACCGTCTTCACGATAACGCGCACGGCAATCAGGTCATAGATCTCGGAGAACCCTTTGCCGCGCTTCGTCATCTTCTGGTAGATGGAGTACAGATGCTTCGGACGCCCCGCAATGTGGCCAGTAATATTGACTTTGGTGAGCTCGCTCGTAAGCGTTTCTATGACGTCGGCAAGGTAGCGCTCGCGCTCTACGCGGCTTTCCGCCACCATGCGGCTGATCTGGCCGAATTTCGCCGGATCGAGATAGTAGAACGAAAGGTCTTCGAGCTCCCACTTGATGGAGCCGATGCCAAGGCGATGGGCTATGGGAGCGTAAATTTCAAGCGTTTCGCGCGCCTTGAAGATACGGCGATCCTCCTTGAGCGCCGAAAGCGTACGCATGTTATGCAGGCGGTCGGCAAGCTTGATGACGATGACGCGAATGTCTTTGCTCATGGCGACGAACATCTTACGAATGGTTGCCGCCTGCTCATCGGTCAGGCTCCCCACCTCGATGCGCGTGATCTTTGTGACGCCCTGCACCAGCTGAGCGACCTGCGGGTTAAACAGCTCGGACACTTCTTCGACCGTCGTCGGCGTATCTTCCACCGTGTCGTGAAGGAGAGCCGCACACAGCGTGTCGGCGTCCATACGCAAATCGGCAAGAATGAGCGCCACTTCTATGGGGTGAGCAATAAACGGCTCGCCGCTTTTACGCTTTTGCTCCTTGTGAGCCTCGCTCGCAAAACGATACGCTTTCTCAAGCAGAGCCTGATCGTCTTCGTTGATGTACTCCGCCGTAACTCTCTGAAGCTTCGCAAAGCGCACTTCGGGAGCCCTTGCCTCGGAAGGCTTCGCGGAAGGGGCTATACCGCCCTCGTATATCTCGAAGGCCCACGCTCCCGAAGCCCTGGCGAGAACAGGATCGATCGGAGCACCGACCTGCGAAGCGTTTTTCTCATCGGACATCGCGTCCCCCTTCCCCTTGCATGTCATCGGGCAGGATGGGTCGAATAATGCGATCGCGCAGAGCCGATGCGGGACTGCGCATCACCCATTCGGTAAAGCGCGCAAACGCTTCGGCCTCCCCCATGCCTTCGCGGTAACGCACGCTATCGCCCAATTCCACCTTCCCGCCGAAATCGCACACATGGACCTCGTAACGCTGGTCGCATGCGCACGAGCATGAACGCATACGCACGAGGCCAAGCTCTTCGAAGACGGCGAGCCCGCACGCGCACATATCGGGCGTTATCGGGAAATGGGGCGAACGCTGCGTGCATATATGCGCCAACCCATCGGTAGTCATTGTAAAGAAAACATCGCCATCGTGGGTAGAAACGGACACGACGTCTTTTTCCATCCGGGATCCATCGCCGGCAGCGGCGCTTTCCCGACCGCGAACCGGCACGAAGGCTCCGGACGAGCCGACAGCGACACCCTGGGCAGCCTCTCGCTGCATGCGGCGCAGCTCGCGGTATATCTGGGCCATGGCGTCATGCTCAGGGGTCCCCTGGTTGAGCACGCCCCTGTTCGAAGCGGCATCGCGCGATCCGAACAACAGATGAACCGTTGCATCGCTGCCATTTCGACCGGCACGACCGCTCATCTGATTGAACTCTATCTCCGAAAACGGCATGCCATAGAGAACCACATGGCGCACGTCGGGAATATCGATGCCCTCGCCGAAGGCCGACGTGCATACCAGGACGCGCAAGACGTTCTCGCGGAAAAGGCGTTCTATGCGCAAGCGCTCCTCTCGCGAAAGTCCCGCATTGTAAAAACCGACCTGCATAGCAACCTGAGGGACCATAGCGCGCAAATGACGCGTGAGGTCGACCGATCCCATGCGAGAATTCACATAGACAATCGTCTTCTCGCCCGATGCGACGATGCGGGCAAGATAGCTATCCTTGTCGCGCAGGCTTCGGTGGTCGTCGACAGCGAGGTTGCACCGGTCGGCTTCGTCGCGTACGACCGCCTGAATACCGAGCGATTGCACGATATAGGAAGCAACATCGGTCGGGGCCGTTGCAGTGACGGCGAGAACCACGGGGTCTGCGAGCTTGCGGGCAAACGCGCCCAAGACGTCATAGGCCGGCCGCTTTCCAGCGCCCGCTTGCGCCATATGGTGGGCTTCGTCAACAACCATAAAGCCGATACGCCCGCATGCGGACACATCGTCCGCATGACACGCGAGGTACTCGGGCGTGGTGAGCACCACGTCGATTCCCCCGTTGGAAAGCCCCTCGTATACCGCGCTGCGCTGAGCCGAAGGCGTCTCACCGGTCAGGGCAGCCGCGCGAAGACCGAACTGTTCGAAAAGCGCGTTGAGATGAAACTCCTGGTCGGAGATGAGAGCGCGCAACGGATACACCAGAATGCTCGCCTTGCCCTGGCTCAAGGCGCAGCGTGCAGCATGTATTTGAAAGATGAGCGATTTCCCGCGTCCCGTTCCCATGACGGCAAGCGTGTTGACGCCCTCGGCAAGGCACTTCAGCGCACGTTCCTGAGAAGGATGCAGAGCCCTTTTCCCAATGCATGCCTCCACCAGCCTTCCTGTCAGGGCCTCAGGCTCGCGACACGCGATTTCCTCCCACTGCTCGCGACGGCGGCACCGTTCGGAAGCGCACCCGCAATCGGCGGTTTCCTCCATTTCCTGCGTTGCCTCGCAAAGCTCTTGGATGAAGTCCACATCCTCGCTCGGAAGACAAGCGCGCAACGCGGGGCATGGACAAGCCGGCTCTATGGCGTCGAGCATGCACTTGACCGTCCTGCGACCGCGCCATTCGTCGATCTGCACCTGGAATGCAGCGTCCACCACGCTTCCGCAGGCCATAAGGGAATCGATCCCGTCGCAATGAAACATAATCGCATCGACCGACGAAGCCCCATCGGTGAGCGTGCAGGCGAGATGGTTCTTTCCCGCGCCGACTGCGCGGCAGTTAGCAAGGCGGACATTGCGGGCCAAATAGCGCGGCGTCAGGTTTTCCTGGCCGAAAGGAGCAAGACGATCAAGCTCTTCGACGTTTTCAATCGTGAGCTCCGAAAGATTGACCATGGAGTCGATCTCGATGAGCGGATGGAAGCTGCCCTCGGGAAGCTCGTCCATATATGCGCACAATCGCTCGGAGAACTCCGGAAGCTTATCGGCCGGAAGGGTTACTCCAACCGCAGCTCCGTGCCCCCCGAAACGCGTGAGAATGTCAGATGCGGATTCGACGGCCTTGAACAGGTTCACCTGGCCGACGCTTCGACCCGACCCGCGTGCTTCGCCGTCCTCTATGGTGAAGAGCAAAGACGGAACGCCGAACGCATTGACCAGTCGGGACGCGACGATGCCCTTGACCCCTTCGTGCCACCCTTCACCTGCCACGACAAGCGCACGCTGGCCGTCGTAGATGGCATCCGCCTTCGCGCGTGCCTCCTCGGCAAGGTCGGCCTCGATCGCGCGGCGTTCGTCATTAACGCGGTCCAGCTCTGCGGCTTTCGCCTGAGCAGCCTCGAAATCGTCCGTCATCAAAAGCTCGAGAGCTAGATCGGCAATGCCCATTCGCCCCGCCGCATTCAAGCGGGGGATAAGCGAAAACGAGAGGTTCGTCGAGGAAAGGGGCTTTCCCGCCACGTTGCACACGCCCACGAGCGCGGCGATGCAAGGACGAGGATGTTTGTTCATTTTCTCTATGCCGTCCGCCACCAAGGCGCGGTTCTCCCCGCGCAAAGGCATGAGGTCGGCAACCGTTCCCAGGGTGGCGAAATCGGTGTAATCACGCCACAGGTGGGGCTTTCCGAGGCGACCGCCGAGCACCTGAACCATCTTGAGGGCAACACCGACACCCGCAAGAATAGAGCTTTCGCATTTCGGATCGCATTTCGGATCGGCAACGGGAACCCCCTCGGGCACCGTGGAGCCGGGCTCGTGGTGGTCGGTGATCACCACGTCTATTCCGTCCGCCTTGATCGCCTCAACCTCCTCTTTGCAGGAGATGCCGCAGTCCACCGTGACAATAAGATCGGGGTCGTATCCTTTCGCCCGCTCAAGGGCTGCAGGGGTAAGGCCGTAGCCTTCTTCGAATCGCTTGGGAATAAGCGGCGTAACGTTCGCGCCAAGCGCGCGCAAACCCCGGGTAAGCACCGTTGTGGCCGAGATGCCATCAAGGTCGAAATCGCCGAAGACGAGAATCTTCTGGCCTGAACGAACAGCCTCTTCAAGACGGTCGGCCGCTCGGTCCATGTCAGGAATTTCATAAGGATTGCGCCAATCGCGGGCAAGGTCGGGCGAAAGAAACGCTTCGGCCTCCTGGATGCTTTCGATACCGTGGGCCGCCATGGTCTTGGCGATAAAGCGAGGCAGGCCGAATTCTTGCTGGAAGGATGAAACAAGCGTCTCGTCGGTCGACGCCACATGAAATTGCGCTGTCATAATGTCACATGCCTTAGGTCATGAACTCTTTTTCACGTGTCATTGTCGCACATTTGACGCGATTTCAAGATGCAGTAACAGAGGTTGTACAGATGAACCCGCAGACGTTTTGGACCACAGAGCGAAAAACAAAGCCCGAAGTCTTTACTCCTTGGCTTGCGAAAACGCTGCCGACAGCGGCCTAAACCAGGCACTTTGAGCAAGACGTCACGAATTCAGGCCGAATTCGTCGAAAAGCTCGACGCGGCTGTGAACCCCGAGCTTTCGATACACGTGGCAAACGTGCGATTTCGCCGTATGGGCCGCATGCATTCAAGGCGACACGGCGCAAACACCAACCCCTCCATGAAAAAGGACAGCTTCGGCTGTCCTTTTTCTCGTTCTCTTTTCAGCGCCGTCTTCCTCGGCACACCAAGCAGACGAAGACAGGCAACGCAGGCTATGTCAGTTAAAGCGCTGCTGGGTTTTCTCCAAGCCGTTTTCCAACAAGAACAGCACCGCTTCGGCCGCCAAATGCGTGGCCTGGTCGAAATCGTCGCGCGCCTCTTTTTTCGGAAGGCTCAAAACCCAGTCTGCAACGGGCATGCGTCCCGGAGGACGACCGATCCCTGCGCGCACGCGCGTCCAATCCTTCGTCTGGAGCTTGTCGGCGATCGACTTCAGGCCGTTATGCCCCGCCAAGCCGCCGCCGAATTTGACGCGAACCGTGCCGGGATCTATGTCCAGCTCGTCATGTATGACCACGATGTCGGCAGGCGCTATTCCGTATGTAGCACACAGCTGCTTCACCGGCCCGCCCGAAACGTTCATATAGCTTTGCGGCTTGGCCAAGATGAGCTCCTCACCGCGGTATTTCACCTTTGCGGTCAGGGCGCCGCATTCGGTCTTCCAATATGTAGCCCTAAGCTGCTCGGCCAAATCGTCAATGGCATCGAAGCCAGCATTGTGGCGCGTATGGGCGTAGTCGTCGCCGGGATTTCCCAGGCCAACAATCAATCGCATGCATTCCTCCTTGCGGTATTTCGACAAGAATTGTGCCATGCGTCACGCAGCGCTTCCCAAAATGCACAAAACACGCACCCCGTGCTGAGCCTTCTTGGCACCGATCCGCGCATAATCGGCCCTTATCTTTTCTGCCCATACCATGCACGGCGCGCCGCCACCTCGGCCAGACCCCCGATAGCGTCCATGAGCGTAGCCCGCGTTTTCTCGTCGGTGTTTTTGGCAGCGTCCCGCAGCAGCGCGAGAGTCCTAGGCCCCGGCTGGATGATTTCGGCAAAATCCTGCGCCCCGCTCGCCCGCATGGCCGAAAACATCGCGTCCACGATAACGCGAGCCTCTTCGTCGTCGTAGCGAGCAAGCCAATCGTTCAAGACGTCGTGCGCAAACCGGGCCGATTGGGAAAGCTCGTCGCACGTCTCGAATTCGAAGCCGTCTATCCCCCATGTGAAAGGATCATGCTGCCAAGCGCCGGAAGCGCTCGATTTCACCACGGTATACGAAGAAGAGTGCTTCATGAGCATGCCGATCAACGACTCACGCGGCACATAGCGCTCTATCAGAGGAACAACCGCAGCACGTTCGTTTTCGGAAAACATGCCCGAATGAAAACCAGGAGCGTCGAGGCAGTACACGCGCCGGATGCGCCTGCGTGTCTTCTCGTCGCATTTCGCCGCGGCGTACACGGCGAGGTTTCCGCCCTTGGAATGGCCGCCGACATACAGCGTCTTCGGCAGGCGGCACGCAACGGCTTTCAAGTACCGCAACGCGCCCGTCTGAGAAGGCACACGATCCATATAGGCCATATCGAAATCTTCGCGCCATCCCGTAAACGAGCAGTCCGTACCGCGAAACCCCACAAAGGCGAATTTGTTTTTATACGAGAACGAAAGCGCGGCAAACTGCGTGTTGTTCTTCTCGTCGAACACACTCGCGCATTCGCTCATATGCATATCGCGAAACCGGGGACTCGCCGCCAAGGCAAGCATGAGGTCTTTGATCTTATGGGGAACAAGGCCGACGAACATCTCGTCGTAATACTCGGCAAGAAGCGCATCTTTGAACCGAAGGCCCCGATGAGACGCCAAGACCGAGCGCAAACGTGCCGCAGCAATGCCGCCGAGCGTCTTCTCTTCCCGCATGGGAGGCGTCACTTTCTCCATGCGCACCATGCAGAACTCGGAAAGAACAAGCGCGTCGACCGCGCAAAACGGCACCTCTTCGAATGTGGCGAACTCGGTCGCCAGATAATCCATGATGGTTTTCATACGCGACCTTTCCGCATAGATTCCTTACCCACGAGAACAAGCGCCCGTAAACGACCGTCAACGAAGAAGGCCCGAAGCACATGGCAAGACGGCCTGTCCACGAAGATGGCTGCAGGAGGTTTTCCGCGCATCTGCAAGTCCGTTACTTCGACGCGTCATCACCTTCCCATACAAAAGACCCGCCGCACAAGGCGACGGGCCGATTGATAACGAAACGTCAAACGCGCACGCATGCGCGCATGTCCTTATTCGAACAGAGATGCAACAGAGCCGTTCTCGTAGACGTTGCGAATGGTCTTTGCGAACAACGGGGCAACGGAGAGAACCTTGATCTTGCCCGTCTGACGCTCAAGAGGAACAGGGATAACGTTGGTCACAACGACCTCTTCGATGCAGGAATTGGCAATGCGCTCATATGCCGGGCCGCTGAAGATGCCGTGCGTCGCGCATGCAAAGACCTGCGCAGCGCCCTTCGCCTTCAGCGTTTCGGCGGCGGCAACAAGAGAACCCGCCGTATCGATCATATCGTCGTTGAGGATGCAGATCTTATCCGTGACATCGCCGATCAAAGCGGTGATTTCCGCCTGGTTGTGGCGCGGACGGTCCTTGTGCATAATCGCGATATCGCTGCCAAGCATGGTCTGGAACTTCTTGGCGGCCTTAGCACGTCCAACGTCGGGAGAAACGACGCACAGCTTCTCGGGATCGAAGCCCTTCTTCTTGAAGTAGTCGACAAAGATGGGCATGGCAGTCATGTGGTTGACCGGACGATCGAAAAAGCCCTGGATAGCATCCTGATGGAGGTCAATCGTAATCACATTGTTCACGCCGGCGGTCTCAAGCAGGTCGGCCACGAGCTTCGCCGTGATGGGCTCGCGCGGTGCGGCCTTACGGTCCTGACGAGCATAGCCGAAGTGAGTGATAACGGCCGAGATGGTACGGGCAGACGCGCGCTTGGCGGCATCGATCATGATCAGAAGCTCCATGAGCGCGTCGTTGATGTGAGCACCGGCGACGGACTGGATCAAGAACACATCGGCGCCGCGCACGCTCTCAAGATAGCGCGCATAGATTTCGCCGTTCGCAAACTTCTCGAGCTTCACATTGCCAAGGGAAACTCCCAGCTCATTGGCAATCTGATCAGCAAGCTCGGGGTTCACGGAACCGCTGAAAACGGCTATGCTCTTCTTCATTTCGGTCATGGATGATCGCTCCTTATTTTCCTCAAGACCTCTGCCGAAAAAAGCTCCTGCCCGCCAAGTGCGCGAACAGGAGCGCATGTACGTATAGCGTATTATGCCCTATTGTGCGAACTTATTCAGCTTTCGCCTGCTGTGCCTGGGCTTTTTTATCGCGCAGCTTCGCCATGTGCTTGGACGCCCAGCCCGGAATCTGACGCTGCTCGGCACGTTCGAGCGCAAGAGCGTCAGCCTCGACATCGCGCGTGATGCACGACGCCGCGCCGATGATGGCGCCTTCACCGATGGTCACGGGAGCAACCAGCATGGAATCGCTTCCGACGAATACGTCGTCCCCGATAACCGTGGCATGCTTGCTCACGCCATCGTAGTTGCAGGTGATGGAACCCGCTCCAATATTGACGCCCGATCCCATGGTGGTATCGCCGATATAGGACAGATGCGGAACCTTGCTGCCGGCACCGATGGTAGATTTCTTGATCTCCACATGCGTGCCCGCCTTGGCTCCCTCGCACAGATGGGTGCCAGGGCGCAGGTATGCGCGGGGGCCGGACGTCGCGCGATCATCGAGACGCGCGTCTTCGGCGACCGTCTCGTCAATGCGGCAGCCGCAGCCCACCACGGTATCCGTAAGGCGCGTATTAGGACCGATAACGCTATCGCGACCGACGGAAGTCTTTCCCATCAGAAACGTCATGGGCAACAGCTCGACATCGTTTTCTATCTTGACGTCGGGGCCGATCCATACCGTGGAAGGATCCCACATGGTAACGCCGGCGGCCATGTGACGCTGGTTGATACGATGCCGCATGGCAACACTTGCCTGAGAAAGCTGGATGCGCGAATTAACGCCCATGGCCTCTTCGGCATCGTCGGTGACCAGGGCAAGCACGTCGCGGCCGTCGTTGCGGCAGATCTCAAGCACGTCGGTAAGGTAGTACTCGCCCTGTGCGTTGTCGTTCGTAATGCGGGAAAGCGCGTCGAAAAGCGCCGGCGCATCGAAGCAGTAGAAACCGGCGTTACATTCGTTGATGGAAGCCTCTTCAGGCGTTGCGTCCTTCTGCTCGACGATGCGGGCAACCGAATCGCCTTCGCCTTCGCGCACAATGCGACCGTACCCGAAAGGATCGTCCATCTTCATGGTGAGCACCACCACGGCGGCGTTCGTCTGCTCGCGTTTGGCGACAAGGGCAGAGATGGTTTCAGGGGTGATCAGAGGACAGTCGCCCGAGAGGACAACCAAAGAACCCTCGGCGATAGAGCCGTCTTCGCAGGTCATGGCTTCACGAGCGGCATTAACGGCATCGCCCGTGCCAAGCTGCTGCGTCTGGATGACAATTTGAGTGTCGGACTCGACCAAGGGAGCCACCTTTTCGCTCATATGGCCAAGAACGGAAATAACGTCGGAAATACCGGCATCGTGCGCTGCATCGACGACCCAGCGGACAAGCGGCTTGCCCAAAACCTCATGTGCCACCTTGGGCTTCTCCGACTTCATGCGAGTGCCTGCACCCGCAGCAAGAATCAAAGCTTTAGCGTTCATGCGAGAACCTTCTTCGCATCGACAATAAGACACGCGCAGTATACCGCAGGTCAGCTCCAAGCCCTTACAGCTACGACGAAGACCCACGCAATCCGCAGGAAACAAATGGGCAATGTGCGCCATCAAGCGAAGCGGCGCTCAAACATGGCGTAACGCGCAAGAAAAGGCGCACGAATCAGATAATCGGCCTCGTCCATTCGGGAAGGCCCTTCGCACGTCTGTTCGCGCGACGGCCGCGCATGTTTTCCACGCAGCCCTGCATGCCGTGGGGAACGTATTCCAGGTTCTCGATGTCTTCGGGCAAATAGCTCACCAGGCTCAACGGAGCAGTCTGCACGATGCTCTCTGGGTCGGGGCCCGGAATGCGCGGCGTGGCCTCGAAGCCATATACCGTAGCGCCCTGGGCAACCAGTTTGTTTTCGTAGCCGCTCCAAGGTTCTTCCGGAAACATCGCGCGCACATCATCGGTACACCAACGCACCTCATAGCCCGCCAGTTCGAGCTGCGTCAGAGAAAAATCGCGCAGCGGCTGGCTGTCGGTGCGCAAACGCACCATGCCGCCTTCGGCCAACACGGCGCGATACGCCATGAGCCTGTCCACGTACGTCAAACGCAACGGAGCTTTTTTCTTCTTGGGAAACGGCGTCGAGAAATTCAGCAGGATGGCATCAAGCTCGCCCGGAGCGAACATGGTCGAAAGGTCGAGGTCGGGATTTTCCTCGAACACGAACACCGCGTTCGAAACGCCTTCGGCCAGAGCGCGCTCGGCGCCGCGCATCACGCACACGCCTTCGATATCAAGCCCGATGAACAGCACGTCGGGGTTCGCCTTCGCGCACGCCACCGTATATTCGCCTTTTCCGCACCCCAGATCGAGGCACACGCGTTCGTATGGCTTTTCACGAAAGGCTCGTTCGGCGAAAGACTCCTCCTGAGAAGCCCACCTGCGCCACGAACCGGCCCATGAACCGGGCTGAGACTCCACCGCCCGGGCGCATCCCGCAAGGCGCTCTTCGAGCGAAAAGCTTTTCGGCATACGAGAGCGAGCGGTGCGCATGGGGACGGTCCTTTCTGACGGCAATGAACGCGCTTCGCGAAAATCGGCGCATGTGACCGAACGTATAAAGCAATCGGATGCGCGAAAACGATCCGGCATGCAAACGATCGGGCGTGCGAAGCAATCGCCAATCTTAACGCGTCAGGACGTTCTTGACGAGAAAAAAACAACGAAGAATATCCCTACAGCTCGACCACGCGAGTCGCCACGCGTCGCAGCAGCGCGGGAGAATGCGAGACTAGCAAAACGCCTATTTCCCGATCGCTCGTGTATTCCATGAGGAAACGCCACACCTGTGCCTGCGTCACGGCGTCGAGCATGGCGGTCGTTTCATCGCAGATGAGGTATCGCGGGTTCGACGCCAAGGCGCGAACGATGCAGAACCGCTGCAGCTCTCCGCCCGAAAGCTCATGCGGGTGGCGAAGCATCCATTCCTCGCGAATGCCCAAAGCTTCGCACAAGTCGCTGCGCACCGGGCCCGCCTCTTCCAAAACGGCCCGCATGCGCATGCGCGGATCGACCATGCGCTCGGGATGCTGGCCTATGAGCTGCACGGGGCATGCTCCCCGCTTCGGCAAAGCAACGCCGTCTACGAGCACCCTGCCCTGCTGCGGACGAAGATAGCCAGAAAGAATGCGGCACAGCGTGGTCTTTCCCGTACCGCTCGGCGAAGAAAGCGCCACGCGCTCCCCTTTGTCCACCGAGAGCGAGAATCCGTCATACAACGGTCTGCCTCCTGGGTAGGCGAAGCGAATATCGAGAGCCTCTAGCATGTCCCACCACCTTTCGGGATGTCGAAATCGTGATCGGGCAACGCGTGCCAAAGCTCCTTGGTAAAAGGATGACGAAGCAAATCCGGAGAAGCGAAATTTGCGACGGCGGTCTCTTCTACCACGGTGCCGTCCTTGAACACTGCCACGCGGTCGGCGACGCGCAGCGCAAGCTCGATGTCGTGCGTGATCAGCAAGACGCCGCCTCCCCCATCGGCGAACGACCGCAGGTCGTCTAAGGCTCTCACGGCCAGGTCGAGGTCGAGTCCGGGCGTCGGCTCGTCCGCAACGATGAGCTTCGGCTCGTCCACCAGCGCGCAGCACAGAAGAACACGTCGAACCATGCCGCCCGAAAGCTCGAACGGATACAGATCAGCAACCTGCGGCTCGAGGCCGTAACGTGCGAAAAGTTCCCATTGAAGGGCGGCGCGCCTTTTCGCGTCTTCAGCGTCTTTCGCCACGCCGCGCACCTGACGGCCCACTTTCATGAGGGGGTCAAGGTTCGCGCTGCTTTGGGGGACCAGCGATATGCCCCTTCCGCGCAAGCGCTCGAGGTCTCGCGCGTCGCATTGCCGTCCGTCGAACCAAATCGTTCCCGTCACCGTAGCATTCGGCTCGAAAAGGCCCAGAACGGAATCGGCCAAAAGCGTCTTGCCCGAACCCGACGCGCCCACCACAGCCACAATCTCGCCCGCATGCACCGAAACACTCAGGTCGTGAATGACCTGGACCGTTCGTTTCCTCGCCCGAAAAAAACGCCTGTCGGACGAATCATACATGGAAAACGAAACCCCGAGGTTTTCCACCTGGAGCAGATGATGCCCGCCGATATGCTTCGAAGCCGTCGCGTGGCTATGGTGATGATGCAGCTCGGCCGAAGCATGGTCGGTCTGCTCGTGCGCAAATGCGCTTTCGTTGCTCTGCTCTGCCATAGCTACTCCTGCGACGTGTGGGGATCGACAAGCGTGCGCAAGCTGGACCCGGCCATGTCGAACAGCAGCACGACGGCTACCAGCGCCAAGCCCGGAAACACCGCGAGCCACCACATGCCGGCGGAAAGGTAACCCATGGATTCGCTGAGGATGATGCCGATGGCCGGCTGCTCGGGCGGAAGGCCGAACCCCAGAAACGTAATAGACGCTTCGTGCAATATGGCATGGGGAAACAGCAAGATCAAACCCACGAGGTACTGGGGAAACACATACGGAAGCATGTGACGAACGGCTATAGCAACCGGGCTTTTGCCAAGCCTTCGAGCCATCGCCACAAAGTCCGCCTCCTTACATTGCAACACTTCGGCACGCACCACACGCGCCAAACTCGGCCAATGCGTGATAGCGACACCCACGGCAACGCCCCAGAAGCCTTTGCCGAGCGCGTAAGAGATCAAAATGAGCAAGACGATATGAGGAACGCCCATCATAAGGTCGATGAGCCAAGTCACCGCGGCGTCGACGCGCTTTCCTCCCAGAGCGGCCGCCGTTCCGAGCACCACGGCTATGACCGAGGAGACCCCCGCAGCCAGAAGCCCCACCAACACGCTGGTGGAAAGCCCCGCCACGGTGCGCACCAGCATATCGCGTCCCATCCAGTCGGTTCCAAACGGGTGAGCAAGGCTCGGCGCCAGATTCTTCTGCGTGAAGTCCGTCGCGCTTGCCGCATCTTGCAGCACAGCGCCGGTAACGACCACTGACGCAAGCACCGCTACGGCAATGGCAAATTTCACAAGAGTCGCCATGCGATTCGAAGATTTCGCGCATGGAGCATGAAGCAGCACACCTTCGGTCAACGGGCGCTGCGCGAACATCCCCCCGCGCAGCGAGAAAGCCCCTTGGGAGGCTGCGGTCTGAACAGCGGGCTCTTTAAGCATGGCGCGTCTCCTTCCTCATGCGAGGGTCGATGACGCCGTAGAGAATATTCGCGGCCAAATTGCCTCCGAACACAAGCGCAGCCGACGCAACGGCAATGCCGGCAAGCAGCGCGGCATCGCCGCCAAGACCGGCCGTAATGGCCGCTTGGCCGAGCCCGGGATAGGAGAACACCTGCTCCACAAGGACCGAACCGCCGAATATTTCGGAAATAGACGCAAACTGCAGCGTCAAAGCGGGAAGCGCCAAATTGCGCAGACCGTGACGGCGGACTGCCGTCCACGTGCTCAGGCCGCGCGCACGGGCAAACCGCATGTAGTCGGACTCCAGGATGTCGACCAGTTTTTCACGCGTATGCAACGCGATGTTGGCAACGCCCACCACGGATAACACCAACGCGGGAAGTGCCATATGATGCACGGCGTCAGCAAGTGTCACGTCCGCAGCAGACATGCCGATGGGAACGGAGAAGCCCAGTGGGAACCACCCAAGCCATACGGAAAACACCATCAAGGCCACAAGACCAAGCCAAAACGTCGGCGTGGAAGCAAGCACGAAGCAATACCCCTTCACCACGCGATCGGGCCAACGCCCTTTGAACACGCCGGCTATAATGCCAAGAGCAAACCCGAGAACACCGCTTACCGCCCAAGCGACGGCCATGAGTGCAAACGAATTCAAGAACCGCACGGCAATAACCTCAGAAACGGGCGCATTGAACCGCAGCGACGTTCCCATGTCGCCCTGGACGAACGCGGCCAACCAGTTCGCATAACGCTCCCACAGCGGGGTGTCGACCCCCCAATAGGACGCCAGATGGGCGCGCTTCGCCTCGCTCATGCTCACGTAGGCGGCCTGTCCCACATTGGCCTGCACCGGATCGATCGGCGAAAGGCTCACCAGGATGAACACCACCGCGCTTACCGCAAGCATGAGCAGCACGAATTTGACGATATGTCGAGCGATGAATTTGAGCATAGGGTTGCTATTGTACCTTTTCTTCGTTCGCGCGAAGCCGCGCGATGGCTATGCCCAGCTCCACCGGTCGACGTTGTTCACCAGGCTCCAGCCATGCCCGTGCGGATGAGGCTTCTGCTCGGCAACCTCGAGACCTGTGCGCTTGAAATACAGATGGTCCACGTTGGCAAGCCACACCCACGTAGCCGCGCCCTGAGGAGCAACCCCCTGCGTTCCGTCCCACTGCGCCTTCTGGAACAGTTCGTAGGAATCTTCGATATAGGGAACAGCGAGCGCTTCGTCCAGATAACTGTCGATTTCGGCGTTGTCATAGCATGCGTAGTTGCCCCAGCCCTGCGAATAGGTGAGCTCGTAAAGCTCCGTCGGCGCATTAGATCCCCAGCCCCACAGGATGGGCGTAGCAAACTCGTGGGGATAGATGTCGTCCCAGCTTGCCCCCTTGATACTCACCTCGATGCCCAGCTCTTTCATCTGATCGGCGAACTCGGCGGCCAACGCCTGACGAACAGAGTCGTCCGACGCATAATACATGTCGAACGCCGCACGAACGCCGTCTTTCGAACGAATGCCGTCTTCGCCCAAGGCCCATCCGGCTTCGTCGAGCAGCTTTTTCGCAGCCTCGACGTCGGTTTCGACCTTCATATCGGGGCTTCCCCACGGAGACGAATCGCATACGCTGTACGCTGGCGTGCCGTATCCGTTGAGCACGTTGTCAATCATGGCCTGCCTATCCACAGCGTAGTTGATGGCTCGACGAACCGCCAAATCGCAGGTCACGTCGTTGCCGGCAGGATATTCGTTCGCTCCGTCGGCCTTGGTCTGCCCCGCAGCGATGCTCGGAAGAGAAATTCCACGCGAATCGACCGTTTCGCACGCAAAAAGCTCGTAGCCTTCGCTTGTTTGGTCGCTGTAGGTGGCAGACGTGTAGGCAATGTCCACCTGACCGGCGCGCACCGCAGCAAGAGCGGCATCTTCCTCCATGAAGACCACCACGACGCGCTCCATTTTAGGCGCCTCGCCGTAGTAGTCGGGGTTCGCCTTCAGAATGACCTGCTGGCCGCGATCCCACTGCTCAAGCATGTAACGGCCCGAACCGATCGGATTGGCGCCGTAATCCTCCCCATGGGCATGCTCGGGCACGATGCCCACGACGGCAAGCGTGTACAGAAGCGCGTTATAAGGCTTCGTCATGACAATTTCCACATGCGTGTCATCGGTCGCCACGGCCTTTTCGACCATGGAAAGGTCGGCCTCGGCCGCCTCAGATTCGATAATGCCGTTGATGGTAAACGCCACATCGGATGCGGTCAGAGGCTCTCCGTCGGTGAACTTCGCGTCTTCACGAATAGTGAAATACCAGGTCATTCCATCGTCTGCGCAGTAATACTCCGTGGCAAGATCGTTGACGAACTCGAGATTGGCATCCGTGGTGATGAGGGTAGATTGGATCAAGGGCTCATGCACATGTTCGCCGCAGCCCCACGACACAAAGGGGTCGAAGCCGGCGGCCGGCTCGCTGTTCATATTCATGGCGACAATGACCTGGTTCTTTACCTCCGCGTCGTTCGCAGAAGGGCTTCCATCGGCGCCGTTGCCGCCGCATGCGGAAAGCACGCCGGCGCATGCGGCGCTCGCACCTCCGGCAGCAATCAGCTGCGCAAAACGGCGGCGGGTCATATTCGTGGGAAGTGCAGACATGGCTTCTCCTTCGAAAGAGCGGCGCGGCTTTGCTCCGCACCCAAGAGTGTTACTTTTTCAAAACTCGTAACACCATAAAGCAAGAGTATTACTAAATCAATATTCGTAACACCAGAGGCTCAAGATTGCTGCAGACGGTAGAAGGAGCAAGGGAATCGCGAGAGACGCGTCACACGGCCGCGGGGCCAGAACCCCTTCGAGGACCTCCGCATCCGCACGCGGATTCCCACAGAGCTCTCCTGCTCGTCAAACCTGCATGCACGCACCGAACGCTGCGCTTCGCACGAAGACGCTAGGGCTCAAGTTCCTCTTTGATATAGCGCCCCGTCACGCTTCGCTCACACGATGCAACGTCTTCGGGCGTGCCACACACCACAACTTCACCGCCGTCCTCGCCACCACCAGGCCCTAGATCTATCACGTAATCGGCGTTGGTGATCATATCCAGGTCGTGCTCAATCACCACCACGGTGGCACCGGCGTCAACCAAGCGTTGCAAAACGTCCAACAGCACTTCCACATCGAGAGGATGCAGCCCGATGGTAGGTTCGTCGAACACGAACAATGCATTGTCCTGGCTGCGCGTCAACTCCCCCGCAAGCTTCAGGCGCTGCGCTTCGCCGCCCGAAAGCGCCGGCGTCGCCTCGCCGAGCGTGAGGTATCCCAGCCCCAAATTGTGCAGAACGTCGAGCTTGGTCTTAACGCTGCGCAAACCCGCAACAGAGCCGCGCGCTTCATCCACCGTCATGGCAAGAAGCTCAGGAAGAGACACCTCCTGTTCGCATGCGACCGGTTCAGACGAAGCGCCGGCAACCTCAACGCCTGAGGCGTCGTTTAGCCGGCCCGCCGAAACCGCTCGCTTCACCTCATACGCCTCGCGGCCATAGCGCGAACCCCCGCACGAGGGACACGGCATGTCCACATCGGGAAGGAACTGCACGTCAAGCGAAACCTGACCCGTTCCATCGCAGACTTCGCAACGCAGCGAGCCCGTATTGTAGGAAAATGCGCCCATCTTAAGGCCTCGCTCCTGCGCCACAGGCGTTTTCGCGTACGCGCGGCGCAAATCGTCAAGCACGCCTGAATACGTCGCTACGGTCGAGCGCACATTGGCCCCTACAGGACTCGCGTCAATCAGATGAACACGCTCGATACCGGCCGGCTCAAGGCTCCTTACATGCTTCGGCATTGCCGCGCCTTCGGCGACCGCGCGCAACGCGGGCACAAGCCCCTCGAGAACCAGCGTGGTCTTCCCCGAGCCGGAAACACCCGTCACCGCCACAAGACGTCCGCGAGGAATGCGCACCGAAAGCGGCTTGACCGTGTGCATCTTGCCCGTCGAAAGCTCGATGCAACCAAGGTCGAACATGGTCGCCTTTTCCGCGCGATTGCGCACACGCACGCGCCGGTCGCCCGAAAGAAACGCGCCCGTCCGAGACCGAGGACACTCTATGAGCTCCGACGGAGACCCCTGCGCTATGACGTGACCGCCGTTCGCACCAGATCCGGGACCTATCTCCACAAGATGGTCGGCATGGCGAAGCACCCTTACGTCATGGTCGACCAGCACCACGGAGTTCCCGTCGGCAAGAAGATCGTCCACCACGCCCAAAAGACCGTCGACGTTCGAGGGGTGCAAGCCTATGGACGGCTCATCGAGAACATAAAGCGCACCCGTTGTACGACCCCGCACGGCACGAGCAAGCTGTACGCGCTGGCGCTCCCCCGTCGAAAGCGATGAGCTTGCACGATCAAGGCTCAAATACCCTAGGCCCAGCTGCTGCAGGCGCCGCATGGGCTCGGCCATTTCGCCTACGATTGCGCGTGCCATATCGCGCACTTCGGAGGGCACCGCATCGGGAACCGAAGCCACCCATGCCGAAAGTTCATCGAGCACCATCGCGCTTGCCTGCGGCAAGGTAACGCCGCCAATACGCGGCGCGCGGGCGCGGGCGGCAAGACGCGTTCCCCCGCAATCGGGACAAACGCCTTCTTTCAGGAACTTCGCCACGCGAGCAAGACCTTTTTCGTCCTTTGCCTTCGAAAGCGAGTTTTCAACGGTATAGACCGCGTTGAAATACGTGAAATCGAGCTCGGCGACTTGGCCCGTTTTCGGAGACTGGTAGATAATGTGGCGCTTCTCCGCAGGACCGTGAAATACGATATCGCGCTCTTGCTCGGTCAATTCGCGAAACGGCACGTCTATGCGCACGCCCATCTCCTGCGCCACCTGCGGCATGAGCGACCACATGAGCTGACGCCACGAAGCCACAGCGCCGTCTTGGATACTCAGCGATTCGTCCGGTACCAACGTGGATTCGTCCACTTCGCGCACCACGCCTGTGCCCGAGCACGCAGGACAGGCGCCCGCACTGTTGAACGCCAGCTCTTCAGCGCCAGGGCCGAAAAACTCCGCGCCGCAGACAGGACACGCAAGCGGCCTCTCAAGCGCCACATTCACCGAAGCCGGCACGTAATGGCCGTGGGGACACACGTGCTCCGCTACGCGCGAAAACAGAAGGCGAAGATAATTCAGCAGCTCCGTGGAGGTGCCGAACGTGGAATGAACGCCGGGAATGCCCGGGCGTTGACGAAGCGCAATGGCCGCGGGCACGTGCAGCACTTCGTCGACCTGCGGACGAGAATCTTGCGCGATACGGCGACGTGTATACGTGGAAAGCGCATCGAGGTAGCGGCGCGAGCCTTCGGCGTATAGCACGCCTAAGGCAAGCGAGCTTTTGCCCGAGCCGGAAACGCCCGCAATGCCCACAAGCTTTCCCAGGGGAATATCGACGTCGATATTCTTCAGGTTGTGAACCCGCGCGCCGCGCACCTCGATGCAATCCGGCGCGGCAAACGCCTGAGCGCCCCTGCCACCTTCTTCGTGCATCTTTCGCATACCGCCCCTTTCGTCTTTCGAAGCCCATTCATTCATAGCCAGAAAACCTTGCTAGAGCGCCTTGAGGCGCATTTGAGCTGGTACAATATGCATATCAGGATAGAAAGGAGCCATGATGAAAGTTTTTGGGCTCGGCTTTCCCGAATTGGCAATCACTTCTGCCGTCTTCGCAATTCCCCTCGTTATCGGAGTGCTGCTCATTGTAGCCCTTGTCCTTGGCATCAGGGCGCTTCTGAAATACCTCCGCAGCACCGACTGACAACAATCGCATCTTGAATTAACGAAGAAGGCTGGCGCAATCCGGTTGCACCAGCCTTCTGTACATACGAAACGAATTTACGCCAGCTGCGCCTCTACCACATCGGCGATGGTACGAGCATGGGCGTCGGCCACATCCTGCGTTTCAGCCTCCACCATGACGCGCACCAAAGGTTCGGTACCGCTAGTGCGAACCAGCACGCGGCCGGAATCCCCCATGGCCTCTTCGGCGGTACGCACGGCGCCCCAAATTGCCTCGTTGCCGTCAAGCGCATGCTTTTCCTTCACGCGCACGTTAATCAGCGTCTGGGGGAAGCGGGTCATGACCTTGATGGCCTCCTCGACCGGCTTTTCGCTTCGACGAACCGCCGCCAGGAACTGACATGCCGTCATAAGGCCGTCGCCCGTGGAATTGTGCTCGAGCAAAATCATGTGGCCCGACTGCTCGCCGCCAAGGACGTAGCCGCCTTCGCGCATGGCTTCGAGCACATAGCGATCGCCCACCTTGGTCTGAAGCACCTCGATACCCGCTTCGCGCATTGCATGCACGAAGCCCAGATTGGTCATGACCGTGGAAACGGCGACGTTGCCCGGCAGGCAACCGCGATTCTTCAGGTCAACGGCAAGCACGGCCTCCATCATGTCGCCGTCAATCTCCGTGCCGTCAACGGCAAGCATCATGACGCGATCGGCATCGCCATCGTGAGCAATGCCCACGTCGGCGCCGCTTTCCGCCATAAGCTCGGACAGCGGACCCAGGTGGGTCGATCCGCATTCGACGTTGATGTCGTTTCCATCGAAGTCGTCGTTGATGACCGTCACCTCGGCACCTAGGCGGCGAAGCGCTTCTGCACTGGTGAGAGACGAAGCACCGTGGCCAGTATCAAGCGCCACATGCAGCCCCGAAAAATCGATGCCTTGGGCCTGAATGGAGTTCACCACATGATCGATATACATCTCGCAGGCATCTTCGACCTCCACGGCAACGCCCACCAAGGCGCCTGCAGGCATGGAAGCTTCTTCTCCCTGCTTGAGCACACGCTCGACCGCACCTTCAAGACCGCCTTCGGCGATAAACTGCTCGATTTCGTCTTCCACGGCATCAGGCAGCTTGAAACCCTGGGCGTCAAAGAACTTGATGCCGTTGTACTCCGGCGGATTGTGGGAAGCGGAGATGACGATGCCACCGTCGGCGTGCAGCTCGCGCGTAAGCAGCGCCACGGCGGGCGTGGGAATCACTCCGGCAAGCAGAGCGTCGCCACCAGCGCTGGTGATGCCCGCAACAACGGCCGCCTCCAGCATGTCGCCGCTTTTGCGCGTGTCCTTGCCGAGCACAATGGTCTTGCCCATGAATGCAACGGAAGCCTGTCCCAGACGGTATGCAAGTTCACACGTCAAATCGACGTTTGCAACGCCGCGCACACCGTCGGTTCCGAAAAGTCGAGCCATGAAGTGCTCCTTTCAGATAAAATGAACTCCTGCATTCTACCACTGCAGGCTAAAAGAGCGTTCACGCGCCGACAAACGTGAGCAGACCGAGACGCTGGGGGTCGCCTCTTCTTTGCGTTCGCTAGCTATTTGCGTTCATCTCGCCCGCATCGGACAACCGCCTCATGAAACGGTAGTCTATCCACGAATCGACAACCGCAAGCGCCAGCGAAGAAACGGCAAGCGCCACCCACGATGCCGACACGGAATCCATGAAGGCATCGACCACCGCAAGACAGCCGGCCGTGAAAAGCGCGTCCGCGGCGGTGTGGAGCGCATAAAAACCTACGCCCTCTTCGTTTTTCAACACGCCGATTTTAAAGAGCGCCACAGGAATCGCCTCAACGATGAAATCGAACGGGGTGCAAATCAGATACCCCAAAAAGAAAAAGAGGAAGAACGCGCCGACGGATTCGTATTCGAACCCTAGATAGGACATGACGCCACCCTGGAACAGCGCGCAGATACCCACCACAACGAAAAATAGCGCCGCGGCAAGCACCGTCGCAAGAATACCGCCCGCAATGCGGGGAGGCTGCATCATCAAAAACTTCCTTTCCCTTCCAGCGAGCCTTCGTCGCCCTCTCGAATGGCTTTTTTCTCTTGGCTTGCATCGTCTTTCTTCGCCAAAAGAAAGACCGTCGCCATGATAAGCACGAACCCGATCACGTCCATCACGGCGAATTCGGTATGTAACCAGAAGAATGCACACAGTGTCGCCGAAACCGTCTCGACGCTCGCCAGAAGACTTGCGCGAGGGGCGCCGATGTCGTTGATGGCCGTCAAATACGCCGCGAAGCCCACAAGCGTACCGACGCCCGTCAGACCACCGTACATGGCGAGCAGCCCCGCAATGTCAAGATCGGGAGCTCGATTCCAGCAGCCAGCACCTAGGTATAGCACCACTCCGCCCAAAAGCAGGCCGCATGCAACAACTGACACGCTCCCGTATTCTTTCATGAGGAACCCGGGAAGCAGAGAATAGATTGCCACGGCGACAGCGGCAGACAGTCCCCAGAACACACCCTCGAAGGACAAAGCCATGGTCGAGGGGTTGCCATGCGTGGCAAGCAAATACGTTCCCAGCACCACGCATGCAACCGCAACGGCTTCCTTCGCGCTTGGAGGGCGATGCTTCGAAAAGCACGATGCCACGACAATGAGAACAGGGCCGACGTATTGCAGTACCGTTGCCGTGCCCGCGTTCGAGTACTGAATGGCCAGCAAATACGTCACCCTGCAAAGCGTGAGTCCCACCAGGGAAAACAGAACCAGCCGAGCGACGGAGCGCCGGTTCGAGAGCAATGCGCGCAGCGATCTCCTTCTACGCATGGCAACATAGAGCATCAGAGCGGCTCCGGCAACCGTCATAGCCACCGCCGATGCCCATAGAGGATCGACGTTTTGAGCGAAAAGATACTGAGAGCATGCGCCGGAAAAACCCCAGCCTGTGCCCCCGATGAGAGCCAGCAAAACGCCGCGTGTATTTCGATTCATTTCCATAGCGAACAGGATAGCATGCAAAGACGTCGCCGACGAACGGCTCGGCGGCACGCTCCTCCTCCCGTTTGCCCCGCAGTGTGCCAACCCTTCGCCATCCAACGACACACGCCCGCAACCCATGGCCTTCTCACGCGCCCAACAATGCACGGCTTCTCCCCGTTGCGAGGCAACACGCCCCCGTAACGCGCGCTTTCCCTCTGAGTGCGCTATTCTGTACGACAACCAAAAGATACATGGCATCCCGCGAAGGGGCCTCTTAACGCGAAACGGAGCACCCTATGGAATTGAAGCAGATTGCAAGCTTTCAAGTAGACCACACCAAACTCGTCGAGGGCATGTACACCTCCCGCGTTGACGGAGACGTCACCACCTACGACATTCGCATGGTGAAACCGAACTGCGGCACCTATCTCCCCTATGCGGCCATTCATAGCTTCGAGCATCTCTTCGCCACTTACGTACGCAGCACGGAACTGTCCGACCAGGTGATTTACGTCGGGCCCATGGGCTGCCGCACGGGTTTTTACTTCCTCGTGCGCAATATGGAACCTGCCGTCGCCATCAATCTCATCAACAACATGCTGGCTTTCATAGCCGATTTCGAGGGCGACGTTCCCGGCGCAACCGAAGTTGAATGCGGCAACTACCGCGAACAAGACCTTGAAGGTGCTAAGAATATCGCACGCAAGATGATTCCCATTCTGCGCGATTGGACTCCTGCCGACCTGGCGTACGAGAAATAGGGTCCCCGGCGAAACGCGCACCCGCGCACCCGCGCACCCGCGCTGAATTATCCCGCATGCAAGAAAGCCGCCACAGTGGCGGCTTTCTTCGTTTCTCGCAAAGTCCCCTTCTTGGCGATGGGCGATTGATTCCGGAATTGGCCAAAAACGCATCATGTGGCGAAGTAGTTCCGTCCTGTTTAGCATTCATGGTCAAAAAACCCTAATATGGCGAAGGATGCTTGCCGTTCACCGCCGTATTACACCCGTTTACCCATCGAAAAGCGCTCAACCAAGATGACCTGAAAACAGCAAATTGCATATTGCCTGTTCAGAGCGGCGACGGTTCTTCGCAATCAAGGGAAGAATTCTCCATATCACCCTCATTTGACCACACGCCGCGAAAAGAGCGTCCGCGTTTCTCCATACTCAGCCACATTGACCACGCAAACGAAGCGAACCAACACAAAACGCCTCGACCCATTCAACGCGCAAGCACAAACACGACCCGACAAACCCTGAGCAGAGCCCTGAAGCCACCGCGACGCGTTCACAAATCGAAAGAAGGCCCCCCAAAGATATCCGGTGGTTTCGGACGAGCATGACGTCGAAGCCGCCGAACGCGAGAGGCTAAACCGCGGGCTTTTCGGCGCAAGCCGTCCAGCCAAGACGTTTTCCGAGCAGAACCGCCACAATGGCAACTGCAATAGGATAGAGATAGCAGAAGAAGGCGAAGGGCAAGTATTCTACGCAAGCCACGCCGAGAATCGTGACCATGTAGATTGAGCAGGTGTTCCACGGAACAAGAACGGAGGTAATTCCTGCGCTCGAATTCACGATATTGCTCCAGACCTCGCCAGGAACGCTGCGCTCCTTGAACGCATCGCCGTACATCTTGCACGAAAGCGCGATGGCCGGATATTGATCGGGAAGCAGCACGTTGAATGCGGCGCCGCTCGCGACGGTTGCTCCAGAAAGCGACCCGAAGCTTTTAAGCCTCGAGGTAATGGGTTCGATAAGCGACTGCATGAGGCCCGTGTGCTGGAGGATGCCCACATAGGCCATGACCAGAATCACGATGGAAATGGTCGGCAGCATCTCTTCGATGCCTCCTGTAGAGAACAGGCTGTCGAGCACCTCGAAGCCCGTCTCGCTCACCACGCCGGTATTCGCCGCAGCCACGGCAACGCCCAGGTCGGCCCCCTGCAACAACACCGCTTCGATAATGGCCAGAAGCACACCGAGCAAAAACGAAGGAATGGCAGGAACCTGCATGACGATACAGGCGATCATGACCACGAGAGGAATCAAGGTCACTGGCCCGATCGCATAAGACTGGTCGAGCGCGGAGAGCAGCTCATCGACCTGGCTCGCCCCCGCCTCTGTCATCCCCGTTCCTAACGTATTGCCAATGAAGAAATACAGCCCGACGCTCACAAGGCACACCGCAATAACGATAGGAAGGAATTTCTTGCACAGCGAGAACACGCTTACGTCAGCGATGGCCGCACACAGCACCGGGCCGTCCGTTAGAGGCGAGGCGATCTCGCTCACATAAGCAGCGGCAACGACAGCACCCGCCGCCATGCCAAGAGGAATATCGAGCGCGGCGGCGATGCCCATGAACGCAATGCCAATCGTGCCAGCAGCGCCCCACGATCCCAGCACAATGCCCACCAGGAGCGTTCCTAGGAACGCCACCGGCAAAAACAGCTCGGGGCTGATTACGCTAAGCCCGTAGTAAATAAGGGTCGGCACGGTGCCAGAGAGAATCCACGTGCCCACAAGCATGCCGATGCACATCAGAATAAGCACAGCCTCCATGGCATCGAGAACGCCCTTCATGGCACCGCTGAGCACCTCCTCCCAGCTGTTGCCCAAATACATCGCGATACCGCCCGCAATAGCGCAGCCCGCGACCATGGGAATCTGCGGCTCCGACCCCAGGCCCACGACGCATCCGAACATGACCGCCGCGAGCAGGGCGAAGGCGAGCAGTCCGTGACGGAATTTCACCTCTTTTTTCGTCTTCGTCTTATCAGCCACGATTAACCTTCTTTCGCATTCCGAAATCACGCATACATGCAATCCATGCTTGAGAGGCCGATGGACGCAGTAGCACGCATTCTTTCGATTCTATTCGTTGCAGCATCGACGAGTCAGCCTCAAGCGGAACCGATACCATCCCGACACCACGAAGGACCAGCCTGAGCACCGTTGCGCAATCGCCCAAAATACTCCATGCACAAAGAAAGCCCGCCGAAGCGGGCTTTCTGAAGCATACAGATATATGTAATGCTTAGCGCTTGCTGAACTGCGGGCGCTTGCGAGCCTTCTTGAGGCCGTACTTCTTGCGCTCGACCATACGGGGGTCACGAGTCAGGAAGCCTGCCTTCTTGAGCTCGGGGCGATACTCGCCAGCCTCGAGCAGAGCACGGCTGATGCCGTGACGAAGAGCGCCAGCCTGACCGGACACGCCGCCGCCATTGCAACGAGCGATGACGTCGAAGTGACCCTGGGTGTCAGTGACCTTGAAAGGAGCAGCAGCGTAGTTCACGAGAGCTTCGCGACCGAAGTACTCCTGACCATCACGGCCGTTAACCGTGATTTTGCCGGTGCCGGGGACCAAGCGGACGCGAGCAACGGCGTTCTTACGACGGCCAGTGCCGTAATAGATTGCTTCACCTGCCATTGTTAGTTCTCCTCCATCTTGATCTCACGAGGCTTCTGAGCTGCATGCGGATGCTCAGGACCGACGTACACCTTCAGCTTCTTGCCCTGCTTGCGGCCAAGCGTGTTCTTGGGGAGCATACCCTTGACAGCATGCTCGATAACGCGCTCGGGATGCTTCTGCATAGCCTCAGCGAAGGTCTCCATCTTCAAGCCGCCGGGGAAACCGGAGTGACGGTAGTATTCCTTGCTGGTAGCCTTGGTGCCCGTCATGCGGATCTTGTCAGCATTCACGATGATGACGAAGTCGCCGGTGTCAACATGGGGAGTGTACTGCGGCTTGTGCTTGCCCTTGAGAATATGGGCAGCCTTAGCGGCAACACGACCCAGAACCTGGTCGGTGGCGTCGATAACGACCCACTCGCGCTCAACCTCAAGCGGCTTTGCGTAATACGTCTTCACTGTATCCTCCAATAGAATCTTTGTTCTAGTTCAAAAGTGCTGGCAACAAGACTGTTCGGGTTCCTACGCCAAACCAACGCCGCCGGATCTGGACTTCCTTAAGCGCTGTGCCCTGTTTTTGCGCAGCAAGTACGGGGCTTTTGAAAGCGAACTTTTTCAGTATAAAAATGACCCAACGTCCCGTCAATAAAAATTAACGAAAAAATGTGTGCATTTTCCGCATATGACATGCGGTTTCTTTTAGAAACCGTAAACGCGCGACAACATTTCGCAGCCGCCTGCCCAATGCGCCTCGAGAAGGCCCGAAGTCCTCGGAAAACACGAAGCACCCGCAAGCGCAGACTCGACCCGTCGAAGCCGATGGCCGCATGCACGAACCTGTTGACTGCATACATGCAGAGAGACCGGGGGATGCCCGGTCTCTCTGGCGCCAAAGCGCCTAGTCTGCTCTTTCCCGACAAGCTACCATGCGGCCCGCTACATGACGAAAGTCAGCGGTACGGCGGCCATCACCACCAAAAAACAGCGGAGAAATTACTTCTGTCGTCGTTTTTAAGCGGCGCGGGGACTCGCCGTTCGTGTTCATCCGGCTTCTTAAAACGGCATACAGCGACGCAGGAGCCGCGCAGGAAAACACGCAGCGCCTTGAAAAACTCCTTGGCCTGAAAGGAACGCAGCTCAGCAGCGCTTCCATGCGCAAGGAGCTCATCTTGCACGATGCAGAAAAGCTAAAGGAAGAATTCGGCCTGTCCGACCGTGAAGCCGAGGTCATAGCGCTTTATGCCCTGGGCAAAACCCAGCAGGCAATTGCCGAAGACCTCTGCATCACGCCCGCAACCGTGCGCGTGCATATCAAGCACGTCTACGCTAAAACCGACCTGCATTCGCGCCAGGAAATCATCGATCGCATGGGGAATGCCTAAAGACGTATTTGAGCCCGACATTACTCTAATTCAATGGATAACTATGAATTTTAATGCTGTAAAATGCATAGTCACGAATACACCGGGGTACGGAGGCCATGATGGACACCATACGCGTAGGAATCGTCGGCGCAACAGGATTCGCCGGAGCAGAGCTTGCCAGGCTGATTGCGCAGCATCCCGTCTTCGAGGCGGTCGCCCTTACGGCAGGAGCCGAAGCGGGCACCGAAATGGGCAAGCTTTGCCCGGCACTTGAGCACGCCTATCCCAAAACAACCCTCGTACCCCATGATGACGAATCGCTGCTTTCCTGCGATGTAGTGTTTACCGCCGTTCCCCACACCGCTGGCATGCAGCATGCGCAACGGCTTGCGGAGGCGGGCGTTTCCGTCGTCGACCTTTCCGCCGACTTCCGCTTCTCCGACAAGAGCCGTTACGAGAGCATCTACAAAACCACCCACACCGCGCCGGAACTCCTCGAACACGCCGTGTACGGCCAACCCGAAACCATGCGCGCAGAGCTCGCCCGCCTTGCCGAAGAGCACGCCCAAGGAAATGCCGTCGTCGTAGGGTGCGCCGGCTGCTACGTCACGGCGTCCATCCTCGCCGCCGCGCCCGCCATGCACGCAGGGCTTGCGCAGGAAACGTCCCCCGTGATCATCGATGCCATATCCGGCGTCACCGGAGCCGGACGCAAGGCCACGGCAAAGACCCACTTCTGCTCCGCGGACGAATCCGTTGAGGCGTATGGGCTTCCCCACCATCGCCATGCGCCCGAAATAGCCCAGGCTTACGCCCGCCTTCACCCGCGCCTTGACGACGGTGGCCTGGCGCATGTCATTTTCACGCCGCATCTCGCACCGCTTCGCCGCGGACTTCTTTCCACGGTCTACATTCCCCTCGCAAAGCAGACCACGACCCGCGATCTTCACACGCTCTACGAAAAGCACTATGCCGACGAAGCTCTGGTTTCCGTGCTTCCCGAAGGCGTGTGGCCCAAAACCGCGTCAGTCGAAGGAACGGCCCGCGCGCACGTCAACGTATCGGTCAACGAGGAAGAGCAGGTTGCCGTGTGCATGTGCGCCATCGACAACCTTGGAAAAGGCGCATCGGCCCAGGCGGTCCAATGCGCCAACATTGTATGCGGCCTGCCCGAAAACACCGGCCTTGAGCTGCTCGCATGCATTCCTTAGCCAACGCCGCGCCCGCAACCACCGACCTACCACCCGCACCATCAGGTATGGCAGACTCTAGAGAATGGAGAAACCCATGAATGCGCCATCCCAATCGCTCACCCATGTAAAAGAGCTCGAAGACCGCTACGTCATGTCCACCTTTGCCCGCAACAATGTCGAATTCGTACAGGGTTCGGGCATGAAGCTTACCGATTCCACCGGTAAAACCTACCTCGATTTCCTCGCTGGCATTGCCGTATGTAGCCTTGGCCACAACCACCCCGTTCTAACGAAGACGCTGCAGGAACAGGCCGGAAACCTCCTGCATGTTTCCAACTACTTCTACGTAGAACATCGCGCCGAAGTGGCCGAGCTCATCAACAAGCTTGCCAACGAGCGCGCCGGCGGCGCCGAACGTGCCGACGAATCCGCATCGGGGGAGGAAATCGCCTGGAAGACGTTTTTCGCCAATTCCGGCGCCGAGGCCAACGAATGCGCCATGAAGCTCGCCCGCCTTCGCCAGAAACGCGCAGGCAAAAGCGCCAACACCATCGTCTGCCTCAGGGGAAGCTTCCACGGACGCACGCTTGAAACGGTTGCCGCAACCATGCAGGACCGCCTCCAGAATGACTTCCAGCCCCTGCCCGGCGGCTTTCTCCCCTGCACCCCGAACAACGAAGACGAGCTCGAGCGCATCTTCGCCGAACACGGCAAGGACATTTGCGCGGTCATGCTCGAGCCCATTCAGGGCGAAAGCGGCGTGCACCCCATGACGAAATCGTTCATGCAGGCCGTTCGACGCCTCACCCTTGAAAACGATGCGCTCATGATCTGCGACGAAGTACAGACGGGCGTCTTCCGCTGCGGAGCACCTTTCGCCTTCCAGCTCTTCGACGTTGTTCCCGACATCTTCACCATGGCGAAGGGCATTGCAGGCGGCGTACCCATGGGCGCCTGTGCCGCACGGACGGAAATCGCAGACGTATACCACCCGGGAGACCACGGCACCACCTTCGGCGGAAGCCCCCTCGCCTGCGCCGCCGCCCATGCCGTTCTTTCCGAGCTTGACGAGGGCGGCTATCGCGAAAAAATCAAAGAAGTGGGCACGCATCTCTCCGATGCCCTTTCTGCGCTTGACCACGTGGTCGAGGTGCGCGGCAAAGGCCTCATGATCGGATGCGACCTCGCAGAAGGAATGCCCGACGCGCACGATATCGTTGCCGCCATGCTTGACGAAGGGTTCGTCCTCAACGCAACCGGTCCGCGCACGCTGCGTTTGCTTCCTCCCCTGATTTGCGAAAAATCGCACGCGAACGCCTTCGTGGAAGCGCTGGATCGCGTCTTGGAGAAAGTCTCGCAAAGCTAACTGCCAACGAGCAAAACTCGAACACGCAGCCGAATAAGAAATGCATCGTCTTCACCGAAACGCGCAGCGGCAATCACCGCCATCGGCAAACAAATGAAGGGGCGGGCCAAACGGCTCGCCCCTTTTCGTGAAAGCAAACGCGTAAGGGAGGGGGTATGCGTTTGCGAGAATTGATCCGCGTGCGTGCGCCTACGCTTTCGCCAAGTCTCGACCGAGCAGATAGCCGTAGGTAATGCAACGGCCGTGGCTGTTGCCGGCAACGTTGATCGGATAGTCCACCGCGGTGATGTCGCCTTGGCAGTTGCCGAGCGCATACAAGCCTTCGATGGGCTTTCCTTCGGCATCAAGGCACTGGAAATCTACGTTGGTCTTCAGGCCGCCCGTAACCGCAAGCAGCGCGGGACCGACCTTGAGCGCATAAAACGGGCCTTCTTTGACCGGCGTCAGGAACACGGGCTTTTTGTAATAGTCCGTATCCTCCCCCGCCTCGCACATGCCGTTGTAGCGCTCAACCGTGGCCTTGAACGTCTCGACGTCGCAGCCGATCTTCTCGGCGAGCTCGTCAAGCGTGTCCGCCTGATATGCCATGCCGCTTTCAATATAGGTGGGAATCTGGGTCTTGAAGTACTCGGGAGCCAAGCTCAGGTCGGAACCATACGGGCGGAAGCTATCCCAGAACATGCCGCCGCCATACGGAAGGCCGTCCACCAGGTCGGTCTCCCAGTTCGCATCGAAGATAGACCACGCTTCGCCGTTGGGCTGGCGATTAATGGCCAGGGATTTGCCCTGGACCCACGTGTCTTCGCACATGAAGCGCTCGCCATTGTCGTTCACGAACAGGAATGGACCGTGGAACCAGCAAAACGCCTGCGGGTGCATCATCGTCGGGAACGGGAGGTCCTGCAGCTGCGCGCCGGCCCACATGCCCATCTTGTGACCGTCGCCCGTATTCACACCCACTGGCGTGTACTGGCTGCGCGGCTGGCCGTATTCGACGCAAATGGGAGCGTACGCTTTGCACATCTCAAGATTGCCGCCGATATCGCCCGTGCACAGCACCACGCCCTTGCTCGCGTTGTACTGCACATAGCCCTCGGACGTCTCGCAAATGCAGCCGGTCACCTTCTCGGCTTCTTTGACAAGCTGAACCGCCGGAGAATCAAACACGAACTCCGCACCAGCCTCAACGGCGCCGTTGTGCAGAATCTCAGCACCGGCAAAACCCGTCGAAGTAAGACCGCTATCCTCGGGAAGAATGAGCATGTGGTACCCGGGCTGTTCGGCATACACGTCGTCGTGGCTGTAGAACGCACCCACCATGGCGCTGCCGCCTATGGCCTCCACCTTGTCGAGCAGCCAGTTGCTAGCCTCTTCCGAATTGTTGAAGAACTTGACGATGAGATCTTCGTTGGCACGGCTTGCGCACTGGGCGATCCAATGCTGCTTCGCGTTCACCTTGTCAACCTTGATACCCAGCTCGTCCATATAACGCGAGTTGATGGCGCCGAATCCGCCGCCACGCCCATTCCAGCTCGAGGTTTTCTCGACAACCGTCACCTTGCCGCCGTTTTCGGCAGCAGAGCATGCCATTGCGCAACCGGCAAGGCCTGCACCGATAACCAGGATATCGGTATCGACCGTCTTTGCGATATCGGTGATAGGCTCCGGGGCAATTTCCCACTCATAGCGAGCCTCGCCCGTTGCAGCGGCCTCGGAGCCAGAAGCCCCTTCGCCGCCGCCCTGGGAAGGCGAGCAGCCGACAAGCCCGGCGCCCGCTGCGGCAACCCCGGCGAATGCCGCACCGGTCAAAAAATTACGACGCGAAATCCCTTCGTTCATGATTCCCTCCTCCTGTATTTGGATTTTGTACGCCGCAAGAGCATTCCCTTTTTGTTTTGTCTTCTCTTGCGTCGACAGATGAAGCATGCCACGGGCAGCTGCCGCGCCCAATCGGCGCCGCGACCCATTTCGCCATATGGGCCGAATTGGACCATATGGCATCCATCAGGTAAAACGCTATAATCGCCTGCATTCGAATAAACAGGAGGGGAAGCAATGGGACAGCCCGCAGCGCACACGAGCAGCCTGGCGCGACATCATCTAATCGGACTCGGGTTTTGGCAGGCGTGGCAAATGGCCGCTTTCTGTTCGAGTGCCATCATCGTCGATACGCCCCATTCGGGCATCTCCCTCAAGACCCTCGTCATAGCGTGCACGACACTTGGCTACCTTGTCGTCATGGCAGCAAACGAGAGGGACGCCCTGCGCCCCAAGCGACCGTTCGATCTTATGGGGTCGTCTTTCTCCATGGCCTTCGGCACGCTCGTCTTGATGTTTGCGCCGCATCTCGACGACCCGAGCCTTAAGGCCGTCGCCCTTGTCTTCTCGCTTGCGACCATATCCTTCGGCAACGCATCGCTTCTCATGATGTGGGGAGAACTCTGGGGAACGCTTGCAACGGGACGGGTCGGAAGGCATCTCTACCTTTCCTACTCATTCGCGTTCCTGCTTTTTTTCGGCGTCTTTGCCCTCCCTCGCCCATTCGCAGGGCTTCTGGTTTGCACCTTCCCCCTGCTTTCCGCAGCGATTCTTCACTTGTGCGAAAGCGAACCGAAAAGAACGCAAGGAGTTTCGCCCCGCAAGCTTGACAGAATCCCCGCCGCAAAAGCAATCGCATTCATACTGGTCCTCAGCATGGTATGGGGCATCAGCCAAAACATCGTCCCCCACGTTGCCGCAAATGCCTCTTCGGGCAACTTCATGGGCATGACCATGTTCGCAGCAGGTGTCGCCATAGGAGCATTCGCTCTCAATCTCACTCTCAGCGCACCGCCCTCCGAAACCGCTGCGCTCTATCGTCCCGTCATACCCGCCATGGCGGCGGGGCTGATGGCCCTCATAGCGCTGCCGCCGTCGTTCGCCTTCATAGGCAACGGCCTCATTGCCATGGGAATCTACTGCCTTGACATGTTCTTGATGCTCGCATCGACCGACCTGGCGTTTCGGTGCAAAATACCCACTACACGCATTTTCGGAACCGCCGTATTCGTATCGCGCAGCGGAACGCTCCTCGGATCGGTTGCCGGAGCAACCATGATGCCGCACATGGCCTGGGACACCTCGTTTATCACCCTTGCCGCACTGTGCCTGGGGGTGCTCGCCATTGCAGGAACGCTTATGTTCACGCAAGCCGATCTGCAACAATGCTACGAAACCCCGCGTGCGTCTCTCGGTGACGAGAGGCCTACGCTCTCGCAACGCTGCGACACGATAGTAAAGTCCGCTGGACTGACCTCACGCGAAGCCGAAGTGCTTGGCCTGCTTGTGCGCGGACGCACCGTGCAGGACGTATGCAACGAGCTGGTCATTGCGCAAGGAACCGCGAAGCACCATGTGAGCAACATCTACCGTAAACTCGGAGTAAGCGACCGACGAAGCCTTTATGACGCCGTAGAGCAGGCATGACCGTTCGCTAACGACAAACGGCCCCTTTCGCACAAATGACGAAAGGGGCCGCAAGCGCTCTTGGCGACGGAAAGGAGGGGGGTCGCCTTCGCGGGCGCAAAAAGCGCGCAGAGACAGCCCGAAGGCAAAACCAATATTTCGTCTTCGGCGCGCTCGACTTCGGCAAAGACCGTCCGAAAGGTTAAAGAACTTCGAATGAAAGACTCGCTTCAAGCGGAGAGACCACGCCATCGGCTGTACGAGCACGAACGGTAAGCTGATATTCGCCCGCCTCTTCGAAGGAAGTCTCGAACTGCCAGTTGACCCACTTGTCGGCAGTGGCGCCTTCGGTGGAGCACTCAGTCCATGTCTCGCCGCCGTCGAAAGAGAACTCGATGGCCTCGATCGCACTGCCAAGGTCGTCGGCCACACCTTCGAAGGTGATGGATCTGCCAGCAAAGAACACGCAGCCGTCGGCGCTGTTCATGATTTCAATCTTGTTGCGATACGCAGGATCGACAGATTGCACATCGGGCACCTGCTCTTCGGCAGTCAGTTTGATGTCGACAACGTTGCGCGTGAAGTAACGTGCCACGGTTTCGGGCATCCACAGCTGGGCGGAAGGGCCGGCTTCGCTCTGGAGTTTTTCGCCGTTGACCTCGTAGACCAGCAGCGCGTCGCGGTCGAGGCAGTACTGCAAAGGCAGCGCCTGGCCGAAGCCGTCAACGCCGTAGGCGGTCACCGTGTTCACGCCGTCTTCCAGGTCGGCCATATCGATCACGGCCGCAAGCGGAACGCCCACCACAGCGGCCTGGCCGAACGGCGCGCCTGTCGCGCACGAGCACACCATGGTCTGCTCCTCAGATTCGTCCTCCATATCTTCGAGGTTAGCGGAGAAGTTTTCCTTGATATTGCCGCCGACGTTGACATAATACGTCGCCACGCCTTCGGCGGGCTCTCCCGCCATAAGCTCGTTAGCGGGCTTGGAGCACATCGAGGTGATGGCCGTGCCGAACACGTTGAACAACTCGTCATTAGGGGTCACGCCGTCCTGGTTGAAAAAGAACGCGCCTTCCTTGTTAGCAACTTTGATGTAGTCGCTTTCCTCAAGCTGCAGCGTGTGGGAGTCGATCTGGTACCCGTTGTTTTCGTGCGTCGCACCTTCGGGGGTGTCCGGATTGCCCAGAATCGAAGGGCCTCCCGCCGCCACGGCAACGCCGGTCATTCCCAGCAGAAGGGCGCCACCAGCCGCTCCTGCAGCCATTGCTTTCTTCTTATTCATAAGAAAACGCTCCTTCGTTCTATTCTTCGTTCTCAAGACCGGTAGAGAACATCAAGGGCAAATCGGAATCGGGGCCGCCGGCCTTGATGACCTTGTCTTCTGCCGGTAACTCGTCCTTCGCGTTCACCATGACCTCATGCTCGCGGTAACTCACTTCGCCCTCTTCGGTGGTGGCGCGCACGCTCAGGCAATAGGCGCCGTGCTCGGGCGGAGTCCACTCAAACGTCCACCATATCCAGCGGTTCACATCGGTATCTCCGAGGTCGTAAGTCGTCCACGTTTCTCCATGATCCATGGAAAACTCGATGCTTTTGACCTTGTGATCGAACGCATCCACGTAGCCCTGGAAGGTGTAGGGTTTGCCCGTCTCGATAATGACGCCTTCGGGAGTTCCGCAAATCGTTGCGTTCGGACGGTTCACATGCGCATCTTCCTGATTCACCTGACCGCATACGCGCTCGTCCATGACGTCAGAGGAGACTATGTAGCCGGAAAGCTGCTTGCTGAAAATCTGCGCATCATAACCTTCAACCCAGTTGGTGCAGGGAAAGCCGCGACGAGCATCGAGGTATTCGCCGCCCATTTTGTAGACCAGATAGTTGTCTTCAAGCTTGGCCACGTCAATACCGCTCTTGGAGGAACCGTCGGCGCGCACGCAGCGGACAGAATTCGTCCCCTCGGTCATACCGCCCGCGCGCTCGATGAGCCAGCTTACGGGAATGCCCGTTATTTCGGTCTGGCCGATGCCGCCGCCACCGGTAGGATTGAGCTCGCAAACCATCTTGGAGGGCTTAGTCACCACAACGCCGGCTTCTTCGGCCTCTTTAATCAAATCGACAAGCTTAGCGGTATAGGGATTGGGCACGTTGCCCTCGATGGTGATCTCCCATTCGTCCATCATGCTCTGCGGAAGCTCAAGATTGAGAGCCGCCTCGCTGCAGGCGTAGCGCATGTGATCGTAGTAGCCGTGAACGAAATCATAGCTATACAGATCGTCCATGCCCTGAACCTTGTCCTGCGTGAAATTGAATGTTCCCTCGACGTTTTCGACCGTCGTAATGCTGTCACCGAGCGCCTCGTACTTCACGTTTTCCCACAGCTGAAGACCCTCGCCGTTGCCCGTGGCACTGTGACAGGAATCGCACGTACCGTTGAGGCCTTCGGAAAACTTCTCAGCATTGCGGCTGTTAAAGTGAATGCCGTGTATCAAGCGACCGAACTCGTCGCCGTTGTCACGATGGCAGGTTATGCACTGCTCGACATCGCTGTACGTTTCGAGGTCTTTGTTGGGAAGCACCGCGTGACGATACTCCATGCCCATAATCATTTCGTTAAGATCGGCATGACAGGAGTTGCACCCCTTCTTATCAGCATCGAGATAATACGTGTTGTAGGAAATGGTCCAGCTTTGCTGCATCCAATTCGGGCATTCATATTCACTCGGCGTGCGCTGCACCAGCTTACCGTTGGGAAGCTGTCGAACCTCGGGCGCGTAGTCCTCGGCAATCTGATCCCATTTCTCGTAGTTTTCGATAATGTATTCCTTACCGGGATACTGAGCGTCGCCATCCGGCTCTCCGCCTCGGACGATCTCATCCGCAGTGGAAGCCGAGTCAGCGGCAAAAGCAGGCACTATGAGGGCCGACGCTGCGAGCACAGCCGCGATACCCGTCACCATGGCGCCACGCTTCGTCACCTTCTTCATCATTCCCCCCTTCTCTTTTCGCAACGACGGGTTCTCTTCACCTTATCGAAACAAGCCGTCGTCACGCCCTCCGGGCTTTTCAAAGCCCGCCTTACGCGTAAGACAATATCGCCGCGCCATACGCGCGCGCATCAACACATCCGCGCTAAATGCCTGGTAGAGGACATAGCCCGTTTTGGTTGATGCGAGAAAAGCGCCCTTTCGAACTTTCGCTCGAACGTTCGCGATAGACAGCCCCGCCGTTTTAGCGGACAATATTGCGCACATCGAAAACGCCTCGCATCGAAAAGGCGCGTCTTCGGGCCTCGTTGCACAACCAGGGGAGGGGAAATGCTCGCATCTTTCAAGGATGCCGGCTTTTGCGCGCTTTTCGCCGCCGTCGGCCTTACCGTGAACCTGACGTGGTGTACGCTCGCAGGGCATACGCCCGGTTTTACAGATGCTCTCGCAAGCTTGCGAATTCCCGTGAATCCACGCGCATTCTTTCTTATGGGCATCCTCGTCATGAGCGTGGTTTTCACCGTTTTACCGAGAAAAGCGCGCGAGGTTGACGCATCCCTGTGGCCTGCCGTAGCGCTTCTTGCCTGCATGGGAACGGCGTGTTTCGCCATCGCCTCAAGCCAAAGCGCTTTCTCCCCCGCCGTTCTCTCCATAGGCGGACTTTTGTTATTCGGCATAGGATACTTCTGGCTTACCGCCCGATTCGTCCTGCTTCTTGCACGAACGCAAACCTATTCCTGCACCATCGCCTGCTTGGCGTTTTCCCTTATCGTCGAACCCATGCTCGTCGCATTCGTGGAGCATTCCCTGCATGCCGAACTACAGGTGTCCATCGTCGTTTTGATGCCCATCCTGTCCGCAGCGCTTTTCCAATGCGCACGCCACGCCGCACTTAAACAGCGAAGCAGCGAGAAGGGCAGCGGACGTACGGTATTTGGAATCCCCTCGCGGCCGCGCATCCCTTCCGCAGCCGAAGGACGAAGCGACACGAGCAACGCGCTCATCCTCATAGCGGCGGCTTCTCTGCTGCTTGCGACCGTGCGAAGCCTGAGCTTCGTGGGGCTTTGGGGAGAAGGGCACATGGATGCCGCCGGAGAGCCCTCTATGACATCGAACCCGTTGCTTTGGCTCGGCTATGCCGCGGGCCTTGCCGTCTTTTCATACGCCGCCCTCGGACGCACGGCGAATTGGTCGCTGCGACTGCGCTTTCAGCCGTCTTTCGTGACCATCATCATCACGCTTTCCGTGTCGATGATTCTTGCAGGAGACCCTCATGCCGACCCCGCGCTGCTCGACACCCTGATGAGGCTCAACGATTCGTTTTCCCATCTTATGTTCTGGGCCGTCGTCTCCATTCTTCTGGACATCTCCGCAACGCCTTCGTATCGAGTCATAGGCATAGGGGCATCGCTGTATTCCGCAGGATCTATCGCATGGGTGCTTTTCCTCGGCAATGCGGACGCCGTTGAAAACCTTATTGTCATCGTCGTCATCTACGTACTCGCCATGGCGTCGATGCATTACAGCTGGAATAAACGAGAAGGCGAAAACGAGCCTTCTCCTTCTGCGGCGAACGTGACGGATGCGCTAGAAAAACGCTGCGCCGAAGTGTCCGAAGCCTATAAGCTGTCACCACGCGAAAGCGAAATCCTTGTGCTTTTGGCGCAAGGCCGCACGCGAACCTACATTCAAGAAGAGCTCGTTTTGGCGGAGAATACCGTGAAGTCCCACGTGGCCCACATTTACACGAAACTGGGCGTACGTGACCGGCAAGACATGATCGATATCGTATTGGACGTCGTCGAAAACAAAGCTGAACTCAAAGGGCAGAAGGACGAAGAGCCGCAGCGGCGCTGAACGTCGCTGCGGCGGCGCATTGAGCCGCAACGCAAGCCGCCCAGTATTCGACCCGGCAATTACTCGAGCAGTAACTCCTCTATGCGCTCTCGAGGAACGTAGCCTGCCACCGAAGCGACCATTCGCCCCTCGACGAATTTCACCGTAGTCGGCGCCGCCATCACATCGAACGCCCAGGCGACATCAGGAAAACGAACGGTATCTATAGCGGCGAAACGCACCTCTGGATGCATATCGGCCACCTCTTCGAGAAGCATTGCGAGCGCGTTGCACGGACCGCATCCGGGGCTGAAGAATTCCACAACCACAGGCTTATCGGAATTTGTAACCAACTCGTCGAAGTTCTCCTTGTCAAGTTGTACCAGCTTCATGCCATCCCCCTCATGATAAAAAACCGGGCTCCGACGCATCGGAACCCGGCAAAGACAGTATCTTTTTCGAAAAGCGCACGTCAGGCGGTCATTACATACGCTGCGGCGAAGAAATACCCAGAATACCCAGCGTGGTGGACATGACGATACGCGTAGCGTCGCACAGAGCCAAGCGCGCGTTCTTGAGGTTTTCGTCCTCCACCTTGAGCACCGGGCAGTTCGTATAGAACTGATGGAACAGGCTTGCCAAATCCTGGGCGTAATGCGTCAGGCGGAACGGCGCGCGATCGCGGGCGGCCAGAGCGACCAGGTCGCCGAATTCGCTCATCTTGCGCATAAGGGCGAACTCAGACGGGTCGGTAAGAACGCTCAGGTCGACATCGGCAGGAATGCACTCGGCAGCAACGGCGTCCATATCCAGATTGTCTTCGTCCGCATGGCCGGAAGCATCGCGCAGCAGCTTGCAGATGCGAGCATGCGCATACTGGTCGTAGTAGACCGGGTTGGAAGCATCCTGCTTCTTCGCAACGTCGATGTCGAAATCAATCGGCTGCTCGCTGGAACGGCTCAGCATGTAGTAACGCGTGGCGTCAATGCCCACTTCGTCGATCAGCTCTTCAAACGTGATCATTTCGCCGGTACGCTTGGACATACGAACGGGCTTGCCGTCGCGGAACAGGTTGACCAGCTGGCCAAGCATGACTTCAAGCGCTCCGGGATAACCCATCGCGGACAGAACAGCTGCGACGCGAGCGATGTAGCCGTGATGGTCGGCGCCCCAAATGTTAATCAGGTGATCGAAGCCGCGCATCTTCTTCCAGTAGTGGTAGGCCACATCGGAAGCAAAGTAGGTGTAATCGCCGTCGGCTTTGCGGATAACACGATCTTTCTCGTCACCGTATTTGGAGGAACGGAACCACACGGCGCCTTCGGCATCGTAGATATCGCCCTTGTCGCGCAGGTTGCCCAGGCAAAAATCGAAGGGGCTCTGGCCATTGAACTCGTCAGAGGGAATGTACATCTCTCGCTCGGACTGCCAGCGTTCGAAGTGATTGCCGAAGCGAGTCGTGATATCGCGGAACATCTTCATGATGTAAGCGTAGCCATACTCGCGGAATTCCACCATGCGCTCATGTTCGTCGGCGTTTTCCCATTTGTTGCCGTCGCGGTCGATGATTTCCTTGGCGATGTCGTTGACGTAGAGGCCGTTGTAACCGCCCTCGGGAACCTCAGCGTCTTCGTGGCCGAGCTGCTGAAGGTAGCGCGCCGCAATGGACAGGCCGAATTTGTCCATCTGCACGCCGTGGTCGTTGATGTAGAACTCCTCGAACACGTCATAGCCCGCATGGCGCATCAGATTCGCTGTAGCAGAGCCCAGAGCAGCCCAGCGACCATGGCCTACATGCATAGGACCGGTGGGGTTTGCGGAAATATACTCGATGTTGATCTTACGCTTGCCCTCGGGGACCGTGCCACGGCCGTAATCGCCCTTTTCGGAGCGAACCTTGGAAACCACATCCTGCAGCGCGTTGTTGTTCAGATAGAAATTGATGAAGCCGGGGCCTGCAATTTCGACTTTGTTTACCAGGGTGTTCTCAGGAAGGGCGTCGACGATATCCTGTGCAATTTCGCGAGGATTGCGCTTGGCCTCTTTCGCGCAGCGCATTGCCGCCGTGCATGCCCAGTCGCCATGCCCCTCATCTCGGGGTCGCTCGAGCGTGATTTCGGGGGCTTTTTCCATCTGAAGTTTTCCGGACGCAATTGCCGCATCCAGGGCGGCGCCTATGAGCTGCGTCAATTCTTCACGTGGTTGCATGGGGTTCTTCCCTTTCGTTCGAGCTGCAGACCTTCTGAGAATAAGCCTGCTATTAAAAATACCTACAAGCTTTTCAATTGTACCATGCAAACTACGGGCGGAAATAAAGGCACACGAAAAGGGGAAACCCCCGGAAAACAGGCGCAACGAAACCCGTCCTTCGCGTTATCATATGTGAGAATAATACCCACGGTGAAAGGCCCCTTATGCTCGATTTCGAAAAGGAATGGGAATTCATACAGCAAACGCGCCCGAAGCCGACAGATGCCCAAGGCTGGAACAAACGCTCAGCCCGCTACGACAATAAGGACGCAAAAAACACCTATGCCGAAGAATTCATCAAGAAGGCCGGAATACTGCCCGGCGAATCCGTCTTCGACATGGGCTGCGGTACGGGAACCATAGACGTCCTTCTTGCTAAGCAAGGACACAGCGTTCTTGCCGCCGATTTCAGCGACGGTATGCTGAAGAAGCTCTCCGAAAATGCACGCATGCACGATGTGCACATCGACGCCATCAAGATGAGCTGGGAAGACGACTGGTCCCATTTCGGATTAGCGGACAATATGGTAGACGTCGCCATAGCCTCGCGCTCCATGGCCGTCCCCCGCCTCGACGAAGCGCTCGACAAACTCACGCGCATCGCGCGCCGCCACTGCTGCATCACCATGACCACCGGAACAGCCCCTTACGTAGACGCTCGCATACTTTCCGCTATCGGCGTTCCCGTATCGCCCACGAAGGACTATCTGTATGCTTTCGGAATCCTTGCCCAAAAAGGATTCGAACCTCGCGTCGACTACCTGTATTCCACGCGCAAAGACACGTTCGACTCCCATGAGGAGGCGCTTTGCGACTTCTCCCGCATGATAGAACGATGCGGCACCCCGCTTTCTGACGAAGAGAAGGCCATCGCCAAAGATCGCCTTTCGCAATGGCTCGCCGAGCATATCGTCGAAAACCCCGATGCCGGCAAGCCCGACAAAAAAGGCCTGCCCGAAGGCATTCTCTGCCTCGACGTCCTTCGCGTCATATCCTGGGCGTGCATCACCTGGGACACGCAGGGGCAGAGCGCATACTAGGCCGCCCTCGAACCGTTCGTCTGCGCCCAAGCAACGCCGTCCGCGGCGTGCAGCGCGCAGTAAACCATGATGCTTTTCACACAGCCGCCCGCGTAAAACGATTGGAGTATCCATGACCGAAATTCCCCGAATGATTTCCCTTGAAGAAGCACAAGAGCTCGTCCTCTCCCACACAACCCGCATGCCCGCCGAAACCGTGCCTCTCATCGAAGCGTCAGGACGCGTAGCTGCCGAGGATATCACGAGCGATATGGATGTTAGCCCCTTTGCGCATGCGGCCATGGACGGCTTCGCCGTGCGCCTTGCCGACTTTCCCAGCAACGAAGCCGACCTGCCCGTCGAGCTCGACGTAATTGCCGAAGTGCCCGCAGGAGCCACATACGAAGGCAGCATCGAAGCAGGCCAATGCGTACGCATCATGACAGGCGCCGCGCTCCCGGCCGATGCCGACGCGGTCGTGAAATACGAAATCGTCGAGAATGTGACCGGAGACGGCAAAACCGGAAGCCGCGTCCGCTTCGCCTCCACGCCCGCAGCACGTGCAAACATCCGAGAAGCAGGCGAAGAGGCCAAGGAAGGCGAGGTTATCGTTCGTGCCGGCGAGATCATCAACCCCGCAGGCATTGGTTTTCTGGCTGGATGCGGCGCCCTCGAAGCAAGCGTCTATCGCCGGCCCCGCATTGCGGTCATTCCCATCGGCAGCGAGCTCGTCGAACCTTCCGAAAAGCCCGGCCCCGGCCATATCCGCAACTCAAACGGCTACGCCATGGCCGCATGCGCGCATGCGGCGGGAGCAGCATGCGACATGCTGCCCATCGTGCCTGACGATGAAGATGCCCTGGCGCAAGCCGTGAAGGAAGCCTGCAAGACGCATGACTTCGTGGTGACCACCGGCGGCGCGTCCAACGGTGACTTCGACTTCATCAAGCCCGTCGTGGAGCGCCTAGGCACCCTCTACATGACCACCGTCAACATGCGACCCGGCAAAGCGCAGACCTTCGGCATCGTCGACGGCACGCCGGTCTTTGGCCTGCCTGGAAACCCCGCGGCGGCCTACATGGGATTCTCGCTTATCATTCGCCCCGCACTTCGCGCCATGCAGGGATACTCCGCGCTCGAGCATCCGCACGTACAGGCCCGCATCACCCGCGGGAAAAAGAAGAAAGACCCGCGTCGTATCTTCGAGCGAGCCACCATTGCACGCAACAAGGAAGGTGTGCTCGAAGTCACGCCCGCGAAAAACCAGAGCTCGGGGCTTTTCGGCGTCATACAGCGCAGCAACTGCATCGCTGTCATTCCCGAAGGCCTTGACCCCGTAAACGAAGGAGACTTGGTGGAGTGCATCCTTCTCGACGTGCCCGAAGAGGCCATCGTGTAACGTTGCCGCATCAAACCGTCTAAAAGCCTCAGTCGGAGCCGCCACACAGCACAGACACCATTGCTACTCCGAACCAATTCATACGAAAGGAATGCCATGTCTTCCGAATACACCGAACCAACGCCCACATTCGCCATCATCACATGCTCCGACACGCGCACCCTCGAAACCGATACGGCAGGCGCTGCCCTCAAAGAGCTTATCGCCGAGCGCGGATGGGTATGCCTTGAGCACGTTGTCGTAGAAGACGAGCGCCCGTTCATTTCCGGAGCGCTTTTGCATGCCATCGAAGATTTGCATGCCGACTTCGTTCTGACCTGCGGCGGAAGCGGCCTTTCCCCGCGCGACGTCACCCCCGAAGCAACCATCGACGTATGCAAGCGCAACGTACCCGGCATCGCCGAGGCCATGCGCGCCCATAGCATGCGCATCACCCCGCGCGCCATGCTCTCCCGCGGAGTCTGCATGGAGCGAGAAGGCAGCGTGGTCATCAATTTTCCCGGCAGCGAAAAAGCCGCTCGTGAAAACTGGGAGGCCATCGCCGACGTCCTCCCCCACGCCGCCCTTATGAAGCAAGGCGGCGGCCACTAGGACCAAGCCGCACACAACGCGAGAGGGAGCCTCAAGGGCTCCCTCTCGCATATAAGAGCAGGACTAGAGAAAGAAAAAGCAAAGCGGCTTTCCCGCCCGCCCCACAAGTCAACCAAAGGCTCAAGCGAGCAGGGGAGCAAGATAACGCTTGCGTTTCTCACTCTTCCTTTATTTAAAAAAACCGAACACGCAGAACGAGGCGCATAGCCCCTCGAAGAGAGGCTATGCGCGGTGAGCAATTTATTCGCGCCCCTGCGAGCGCTCCCAAAGCCCTGTTTTCCCGCCGTCTTTCTTCAACAGACGAACGTCCATAATCTCCATGCCGCGATCGACGGCCTTGCACATGTCGTACACGGTCAGGCACGCCACGCTCGCAGCGGTCAGCGCCTCCATCTCGATGCCGGTCTTGCCGGTCACGCCGCACGTGGTGACCACGTGAATGCCCACCAACCCGTCCTCGCGCTGGCCTTCGCGCACGGGTTCGCACGACACTTTCGCCTTCGTGATATTAAGCGGATGGCACATAGGAATAAGCTCGCTCGTCTTCTTCGCTGCCATCACCCCCGCCACGCGGGCGCACGCAAGCACGTCGCCCTTCGCTGCCGTTCCTGACGTGATGAGCTCAAGCGTTTCAGGGCGCATGGCAATAAAGCCCTCAGCCACCGCAACACGTTCGGTGTCGGCCTTCTGAGAAACGTCAACCATGCGAACGTCGCCGGCTTCGTCAATATGGGTAAGCTGCTGTTCCGCCATCAATACTCCTATCCGCCGATCTGGCTCATATTGCGTTCGGTTCCCACCTTGTCATGATGCTCGTCAGGCTTTGCGCCAAGCGCCCTTAGGAGCACGTCGCGCACCGGCTTATCTCCTTCGCCCGAACGCAGTGCGGCGCGTATGTCGAATTCTTCGTCAGAGAAAAGGCACGGACGAATTTTGCCATCCGCCGTCAAACGAAGACGATTGCATTCGCTGCAAAAATGGCGCGAAAGCGGGGAAATGAAGCCGACCGTACCCTTCGCACCTTCGAATTCGAAATAACGCGCAGGACCCCAGCCAGCAGGCTTGCGGCTCCCAGCAGGCTTAAGCTCTCCAAGACCGGACGCAACGGCCTGTTCGTTTATCATGCCGAAAAGCTCTTCGCTCTCGATAACATCTTCTTTGCCCCAGCCGCAGCCGCACGACCCGGCGCTTTCGCCCACGGGCATGTATTCAATGAAGCGCACATGCAGCGGGCGATCGATCGACATGCGGGCAAAACCGAATACATCCTGGTCAAGCGAACGCACCACCACCGAGTTCAGCTTCACGGGGTCGAAGCCCGCCTCAAGCGCCGCATCGATACCCGCCATTGCCTCGTCGAATTTATCCCGTCGTGTGATGGCCGCGTATTGGGCCGGGTCGAGCGTATCGAGCGAAATGTTCACACGCGAAAGCCCGGCCGATTTGAGCTCGTCGGCCATTTTCGGCAAGAGAATACCGTTGGTCGTAAGCGCGATGCTCTCGATGCCGGGAATGCGATTCAGACCGCGAATCAAATCGGCAACGCCCAGACGGACCAGGGGTTCGCCACCGGTGAGGCGCAATCGCTTGATGCCTATGCCCGCCGCAACGGACACAAGGCGCTCTATCTCTTCAAGCGAAAGAATGTCCTTGTGCGAAAGGGCGGAAACCCCCTCTTCGGGCATGCAATATATACAGCGAAGATTGCAACGATCGGTGAGCGAGATGCGCAGATAATCGATGGTCCTACCGTGAGAATCCTTCATGAAATCCCTCTCCTCTATATTCTCGCTACAGTATAAAGGATAGTGCGGCAAAGAGCCCGTTTGCCGCACGGTTATCGCGAAACCAGATACATGCTTTCGGAGGGGATCTCTATAAGAAGCTCGTCGCCCTCACAAGGCAGCTGGGACTCGGGCACCGCGAGCTTGTCCACCTTCCACTGCACATGAATCTTGAGAAACTTCATGGTCGCATCCTCTTCGGCCATATCGTGTTTCAAGCGAGGGCTATCGGCCGCATCGAGAAACGAAAGCATGACCGTGCGCTCAAAGCGCGAGTCGCTCACGCGATCGGCCCGAACGCGAAACACGTTCGGCCCCGGCTTTTCAGCGCGCCGCAGGAAGAACGCGCGCACGCCGAACCAGCGAACGTCGTGAGGCACGGGGGTTTCGCTTACAAGCCTGATGCCCCAATCGGGCAGCTCAACCGTATGGTCGTCCACGTAACGCGCAGGCGTCGTATTCTTACACCCCGACAGTTTCACCGCGGCAAGGCTCTCGGGATGGTGCACCACGCGATGCTTCGGCCCGATTTCGCATATACGCCCATTGTCCACGACAGCAATGCGGTCGCAGAACCGGTACGCCTCGTCAATGTCGTGGCTTACGTAAAGAATGGTCCCCCGATACTCCTCGAACAGTCCGATCAGGTTTTGCTCGAGCGAGCTTTTCAGATGGGCATCGAGCGCCGAAAACGGCTCGTCCAGCATGAGAATCCCCGGGCGGGCAGCAAGCATACGGGCAAGGGCAACGCGCTGCTGCTGGCCTCCCGAAAGCTGGGCGGGAAAGCGCTTTTCCATCCCGATCAGGCCGAAACGCTTCAACTGCTCGCCCACAATACGGCTCTTCTCGGACTCGGCAAGACCCCGTTCCATGCCCGCAGCCACGTTCTGCTCGACAGTCATGTTCGGGAAAAGCATGTAGCTTTGAAACAGGAGCGCCGTTTTTCGCTGCTGCGGCGTTAAATCGACGCGAGCGCGCCTGCCTGCCTCTTTTTCGAAAAACGTCACGCCGTTCACAACAATACGGCCTTCATCGGGCTTCTCGATGCCTGCGATACAGCGCAGCGTCAGCGATTTACCGCAGCCCGATGCGCCGAGAAATCCCAGCGTCTCATCACCTGCGCAAAATGAGACATCGAGCTTGAACGACCCCATGTCCTTCTTGATGTCAACCTCAAGGCTCATGCCCTACTCCTCCTGCCGACGCGAGCGATAGCGCGTGGTTCGCCGGCTCCAAAGGTTTATGAACAATATCACCAGGAAACTGAACGCGATGATAACCGCCGTCCAGAACAGGGCGACATCGGTGTTTCCGTTCATCCATTCGAAATAGATGGCGATGGGAATGGTTCGCGTGATTCCCACGTAGTTTCCCGCAAGAAACAGCGTCGCTCCAAACTCTCCCAACGCGCGCGCAAAGGCAAGCACCGTGCCGGCCGCAATGGACGACCATGCCAAAGGCAGCATAAGCTTGAAGAAGATACGCCCCTCGCTCCAGCCCAGCGTGCGAGCGGCATCGAGCATGTTGCGGTCGATACCCTCGAACGCGCCGCGGGCGCTTCTATACATGAGCGGGAACGAAACCACCACCGCGGCAAGCACTGTAGCAGGCCAGCTGAAGATGAGCGGAAAGCCTATATCAATGAACCAGCGGCCGAGCGCCGTGTTGTTGCCCAAAAGAAGCAACAGCACGAAACCGCACACCGTCGGCGGCAAAACCATGGGAATGGTGAAGATGGAGTCGGCGATATCCTGAGCCCGCGAAGGAATGCGAAGGCTCCACCATGCCGCAAGAAGACCCAGCACAAACACAAGAACGATTGCCGTGCCCGTCGTTTTCAGCGTCACCCACAAGGGGCTCCAGTCGAGCTTTGCAAGAAATTGGCCGGCTTTGTCTATGGCAGAAGACTCTTCGACGAACGTCCCCTCTTCCCATGCGGCAAAATCGAGAAAGTCCGCGTAGCGAAGCTCGGCATACGAAGCGGAGGTCGAATCCGTCACATCGGAGCCGTCGATTCCTATCACGCTGGTGTAGAATGCGCCGGATGCGTATTCCTGGTTGAAGAGGAAGCGAAGGCCTTCGCCCTCAAGGTCGAACGATTCGTCGGCGGTCACATACACCGGCGTCTCCGGCTTAAGCCGAGCCGAACCGCTTGCCGCCTCGGCATCGAGCTTCTGGAGATACGCCACCACCCAAGACAGGCTTGCACCATAATCGCCCGAGCCGACCCTTTCCTCAAGCGCTGCAGGATCCACGTAGACCACTGCATACCCGTCCACCGCCACGAGACATACGTCGTTTCGGGCATCGCCCTGAAGATAGGAATATCCTCGATAGGCGCCGTCGATGGCGCGATTGCTCCCTTTTTGCGCGCGCGAGAAGCCGGCGACGTCGAAAGGCGCTCCGTTTGCAAGCGCGTCTTCCCCCTCTGAATCAATTTCGATTCCCGAAGCATCCACGGGAGACGACGCAAGCCCGCCTTCGTCCGCAACAATGTCCGAAACGGCCGATTCGTACGCCGCGAAATCGGGTTCTTGGGCATATGCCGAAATGGGCACCGCCAAAGCGATGCCCATAATAAATGCCGTCAGTGCTTGTAGTGCGCGTCTAGGCAAGCTCAAAGCCCCATTTCTGCCAAATCTCCAAGGCGGCAGGATCACTTACCGCCCAATCCAAAAACGCTTTCGAAGCTTCGGCGTTTTCGCTTCCCGCCGTGATAGCCGCAGGATACACGATTGCCTTGTGCGTATCGGCGGGAACGGTGGAAAGAACCTTCACGCCGCCGAAACGATACACGTCCGAGCTATAGACGAACGCAATGTCGACGTCGCCCGATTCGGCATGCTTGCATACGTTGCCCACGGACGTGTCGAGCACCACCTTGTCGGCGATGGCGCCAGTGAACTCGCCGCCTTTACCGGATTCGTCAGAATACGCACCAACCGTGTACAGAGACTGGCATGCATAATTGCCCGCAGGAACAGACTCGTCGCCCACGCAAATGGTGTAATCGCCCGATACGGCCTCCTCAAGCGTCAAGCCCTCGGGAATGTCGGTATTGCTCTCGCCCGTCACCATAACAAGGTCATTCGTGAACATATCGAAGCGCGTTCCTTCGTCAATGAATCCGCCATCGACAGCATCGTCCATCTTCCCCTTGGAAGCCGAAATGAAGATGTCCGCAGAAGAACCCGCTTTCAGCATTTCGACCAATTCGCCAGAAGCCTTGTACTGCGTATCGGCAAACGTCACGTTGGGATTGTTCTGCGCATAGAGGCTCTGCACTTCATCAAGCGCCTTCGAAAGCGAATTCGCCGCGAAAATCTGCAGCTGCACGGGCTCCGAAGCGCCCTCTGCGACGACATCCGCCTTTTCGTCAGCTGCACTCGATCCCCCCGAGCAACCGACAAGAGCCACGAGCGCGGTCAAAGCCGCCGCCGTGGCGAAAGCCATCGATATCTTTTTCCACAACCGCATTGAAGCCGCCTGCCCAAACCAACGGGAGCATCTGGGAAGAATTCTCCACGGCCCCCTCCTCATTCGATAGAATTATTCTTTCATAAGAATAATTCTCGGTCAAGATTAAAGGAATCGCACGCAAAGCGAGACCGATCCGTCATTCGCAAAGCGAATCCCAAGAGCACGTGCGCCATGCGTTATGATTGACGGAATCACGGACTTCGACCCTGCGTTCGGCAGCTCTGCCCGCATGGATGAGAAGGTGCTGAAGTCGTACGAAATTTGACCCAACCGGCCGTCTAGGAGGACGCATGGATATCGCCCGTATCGCCCCGCGCATCAAGCTCAGCTTGCAATCCCAAAGCGGACAAGACAGCGCCGTATTCGGAAGCGGCGTCGCTCAGCTCTGTCGCGGCGTGGAGCAATGGGGTTCGCTGAACAGGGCGGCAAAAGAGATGAACATGGCCTACAGCAAAGCCTGGAGAATCATGAAACACACCGAGACCTCTTTCGGCATCCAGCTCCTCGAGCGCAACGGCGCGCACGGTTCGGTCCTCACCTCCGAAGGGGCCCTGCTCCTTCATGCTTATGACGAGCTGCAACAACGTGTTGCCCTCTATGCGGAAAAGCAGCTCGAGGAAATCCTGAAGAACAGGCAGCCTTAGATACCTTCATCGAACGCTCGCCTTGACCAAAAGACGCCCCTTATCCTGCAACAAGCTCCGCAAGAAAAGAAGCGTCATTCGATCTGATTAATTTCCGAACAAGCCCCGCATGGCGGATTCGGCCTTTCGAGCCTCTCCCTTGAACAGCCTTGGCTCAAGATCAAGAATGAGATTGCAAGGAATCTCATCGGACACACGAAGCGCCTTCTGCATACAAGAGTCTTCGCATAGACGGCACTGTACGCAATCGGCAAGGCGGAACTCGATTCCCTCTATCGAAGGCCTCTTTTTCCCATCCTCTTCTCCGAAAACCTTCGAGAGAGCTCCCGTCGGACAGAACGTAGAGCACATTCCGCAACGCGTGCAGAGGCTTTCGTCGATATCAACTTTGCCCCAAAGCCTGGTCTCCACAGAAGAGCCCTCCCTCGGCTCCCCCATTTCGAAAAGATACTCCATAAGGGCATCGTGCCTTGCGGGAGTAATGCGAGGCATGTTTCCGTCGTCGTCGACCTTCAATATATCGCGAAGCGAATCGGGACCCTTCCGGCGGATGCCAAGCTCGCTTTCGACGGTCACATTAACGGCTTCAACTGCGATATCCTTAGCGGAAGCCTTCATTTCCGTGAAGAACCCACGGCGGGAAACACCGCCGACGCCCTGCGATGCGTCTTTAGCGGCAGCCCGAAGAGGAACTTGCTGGGTTCGTTCGATGCGAAAAGGAACATCCCATGCCGACAGAAGCTCGTTTGCCTCTTTTTGGGAGATGTCGAACTGGCGACTCGCGAACCGATACTTACACGTCTTGCATCCGCCGTCCACTACGACAAGTGAAGCATCGTTTCTTGCACACGCACCCACTAGAGCTTGCGTATCGAGTCTCGAAACGCACGGCACAGTTGTCGTCGTTTCAACGTCGGCCGCGCGGTGCGAGGCTACGCGAGCGCACACGACCACTGCATCGCCCTCGAGCGCCTGAGCGGATTCGTCCACGGCGCGATCGAATTCTTCGTCAGTCGGCTTCATGAAGCTGATTGCGTTCGTGGGGCACGCCGAAGCACAGGCGCCGCATGCCATGCATTTCTCGCTGTCTATGTCCAAAGCGTTGTCATGCAGCGCAATAGCACCCGAAGGGCATGCGTCGGCGCAACGCGAACATGAAGCGTTTCTGTTCCGTATTTTCACGCAGTGCGCAGGGTCGACATGGAGCGCCTTGCTTTCAAGCCTCTCCATGATCTCGACCATGTCCATAACCGAAGGCATGGCTACCTATCTCCGTTTTCCTGAATCGAGCGCTCCATGCGCGCAAGTTCTTCGGGCGTGTTCACGTTAGCGAAGCATCCTCCTCCAGGAGCGGCTTTTTCTATATCCTCTCGCCCGAAGCGGCTTAGATTGATGCACTCGTAAAAGTCCCGGGCTCGAACCTTTCTTTGAGCTATGGCGTCGGAAATAGCAGGAAGGCAAGCATCCGCCCTATACACCGCGTGGAACGGCTCGAAGCCAAACCTGTTACACGGCACCACAGCATCGGCACCGCGCATTTGCATGGCAACGGCCTCATGGGCTATCAACGGCGCCGACGCGAATACCATGTCGCACGCTACGACCGCAACGCAAGGATTCGATGCCGCGCTCAGCGCGGAATACAGACCCCGCAGCGCACCGCGCTCCTCGTACACATCAGGAACCAAGCGAAGGTCGCAGTGGAGGTCAAGAGCATCGAGAAATGTGAGATTCTCCGCTTCATTGGTTGTGATCACAATTTCATCCGCGACGGGAGCAACGCGTTCAACGATACGTTCAATCAGGGGGCGTCCAAGGAACGGCACCGTCGCCTTGCTCTGACCCATGCGACGCGACTCGCCGCCGGCCTGAATAGCCACCGTAAGCTTCGGGCGGGCATACCGATTCTGGAGGAAGTCGGCAACACCTTGCACGTCGTCGATACCGAAGCAGGGAATCGCCTCGTTCCTCGCATAGGACACAACCGATTCCATATCGGTGACGACAGCAACGGGGACAACACCTCGAACATGGCCTTCAGTGCAGAACTGCTCCGCAGCCGGTATGTCTCTTTCGTTGCCCCGGCGAAGCACTTCGATGACGGGAAGCCCGCTCTGACGATATCCTTCCACAATCACCAGATCATGATTCGGCATAGAGGCAACCACCTCGTCGCACGATGGCTCGTCGTGTATCTCGGTGATACGAGCCATGCGGACGGGAGAGATGACGACCACATCGCACGAGCCCGCTTCACGATGACGGTATGAATCTTTCCCCGGATAATCGATATCGAAGTCTGGATGCCCGTGATGCTTGATGGAGCCAATATTCAAGCCCCGAGAGACAAGCTCAGAAATTACCTTGACGATAAGCGTGGTTTTTCCCGAATTATGCCTCCCCACAAAAGAAATTGCCGGACTAGGCTTGTCGAATCCCAATTCCATAGTTCCCCTTATACGCACTCACGCCCATCGCATAACGAACGCGATTGTTCTCAAGCCGCCCCGCAAACAGGCGACACCATTCCCATGATAGATTCGTGAGCCGAGCTCAAAAACGCAAGTATTCACAAAACATATTCGAGCGGCGATGCATCGACCTCGAAGCAAAACGACCTACTCTAAAGTGTCGCTATGCGGAATAGCGTTCCTTTTCCACCACAAGATTATTTTTAATATGACCGACCAAACGCTGCAGCGCATCCACAGCATGAGGACGAATGTCCGCGCCGATAAGCACGTACATGAGAGAATCCCCCACCTCGAGCACGCCCTCATTCAACCATACGCGAACATAGTATATGCCCGGCCACGTACGAGCCTCAGCAATGGCGGCTTCGAGACCTTGAGCATCATAGGAGAATTCAATCGAGATCACTTCTCCGAGCGAGGCACCCTGAGCAGCCTCTTCCTCCGAGACGGCGCGCACTTGCTTCTTCGGGGTCGCTCGCACTACACCGTTATGCGTGAGATACATGCCCACCATAGGGGCATCGGGATCAAGCTTCGCCTCGCGAAGCCATTCATCCATAGATGGGATGGGATGAGACATTCCTGCTCCTTCTATCGTGCCGACCAAAAGTCTTGGACGAACGTAAAACCGATTAGCTTAGAAGCTTATCGCAAGAATGAAAATTGGGCATAAAAAAAACCCCCGCATTTGCAGGGTTTGAAATATCAGCCTTCAGCCGATCCGGATAGCACGTCAAGCGCATGACGATATCCGCCGCTCCCGTAGTTCAATGCCTTCGAGACACGAGCTATGGTCGTTGCCGATGCTCCCGTAGCTTCCGCAATCGCGGTATACGGCTTTCCGTCGTCCAAAAGACGCGCAACAGACAAACGCTGCGAGGTCTCTTTAATCTCGCGAATAGTAAAAAGGTCTTCAAACAAGGCATACAGCGCGTCCTTGTCCGTCATAGAGCTAAGAACCTCAAGAAGGTCCTCGACCTCCGGCGTACGCAGGTTGCTCATATCCCACCCACTTTCAATCTCTCTCACTACGCTATTGTACTCCACTTTGATGGAGTGTTTCAGAGAAATACGGGTTCATATCCAGCAGAGGGAAGGAATGCATGGATAATTCGGTCACTCGAAAAACTAAACGCAACGCTGCAAAGGTAAATGCAACATTGCGTTT
>OLRQ01000112.1_pt1 | contig 88858 bp, 69 predicted proteins | sample 1671971 | NCBI WGS metagenome assembly OLRQ01 (sample SAMEA3136631, study PRJEB25190) | human gut metagenome | biome: human gut; feature: human-associated habitat; material: faeces | place: Austria | collected 2013
GGGCGCTGCGTTGCACACCACAATGACGCGCTGGCCGCTTTCGGCCAGGTCGCGCGCGGCAACCCATCCGTCGCCGCCGTTGTTTCCGTTGCCGCACAGCACGATGAAACAGGGGCTTTCCTCGGAGGGGACGTTCTTCTTGCGATGCAGGTCCTCTTCGGAGAAGGCGCTCTTCCTGCGCTGCTGCGCCTCCTCGTGTCGCTCGGCCTCTTCCGCCATGCGCCGCGCCCTGTGGGCGAGGAAGCGCCCGGCGCGTTCCATGAGCAGCGCGAGGGAGGTGCCGCGCTTCGCTATCTCCTGCTCGAGGCGCACCACATCGGCTACGTTCAAGACGGGCGCGCTTTTTCCATTCTTCATATACGGGGCGAGCGCGCTGCGATATGCCTGCGTAAGCTGCGGCAGCGTTGCCTTGGCATTGGCGGGGCTGGTGGAGGGAAGCGTGACGGCGGGCATGCCGAGGTCGTTCTCGCAGAGCCGCGCGTACAGCTGACCTGCCTTCGCGCCCGTGCAGAACACGGCTTGGATGTCCGCCGTTTCGAGTATGCGTTTCAGATCGTTGGGGACGACGTTGCGGATAGAAGCGTCGCTTGCTCCCTTTATCTCGCACGAGGCCGCCACGTCCCACAGCGCGATGCCGCGGCGCAGCAGCAGGTCCTTTTTGTCGGCCACGGTGCGCGGGGCGGGTTCGTCGAAGACGGCGGCCAGCACACGCCAGAACCTGTTTTGGGGATGACCGTAGAAAAACCCCTGTTCGCGGCTTTTCGGCGAAGGGATGCTGCCAAGCATGAGCACGCGGCTGCGTTTGTCGAAGACGGGTTCAATGGTGTGTTCTATCGTGCTTGGCATGGCTGGTCCTTGGCTGCAGGGTTGATTCGGGCGCGCTATTTCAGGAATTCGACGACATCTTCGGCCTTTTGGCGCGTTTTGGGCTTCATGATATGCGTGGGGTCATGATATCCCACCTGCAGCATGACGGCGACGCCGAATTCCTCGGGGTCCATGAGGTCTTCGTTCGCCAGGAATTCGTTCACCTTTTCGTAATTCAGGCCTTCCACCGGCGTGGAGTCCACATGCAGAAGCGCGGAGGTAGTGAGCATGTTCGCCAGCGCGATGTAGGCTTGGCGGCACGACCATTCGAACATCAGACGGGAATCGTCGGCAACGCCGAGGTCGTTCGCCTGGAAATTCGCGAACATTTCCTTGCGCTGCTCGAAGTCTTCGGGCGAGGCGCCTTGGACGTCGGTCATCATGCGGGCGGCATGCGGGCTGGAGGCCTCCATGTGCTTGCGGGCCAGGATGACGATGCTGTAAGAAGCGTTGCGCTTCATGCCCCAGGCAATGTCGCGCAGTTTGTCGGTCAGCGCCGATTCCTTGGGAATCACCAGGAATTTCCAAGGCTCAAGACCGAAGGAGCTCGGGGAGAGGCGGCCTGCTTCCAGAATGGTGTTCAAATCTTCGTCCGAGACGGTGCGTTCGGGGTCGTAGCGTTTGCAGGTGAAGCGCGTTGCGAAGACGTCTTCGATCATGGCGTTGATGGGTTTCGTGGGCAGCATGGCGTGACTCCTTTCCCGCCGCATGCGGATCTTCCGTGCGTGCGGCGATTGCCATCTGCATCCATCATACGCCTCGGACTCTGCGCTGGCGGCGTTGCCTTTTCGTGCGGCTTCGTGACGTGGCGTGCGGCGCGGCGGATGCATCGTCTGAAAAATGCCGTGCAAAAGCGTTGACCCTCACGTGGCGTGATGGTCTAGACTTCGGATGTCTTGCCGGCAAGAAGGAGGATTTCGTGTCGTATACGGTAAAAAGCCTGTCAGAAATGGCGGGCGTGAGCGTGCGAACGCTGCATTATTACGAAGAGGTGGGCCTGCTTTCCCCGAAGCGCTCCGCCAGCAACTACCGCATCTACGACGAAGCCGACGTGCAGCGGCTGCAGCAGATTCTTCTATACCGAGACGCCGGTATGGCACTCGATGGCATACGGTGCGTCCTTGACGCTCCCGATTTCGATGTGCGGCATGCTCTGCGCGAGCATCTTGAGCGTCTTGAGCGGCGTCGAGAAGAGACCGATGCCATGATTGCGTCGGTTAGAAAGACCATAGATCATCTTGAGAAGGGAATCTCTATGAGCGATAAGGAAAAATTCGAGGGCATGAAACGCCAGGCCGTGGAGGAAAACGAACGTGCCTACGGCAAGGAGGCGCGCGCTCTGTACGGAAACGAAGCGGTCGACGCCTCGCAGGAAAAGGTCCTTGCCATGGACGAAGAGGAATGGGGATCCGCCGAGGAGCTTGCCGTGGCCATTTTCGAGCAGCTTGCCAAGGCGGCGGCGACGGGCGATTCGGAAGGGGATGCGGCCCGAAGGCTGTGCGCCATGCATAAGCGCTGGCTGTGCATGTATTGGCCCGACGGCATGTACACGCCCGAAGCGCATGCGTCGCTGGCGGAGGGCTATGTTGCAGACGAGCGTTTCCGCGCGTATTACGACGAAGCGGTTCCCGGAGGAGCGCAGTTCCTGCGCGATGCGGTTCGCGCGTATTGCACGCATTAGCTGAGGGGCGGCGCTGTCACTCGCCGCGCCTAATCCGGCAGCGTCTTGTCCGGCGGTGTCCGGCCCGTAGGCGTGAGGTCCTGCGGCGTTTTGCCCAGCGGTGTCTAACCCGACGGCGCCCGGCTATTCCTCCAAGCCTGCCGCCTTCTTCTCGCTGATGGTTGGAATGCGCATGCCCATAAGCCATAGAAGGAACAAGGCGACAGCCGCGAGGATGCCCCATACCAGGGGTTTTTGCACCAGAATCGCGCTTACGCCCATGACGGCGAAGGACACGCCGATGATGTGCGCCTTTCGTTTCAGCGGAATCCCGCCTTGTTCCTTGAACGGCTTAACGTAGGCGCCATAGACCTTCGTTTTGCAAATCCACGCGTGGCAACGCGGCGAGCTGTTCGCGAAAAGGAAGGTGGCAAGCAGGAGAAGCGGCGTGGTGGGAAGCACGGGAACGAACACGCCCAGAAATCCCATGGCGAAAGCCAGCCAGGCGCAGGCGAAGAGGATGGTCTTTTTCACGAAGGCTCCTATCGTCCGGTTTTGCATGCGGGGCGGCCCAAGATTTGTTGCTCGAGACTGGCGGTTCAAGCCGGCTGCTCGCTCTGTCGATCCGAGCTTGCTGCTCGTCCCGTCGATCCGAGCCGGCTTCTTAATCCGGTAATCCAAATTGGTTGTTCGAAGCTGACAATCCAAGGTTCCCGCGCAACGAGGACGTTTGTCGAAACGGCATTTGTCGCAGGCGTCCATTGTAGCGCGAGTTCGCGCGGACGCGCCCTTGAGTCGCGAAGCTTCGGGGGTAAAAGGCGCGCGTGCGGACGTTTCACGTTGCTAGGAGTTCGCATGCTTTGAGCCCGTGCTTACCTATCGCTTGACCGCTCGTGTTCGTTTTCGACCCCGTTGTTCTCAAGTTTGAGGCGGTTTGTATCAACGAAGAAGGCCTGTCGTTCAGGCAAAGGGTGTAACAATACCCAAAATAATAGAAATTGTAGACTAACTTCTATTTGACTCATTCTTGCGCATGAGACCCTTTGCCTCACTGATACAAACCGTGCGTAACTTGAGAAATGGAAGTCGAATCTCATGCGTGATGCTTCTATGAGGCATGTTGCCGTCTCGCCGCTACGACCGAAATGGGCTTTGGGAGGGCACTTGTTGTGCCGGTGACGGGCGCGTCTAGAAGGGGCGCTTGTTGTGCCGGTGACGGGCGCGTCCAGAAGGGGCGCTTGCTTGTTGTGCCGGTAACGGGCGCGTCCGGAAGGGCCCGCCGCATTGACGGCAGCGCTTCCCGGGAGCGGCGTGCCGTCGCCCAATGGGCTCTGCCGCTTTCCTGACGAAAAACATGCGCTTTCCTGGCGGCTTTCTTGCCGCATTCTTCCTACGGGCTTAAACCGCGCGGTTTTGCGCGAAGAACGAGGAAGACGGGGCCCGTCTCGAACATTTGTCCATGCTTTTGCGCGATAATGGGCCAAGGATTATTTGGTGCGATGCGTGCCGCCGTGCCGTGTTTTGCGAGGTGCTGTATGCTTGACGAGCTTCATGTCAAAAACGTCGCTTTGATTCGCGATGCTTCGTTCGCCCCTTCTTCGGGGCTTACCGTCATCACGGGCGAAACGGGCTCTGGCAAAACAGCGCTTCTCTCGGCCGTAAAACTCCTGGTGGGCGAACGCGCCGATGCAGCAACGGTCCGCGAGGGGGAATCGGCAGCCTCGGTTGAGGGCCGGTTCTTCCTGCGTGGCGAAGACGCCCCCGACGGTCATGTGGCCGTTCGGAAGGTGGGTGCGGACGGACGCAGCCGCGTTTCCATAGACGGCTCCATGGCCACGGTCGGCCAGCTTGCCTCCCGCATCGGATCGACGGTCGACTTGTGCGGCCAGCATGAGCACCAGCGTCTGCTCAAAGCATCGAGCCATCTTGCCATACTTGATGCGTGGGCGGGAGAGGACGTGGCCGCTGCGCTTGCTTCTTATAAGAGCGCCTTTGCCGTCGCGACCGAGGCGAAGGCCGAGCTCGAGCGCGTGCAGGAGGCTTCCCGTGCAAGCTCGGCCCAGCTGGAAGAGGCCCGTTTCATCGTGCAGCGCATAGACGAAGTGGGCCCTTCGGTTGAGGAATACGAAGAAATCAGACGTGAGCTTCCTCGTGTCGAGAACGCGGAGGCCCTGGTTCAGGCGGCGGATGCGGCCTATTGGGGCCTTTCGGGGGATGGCGGCGCGGTGTCTTCGCTGAACAGCGCCATCATGCAGCTCGAATACATGCAGAAGATGGACCCGACGCTTTCTTCGGCATGCGAAGCGCTCAGCGAGGCCTCCTATATATTGGAAGACGCCGCCCGCGATGTGCGCGCGTATCGGGACGGCATAGACCACGACCCCGCATCGTTTGCGCGTTTGCAGGAACGCATGAGCGCGTTTCAGGGTCTCATGCGCGCGTACGGTCCGCGCATGGAAGACGTGATGGAGCGGCGCGAGCGTGCGGCCGACCTGGTTTCTTCGGTGGACGATGCGCAAGAGCGCGTGGCGCAGGCAACCCAGGCGCTCGATGCGGCGGAAGAGGTCTTGGCGCTTAAGGCTGCCGACCTCGACGCCGCCCGCAGCGCGGCGGCGCCGCTGTTCGCAGAGCGGGTGAACGCCTTCATGGACCGTCTGGAGATGGGAGGCGCCGAGCTCGTGTGCCAGTTCGCGCCTTTGGAGCGCGAGAAGTGGACTTCGGCGGGATCTTCGAAATTCGAATTCGCCTACAGGCCTTCTGCAAGCATGACCGCGCGTCCGCTGGCCCGCATTGCGTCCGGCGGCGAGGTGAGCCGCGTGATGCTGGCCGTCAAGGCGGCGCTCGGTGCGGTGGATGAGGGAGACACGCTTGTGTTCGACGAAGTGGACGCGGGCGTGGGCGGTTCGGTTGCGCTTGCTCTGGCCGACGTTTTGGCCGATTTGGCCGAAACGCACCAGGTCATCGTGGTGACCCATCTTGCGCAGGTTGCTGTTCGTGCGCAAGCGCATTATCTGGTGAGTAAAAACGTCGCAGAGGACGGCTCTATTCCGGAAACCACGCTGGCGGAGCTTGACGAAGAAGGGCGCGTGTTGGAAGTGGCGCGCATGCTTTCGGGCAATTCGAGCGAGGCTTCTTGCGCCCATGCGAAAGAAATGCTTGGGATGGCGTAGCGCACGCGCTGCGGTTCCGAGCGTTCGGCATGGCATAGCGTGCGCATTGCGCCTTCCGTAGTTGATGCGCGCACGCGGCTTGCCGACTGAATTTCTCCGAGAAAAAGATTGAGGCCCGGAGGGGAAGCCGGGCCTCACACAAGGAGGGGATTTACGATGCCTAGGCATCGAATTCTGCTATGAAGCAGGCAAGTGAAGGAGGGGAAGCCTTCGAGCTTGCACTTGTCATTATAGGGGGCGCTTTTTGAGAACCTATGACGGGGCTGTGGAGGTCTGATGTATGGCCAAGACGTTGTTTCTAGGTGGAGCGTCTTTCCATCGGGAAGAGCTATCGATAGCGTAAAACGCCATGAATTCGCGGCGTGGGCGTACATCCGGGCGTTCGGCTCGAATGGGCAAGAAGGAGTACATGGGGTGCTCCAGGATACAAGGCATGGTACGAAGGATTCCGAGGCGCAAGCGGTACGAATGGAACAAGAGCGCAAGGCGGAGCGCGGGTATCCAAGGCGCAGTCGGTGCGTATCTCGTAGATGAATTGCCCAGAAAACAAATCGAGGCCCGGAAGGGAAGCCGGGCCTCACACAAGGAGGGGGTTACGGCGCCTTCGCGCCGCTTCTGCTTAACGAGCAGGCAAGTGAAGGAGGGGAACCTTCGTGCTTGCGCTTGTAAGTATAAAGGCCTCATTTCAAGAACCTATGGTGGCCCTATGGAGGTCTAATGGACAAAACTTCAAGGATGTGTGAAGTAACCGCTCGCCGTTCGTTTCGACCGCTCACTTTGCGTAGGTTTTACCTATTTATGAAGGCTTGGTGAATACCCGTATGCAATCATGCGGTCTTTTGAATCAGGCGTCGCGGAGCCATGCGCTACAATAGCGTCCCGAAAGAGGCCTTTGCCGCGCCCGCCGTGGCACATGCTCGCGTTCGCCTGCAGGCTGGCGCTGCGAGCCGCCTGGCGGATTCACGTTGAGCGTTGCCGATACGCGCCCGCCAACGAGCGCGCCCTTATCCCATCCATTTCCGCCCATTTGAAGAGGAGCTTCACCGTGGCCGATATAGAACTTCGTTTCCATAAAGACATGCTTGTGCTTTCTGCGCCCGTCGCCTTTGCCCTTGAGCGCCAAGGCGTCAACATGCAAGAAGACGGCGAGCTCGTCATGCTCATGGAGCCCGAAACCGTTCAGGACGCCCTCCGCATGGAGGCGATGACCGGCGCTCAGTGCCTGATTGCTGCCACCGAAGGAATCTGCGAGGCCCGCCTTGCTCACAACCGCATGGAGGACCGCGCGCAAGAGATAGCGCTGCGTGCCCTGGAAGGGGCGTGGGCGTGCAAGCCCCAGCATCTTATTTGCGAAATAGGCTCGTGCGGCCTTCCTCTTGATCCGTCGAGCGAAAGCTCCCGCGCCCAGACCGAGCAGCAGTACGAAAACGCCGTGCAGGCGCTCAACGGCGCATCGCAAGAGCTTGACCTGGGAATGTATGATGCGGTTCTTCTAAACGCCCTGCGCAGCGTGGCCGATGCGGAATGCGCTATCAATGCCGCACGCAGGAAGACCGATCGACCTGTGTTCGCTTCCGTCGACCTTGACGAAGACGGCCTTTTCGCGGGCAAGGACGTCGAGGGCATCGTCTCTGCGCTCGATCGGGCCGATGTGGTGGGGCTTTCCTGCGCGGCCGAAGCGGCGATGATCGCCAAGGTCGTGCGTCGTTTCGCATCGCTTACGGAAAAGCCATTGCTGGTGCAGATTCGCGTGAAGGCCGCGACGGCTATGGAGAAGAAACGCGCGACTCTGGGCGTTTCCATCCCCGGCAACCCTTATGCAACGCCCGACTCTCTGGCCGATGCGGCCCTGACCCTGCGCGCAGCGGGCGCCCAGTTCCTGCGCGTCGTGGGCGAGGCGACGCCGGCATGCACGGGCGCGCTCGCCGTCGCCGTGAGCGGAGCGGACTGCCTTCGCTAGCTTGAAGCGCTCGATTCGAAGCGCTCGGTCGGCGTTGCCGAAGACAGCCTCGAGTTATGCGCGGTGCGCCTGCGGTGAAACGTCGCCCATGCGTTGCGCCCCGTGCGCTTTCGGGCGTTTCCCACCATGACAATCCAACCGATAGGAGGCCGTATGGCTTTGCTGGAACGAAGCGAATCGCACGGAGAGCTGCAGCGTGTTGTGGACTACCTTTTCAAAGACGCCCAGTTTGTCGAGCGTCTTGACGTGGTCCTTGCGGCCGAAACCTTTGATATTTGCGCCGATTTGCGCGAGATAGTGGACTTGCTGCCCCCGGGCTCGTATACGCGCATCGCCCTGTGTGCACAGCTGAACTCTTCCATTGCCGGGCACGCCTGGGGGTATGTCTACGGAACCGTAGAATAGGAGGCCTCTTGGGTACGCCCGGGTTTGTTCGAATCCGTTTCCCCCGCATGCGCCCGCACATGCCGTTGGCGGATTATCTCTTGTAATTCAAGGATTCCAGCAATACCATATCTGTACAAGAAATGAATACGCATCCACTATATGTTGTGGATGCGTATTTCTATCAAAGAAGGCCTTGTCAAGCGATTCCAGCTTTTCGAGTGCGGCGTGCGCCCTCGATCGGCCCTGCGCTTAGACCGGGCGGCGCAGGCGAAGCGCAGCGTTTGCACACGTGGCAAAAGCCGATTGATCTCGCTCGGCTTCGCCCGTGGCAGACGAAGCGCAATGCGCATACGGAGCAAAGCAAGTTGGACAAAGGGCGTAGTGTGCGCATGCGCGCCGGCATCGTGCGCCCTTCGCGGCGAAAGGGGCAGGCCATGATCGAAACCATCGTCAAACGCGACGGACGCACCGCCGATTTCAAAATCGAGAAGATCGTCGAAGCGGTGGACAAGGCATTCCAGGCATCCGGCGCCATGCAGCCGCGCTCCGTTTCCTGGAAGGTGGCCGAAGACGTGGTGACCCGCATAGAGGGCGGGGCCGTGGAGGGCGTGCCTACGGTTGAAGGCGTGCAGGACCTTGTGGAGGAGGCCCTGATCGACGAAGGCTTCGGCCAGACGGCGAAGGCCTACATCCTCTACCGCTCCGAGCGCAATCGCGTGCGCGACGTGAACAGCCGCATCTTCCAAACGCTCAAAGATATCACGTTTTCCAAAGCGTCCGATTCCGACATGAAGCGTGAAAACGCCAACATAGACGCAGACACCGCCATGGGCACTATGCTCAAGTACGGCAGCGAATCGGCCAAGCAGTTCTATGAAATGTGCGTGATTGCGCCCGAGTTCGCAGCGGCGCACGCCAACGGCGACATCCATATTCACGATATGGACTTCTACACGCTCACCACCACCTGCTGCCAGATAGACCTGCGCAAGCTGTTCCGCGGCGGCTTTTCCACCGGCCATGGCGTGCTGCGCGAGCCGAGCGACATTGCCAGCTATTCCGCGCTGGCCTGCATTGCCATCCAAAGCAACCAGAACGATCAGCACGGCGGCCAATCCATTTCCGATTTCGACTACGGTCTGGCCGAGGGCGTGCGCAAAACGTACCGCCGTCTGTTCAAGAAGCATATAGCCGAAGCGTGCGACCTTCTGGCCGATCGTGAGGATGCGCGCGAAATTGCCCAGCGGGCAACCGATGCGGCCGAGAGGGCCGCAGGCGTGTGGGCGTCGCTTGAAATGGGCGAAGGCTACCAAGCATCCGTCGCCGAGGCGCTTGTGAACGAAGGCATCGATCGTCCGCTGGCGGAGCGTGCGATCGCCTATGCGCAGAAAAACGCCTACAAGGACGCCGACCGTGCAACCTACCAGGCCATGGAGGCGCTCATCCACAACCTCAACACCATGCATTCCCGCGCGGGCGCGCAGACGCCGTTCTCTTCGGTGAACTACGGCATGGACACCTCGCCCGAAGGCCGCATGGTCATCAAGAACATGCTACTTGCCACGGAGGCCGGTTTGGGGTCTGGCGAAACCCCTATCTTCCCGGTGCAGATCTTCCGCGTGAAAGAAGGCGTGAACTACAACCCGGGCGATCCGAACTACGATTTGTTCCGCCTGGCCATGCGCTGTTCCGCCAAGAGGCTGTTCCCCAACTTCAGCTTCGTGGACGCGCCGTTTAACCTGCCGTATTACAAGGGCACGCCCGAAACGGAGATCGCCTACATGGGTTGCCGTACGCGTGTCATGGGCAACGCTTATGATCCCGGCCGTGAAATTGTGACCTGCCGCGGCAATTTGAGCTTCACCTCCATTAACCTGCCGCGGCTTGCCATCCTGGCGAAGGGCGACGTCACGCTGTTCTTCCGCATGCTTGACGAAAAGCTTGCCCTGGCCGTGGGCCAGCTTGACGAGCGCTTTGAAATCCAGGCACGCAAAAAGGTCTACAACGCACCGTTTCTGATGGGGCAAGGCGTCTGGATTGACTCCGAGAAGCTCAAGCCCGAAGACGAACAGCGCGAGGTGCTCAAGCACGGCACGCTTTCCGTGGGCTTCATCGGTTTGGCGGAAACGCTGGTGGCGCTTACGGGCAAGCATCATGGCGAAAGCGCCGAAAGCCAAAAGCTCGGCCTTGAAATCGTGGGCCACATGCGCCGCTACCTGGACAGGCTTTCCGCCGAGCGCAAGATGAACTACACGCTGCTCGCCACGCCCGCCGAGGGCCTGTCCGGCCGCTTTGTGCGTATGGATAAGAAGCGTTTCGGCGTGATCGAAGGCGTCACCGACCGCGATTACTACACCAACAGCTTCCACGTGCCGGTGTATTACAACGTCAGCGCGTTCGACAAGATCGACATCGAGGCGCCGTATCATGCGCTCACCAACGCGGGCCACATCAGCTACGTGGAGCTTGACGGCGACCCCACGAAGAACCTGGACGCTTTCGAAGCGGTGGTTCGTCATATGAAAGAAGCGGGCATAGGCTATGGTTCGGTGAACCACCCCGTGGACCGCGACCCGGTATGCGGCTACAACGGCATCATCGGCGATGTGTGCCCGAAATGCGGCCGTGCGGAGTCGGACGGCGTGGCCTTCGAGCGCATCCGCCGCATCACGGGCTACCTGGTGGGAACCATGGACCGCTGGAACGATGCGAAGACGGCGGAAGAGGCCGACCGCGTGAAGCATTCGGTCATGACGCGCTAACGCGTCGGTCGTCCGCGTCTGCGCATGCATCGTGCAGGCCGGGCGATGTCGGTTTGGCTGGGCGCTCTTTGTTGCGGCCGACATGGGGCGGACAAGGACGTTTCTGGGAGAGTGGGACGTTATGGCGCAAGACCAGATGAAGAAAAATCGCCGGGTGCAAGACGAATTGGGCGATGTGTATGCGATGCCCATTCGCATGTACGGTGTGGTGGAAGAAAGCATTGTGGACGGACCGGGCTTGCGCTTTTCGGTGTTTGTTCAAGGGTGCAGCCACCACTGCCCGGGGTGCCACAACCAAGAAAGCCAGCCGCACCAAGGCGGATATCTGTCTACGGTGGGGGAATTGTGCGAACGCATTGCGGGGAATACGTCTATTTCGGGTGTGACGCTTACCGGGGGCGAGCCGTTCGAGCAGCCCGAGGCGTGTCTCGCCATTGCGCGATGGTGCAAGGCGCGCGGGCTGAGCGTGTGGGCGTACTCGGGGTATTTATATGAAGATATCCTGGCGGGCAACGTTTCCGATCGCACGCTTTCAGGCGTTGCTGCTTGCGGTGGCATTGATTGTGAGCGGCGCGATTTTCAGCCCGCGCAAAAAGAGGATGGCGTGAGCGCGTGCGAGGCTGACTCTGTGCACCATGCGGCCCGCTCTCTGCTTGACGTGTGCGATGTGTTGGTTGACGGTCCTTTCGTGCTGGCGAAGAAGTCATACAGCCTGCGTTGGAAGGGCTCTTCGAATCAACGGGTGATTGAGCTTGGGGAAACGAAGCGCCGTGGACGGATGACGTTGTGGCAAGATGAAACCATGGATTTTTCGATTCCCGAAAACTGGTAAAGCTTTCGGAGAGCTGAGCGCACGCGCGCGAAATAAGGCTAGAACAAACGGGAGGGGTTCTAACCACGATGAAGCATGCGAACAAAAAATATTTCGAGGCCGAATCAGAGGCAACAAAGGGTTGTGAAAGCGAATCATTCGCCGCCCACGATGTCGAAATGCCCAGGTGCGGGGGTGTTCGCGCATCCGAAGGCGCCCACGCATCCGAGACATCTCGTGCTTTCAACGAGGGATTTGCTCATGGGAACGCGCCATCTGACGAAACGCCGATGGGATTTGTGTCGGCAACGTCTTCTTTGAGGATGTCGTCTGTGACGAAGCGCGTTATTCGCGGTGAAAAGGCCGATTTCGGGTTGCGCAGTCTGTTTAAGGAGAGCAGGGATGCGTATCAGGTTGCAAAACATGGCGAAGAAAGTAACAACGCAGAAGAGAAGAAGGCGTTCGAACGCCTGAAGCAGACCTGGGATGCCGACGCAAGAATCACCGATGAGTTTGTTACGCGAAGCGTTCTGCGCTCTATATCGAGTGATTTTACGAATCCTTCCAAGGGCGGTGTGGGCTTCAATGCCGCCAAGGCGCACGTTACGGGCGCATTTGCGGCATTGAAGGATACGCTTCCGGGCGGTAAAGCGAATGAAACGGGGCGACATGGTGCGCACGGAGCCAAACCCGGTCATGCTCGCGCCAATAAACCTTTGCCTCAAAAACATGGTAAGCAGACCGTTGAGCGCAAGGGAAGCGGACGCTAGCCTGCAGTCCTTGCATTGCGTGACGGTTGGGGCAGTATGGCATTGTGATGGACGCTATACCCTAGGGAAAAGCTATGAAAAGGGCTTGTGAACAGGGGCTGTGCTTGAAAACTTTTAAATGATTTTGCATAACGGGGGGGGGGTGAAACGTAAAAAATACGGTATCATGGCTAAAGATAAAAATTCGCGCGTTTCATGATGAACGTCGTGAAACGCTGTCTATCTAGAAGGTTAGTTTCGTAAAATAGACAGTACGGAACGAATAGATGCATACGCTTTGCTTTTGGCACGCTCGAGCGTGCTGTTTTCGCGTATCGAGGACTATCGAAAACGCGTTGTATCAAGGTATGCATGCAAGAAGACGAAAGGTTTTTTGAACGAATGACGTTGCTTGAGCTGCTGCAGCTTCTGCGCAAGCGTTTGGCGCTTGTCATAACGCTGCCGATTGTATGCGCCCTTGCCATGGGCGTATACAGTTTCTTCTTCATGGCCAACACCTATACGGCTTCTACGAGTCTGTATGTGCTTACGAAAACAGAGACGGATTCTGGCGTATCTAACAGCATGTATACCGACCTGAATGCAAGCCAGCTTTTGACCAACGACGTAGCTGCGCTTATTAAGAGCGATCGCGTTGTGGGAGACACGGCAAAAGACTTGAACATGCAGAACCTTGCGGCTTTTGATGTTTCGGTAAGCAGCGAAACCACAACGCGCGTCATCACCCTTTCCGTTGCAAGCGAAGATGCTAGTGGTGCTGCTGTGGTTGCGAACAAGCTTGCTGAAAACGTTTCGGATGTTGCTCAGGAGGTCATGAACGTTCAAAGCGTGAACGTTATCGATGAAGCGGTTGCTCCAAGCGCTCCAAGCGGACCCAATAGACCCATGTATGTTGCCGTCGCTTTTATGGCGGGGTTGTTTTTGGCCGTTGCCATTGTCGTTGTGGCCGATATGCTGAATACCAAAGTGCGTCGTGTGGAAGAGGTCGAAGAACTTTTGGGTCTTCCCGTTATCGGCCGCATGCCCGCAGTGAAAGGGGGCAAATAGCCATGGCTCGCAGCAGAAATCGTTCTATGAAGCTCGAGATGCAAAACGCTGCCAAAACCCTGTTGGCGAATATTCGTTTTGCGAGCGTTGACGACCCCATTGCTTCACTGGTTGTTACCAGCTCAATTCCCAATGAAGGCAAAAGTACCGTATCGGTGAACTTAGCCGAGGCCATTGCTACTTCAGGGAAAAGCGTACTCTTGGTTGAATGCGATTTTCGGAATCGTACCCTTGCGGACATGCTTGACGTGCATGCGACGGGCGGGATTTACGCGGTGCTTTCCGAGGAGTTGTCCCTCGATCAGGCGGTGGCTCCCACGTCGGTGTCTAACATGTATCTGCTGGATGTTGAGCCCCATATCCCCAATCCGGCTGACGTTCTTTCCTCTAAGCGTTTCCGCAGCATGGCGGCCGCTTTGGAGGAACGTTTCGACTATGTTATTTACGACACTCCTCCGGTGGGAACGTTCGTGGATGCTGCTATTTTGTCTACGTTGGCCGATGGAGCGGTGCTGGTAGTTCGCGAGAACTACACGAAACGCGATAGTATTCTTGGGGCGTATGACCAGTTGAAGAAGGCTGGCGCGCATGTGCTCGGCGTGGTTATGAATCACTGCGAGACTTCCTCCAATGAATACTACTACGCGTATTACACGCAGGATGGTCAGTTCGACCATGCGAGCGTTCCTTCTGATCCGAACATGTTCGTCTCCACCGATGTGCGTCGTGTGGGCGGCAAACATGGGTCGTCTGTGCCCGCCCGCGCAAGGCGCGCTCGCTAGCAAGCCATGAGGGACGTTCATTGTCACATACTTCCCGGAGTGGATGACGGGGCTCAAACGCTCGAAGACAGCCTGCTCATGCTTGAAGCGGCGAAGAAAGCCGGTGTAACAAGCATTGTGTGTACGCCGCATTGCCGCGATCCGTTTTTCGACTATGACGCCATGTGGGATGCCTACGATTTACTCGTAAGCCACGCAAATGGCTTTCCGTTGCAGATGGGTTTCGAAGTCAACCATGCCAAACTCATGGATTTAGGCATGGAATGGGCGGATTATCTGCATTTTGATGGAAGCAACGAATTTCTCCTGGAACTTTCGTCGCGTGCAACTGCTTACGATTTCGAAGCGTACGAGCGAACCATTTTCGAATTGCAGGCTAAAGGATATGAGGTGATCATTGCCCATCCTGAACGTTGCAAGGCTATTCAGGATGACATTGATATAGCGAAGCGGCTAGTAGGCAAGGGGTGCAAGCTCCAGGCTTCGGCTGATTTCGTGAAAGGCGGCCGGCTTGGTCGCGAACGCAAGCCCGCTAAGCGGATGTTCGATGCCATGCTGTATCGCTACATAGCAAGCGATGCTCATTGTGCCGAGCATTACGCATACCTCACGAAAGCACGCTCGAGCTTTCGGGTGAGGGGGGCGCACGCACGTTAGATGCCGCTGTATGAAGAGGCTGTCGCTGTGTGGTTCTCGCTTCGGCGTGCGGTTGCATATCTCGCATACGGAGAAATCATCGCCAGGCGTGTTTCTCTTGATGCAGGAGGATGAATACTTGATACGCCATCTGGTCTATTGCGGCCAATGGCGAAGCCGTATCTACGTGCGGAAGGAGGCAATGCGCATGTGGTACGTAGTACAAGTTGCGGGCGGAAGGGAACAGGTAACGCTGGCGAAGATCCAACGGTTCGTCGACGGCGAGACGTTGCGAGAAGCATTTGTTCCTCGGCGTAAGGTAATGAGGAAAAAAGACGGCAAGGGAATCCTTGTTTCCGAAATCTTATTTCCTGGGTATGTGTTTGTGGTAACCGAAAAGCCCGAAGAGTTGTTTGCAAATCTGAAATACGTACCGGCCTTTACTCGCATGCTTGGATGTGGTGGCAAGAATTTCATTCCTTTGGATCAAGGCGAGGTTCGCTTGCTGGAAGCGTTTTGTGGGACGGATCGCTTAGTGGAAATGTCTCGCGGAATTCTTGATGGAGACGGCGTGCACATAGACGAAGGTCCCTTGAAGGGCCGCGAGGGCATCATAAAGAAAATCGACCGGCATAAGCGCTGTGCCTATGTCGAGATGGAAATAATGGGACGTAAGAAATCGGTCAAGTTAGGATTGGATGTTGTCCGAAAAGAAAAATGAAAACGCAATAACTGCAGCAGAGGATGCCCCTGTTGGTGCGGTTGTCAACGAATCGGTTCCTAGAGTTGTTGATATGGACGCGATAATCAGGGAGTCTTTCAAGTCCCAGATTAAGAAGGCTGGCAATGATTCTTTTTCTGTCGGACCGGATGCGGGGCAAGAAGCTTGTGGGACTGCTAAGATTGATGCAGGTAGGACCGTTCGAAGCGGGTTCGCCTATGATTTTGACAGCACCGAGCCCGTTCGCGCTGACGACGCCGAGCGTGCTGCAGGCATTAAGGAAATGGTCGGAGACGAACCCCTTAAGGGTCCCAATGGGCGTTTTGGATATCTTTTCATTAAAAGGGTTTTCGATTTTTGCTTCAGCGCATCGGTTCTTATTGCGCTAAGTTGGTTGTTTCTTATTTTGGCCATTATCATTAAGGTCGACGATCCAAAGGGCCCCGTATTCTTCAAACAGCAGCGTGTTGGCAAAGACGGAAAAGTCTTTTACATGTATAAGTTTCGTAGCATGTGCGTTGACGCGGAAGCTCGCCTTGCGGAGCTGAGGGAGCTTAATGAGAAAACGGGTCCAGTTTTCAAGATTACTGAGGACCCGCGTATTACCAGGTCGGGGAAGTGGCTTCGTAAACTCTCGCTCGACGAGCTTCCTCAATTTTTCAACGTTCTTAAAGGTGATATTTCCATCGTAGGTCCTCGACCGGCATTACCATCTGAGGTTGCAACCTATACCGATTATCAGAGGCAGCGTTTGCTTGTCGACCAAGGCATAACATGCTATTGGCAAACTCGTCGCAATAGGGACTCTGTAACGTTTGACGAATGGATCGACCTCGATCTTCTTTATATAAAGAAGTGCAGTATTTGGTCTGATTTTAAACTTATCGTCCAGACCGTAGGCGTAGTTTTGACGGCGCAAGGGAGCTAAGTTGAATTGCGAAGGTGGTTTCCTCATGAAGCGAGTTGATATCATTGGCGTTCCCATTAGTGCTACCAACATGGATGAATGCATCGACTTTCTCGTTTCGAATACCGAAGCCGTGCGCGGTGGGTATATCTGTGTTTCCAATGTCCACACAACAGTGATGGCTCACGACGATCCCTGCTATAGAGAAGTTCAGTCGAGCTCGGTTCTCTCATTGCCGGATGGAAAGCCTCTCTCGGTTTTGGGAAGCAAGGTTTTTCCTGAAATGGGGAGGGTTACCGGCCCTGATTTGATGCGCGAACTTTTCGAAGACGAACGTGCGGCCAATTTTAGGCATTATTTTTACGGTAACACGGAAGAGAATCTTAATGCACTTATAGCTTCGCTAAGAAAGACTTACCCTTCTCTGAAGATCGTCGGATATGAGCCGTCTGTTTTCAGGCCCCTTACCGAAGAGGAAGAGGGCGATTTGTGTTCGCGCATTGACGCTTCGAATGCTGATTTCGTCTGGATAGGGCTTGGGGCGCCGCGACAAGAGAACCTTTGTTTTAAGCTAAGGGGAAGAACTCGTTCGTGCATGGTTGGCGTCGGCGGCGCATTCAACATTCTGGCGGGAATCACCCCTGAGGCTCCGCGTTGGATGCAGGATTTGAGTCTAGAGTGGCTTTACAGGCTTATTCAGGAGCCTCGAAGGCTTTTTAAACGATATTTCGTTACCAATACAAAATTCATTCTGTATGTTATAGCTAGCAAGATGAGGAAGGCATAGCATGACCACGGCTTTTGATGGCAAGACGTTGATGATTACTGGTGGCACCGGGTCGTTCGGCAACACCGTTCTAAAGCATTTTCTTTATACCGGCGTTGCCGAAATACGTATTTTTTCTCGCGATGAGAAAAAGCAGGACGACATGCGCCATCACTTGCAGGTGAACTACCCTGACGTAGCGTCTAAAGTCCGTTTCTATATAGGAGATGTTCGCGATCTCCAATCCGTGCAGGATGCCATGCACGGTGTTGATTATATATTTCATGCGGCTGCCCTCAAACAGGTTCCCTCCTGTGAATTCTTTCCGATGGAGGCCGTTCGTACCAACGTTATTGGAACGGACAATGTTTTGCATGCAGCAATTGCTGAAGGCGTCGATCGTGTCGTCTGCCTCTCGACCGATAAGGCTGCGTACCCTATCAACGCGATGGGAAAATCGAAAGCCATGATGGAATCTATTATCTATGCGAACGCACGAAACGGCGCGGGGCGTACCACAATTTGCTGTACGCGTTACGGCAACGTCATGTGCTCTCGCGGCAGCGTTATTCCCCTGTTCATTGATCAGATTCGTGCCGGAAACCCCATTACCATCACCGACCCCTCTATGACGCGCTTCTTGATGAACCTCGACGAGGCGGTTGATTTGGTGAAATTCGCATTTGAACATGCGAATCCCGGAGATCTCTTCATTCAGAAAGCTCCCGCATCCACTATTGGAGACCTTGCAGAAGCGGTTCAGAAGCTCTTCGGGGAAACGGGGACGAAGATTATCGGTACTCGTCATGGTGAGAAACTGTATGAGACGCTTATGACCCGTGAGGAGCGTCTGCGCGCTGAGGATATGGGGGCGTATTTCAGGGTGGCATGCGATTCCCGTGACTTGAATTACGACAAGTTTGTCGTTGATGGGGAGGCCCGTACGGAAGCGGATGAGTCCTATACGTCTCATAACACAGAGCGTCTTGACGTTGAGGGCACCATCAAGAAAATCATGACGGCAGAATATGTCCAGAAAGCGCTGGCGGGTGAGCTGTAGTGAAGGTTCTTGTAACGGGTGCAAAAGGGTTCGTCGGAAAGAATCTTGTTGCGGCATTGGAATGCGTACGTGACGGAAAAGACCGCAGGGAAAAGTTCCAGCCGCTCTTACCACTCGAGGTTTTTGAATATGATATCAATTCCGACCCAGAAGACCTTGACGCGTATTGCGCTGAAGCTGATTTCGTCTTCAATCTTGCAGGCGTGAATCGCCCCAAGGAGGCCTCCGAATTCATGGAGGGCAACTTCGGCTTTGCTTCTACGTTGCTTGATACTCTCGAAAAGCATGGCAACAAAGCTCCAGTTATGCTGAGCTCTTCTGCTCAGGCAAGCCTTGAGGGCCGCTATGCGGGCTCCGAATACGGAAAGAGCAAGCTTGCCGGTGAGGAGCTTTTCAGGGAGTATTCCAAGCGAACGGGCGCTGATGTTCTTATTTACCGTTTACCTAATTTGTATGGTAAATGGTGTAGGCCGAACTATAATTCTGCGGTTGCTACGTTCTGTAACAACATTGCCAATAATCTTCCTATCACGGTTAATGATCCTTCCGTTGAGCTTGAGCTGCTATACATTGATGATTTGGTTGAAGCGCTTATGGGGAATCTCGTGGGAGAAGTTGTCTGGAACGAGAGCGGATTTTGCATTGCAGCTCCTACGGACAAAAAGACTCTTGGCGAAATCGCTGAGCTACTTCATGAGTTCAAGTCTGCGCGTGGTTCGTTGAACGTTCCCGACGTGACCGAGGGGTCGTTCTCCAAAAAGCTATACTCCACGTATCTTTCTTATCTTGACCTGAGCGATTTTTCGTACGAACTTAAGATGAACGTTGACGATCGCGGAAGCTTTACCGAGGTGATGCGCACTGCCGATCGCGGTCAGGTTTCCATCAACGTTTCTAAGCCCGGAATCACCAAGGGCCAGCATTGGCATCATACGAAGTGGGAGAAGTTCTGCGTTGTCTCTGGAGAGGGCTTGATTTGTCTTCGCCGAATTGGCAAGGACGAACAGGGCAATGACTATCCCGTTGTTGAGTACAGGGTTTCTGGCGAGAAACTTGAGGTAGTTGAGATGATTCCGGGTTACACCCACAACATCATCAACCTTTCTGATACGCAGGACATGGTCACGTTGATGTGGTGCAACGAATGCTTCGACCCAGAGAAGCCCGATACGTTTTTCGAAGAGGTATAAGACGTGAAATACGTCCAGATAAACAGTTTTTACAACGGTTCTACTGGAACGCTTATGCGAGGTCTGCACAACGAGCTCACCGAGCAGGGCGTTGACTCGTATATTTTTTGGGGTCGCAGGCACGAAACGATCAACGATCATGAACAATGCTGTGCGTCAAAACTGAGCGTATACCATCACGGAATCATGACGCGTCTTTTCGATCGAATGGGTTTCTATTCGAAGGGAGACACGAAACGTCTGTTGGAAAAACTCGATGCCATCGACCCCGATGTCGTGCATCTGCACAACATCCATGGGTACTATATCAACATCGAGATGCTTTTCGAATGGCTTGCCACGCATCGTTGCCAGGTGAAGTGGACCCTGCATGACTGCTGGGCTTTTACGGGGCATTGTGCGCATTTTTCTTACGAAGGATGCGAGCAATGGTTGACACACTGTGCGGTTGACGGAGACTGCCACTTGCTGAATACGTACCCGAAAACCATTTCTAAGCGATCCTGCTATAGGAATTTCGATGATAAAAAGCGTATTTTTACATCGGTAGATCCTTCTCGCATGACCATCATCGCTCCGTCTCATTGGCTTGCTGGGTTGGTTCGTCAAGGGTTTCTGTCTTGCTATAAGGTCGAGGTTCAGCACAATAAAATCGATAGAGACGCATTCAAACCAACGCCGAGCGACTTTAAAAAGAGGTACGGCGTGGGCGCCAGGCGCATGATTCTTGGCGTTGCCAGCCCTTGGAGCGAGAAAAAAGGCCTAGGAACATTTTGCGAGCTTGCAAAAGAGCTCGATTCGAATTTGTTTGCCATCGTTCTCGTGGGCTTGACTCCTCGTCAGGCAAAGGACATTCCGGACGAGATAATCTGGCTTGAGAGAACGGAATCCAAACAGGCTCTTGCTGAGATTTATTCGGCAGCCGATCTGTTCTTCAATCCTACCGTTGAGGACAACTATCCGACGGTAAATCTCGAGGCGGAAGCGTGCGGTACTCCCGTATTGACGTTTGATACGGGCGGCTGTAGGGAAACAGTGAAGCGTTCCGATTCCATTGTGATAGAGCCTTCCGAATGGACTTCTGAAATTATTGTATCGAAATGGGGCTCTCGTGGGTAACTTGAAGAAATTCGTGCCTCAAAGCAACGGGGCGTTCAAAATCAACAAAACACTCCTGGTTCTTTGTATCGCGTTTGGTTTGAGTAGCTCTTTTTCCTCCATCGCAGTGTTTGATATGTTAAATAAGGCGATTATCGGGCTAATGTGTCTGGTTATTTTGGCATATTTTTGGAACAAAAAACAACCCCGCTATGTTTATCTTGTCTTAGCAATTGCGGGTTTGCTGCATGCGCTATGCTTCTTGCATCCCTTGTCGAGCAGGGAGGGCATAGCGACCTATTTCACTTTTGCATTCTGGGTTTTGTTCTGGCTTTATCTTGCAAACAATATGCAAAGCTTTCTAAGTGCTGTGTATGCTGAAAGGCTTTTGTTGAAAAAAACTCTGATTTTATGGACCGCTGTTACGGCGGTATCTTTTGCTTTTCCATTTTGCTACAAAGTAAGTTGGGGCGGGGAAAGCTACTTCGTATCGTTTACTTTGAGTTCTTTCGAGATAGCTCCAATTGCCGTTTTCATGCTGGCTATCGATATTCTGCTTTACAGATTTGATGGGAATAAGGTCCGGGCTTTGCTGCTGTCTGTGGTACCGCTCGCATGCGTTTTTGCGACAGGGACAAGAACGTACTTAGTGGTTATCGTTGTTGAGTTTTTAATTCTTCTCAGGTTGATGATGGGTAACAAGGCTTCGTTCGTGGTTGTGTCAGCGATAGTCATTTCGGTGGTCATCCTAATTGCTAGTGTGACTAGCATTGGGCAAAAGTTTGAGTCTGCCATGTTGGATACGAGGGATACGGCGGTTTTCCTCGAAGTTTTCACGAATGGCAGAAGTGAATTTTGGGAAATTGATATGAGGGCTTTTTTGAGCAGCGATTTTTTTGAGTTAATGTTTGGGCACGGCTTTAGCTATGTCTACGATTTGAATGAAATGACAATAGGGAATAGGCTTTACGCCCATAATGACTTTATTAATATACTGCTCAATTTTGGATGGGTTGGTATGCTCGTTTACTTTGCTGCGTTTGGCCCAATTTCCATTTTGATTAAAAAACGGCTCGGTGTTGGCGCATGCCTTCTCTTCCTCTTCATGTGGTTCTTTAACGCGTTTTTCAATATGATTTATGTCTATGTCGTTGCTGTAATTGGCATGGGTCTCCTTGCGGCGGCATTGGTCTATGAGGATGGAAGTTTCGTGGACTTATGATATCCATGAAACTTCCATTTCGGTTTTTCTCGGCTTAGAAGGCGTGTGTTCTATGATTAAGGTTGGGGTAATTGCTGTATGTGATTTCGAGTCGTTGCCGGTCGGTGGCGAGGTCAGCCTGCTTAATAGGCTTTGTTCAGTTGATAACGAGTCACTAGGGATGGAGTATGACCTCATCGGAATGTCCTTTTCTGACGAAGAGGTTGGCAGATGGGGTGAGAAACGAATAAACGGAAGACCGTACAGATGGCTTCCTGTTTCATCTTATAGAAAGAACATTCCGCTCAGGGTCCTCATGGCAAGGGGGGTGAAAAGATTCGTCCATTTGCTCGAAAATCGTAGCTACGATGTTTTGTATATCCATTCTCCGGAACTGTATCTGCCTGTTGCGCATATGGGGGTTCCTGTTGTTTACCATGTGCATGGTGATCCATATTATACGGTTCGAATGTCGAGGTTCCCTCTGTTGAGGATGGGGCCGTTTGTCAGATATTACGATCGTTTGATTGAGTCGGCCTTGCGTGGTTCAGAGAGTGTGATTTGGGCTGCAAGACGATCCATGTGTGAATTCTTGGACAAAGAGGTTTTTTTGAAAGACGTGGTTCTTCCTAAAGTCGAAGTGATTCATTCATGTTACGGCGAAAAAATGAGATTAGCGAGCGGAGACGTCAAAGAGAAATTTAGCTATCGATTTGTAACGGTAGGCCGTTTGGCGAAGGTTAAGCATGTTGATTTTTTGATTAGGGTTTTTGCGCGCATTGCCGAAAAACACCCAGAGTCCGTGTTTTATATATGCGGAGACGGTGAGGAGAGGGAATTCCTTGAAGCCTTATCGGATGAACTCGGCTGTTCTGATGAGGTTGTTTTTCTAGGCGCCTTAGACAATGAAAGTCTCGGCCGCTGCTTAAATGAATCCGATATTTTTTTATTTGCTTCTGAAAGCGAAGCGATGAGTCTTGTTGTTCTTGAATCCCTTTCCTGTGGTGTTCCTGTTGTTTCGACTGATGTGGGGGATTTGTCTGAAGTCGTATTATCCGAGGAAACAGGAATGCTGCTCCCGGATCGAGACGAGAACGAGTTCGTTCTGGCTGTTGAACGGTTAAAGGTATGTATCGATAATTACGATGTAAACAGAAAATGCAGAAAAATTGCCGAAAAATACAGTCCGAACGAAATGGCCTCATCTATAGCTCGAAAACTAAACGAGGTTTGTAAAAAGGAGTCTGTACGATGAGGTTTTCTATATTAATTCCAGTTTACAACGTAGAAGACTACGTATCGGAATGCCTCGATTCGGTTCTTTGCCAAAACAACACAGACTATGAAGTGGTAATCGTAAATGACGGATCAACGGATGGATCGCTAGAGATATGCAAATCGTATCAAAGGGATTATCCGGATAAAATACGAATAATCTCACAAGAAAACAAAGGTCTTCTTCAGGCTCGCCGTACAGCCATAGATGCTGCATCGGGTGATTACTGTCTGTGCTTGGATTCCGATGACAAGATACGTCCAGGCGCGCTTGATGTTATTGGCAATGCGATAAGCAGCTACCGTTCAGATATGGTCATCTATCAGGCGTCAAGGGAAGTCGATTACTCTGAACCTCTTTGGACATCAAGATGGTTTCCTGACAAGAGTGATTTCCCTATGCAATTACCCTTGAATGAGGCGCGTAAGTTGCTGTCCGAGTCGTATGACATGAATGCAATGTGGAATAAGGCTATAAAAAGAAATTGTATCGGGCAGGGTGATAGCTATGAAGGGTATATGAGGTTGCAGCAAAGCGAGGACCTTTTGCAGATTTGCAGCGTGCTTGACCGAGTGAGAACGATAACCGTGCTCCCGGACATTTTGTATTTTTATCGCCCTAATCCAAAGAGCTTATGCCGACTAGTTTCGAGAAAATCCCTGAAGGACGTCCTGGTCGCAAGAGAGGTTCTTGCGAATTACGTTGAGGGGTGGGATTCATCTTTGCTAGGCTACGTCTTCGCTAACACATGTTTTGAGTATGTTGCGTATTTGATGAAGGTCTACTTTGCATCGGATGCTGTTGAGACCAGAATAGAGGCAGACGAGTTGCTTGAAGATGGAGAATTCGACAATTTTTTTGAAAAGGCCGATTTTTCTAGACTGGCAAGTTGGAAGAAAATGTCGGTGCATGTGCTTCGCTACGGTAGAGGTCGCATTTTTTCTAGGTTTTTAACATGCTTCGTTAAGGCGGCTGAAGTGGTTAAAGGGAAATCTTTGGAGGGGTATCGATGAGCGTCGGAGCTATTTTGAAAAAGAATATCTACGCACACGATGTTTTATCCAAGGCGAAGAATCTCAAACAGAATAAGATGTTTCAGACAATAGCTGACGAAGTGCTTCCTATTGACCCTATAGAAGATTTCGAGGATTTTTCTGCGTGTATTTCCTTCATGAAAAAGAAATACCAATCTTGGCCCTCTCCTTATTCCGTCGGAATGGAGTCGACTTTTTATGGACACTTAAAGTCGCTGGTCGAATATGCTGGGCTGAAGTACGAAGATGCATATAGGCTGCTGCTTCCGAATGTTGAACATGGAATAGCTTGGCTCCAGAGGGTTCCGGCTAATCTTCAACAGCCATTTGCGCATTCTTTTGTTTCACAAGGGGCTTATCGCAAGGCTCTCATTAACTCCGAAAAACCTTGGATGCCTAACTATGTAATAGGTCCTTATATCCATTATGCAAAGCAATTGTATGGCGATTCGCGTCGTTCTGAAATTAAGAAAAAACTAGGTAGGACGATTCTTGTTTTTCCAGCGCATAGTTATGAAGGATCGAGCGTTTCTTACGGAAGACGAGGGTTTGTAAAGGATATTCTTTCTCGGTACTCTGATGAATATGATTCTGTGATGATAAGCGCATATTGGCACGATGCCGATGATGAGGTTTACTCACTGTTTCGGAAAGAGGGCGCTATTGTTGTTAGCGCCGGGTTGAGGAATGATCCTCTGTTTATATCGAGGCTTAAAACCATCATCAGCTTGTCTGATGCTGTGGCGGGTAATGCCATAGGAACGAATATAGGATACTGCATGTATCTGGAAAAGCCATTTTCTATGATTGGCGCGATGGATACCGAGATAAAAGATTACGGCAATTCGTACGGAAGTCTCGAGGAGGCCAATTTGCTTGGCATGACGCAGTGTATAAGCCGAGCATTCGATATTCATGGGTGCCAAGAGATGCAAGACAGGTTTTATAGGGAATATTGGGGCGGTCCATCTGCCTTGAAGAGTCCGAACGAAATCAGATGTATCCTGGGAATCTCTCGGGATATCTTGCGGGAAAGTCACGGATGTGCGTCGAAATTTACAACCGTTGTTCAGGACGTGTACAGCCAGGCTCTTAGAGGGACGTCGGCTGAAGATGCTCTTCGTGCCAAGCTGCTCACTGATGCGCTTGGTTTTGGTGATATGAAAAATGCTTAAGAAAATTAATGACTCATTAACGGGCCGTGCCCTCTTTTATACCATCGGACAGCTATCTCTTAATTTTCTGAGTGTTATTTCTGCTCCCATTTTCGTAAGGTTAATGACCACTTCGGAATACGGAATGGCGGCAATCTATTTTACGTGGGTTTCCATTTTGTCGAACATTGTAGGTCTTCGCGCTGATGCGTCCATTCAGAATGCGTGGTCGGAGTTTGGGGAGCGTAGACTTCCTGCATACGTGTCTTCTGTATCGTTTTTGGCACTGTGCTTCTTCTGCCTCGTCTTCATTGCCTGCTGGTGCTTTGGACAGCCTCTTGCTTCTCTGATGGATATGGAGCATGGTGTTCTTCTCGCCTGTGTTTTGACTTCGTTTTTTATCGCTTGCTCAAATGTCCGAATGTCATACTTCACAGTGATGAAGAACGCATCTTCGAATATGCTTGTTTCGCTTCTTCTTGCGGTTTCTCAGATTGCGTGTTCCATTCTGCTTCTGGTGTACGTTCTCGATGATGGCTATGTCGCGCGTATCGCTGGTTATTCATTGCCCACCATAATCATCGGTACGGCATTCTTGATATTCTTTTATGCAAAAGGAAAAAAGCTTTTTGATAAAGATTACTGGCGTTTTTGTCTAGGCCTCTCTGTTCCTCTTATCTTTAACGGCATGGCGTATTTGCTCATTAACCAATGCGATAGGTTGATGCTGAACGCAATGGTTGGACCCGATGCTGCGGGAATCTATTCGTTTGCTTACAGTTGCGCTTTGCCCGCCAGCGTGCTTTGCAGTGCTATGAACTCGGCATGGACTCCGGAATATTTTTCTTTGATGAAGTCGGGGGATAAAGAAGTACTGCGCTGCCACACGAAACGATATATGGCAAACATGACTTTGATTTCGGGCGCTCTTATGCTTATTTCACCCGAAATTCTGATTATCCTCGGAACAGATAGCTATTATTCGGGTATTCCAATACTTCCGATGATTGTCATGGCGTACTATTTTCAATATTTGTACACATGGCCCGTTAATTGTGAGTTTTATTTCAAAAAAACAAAATGGATGGCCTTGGCCACATTGCTTGCTACGGCGCTCAATGTGGCATTGAACTGTCTCCTGATTCCTTCATTTGGCATGATAGGGGCTGCTTTTGCTTCACTTGCTGCATTTGCCGCTCTTTTGGTGTTTCACGATGTTATTGCTCGTTTCTTTACCGCTGGGTATCACCTTTCGTGGCGTTTGTATCTTGCGGGCATTTTGTTCATGATTGCCATGATGGTCGTGTCGTACGCTTTTATCGGTATTGTCTATATTCGGTTTGCGGTTGCTGGGTGCATCGCACTTGTTCTTTTTGTCAGGCTGTTTAAAGGTAGGTCTCTTTTCTAGAAGGCGGGACGGAAATGTTCGTAATATCTTATGAGAAACAAGACGGTGGCTATGTTCTTAGTTCGAATGTGACTGAGCGGACTGCTCCTTCCGATTTGGTGCTTTCTCGCGACGGCTCTTCATTCTATGTAGGATGTTGTTTTGATGCGGAATCAGAAGTATTGTTTTCGAGTGGTTGGGAGAAGAATCCCAGTATTCTAAACACGTTTTGCTCTGCTCTCTATATTGTTCAGTTCGATGCACTCGGCTGCACTTTTGCCACTGATATGTCTGGTAGGGAGTTGTTGTTTTACTACCACGATGAGACCCGCCTTGTTCTCTCCGATAGCTTTTGGGGCATTTTGAAGATTGTTCGCCCGAGTTTCGACAAAGTCGATGCGGGCATTGTTGCTGAAATGATTGCCTCTGGAGGAGGTGTGCCGTGTGACAACAGCACACCCGTGAAGAATCTGTATTGGGCTCCTACGAACTGCATCGGTAGATTCGATGCAGTGACAGGACATTTTTCTTTCAATACTTTTGCCGACACGAAAAGAACTTGCGAGGTGTCATCCTTGGATGACGCCGTCGAGTCATTGGATGAGAGTATGGCTGCCATGGCTCAATCTCTTGCTTCGAAGCATTCTGATGCTTCCTTTGGGTTGGGTCTTTCGGGCGGGCTCGATTCAAGGATCGCGCTCCATTATTTAGAGCAGGTTGGCATCAGACCTAAATCTTTCAATATTTGCGTAACGCGTCCCCATAAAATACTCCTTGCCTCTAGCGTCCTTAATGCTAGGAGCCTTGCGGATGCCGCTCATGCAGATTACAGAGAGGTTGAATGGCATCCGAAGTCCATTCGTGAAAAGATGGATGCAATGCTTCAATACCACCCGTTGGGGACGTGTGGCCATTATACGAATGCTTACAAATACGAGACAGAGGGTATCCCTGAATTTGATGTCCTTGTAACCGCCGGTCAGGCCATTGGTCCAAATCTGGTTGGCGGATCAGTTGTTTCGGGTATGGAGGATATGACGGAAGAGGATGTTCATGGCTATCTCTATGCCATATGCGCTGGCGATACTAAGCCCTATGCGTATACGGAAGGTCTCGTGCGAGGGAAACTCGGGTCTATGGGCGTTTCTTCTTGTCAGCAGGGATTAGGCCCCCACTTCGATGTGTGGAAGGCCGTTGTGAGCGATGAGGTTCTCGCCTCCATCGGAAATCGAGTATCCGCATTCATGGAATCGCGCTATGAAAGAGGATTTACTGCGGCGGATATTGTGATGGACTACAGGACTTCTGCGCTTGGCGCGATAGGGCGCGATGGTGCTTATGAGAGTCTTTTTGGGGCGAAAAAAAGTTATACCATCTACACCCCGTTCCTGGTTAAAGAGGGACTACGTTGGGACCTGTCCGTTGTGGAGGGTCGTCGCGTTCTAAAGGAACTGATTAAAACGAAGATTCCTGAGTTTGCCCATGTTGGAGAGGAGTCCTATGGGGGTATTGGAAGGAACAGCAGCCGCTTGATGGGAAGCTTTGAAAAGCTAATGTTCCTAATGCGCGGAAGTGGAATCATGGCCGATGAATGGTATGCGCGGCATCCCGCGATTCGTTCGGCGTTTGTCGAGGACATGTCGAACGGTTGTTTGTGGTTCTATGAGATGTTCCCTGATACGTCCAATTTCGAGAATGTATGGAGAATGAGTCCTTCTAGGATGAATTCAATCTGGGCTTTAAAGCGTCTTGTGGATTGCATTGAGTCGAAGAGGTATCTCACTTTTGATTAGGCTTCTCCTAAACTCTCGTATTCGTATGCAAATTTGAGGTAATCGATATGTATCCAAAACTCCTTATTGATACGGAGAAAATTTCTCACAACGTTAAGGTGGTAGTGAACGCATGCAGGATGCATGGTATTGAAGTATGCGGGGTGACCAAGGCGTTTTGTGGCGACGAGCGAATTGCCCGCATTTTTGCCGACGGTGGTGTTTCTTCTTTAGGGGATAGTCGCATAGTCAATCTGTCTCGCTGCAAGGAAATCGTGCTGCCTAAAATGCTGATTCGCTGCCCTCAGTTTTTCGAGGTAGACGATGTCGTTTTGACAGCTGACGTTTCGGTCAATACGGAGCTCGATACGCTGAGGTTACTTGATGAGGCATGCTCTCGCAATCATATCGACCGCCATGGCATTTTGATTATGATCGATTTGGGCGATTTGCGTGAAGGGGTTTTGGAGGAGGGAGAGTTCAGACGCCTGCTGGATTACATCGTTTCCTCTAATTGTCTATATCTATATGGAATAGGAGCCAATCTCAATTGCCTGTCCTTCATTCTTCCCGACTCTGACAAAATGACAGAATTGCTCCATTTTGCTTCAATTGCGGAGGAGGTGATTGGCTCGAGTTCTTTTGTTGTAAGCGGCGGAAATAGCAGCAACCTTAACCTTGTCCTTTCTGGAGATTCTCCCAAGGGCGTTAATTCTCTTCGTCTCGGCGAATCCCTTCTTTTTGGGAGAGAGCGTGCAACTTATCAATATCTGCCCGGAACGGCAAATGACGCCTTTATCCTTCAGGCGAGCGTGGTCGAGATAAAGGAAAAACCCAGTAAGCCCTGGGGCCGTTCGGGTGTCGATTCCTATGGTCGTGCTCATAACTTCGAGGATAAAGGTAAACGCACACGAGCCATTCTTGCTTTTGGTCATCAGGATTGCGATACCGAGGTTCTTTGGCCTCTTGACGAGGGGGTTTCGGTTATTGATAGCAGCAGCGATTATACGGTTGTTGACGTTACTGAATCTTCGATAATCTACAGTGTCGGTGATTTGGTTGAGTTTAGATGCGGCTATCACGCGGTGGCCAGGGCTTTCGCCAATCCTTACATTGAGAAAGTTTTTCTTTGAGAAAAGGGTATCGAATAATCATTGGGCGTGTTGAGATGTTGAAGGGATTACGATGTATGAAGATAAGAGCGTTTTAGCAATCATTCCTGCTCGTGGTGGATCGAAAGGAATACCGGGGAAAAATATCAAGCCGCTATGTGGCCATCCTTTGATTGCTTATACTGTTTCTGCTGCGAGAAAAAGCAAGTATGTTGATGCGGTTGTTGTTACGACCGATAGCAAGGAAATTGCCGAAGTGTCTCGAAGGTATGGAGCTGAGGTTCCGTTTATGCGGCCAGAGAAGTTGGCATCTGATACCTCGAAAACCATCGATGCTGTTGTTCATGCCAGGGATGTTATGGTCGATTTGGGTCGTGAATACGACATAATAGTATTGATGCAACCAACGAGTCCCTTGCGTCATGCGGAAGATGTAGACGGCGCTATCGAGGCGTATTTTTCCCATGGCTTAATGGGGGTTGCCTCGGTTTTGGAAGCTTCGGAAAATCCCGTTTTGACAAGGCATTTGGATGAATTTGGGGTAATGCATCCGCTAATTCCCATTTCCAGCACCATTCGAAGGCAGGATATGCCTCGTTTCTATCATGTAAACGGGGCGATTTACGTGAATGATTTTCACGGGCTATCGCTTGACACCAGCCTGAATGATAATCCTGTTGCCTATGTGATGAAAAAGGACCGCTCGTTGGATATCGATAATATTGAAGATTTCCTTCGTGCCGAGGCGATATTGGAGAAGCTGGACAAACCCCAGCTTGTCACTTTGTAGGATTGTGGCATGCGCGTATCGATGCCGTTTTTGTTATGCATTCTCACGAAATTTGGAGTTCAGTATGCGTTTTCCTGATGTTCATTTTACTGATGATGGTCGCCTGAAGCTGCTGATCATCGTTGGTACGCGACCCGAAGTTATCCGTCTGTCCGAGGTAATTAAAAAGTGCCGTACGTATTTCGATTGCGTTTTGGCGCATACTGGTCAGAATTACGACTACACGCTCAACGGCATTTTCTTCCGCGATCTTGAGCTTGCCGATCCTGATGTGTATCTGGATGCGGTGGGCAATGGCCTAGGGGAGACCATGGGCAACATCATTGCGTCTTCGTATGATTTGATGGCGCAGATTAAGCCTGACGCCTTGCTTATTCTGGGCGATACGAATTCGTGCTTGTCGGCTATTTCGGCTAAGCGTTTGCATATTCCCATCTTCCATATGGAGGCCGGCAACCGCTGCAAGGACGAATGCCTGCCCGAAGAGACGAACCGTCGCATCGTCGATATCATTTCCGACGTTAACCTGGCGTATTCCGAGCATGCGCGTCGTTATCTTGCCGAGTGCGGTCTTCCGCGCGAGCGTACCTACGTGACCGGAAGCCCTATGGCCGAAGTTTTGCATGCGAATCTTCCCAAGATCGAATCATCAAACGTGCTTTCTGAATTGGGGCTTGAGCCTAAGAAATACATGCTCCTTTCCGCTCATCGCGAGGAAAACATCGATACCGATGCTAACTTCCGGTCCCTTTTCGGCGCCATCAACCGTTTGGCGGAAGAGTACGGGATGCCCATTCTCTACAGCTGCCATCCGCGCAGCCGCAAACGTCTTGAGGCAAGCGGCTTCGAGTTGCATCCTCTTGTCAGGATGCACGAGCCCATGGGCTTCCATGATTACAACTGCCTGCAGATGGATGCGTTCTGTGTGGTGAGCGATTCCGGTACGCTGCCTGAGGAGTCGAGCTTCTTCACGAGCGTCGGCCGTCCGTTCCCTGCGGTTTGCATTCGTACTTCCACGGAGCGTCCCGAGGCTTTGGACAAGGCGTGCTTTACGCTTGCGGGTATTTCCGAAAAGGGCCTGTTGCAGGCCGTTCGTACGGCGGTTGCGCTGGAGGAAGTCGGCCATCATGGCATTCCCGTTTCGGATTACGTGGACGAAAACGTGTCTACGAAGGTTGTGAAGATTATTCAGTCTTACACGGGTATCGTGGATAAGATGGTGTGGCGCAAGTATTAAGAGTTCTTGCGTTTCAATCCTTTTGACCTGCGACTTTTGAGTGGGCTCCTGGTGTTTGAAAATAAGAATTTACACTAACGTCGCAAGAGTTTGCTTTTTGTTGCGTTAAAATTTTAAAAGATATTCTGTATTCGATGGTAGCGGCGTAGCGTGCGTTTGCTAAAAATGGGAAGGAACGACATGAAAAAGAAACTCGCAGCTTTGTTCTGTGCTGCAGTGCTGGCAATGAGCTTGCCCGCTATGGCATTCGCAGCTCAGTTCAATAGCCCGGCCGGTACCACGGTTACCGGCTCCAACGGCGTGGCCCTTACTGTGAAGGGTGACGTTTCCGGCAACGGATTCATCCATGTTGAGCCGTCCAGCGTTCAGGCTTCCAACGTTCCCGCGGGCGTTACTCCTATTGCATCCTTCGAGGTTACCGCTGACGATAGCATTTCCTTCACTGAGCTGACCTTCGTGTTCAGCGTTGGTGCTCAGTATGCTGGTGCGGATGCAACCATCTACATCCAGCATGGTGATGGGTCCACTGAGATTCAGCAGACCAAGGTTGCGGCTGATGGCACCATTACCATCACCGTTGACAAGCTTTCCATCTTCTCCGTTGTTATTGATGAGAGCACTGCGACCGGCTCCGCTGGTGTCGATACCAGCGCTACCTCTCCCCAGACTGGCGCTAACATGAACGCCGTTGCGGGCGTGACGGTTGCTGCGATTGCAGGTGCCGGCGTGGTTGCTTTCGCGCTTCGCAAGAGGATTGCTGAATAGCGCATCGTCTTTTGAAAGGTGAACGCCCGCTCAAACGAGCGGGCGTTCTTTTGTTCAGGTTCGTATCTTGAGCTTCGGGTTTGGTTATCGCGTGGCCGCAGATGCTGTGTTCTGCGAACTGAGTGTGGTTTTACAAGCGCCTGCGCACGCGCGTCGCGAGCGTGTACACTGGGGCGAAACGAAAAAACCGCGATAAGAAAGAGGCGCCCGCACATGAGCGAGCAGCAACGTGACCATATCTCGAAAGATGCAGGGGCCGCTTCGGCCCCTCGTCATGCGAAGAGGGAGGAAGGCTCCCAAAAGAATCCGTGGCCTGTGAAAAAGAAGCGCCAGGTGGCAGTCCTTTTCACCTTGCTGGCAATTCTGCTTGTCGTTGCGGCGGCGGGAATAGGGTTCATGGTATGGCAGCAGCAAGAGCTCGAGCGCGCCGCGCAGCAAGCGCAGGATGTGCCCGAAGCACAGGGTTCTTCTTCGCCTGCCCAGGAGCAGAGCGGCGAGGGAAACCTGCCTGAGAATCCCGTCGATTTCGTCGAGCTCAAGACGAAGAATCCCGATATCTACGCTTGGGTAAGCATCCCTGGAACCAAGGTTGACGTGCCTATTCTTCAGTCCACGGTGGACGACAACTTCTACCTCGACCACAATGCTGACGGAGACTATGCGATAGAGGGCGCCGCATATACCCAACGCGCCAATGCGACCGACTTCAGCGACCCGGTCACCATGGTCTACGGGCATCAGGTGCAGAATGGGTCTATGTTCACTACGCTGCACTATTTCGAGGACAAGACCTTCTTCGATGAGCACGATGTCATGTACATCTACACGCCTGGGCACATTCTTACTTACCGTATTGTTGCGGCCTACCAATACGACGATCGCCATGTGCTCAATTCGTTCGATTTCAGCAAGCCCGAGGTCGTTCGGGAATACTTCGATTCGGTGCTCAATCCCGCCTCGATGCTTGTTAACGTGCGCGATGGCGTCGTGCTTGCCGATGATGATAAGATTGTCCAGCTGAGCACGTGCATGGATGCCGTGAATCGCGACCATACTCGATACCTGGTAACGGGAGTCCTGATAGATGAACAACAAACGCAGTAACGATTTCGGACGGATGGAACACGCGGAGGCTTTTGACGCTTCTTTCGAAAAGCCGGCGGATGATTTCCCGCTGCGTCCGACGAACGAGGTGCTTATTCGCAAGAAGAAACGCACGCACAACAAGCTTAAAAAGCGCCTGAAGATAGCCGCCATCGTGGTTGGCGTCATCGCGCTTATTGCGGGCGGTGCTGCCTGGGCGGTAGTCAGTTCCATCAAGGCGGGCGAGGCTGCCATGAAGCAGGCTTCAGAGCCCACGCAGATCGAAACGGCCGAAGACGCTGTTTCCTACGACGAGGGTCGCACAATCGAGCACGACGGACACACATACGCCTACAACGAGAACATCGTGTCGGTCGTGGTGATGGGCTACGATAAGTCTCTCCATGCGAACTCTACCGCAGGTTCCGGGCAGGCCGACGCCGTGATGGTGCTTGCCCTTGATACCAAGACAGGCAAGGCGACCGTGATTGGCATTCCTCGCGACAGCATGGTTGACGTGGGCGAGTTCGTGGGCGATGCCTTCATCGGCCAGGAAAAGATGCAGCTGTGCCTTGCGTTCAGCTACGGCGACGGCGCTCATACCAGCTGCGAATATACCACTACTGCGGTGTCGCGCGCGCTGTACAACATGCCCATGTCGTACTACATGGCGCTTGACTACGACGGCATTGCGCCGCTCAACGATGCTATAGGCGGCGTTTCGGTCAATGCTCTCGAGGCTATTCCCAACACGGGTATCGTGGCCGGTCAAGACATTGTTCTGTATGGCGATAACGCTGCGCGCTACGTGCAGTATCGCGATACTTCGACGCTTACATCGTCGCTCGACCGCCAGGCACGCCAGGTTCAGTATCTGCAGGCGTTTTCTTCCAAGGCGCTCGCGAGCGCCAAGGGCAACGTGACCTCGCTTATCGACCTGTTTAACGTGGCAAACCAGTATTCGGTCACCAATCTGGGTGTCAACGAGTTTGGCTACCTGGCTTCATCGGTGCTGACGAACGGCATTACCTCTCTTGAGGTGGTGACGCTTCCGGGCGAACCTGTCCAGGGCGCCCAGTTTGTTGAGGTTTACCTCGATGAGGAGGCCGTGTACCAGACCGTTCTTGACGTGTACTACACGCAAGTGGATTAGGATGCGACATTCGGCTGACCATCGCTCGTTCTTCGGGGGATTATGCGTTCTACCGCAAGACTGTCGAATGGGGTAATGCGCCTTTCGGATGAAAGGCCCCCGCTCAATAAGCGGGCGTTTTTTCGTTCGCCCAGGCGTTGTGCGTTTTGCTGTTCGACCGGGTTCGTGCGACTTGCCGTCCCGCGTTCGGGTCTGCGTGCTTCGCTGTCCCGATCGGCCTGCTCGTGCACCCACCGCTCCAATCGCGCTCGGGGCCTGTGCGATCTGCAGCTCCGATCGCGCTCGGGCCTGTGCGGCCTGTCGCTCCGACCGCGCTCGCAACCCGTTTCGAATCAGAATGTGGCAACTTTTTTCGTTTTCCTGGCGGCTGTCTGCGTTCAGGAAAATAGGGGATGGCGATATGCCTGGTCATAAGTCTGTTGCCTGAAGCATGTCGACCGACCATTCGGTTTGCGGGCGCTTTCTGGCCTGAAAACCGCCTCCAGACCCCCGATTTCGCCCGGAAAACGAAAAAAAGTGGCGAAATGTCTGCGAAATGCGGTTGTTAGCTGGTGCTTCACCCGAATCGGCGCGTCTCTCTGTCCGGCGTTGTTCCTCTGAAGCGAACATGCCTGCACAATGCGCGGGCATGTTTGTTCGGGTTTCGTTTCGTTTGCTGACCTTGACCGGGCTGCTATGCGACGTTTCGGCCGTTCAAGATGAAGTCGACGTCTATGTCGAAGAGGCTTTCCACGGCCATGTCCGCTTCGCGCTTGAGCTGCTGCATGGTGCCCGAGCTTTCCTTATCGTGGATGCCGATGACGTTGAAGCCTGCGTTCTTCATGGTTCGCACCGCGTAGATGGCGTCGTCCACGCACCAGGTGTTGTGCGGCTTCGTTTCCATGGCGGCTGCGGCGGTGTCGAATATGCGGCGCTCGCGCTTGGATGCGCGCACGTCGTCGGTGGAGAGCACCGTCGTGAAGTACTCGAGCAGCCCTGTGCGTTTCAATCCCGCCTCAAGGTAGGCGTGGGGGCTTGATGATGCGATTGAGCAGGGGATTCCCTTGCTGGCGAGCGATTCGACAATCTCCATTGCGCCTGGCTTGAGGTTCGCCTGGTTCGAATAGTAGTCCATGAAGTAATCGTCGATCTCCCGCTCGAGCTCTTTGACGGAGCTTCCTACGCCGAGCATGGTGTGCAGCCACATTGCTTCTTCGGGCATGGTCATGGTGCAGAGGCCTTTTCTCTGGTCGGGCGTGATGTGCGCCCCGACGCGGGCCGCGAAGACGTCCTCCATGCTAAGCCACGCGTCCATCGTGTCGAGCAGGGTTCCGTCGCAGTCGAAGATGAACCCTATCCGATTCGACAGGTTGATTGGTTGCCCCATGGCTTGGTCCTTTCTCGATGGTAAGGCTTGCTCCATTCTAGGCGCGCGAGGTGAGATCGCAGTAAAGCGCGGGTCAAAACGAGGCAAGGATTCGAGATGAAGGTGGATGGGGTTGTTGGTGGGTTGTGCGTTATGGGTGCTGTTTTGCAGCCTTGTTTGCTACAAGGAGGATGTCGCTACCAGGTGAGGCTTGAAGGTCAGCATTGGATCATTTCTTTATGGGTGGCGATAGCGCTCGGTGCGGAGCGCTATCGCGAAGCGCGCATCCATACTATTTCGGATGTTATTGCCGCGGCAATTACACGCTTTGACGAAATAGCATGGATTGCGGTCTCGATAGAACGGGCTCGAATTTGCAGGGCAGTCAAAACGCCTGGTCAGGGAGGCGTCTCTTTTTCCTTGCCAGCAGATACCGTCGCGCATCCATGCTAAAAAGGCGTTTCGTGCATTTTTCTTGCACGAACGAACGAGATAGTACAGATTCCGGGTCTGCATGGGATGTGGAGCCGGGGCCCAGGTGCAAGGTGGAGATTGGAGCGTAGATATCAAGGCGCAGACGGGCGGTCGCTTTTCTTGTATCGAGGCGCATGCAACAAACCCCGTCAGACGCTTCGGGCGACTGACGGGGCCTGCTTGCGTTCCATTACGAACGGCGTTGCTTTCGCCTGCTTATTCCTGAGTTTTTACGGGCACATCTCCACCCGCTTCTCCTGCAGGGTAGGTCTTATCGGCCACGGTGTCTTTCGGCAGGCAGAGGTTCAAAATCACGCCCACGATGGCGCTTGTGGCCATGCCGGGAATCTCGTAGGCTCCCACGGGGATTTTGATGCCGGCGGTTTCCATGCCTACGCCCACAACCAAGATGGCAGAAACCAGCATGAGGTTGCGCGCCTTGCTGAAGTCGACGCGGTTGGAAACCAGCATGCGCAAGCCGTTGGAGGCGATCAGGCCAAACAGCAGCAGGCTTACGCCGCCCATGACCGAGGTGGGAATGGAATTGATGATAGCCTCGATCTTCGGGCAGAAGCCGCCTACGATGAACGCAATGCCGCCCGCGTACCAGAAGATCTGGGTGGAATACACGCGCGTCGCGCTCATGACGCCGATGTTTTCGGCGTAGGTGGTGGTAGGAGTGCCGCCCAGAAAGCCCGAGACCATGGTGGACAGGCCGTCGCCCAGAAGCGAGCGGGGGAGCATGTCGTTATAGTTTTTGCCAACCACTTCGCCTACCACCAGCAAATGTCCAATGTGTTCGATGATGATGACGATGGCTACCGGCGCGATCAAGATGATAGCGCCCAAATCGAAGGTTGGCGCAGTGAGCGTGGGCAGCCCGATCCAAGCTGCCTCGGCAATGGGCTGGAAGTCCACGAGTCCCAGCATGCACGAGGCGGCATAACCCACCAGTACGCCTATGAGGACGGGGATGGTGGACCAAAAGCCCTTGAAGCAGGTGGAAAACACCACCGATACCGCAAGCGTCAACGCGGCCACGGCAAAGCCTTCGTAGTTAAAGGGCGCGCCCGAGTCGTAGCCGCCGTTGAAGAAGGCCATTTTCACGGCCGTTGCGGAAAGACCCAGGCCAATGACCACAATAACGGGAGCGACAACGGGCGCAGGCAGAATGAAGTCAAGCCAGCCCGTTCCGGCCACCTTGATGATACCCGCTACCGCCACGTATACCAGGCCGGTCACGATCAACGCGCCTCCTACGGCGCCGACGCCCTGGCTCGACGCCACCATGGCGATGGGCGTGATGAATGCGAAGGAAGATCCCAAATAGCTGGGAATCTTGCCACGGGTCACCAGCAGATACAGGATGGTGCCGATGCCCGAGCACATGATGGCGAGCGACGGCGAGAGCCCGGTGAGAAACGGTACGAGCACCGTCGACCCGAACATGCTCATGAAGTGCTGGATGCCGAGCGGGATGGCTTTCGCCACGGGGACGCGCTCGTCTACCCCGATGATGGGGCGGTCTGCTGCCATGGAAATCCTTTCCGTTGTGATGGAAGACGGAGGAAAGGCCATCGACGCCTTCCATCGGGCCTACAATCCCGCCTATGATACCGCGCTTTGCGGGGGATTGTCGGTTATACATCAATATGCATAGTGCTTTTAATATATGCGTAACAAATTTGCTTAAATGGAATGTGATGCGCTTGTGGCAAAAGCGGGCCGTATAGGAAAACCCGCTGCCGCTCACCGTTCGTTTTTGCATGTTCGTTTGCCCTCGTCGGCTTAAAACAGCCGTCGGTCGCGATTATTCCGTTCGGATATAACCTCGGCTTTCCAATCTCATATTATGCTTTCCGAGCAATGGACGATAGATATGCTCGGCCGTTGGAAAGAATGGGGCATGGCCGAGTGGCCGATGGGCGCGAAGGGCGGACATCGGATAGAAGAACGTAGCATTATGCCGCGGAGAGGGAGTTTCTACATGGTACATATTGCGGATAAGGCGCAGCCGCCGCGCTCTTCCGATGGAGGCAGGATCTTGACGCCGGAGGAGGCGGATTTCTTGAGGCGTTTTCTGCTCGAGTCCGACCCTGTGGTTGTAACGGGCAATATTCCCGTTGACAAGACGAACGGAGGAGCGGGCGTTCCTCGTCTGAAAAAACCCCGGCGCCTTGTCGATTAGACATTGCGGCTGAAAAGGCCGACATGGCACGGATTCGAAACAACGAAGCGGCTCCGCGCGTTTGGCGCGGGGCCGCTTTTTGTTCGCTTGCGTTTCAAGGGCAGATGCCTCGTCTTTAATACAGGGAGAAGGTGAAGCTGAGCGCGTCAAACCCGTGGAACTGCTTCACGATCGATCCGTGGACGCGAAAGCCTGCAGGGGGATTCGCCGGGGAGGTCTCCTTCGCAAGGGCCGCCCGCGTTGCCGCGATGACGCTCCGGTATTCGTCGAGCAGCTCTTCTTCCCGGCACGACAGGCTTTCGAGCGAGCTGTTGTGCGGAGCCGAGGATGAAGCGCGTTCGCAAGGGGCGCTCGCCCGCACGAAGACCCGTTCGATGAACCTGCGTGCAGCCTGCATGGCCTCGGAGGCGTAGCCTTGCTCGAAGCGCTTTGACCTCATGACATAGAGGGCCTTCAGACGGCGTTCTCCTTCTTCGGCAACGGGGCGTATGCCGAAGAAGCCGGCCAATTCTCCCGTTGTTTTCATGACGACCGCCCAGGGTGCGTGCCCGCCGCCTTCGAGGAGGCTTTTCTCCAATTCTTCTTTGACTTCGGGGGTTCCGAAGTATTCGTGCGCCGCGCGGACGAACTCGTCGTTATCGAGCGCGCTGCGCAGCTCTTCTGCATCGTGCTTGGTGAAGGGGCGCATGCCCAGGCATGCCGTCTCGATGACCCAGGGTTCTTTCATGGCGACCTCGCATTCGCGTTTTCGAGCTTTCGTTTCCGAAGATTGTATCCATGCGGGGTTTCGCGGTTCTTCCTGAAAGAGAGTCGTTTCCGCTTTGTTGCCGTATAATTCGAAGGAAACTCATCGGGCGAATGAAATGTGTGCGAGGTGCTTTATGCCGGATTCGTTTCCTATCAAGCTTGGCGTATCGCCGAGGTGCGTGCGGTTCGAGAACGTGGCGGGCCAGCCTGAGGGCCGTGTGTTCGGTTACGTCTCGAAGGGCGTCGATTTGACGGATGGCGGGTCGTTCTACGTCGTCGAGTTCGATTCGACCGATCGCACCCGCGTTCGTCTTATTGCCTATGCGGATAAATACGGCCGCATGTTTTCTTGCGACGACGTGCTGGTGGCACCCCCTGCGCGCACACCTACGCTCTACCTTGCTACATACGCCGATTCCGACCATTCTACGGGCGTCGTATTCGCGTGCGATGCCAACGGGAAAGACCAGGTGGTGGGTTCGTACGCGTGCAAGAACCCCGAAGAGGACGGGCCGTATAGGATGGAGCGCTACGAGCGCCCGTCCCTGCTCGATACTGCGGCGTTGGATTCGTGGCTGGAATACGCCGATTTCCTTGCGCGGCTCTACCTCACGTTCGTGACGTTCGCGGACGCTGTGGAGGCCGCAAGGCCGTTCGACCTCGGCGCGGTGTTCGCGAGACTCAACACGGCCGACCCGTTCGACGCCGTGAACAAAGAAGTGCTCGAGGCCGAGGCCTCGTGGGGGGAGTCCCTGGATTCGGGCGCGGGGATAGAGCGCTTTCTTGTGCACGAGCTGCGCGATGCGGGAATCATGGGCAAGTCGGCCGCCGATTTCGCGGTCGAGCTTGAGGACGGCTTTGAGTCCGTGCCGAACGTGCGCATGGTTCGCACGAAGAAATACGCCGATACCTTCTATCTTGACTTCTCGTACTTGAACGCCGAAGGCATTCTGGTGGAAAACGGGCTTCTTGAGGCGCTGCCGGAGGCCCGCGAAGCCCGCGAGTCGTTCTTGCGCACGGAGGCTGCGCTGAACAGGTTCCTTTTGCTTGTCGATTATCTTGAATCGACCGACGGAGGTTTCCTTCGCGCCACGGAGGGCGTCTGCGCCCAAACCGACCGATGGCTCATCGATCGCATCTGCTTGCAGGCCCCCGATATCGCGAAGGCGCCTTTGCTGCGAAGCCGCTGGGAAAAGCATGTGGCCTTCGCTCGGGCGGGAGAGAGCCTTCGTCTGCCGTATAGGCTTGGCTACGAGTTTTGTTCGAGCGCCGACGGCATTCGCTTCGGCCTGGACGTTTCCTGCCCTACGGCATCCACCATGCCTTCGAGCGCATGGTCGCAAGAGACCGGCCTGTTCCTGCCGGCATCTGCGGCCGACCGCAACGGGGCAGAGGCGCGCTATGCCGCTCATGCCGCCATCCTGATGGCGTCGCTTGCGTTTTCCGTGTCGAGCGATGTGGAGGAGGCGTACGTCAACTGCCTGCGCGGCGGCGTGGCGTCCGACGTGGTGGTGTCCGGCTGCATTCGACGTGCGCGCTTCGAGGAGTTGCTCAAACGGGAGGAATCGGACCGCTCGGTCAAAGACCCGTTCGCTTTCCTGAGAGAATGCGGCGTAGATTTCCGCTTTGGCGAAGAGTTTTCTCTCGAGTCTGTTTCGTCTTGCTTCAAGCGGGGGGAAGGGGTTTTCGGGAATACGTACGAGGCGAGCATCGATCGGGACTTCACGCCGTTTTCCGAGGCGGCGCGCGATATGACGGGCGTCGCTCGCCCGAAAGACCTGGGTATTTTCGAGAGCCGTGGCAGGGCTCGTTATGCCGACGAGCTTTCGGAGGCCCTCGACAAGGGCATTCCTGCGGCGCTTGAATGCCTGAAGGGCATCCACGATCGCACCGAGGACATTATGCTGCGTCGTATCTGCCTTACGCTCATGGAGGGGTTCGAATCGGGGCTGCTGGGCGAGCATTCGTACCTTGAGGTGAAAGAGGCGCTGGTCGATCCATACGGCCTGAAGGCTCCCATGGCTCGCGCGACGGCGTTTTTGCGCGCCGACGACGAGGCTCATGCGCTCGAGGCTCTCAACGAGCTGCTTGCGAAGACGGAATCGCTCGAGGGCTTCGCCGACACGGCGAGCACGTGCTACCGCTACTTCGACAGCTACGAGACGCGTTTCATGTACGCGCTGCATTGCCGGGATGATTCGCAAGGCCGTCGTGTGCTGCCTCTTCCCGATGAGGTGTATCTTGTCCACGATGCTCTCTCGCAGGTGTATTCGATGTCTCTTTCCGCGTCCGATCAGGCGCTCGACCATGCGAAGCGGTGCGTCGAGCTGGCGCCGTCCCGTGCGCAGTCGTACCTTCGCGCGGCCAGGGCGTATTTCGTCCGCGGCGAATTCCAGTCCGAGGTGGACATGTGCTGCCAGGCGCTTCGGGTTGCATGGCAGACGTCGGATGCCGCGCTGTGCTGGTATTGGATGGGCTTCGCGTTCTGGAAACTCGAACGCTACGACGCCGCAGCGGCGTGCTACACGAAGTGCGCGAACTTGAGGTCGGTCATGGCCGACCAGGCGATGGTCGAATTCGGCGAGCTTGTCGAAAGCGTCAAGGGGCTGCAGCGCCGCACTGAAAGCCAGGGCAACGAGATTCTGGCTGCAGAAGGAGTGCCGGTCGATGCGCTGGAGGAAAACGGCAGAAAGATGCTCGACCTTGCGAAGGAGTCCATCGATTCGGGTAGCGTTTCTCTTGGCTGCGTCATGGCCATATCTGGGATGCGCATCATTCGCGACGACGCTCTGCTTCCCGTGGTGAGGTCTTTCTCTGATTTCGAATAGCAAAGGAAAAGCCCGCTTTTAATGCGGGCTTTTCGATGTATGGCCTGCGACTTTATCGGACCGACCGCGTATTCATGGCGCGCATGGCGTTGAGGATGGCGATTACGGCCACGCCCACGTCGCCGAAGACGGCGAGCCACATGTTGGCGATGCCGAAGGCGGCAAGTATCAAGATGAGTACCTTCACGCCGATGGCGAACACGATGTTCTGATGCACGATGCGCATGGTCCTGCGTGCCAGGCGGATCGCACGGGCGATGTTGCTGGGCTTGTCGTCCATAAGGACGATGTCTGCCGCCTCGATGGCCGCATCCGACCCCATGGCGCCCATGGCGATGCCCACGTCGGCGCGGGTAAGCACCGGCGCGTCGTTGATACCGTCGCCCACGAAAGCCAGGTTGCCGCGCGCGGAATCCAGGATGCGCTCGACCTGCTCCACCTTGTCGCCGGGAAGCAGCTGTGCATGGTATTCGTCCAGGCCAAGCTTGGCTGCGACGGCACGTGCCACTTCTTCGCGGTCGCCGGTGAGCATGACGCAGCGCTCGACGCCCGCGGCGTGCAAGTCGCTAATCGCCTGGACGGCATCGTCTTTCACCACGTCCGCGATGACGATGTGGCCGGCGTACGAACCGTCGATGGCGACGTGCAGAATAGTGCCGGTGAGTTCGCAGTCGTGCCAATCGCTGCCGTGTGCGCTCATAAGGCGGTCGTTTCCTACCAGGACCACATGCTCGTCGATCTTCGCGGAAACGCCATGGCCGGATTCTTCGGTGGCCTGTGCGATGTGGGCCTGGTCGATCGTGCCGCTGTAGGCCTCCTTGACGGAGACGGCGATCGGGTGGTCGGAGAACGCCTCCGCGTGCGCCGCCATGGACAGCACGTAATCGGGGTCGACGCCGTCCTGGACGTGGATGGCGACCACGTTGAAGGTGCCGGATGTGAGGGTGCCGGTCTTGTCGAACACGACGGTGCCGACCTCCGACAGCGCCTCGAGGTAGTTGGAGCCCTTGACGAGGATGCCGAGCTTGGACGCTCCGCCGATGCCGCCGAAGAACGACAGCGGCACGCTGATGACCAGGGCGCACGGGCAGCTCACCACGAGGAAGGTCAGGCCGCGCAAAATCCAGTCGGACCAGGCGCCCATGCCCAGAAGCGGCGGGACGATTGCGATGGCAAGCGCCGCGAGGGTGACGATGGGCGTATAGACACGCGCGAAACGCGTGATGAAGTTTTCCGTATGGGCCTTTTTCTCGCTGGCGTTTTCCACAAGCTCGAGGATGCGGCTTACGGTGGAGGCGCCGAAGAGCTTGGTGGTGCGTACGCGTAAGACGCCCGTCATGTTGATGCAGCCCGAGATAACCTCCGCACCCTCCTCGACATGGCGGGGCACGGACTCGCCGGTGAGGGGGGCGGTGTCAAGTTGCGAGGCTCCTTCGACCACAACGCCGTCGATGGGCACGCGTTCGCCGGGCTTGACCACGATGACATCGCCGATTCGCACTTCGTCGGGATCAGCCTGAACGAGCGCGCCATCGCGTTCGATGTTGGCGTAGTCGGGGGCGATATCCATCATGGCGGCGATGGATTTGCGGCTCTTACCCACGGCGTAGCTCTGGAACAGCTCGCCCACCTGGTAGAAGAGCATGACGGCGGCGCCTTCGGCCATGTGCGGGTCGGTATCGGGGAAGAACACCATCGCAAACGCGCCGATCGTGGCCACGGTCATGAGGAAGCTTTCGTCGAATGCTTCGCCGCGACGGATGTTGCGCCATGCCTTGAGGAGCACGTCGTGCCCCGCGATGAGGTAGGGGATGAGATAGAGCACAAAGCTCGCGTAGAGAGCTCCCGGCTCGCCGAAGACGGCAGTCAGTACTCCGAGCTTGTCGACGGCCATGACGGCGAAGAAGAGCGCAAGGGCTATAAGGATGCGCCTGAGCCACTTCTTTTGTTTCTTGTTCATGGGTTGATTCTCCAATCGGTGGTGACGCCGGCATAAAAAGAGACGCGTCTTGCGACGACGATGCCGCGGCGGGCGTGGATGCGCTAGCGCACGATCTCGCAATCGGGCTCTATGTCGGCGGTAAGCTTCACCACGGATTCGAACACGTCTTCGAAGGTTTCGTCTGTGGCTTCGAGGGTGAGTTTCTGCGTAAGGAAGTTGACCTTGGCGTCCGTGACGCCGTCGAGCTTCTTGATGGCGTCTTCGAGCTTGCCGGCGCACACGGCGCAGTCGATTTCGTCGAGTTTGAAGGATTTGCGCATGGTTGTTCCTTTCTTCCGGCCGCATTATGCAGCGATTTTTCGGGCGATATACGGGGCTTTTATTCGCAGATGTGGGAAAGACCCTGGTCGAGAATGGTTTGTACATGGCCGTCGGCCAGCGAGTAGCAGATGCTGCGGCCGTCGCGCCGGAATTTCACGAGGTGCGCCTGCTTGAGGATGCGCAGCTGGTGAGAGACCGCCGATTGGGATGCCCCTATGGCTTCGGCGATTTCGTTCACGCTGAGCTCGTCGATCAAGAGCGCGTAGAGAATCTTGATGCGGGTGGTGTCGCTGAATACCTTGAACAAGTCGGCGAGGTCGTACAACAGCTCCTCCTCGGGCATGCTTTCGATGCCATTCGCATGCTCCGAAGATGTGCAGCCGGCGTGTGTCGAAAAGACGGTGCTTGGCTCCGCGATGAAGGCCTCGGTTTTTTTCGCGACAGAATCCTGCGGGAATTCGTTGTTTAACATACTAGCTCCATTCATATGAACATATGCTCATATATCTGATACCGTTATTATATGAGCATATGCTCATATGTCAATGTGCAAAATGCGGGAGCCCGAAGGGTCCATGAGCGATTGCGGGGCTATGCTGTTCTTTGTCGGACTCTTGTAGATGAAAAGTTGAGAATTGGGCGGTATCGTGTCGATGCGCGATGTGCGATGCGTGCCCGTGCGTCGCGCTTAGAAAGAGGACGGAAGGTGGATTCAACGGTGGATGCAGAGAAAAAGCCGCTCGTTTTGATCGTCGACGATGAGCGCGATATTGCCGACATGCTCAAGAGCTATTTCGAGATGTCGGGCTATCTTGCCACGGTCGCGTTCGACGGTGCCTCGGCGCTCGAGAAGGCGAAGCGCTCGCCCGACGTCATTCTTCTTGACGTCGGCCTTCCCGATATAGACGGTTTCTCGATATGCCGCACGCTGCGTGATGTCCACACCTGTCCGATCATGTTTCTGACGGCGCGCGTGGAAGACGCCGACGCCATTGACGGCTTCGCCGCCGGCGCGGACGATTACGTGACCAAGCCGTTTTCGCTCGAAGTGCTTGGCGCCCGCGTGAAGGCCCAGCTGGCAAGGGGGGAGCGTGCGAAGAGGGCGAGCGCCGTTCGCATAGACGACACGCTTTCCATAGACTACGCGGCCATGACGGTGCGCGTCTGCGGCAAGCAGGTGCAGCTGGCGCGCAAGGAATACGAGATCTGCACGCTGTTGTCCAAGTATGCGGGGCAGGTGTTCGACCGCGACATGATATACGAGCGCGTTTGGGGCGCTGAAGGCGATTCTTCCGTGGTGACAGAACATGTGCGCCGGCTCCGTCGGGCGCTTGCGGCGGCTGGTGCCGAAAAGGATTACATCAAGACGGTGTGGGGAGTGGGCTACACATGGCAGAACTAGAAGAACAGGCAATGCCGTCGAGAAAGAAGAGGGTCTTCGCATGCATGAGGCACCCTGTCCGTTCCCTTCGGGGCTATCTTGACGCCTGTTCGGTGAAAAGCGCCTTTTTCTTCTATGCGCTTATCGGGTCTCTTGCGGCGTTTGCCATTTCTGCGGTCGCGAGCATGGCGCTCGCTTCGCTATCGGAAGACGTGCTCCTCAACGGCAGCGGGGTCTATCCTGGGCTGTATATCTACGACGAAGAGGAGAACGCCCTTGTCAAAGCCGAGGATATGAGCTGGTACGAAGCGGCCGAGGGCGAGTTCACGAACTACGCCAATGGTGACGAACCAATCGTGGTCGAAGGGGTGTCCTTGTATATAGAAAGCCGTCTGAGCAAGTCGGAATCGCGCTATCGCTACGTCATCCCTTTGAATGACGTGCCCAAGGAGGCCGAAGGGATTGTGGTGCACGATATGGACGAGCGAATCGTCGACCAAGGAGAAGCGCGTGATACGAGCATCCCTCTCGACGAGCTTCCGGCCTATGATGCGGCGGCCAACGCCCAGCGAGGCAACGCAGTCGCATTGGAAGCGCAGCTTCCGTCCGATTCCGAGGGAAACCGCCCGGCTGCGTCTCTTGTGGGGTATTACGTCTACGTTCCGACGACGGGTCCAGCTTATCAGGCCATAAACCTCTTGATTATTGTGATGGTTCCGATTGTGTTCGGGGTGTGTTTCATCTTGGCAAGCCATGCCTTTTACAAGCGAAAGCTCCAACGTCCCATCCAGGCGATGGACGAAGCGGCACGTCGTATTGCCGAAGGAGACCTCTCGGTTTCTATGCCTGCGCCTTGTGCGGGCTCGAAAAGCGAGCTCGACCGCTTGTGCGCTTCGTTCGAAACGATGCGCGACGCTCTCGAGCGCAACAATAAGGCCATGTGGCGCATGGCCGAGAATCGCCGTAAGGTCAACGCGGCGTTCGCCCACGATTTGCGTACGCCGCTTACGGTGCTTAAGGGGCGCGCCGAGATGCTGTCCACCTTCGCCCCCGAAGGCCTGGTGGACGCCGAGCAGCTCGCCGAGGCTTCAAGCGCCATGACCCGTCAGACCGAACGCTTGCAGCGCTACGTCGAGTCGATGAAAGACCTGGTGGATATGGACGAATGCTCGGTCGCGCCGCATGCGGGCAACGTGGGCGTGTGGTTCGTGCGCGCGGCTGCCGAAGCATCGGATTTGGCGCACGCTGCGGGAAAAGACTTCGAGGCGAAGGCGAAAGGCCTGCCTCGTTTTGTGAGCTTCGACGATATTGCGCTGTCGCGTGTGGTGGAAAACATTCTGTCGAACGCGCTGCGTTATGCAGGCTCTAAGGTGAGCCTTGCGTGCGAGTGGGACGAAGGGGTGCTTACGGTGCGTGTTTCCGACGACGGCCCTGGCTTTGCCGACGACGCGCTTGCCCACGGCTGCGAGCCCTTCTGGCGCGAGGCTTCCGAAAAGCGCCGCGAAGATTCCGTTCATTTCGGCCTGGGTCTCAACATCTGCGCAGAGCTGTGCGAGAAACACGGAGGCGGCGTGAAGCTGTCGAACGCGGAATCGGGGGGCGCCGTGGTGGAGGCGTTTGTGGAAGCGCCGCTTGCGGACGAATAGCGTTGTTCCTGCCGGAGTGGCTCGTCAGCGCACCGTTGCTTTTCGTTGATGTTGAGTTGATATTCGCTTTCTAGACTTTTCAGTATCAGGAAATACCCAGCCCTTGCGGCGGAACTGAAAGGTTTTGGCAATGAAGCGGAAAGCATTGGGGAAACACACGATCGAAAAGCGACATGTCATTTTTGGAGTTGCCGCATGCGTAGCCTTGCTGGCCGCGGTGGTCCCTCTCGTTCTCTATGGCCCCGATCTCTTCATGTTTTTTGCCGATGGAGAGCGTGTGCGCGCATGGGTGGACGCCCAGGGAGCTTTCGCACCTCTTGCCATGGTGGCCCTGATCGTGGTGCAGATCGTGGCAGCCGTGCTTCCGGGCGAGCCGCTCGAGCTGGGCGCGGGCTACATCTTCGGGTTCTGGGAAGGCACGGCGCTGTGTATGGCGGCGGGCTTGGTGGGTACGTTTATCGTGGTGACGCTGGTGCGCACGCTGGGCATGAAGGCGGTGGAGCTGTTCTTCTCGCGCGAGAAGATAGAATCCATGAAGTGGCTGCAGGATTCCGCCCGTTTCGAACTGCTCATGTTCGTGTGCTTCCTTATCCCGGGAACCCCGAAAGACGTGATGACCTATGTGGCGGGCCTGACGAGGTGTCCCGTGTGGCGCATTGCCCTGATCACCACGGTGGGGCGCATTCCTTCCATCGTTTCTTCGACGATGGCCGCGGGCTTTGCGGCATCGGGCGATTGGGTGGCAAGTGCCGTGGTGGTTGCCTTGACGGCGGCCTTCGCGGCGGCGGGCGTGGGCCTGTATGCCGCGATTGCGCGTCGAGAGCGCAAGAAGGAGCAAGCGGCGCACATGGATGTGGTGGCGCGTTCTTCGACGCAGGAAGCGTCGAAGTCCGAAGAACGTCTGGCTGCTTAGAAGCAGGAAGGGCCGCCGCACTGCTTGGGTGCGGCGGCCCTCTTCTTGGACGATTGCCGTTGAATGCGTTTTTCCTGCGGGTGTTCACTATGGGCGAGGCATAACGCTTGACGCTCGTTCCATGGCATAGCGGATGATGGCAGAGCGGTTCACCGTTCCTACGATGGCCCCATTGCGCACGATGGGGACTTTCTTCAGCTTGTGTTGGGCAAGAAGCGTGCATGCGTCTTGCAGCGTGGCATCGTAGGGAAGGGCAATCAACTTGTCGGTCGCCACGGTCTTGACGGGAAGAGACAGAAGTTCGCGCAGACGGTCGTCGAAGGTGCTTCCGTCGGCGAGCGCTATGAGCGAGTACGTGTTCATGAAAAGCGGATGCTTGTCGGCGAGGTAGCGGATGATGTCTCCGTCCGAAAGGTATCCCACGCCGCGTCCGTGCTCGTCTACGACGGGCATGCCGCTGACGTTTCGTTCGGCGAACTGTTCCATGGCGAAGGCGACCGAGGCGTTCGCGGGAAGCGTATAGGGGATCGCTTCGACGATGTCTGCGAGTTCTTCGGAGACCATGCCGGCCGAAGGCTTGGATGCAGCGGCGCCTTGGTGCGCGTGGCCCGATTCTTCTTTCTTCGCGCGCATGGCGACATGCTTCGAATGCATCTCTGCCTGCGAGCGTTTCTTGGCGGCTCGGGCGTAGACGAACGCGACGGCGAACCCGAGGAAGGCCACGAGGGTGGCGACCACCATGGCGTTCGAGAAGCCCTGCGCGGTTGCAATTTGGGCATTTGCTCCGTCAGCAAGCGCGTTCGATTGGGCGGATGCGAGGATGCCTGTGTAAAGCGAGGGGCCGATGCAGGCGGCAATTTGCACGAACGTGGTGGAAAGGGCTACGCCGAAGGGATGCTGCTCGGGCGGAAGCGTGCGAAGGCCCGCTGTTTGCGATGGGGAAAAGACCAGGCCAATGCCGGAAAATGCGAGGATTGACCCCGCAAGCATCGCGGCGAGTGAAAGCGACGGGGCACCGATTGCCATAATTGCAAATCCGACGGTTGCGATGGCGAAGCCGGCGGGAAGAAGGGGCCATTCGCCGCGTTTGTCCATGATCCGTCCGCCCAAAAGCGTGATAAAGGTGTTCGCAAGCACGGGAGCGAGCATGATGACGCCTGCAAGAAACGCCGTGGTACCGAGCGCTCCTTCGAAATAGAGCGGCAGCAATACGCTCATGGAAAACGTCGACATCATGGTGATGGTGACAAGCACGAGCGTGGGCCAGAACGTGATGCTTTTCGCGGGCGCGAGGTCGATCAGGGGATGGGCGCAGCGCAGCTGCCGTAGGATGAAAACGACGACGCACAGAACCGCTGCGGCAAGCGAGGCCAGGGCGACAAGGGGGGTTATCGTAAGCTCTGCCAGACCGAAGGACAAGGCGAACAGGCCGACCGAGGAAAGCGCCACCGAGGGCATGTCAAGATGTGCCGGGCTGGTGTCGAGGTTCTTGACGAAGAAGAAGCCCAAAACGGCCAGGATCGCCATGGCGATTGCGGGAACCAAAAAGACGTTGTGCCATCCGAGGGCGGTTACGATGCCGCCGCATATTACGGGCGCGAAAGCGGGTCCGAAGGTGATCATGCAGCTGCCGATGGACATGAAGGTGCCCAGCTTGTTCTTCGGCGTGACGGCGAGGATCGTGTTCATCATCATGGGGATGAAGATACCCGTGCCGATTGCCTGGATGAGGCGCGCGATGAGCAGAAGCGTGAAATTCGGGGCGAGAAAGCCTAGGATGGAGCCTGCGAAGCTTAGCGCCGAGGCGGAGAAGAACAGGGTGCGCAGCTTGAAGCGGCGATAGAAAAACGCCATGCAGGTAACCACGATGGTGGCGACGATCATATACCCAGTGACGAGCCATTGTGCGGTGATGGAGTCGACGCCGTATTCGCCCATGATGGACAAAAGCGCCATGTTGACGAGGTTTTCATTGAAGCCGGCGAGAAACGCGCTGCCGTATAACACAGCAAGCAGCATGACGAGGGGTTTTCCCTGCATGAAGAATCCTTTCATGTTCAATTGTTCGAAAGATTCGTCAGAACGAGGCGCGAAGCGCAGACTTGACGACGGCGTGATGCGTATCGAGAGGCGCATCCCACGCAGCTATTGTATCGAAATCGTTTTCGCCTTCGTAATAGGCTCTCACGAAAGATTCACAGCAGGAAAACGCGAAACGGCGCGCAAGGGGGTCAGCGCGCCGTTCGCTCTCGGAGAAGCAAGGTGTATTTCACATGCGCGAAACGGTTGTGTCTGGGTGATGCGTTTCGTGCATCGAAGGCGATTTCCTCAGGAGATGGAGGTGTTTTGTGTGGAAGTTACCTTCGGATAACTTTATACCAGGGCGATTTAGCCCGGTCAAGCGTTTCAAACGGTTCGTACGCGAATTCTTCACAACGCGTCGCGGCCTCGCAGTAGTGCCGCGGTTAAGCGGCGCATCGTGGCTGGGGCGGCGGCTGTGCGGCTGGGAGGGGGACGGCGTGCTTCGTGGGTGTCGGAGAGGGAGCCGCTATCCAGCGCACGCGCCGCCTGAGCGATAAATGTTATAAAAGTAGTTGCAATTAAAAACGAATCGTGTAGAATAAGGCCTGTCACCAAGTAAGACATATCTAACACAGTATATTATCAGCGCTTTTGCCCATGAAAGGGCACCATGAAAAGGAGAACGCCATGTCTTTGATTAACAAAGAGATTTCTGATTTCACCGTGGAAGCTTTCCATAACGACGATTTCAAGACCGTCACCAAGCAGGACGTGCTGGGCAAGTGGAGCGTCTTTTTCTTCTATCCCGCAGACTTCACCTTCGTCTGCCCGACCGAGCTTGAAGACCTTGCCAACAAGTACGAGGAATTCCAGAAGATCGGTTGCGAGATCTACTCCGTCTCCACTGATACCCACTTCGTGCACAAGGCATGGCATGACGAGTCCGAGCGCATCAAGAAGATCCAGTATCCCATGCTCGCCGATCCCACCCATGCTCTCGCCAAGGATTTCAAGGTTCTGATCAAGGAGAACGGCTTGGCCGAGCGCGGCACCTTCATCGTTGACCCCGAGGGCCGTATCCAGTCCTACCAGGTTAACGCGGGCGGCGTTGGCCGCAATGCTGACGAGCTGCTCCGTCTTGTCCAGGCGTGCCAGTTCGTTGCCGAGCACGGCGACCAGGTCTGCCCCGCGAAGTGGCAGCCGGGCGCGGAGACCTTGAAGCCGAGCCTCGATTTGGTCGGCCAGCTGTAAGTCGGGACTGCGGTCTCAATGACGTCGATGCTACGTGCGACGATAAAATGAAAACAACGAAAGGAGGCTGCGCATGCGGCCTCCTTTTCTACGAAGGAGCCATTATGGATATGAAGAATTTCTACGACGCCGTCATTGTGGGCGGTGGTCCGGCAGGCCTGACCGCGGCATTGTATCTGGCGCGGGCGCGCATGCGCGTTCTTGTGGTTGAAAAGGACCGCTTCGGCGGGCAAATTGCCATTACGTCGGATGTCGTGAACTATCCGGGCGTCGCTAAAACGAGCGGCGCCCAGCTGACAGAGACCATGCGATCTCAAGCGGAATCGTTTGGCGCCGAGTTCATGGCGGCCGAAGTGCTCGAACTGGATATGGACGGCGACGTGAAGACCGTGCGCACCTCGAAAGGCGAGGTGCATGCGTTCTCCGTTCTTCTTGCCACGGGTGCTCGTCCGCGTCGCGCGGGCATTGACGGCGAGGACCGTTTTGCCGGTCGCGGCGTGGGCTATTGCGCAACCTGCGACGGTGAATTCTTCGAGGGCAAAGAGGTGTTCGTAATCGGCGGCGGCTTCTCGGCGGCCGAGGAGGGCGTGTTTTTGACGAAATACGCCGATCACGTGACCATTCTCGTTCGCGGCGACGATTTCACCTGTGCGCCCGGCGCGGCGGCCGCTGCACGCGAGCATGAGAAGATCACGGTTCTCACGAACACCGAAGCGGTTGCAATCGAGGGGGACGACCTCATGCGCGCACTGCGCTACCGCAATCGGGTCACCGGGGAAGAGGGGTACTATCGTGCTCCCGAGGGCGATACGTTCGGTCTGTTCGTGTTTGCGGGCTATGAGCCGTCCACCGAGCTTGTGCAGAATCTCGTTGAGCTGAGCGAGCGCGGCTACGTTGTCACTGACGAAGGCCAGCGCACCCAGGTCGAAGGCCTCTATGCCGCGGGAGATGTTTGTGTGAAAGATCTTCGCCAGGTGGTCACCGCCACGGGGGATGGGGCGAAAGCCGCCGCGTCGATGGAACATTATGCAGCTGCCATGCAGGAGAAGACGGGGCTTGTGCCTCAGCGCCCCGTTTCCGAACAGGTCGATAAGCGCGGCGCTGCCGAACAGGGAGCTGCAGGGCGAGAGGTCTCGCCGAAAAGCTCTTCGTCAGATGCGCAGGCGCTTTTCGACGAAGGCATGCGCGCTCAGCTTGATGCCGTGTTCGCCCGCATGGCGACGTCCGTAACGCTTGAATTGCACGGCAGCCAGACTGCCGTTTCTTCCGAATTGTCTGACTACGCCCATGCGCTTGCCTCCCTTGGCGATCGCGTGAATGTCGTACGCGGGGAGGGCGTCCCGGAAGACGAGACGGCGTTCGTTCGCGTGCTGCGTGAAGATGGGTCCGACAGCGGTCTTGCCTTCCACGGTGTGCCGGGAGGCCATGAGTTCACATCGTTCGTGCTGGGTCTCTACAACGTTGCCGGTCCCGGCCAGCCGCTTGATGATGCGGTGCGCGAACGCATCGCGGCGGTGGACAGCCCGGTCGATGTCAAGGTGATCGTCTCGCTTTCGTGCACGATGTGCCCCGAGACGGTTGTTGCGGCCCAGCGCATCGCTGCCGAGAACGAAAACGTCCGCGCCGAGGTCTACGACATCGCTCATGCGCCCGAGCTTAAAGAGCGCTACAACGTGATGAGCGTGCCGTGCGTCGTGATCGATGACGGAGAGCAGGTGCTGTTCGGCCGCAAGAACATCGAGCAGCTGCTCGATGCCTTGGCGTAAGTTTGCATAATCGCCGGAAAGTGCGTTCGAATGCGGTTTCCGCGCGATTCCGGGGGTTAAAGCCTCGATGAAAGACCAAGACGGCTCCGTTATGCCGAAAGGCTGCGGGGCCGTCGTTTTGTCTGCTCCGTCATCTTTGAATCATGCGGGCGGCTCCAATCGTGCGGACGGTTTATAGTGCGGGCGCATCGGCGTTGCAGTCTGGGAAGAGGGGGTATTCGAGTTGGCAGTCGTACGGTTCTTTTTCGACGTGCCGCAGGCTGATGTATTTCGCGTCAACGCAGCCCATAGCCTTGTAAAACGCCTGGGTTTCGATGGCCGAATGTGCCGAGAGGTAAAGTTTGCACGCGCCTTTGCTTCGCGCCCATCGGGCTGCTGCCCGGAAAAGTTCTCGGCCAATGCCTTGCCCGCGCGCGTCTGCGGACACGAAGAGGTCACGCAAATCGAGGTATTCGTTATCGGGACCGAGTGCCTTTGCATCGACGGCAGAGCGTGACTTCTTGACGGCGGTTGAAGCCCCGAAAAAGCGCCCTGTCGATTTTGTGCTCCTCGATGATACGGTAGTTCACTGCGCGGCTCCTTCTGAGCGGTTTCGGGGAAAGCCCGCTCGCACGAAGAAAGAATTTGGTTTGAAAATGCCTTGGATGCAGAAAGCTTCAGGCGAAAGTCTCCTGAGCAGATGATCTCGGATAAAGAAAAAGCCGCTTGAAGCGGCTTTTTCCTCCGGGTGTAAAGCGAAGATTATTTCTCCCACTCGCTGTAGTCGATTGCCTTGCCGGCTTTGCGGCGCTCGCGATACTCGGCTGCGGCGGTGAACAGAACGTCGGTGGAGGAGTTCAGCGCGGTTTCGCAGGAGTCCTGGATTACGCCAATGATGAAGCCGACGGCCACGACCTGCATGGCGATGTCGTTGCCGATGCCGAACAGCGAGCAAGCCAGCGGGATGAGCATGAGCGAGCCGCCCGCCACGCCGGATGCGCCGCATGCGGACACGGCGGCCAGCACGGAGAGAATCACAGCGGTGGGAAGATCGACGGCAATGCCGAGCGTGTTGCTTGCGGCCATGGCCATGACGGTGATGGTAACCGCCGCACCTCCCATGTTGATGGTAGCGCCGAGGGGAATGGAGACGGAATAGATGTCCTTATCCAGTTTGAGCTTGCGGCACAGCTCCATATTGACGGGAATGTTCGCTGCGGAGCTGCGGGTGAAAAATGCGGTCAGGCCGGATTCCTTGATGGTGCGCAGAACCAGCGGATAGGGGTTCTTGCGGGTGCAGGCATACACGACGAGCGGATTGGCGACGAAGGCGAGGAAGAACATGCAGCCGACGAGCACCAGCAGCAGCATGCCGTATTCGGTGAAGATCTCCAGGCCGTTGGTGGATACGGCGGTGTAGACCAGGCCGAAGATGCCGAAGGGGGCCAGGCTGATAATCCAGCGAACGACGTGGCTCACGGCGTCGGAGATGTCAGTGAAGATTTTCTTGGTGGCTTCGGAGGCGATGCGCAAGGCTACGCCGAGAAGCACGCCCCAGGCAAGGATGCCCAGGTAGTTTGCGTTGACAAGAGCGTCAACGGGGTTTGCCACCACGTTCATGACGAGCGTTCCCAAGACCTCGCCGACACCTTCGGGCGAGGTGTTTTCGGCTGCTTCGAGGCCGGTAAGGGTGAGCTCGATCGGGAAGAGGTAGCTTGCGATGACGGCAACGAGCGCCGCAATGAAGGTGCACAGAATATAGAGCACGATGATCGTCTTCATGGAGCCGTCTGCGCGTGCGTTCGTGAGGGCGGCGATGACCAGGAAGAACACCAGGATGGGAGCGACCGCCTTCAGGGCGCCTACGAACAGGGTTCCGAAGATGCCGATCCATTCAAGCGTTGGTGCTACGACGCCGAGTACGGCGCCAAGAACGAGGAATACGAGAATTCGCTTGATAAGGTTGATCTCGTTCCATTTTTGCCAGATTTTCTTCACCACACATCCTTTCGACAATCGATGGGATCGCGGCGCGACTGATTCGAATTCCTGCGAGGCAGTCGCGCTGGCCACCGAAAATTAACAATGTTTGCGTATCATATCGCTTTCGCGCTCTGATTTGGCGGAGTGCTTTTCTTAAAAAGGGGAAAGACCGCTCTCGGCAGCGAGTGGCGTGTTGTTTCGGGTATTCGGGAATGAAAAATCCGCCCGTTCGTTTGGACGGGCGGATTCAAGGGCGTGAAAGTGGGCTGGCGTTGGCCTGATTCGGCGAGAACACGGAGGGCCGACCGGATGGGCCGAGCTTCCTTTAAGAAGCCGCGCGTATCTCTTCGAGCATCTTGCCTGCGTCGGGGTCGTCGAACACGGCCTTGTCTACGCGGCCTTCCTGCTTGGCAACGACCATGGTGCATACGGCGTCTCCTGTAATGTTGACGGCCGTGCGCGTCATGTCGAGGATGCGATCGATGCCCATGATCAGCGCTATGCCCTCAAGCGGCAGTCCAACGGAGTTGAACACCATCGAAAGCGTGATGAGGCCGACGGAGGGAACGCCTGCTGTTCCGATCGAGGCGAGGGTTGCGGTGGCTATGACCGTCGCGTATTCGATTGGGCCGAGGTCGACACCGAACAGCTGCGCGGTGAATACGACCGCCACGCCCTGCATGATGGCGGTGCCGTCCATGTTGATGGTGGCGCCCAGGGGAATGGTGAACGAGGATATGCGGCGGTCTACGCCCATCTTCTTGTCCAGGGTCTCGATGTTCAGCGGGATGGCTGCGTTGGAAGTTGCCGTGGAGAACGCGAATGCCATGACCGAGACGAACTTCTTCAAAAACGTGAACGGGTTGACGCGTGCGAACACGCTCAGCAAGATCATGTAGACCACAAGGCATTGCAGACCGAGCGCCAGAAGCACTCCGAGCATGTATTTCACCATGGGCAAAAACGCGTCGAAACCTATATTGGCGAAGGTGCGCGAAAGTAGGCAGAATACGCCGATGGGAGCGACGAGCATGACGATGGAGGTCATCTTCATCATGATGTCGTTGAACTGCTCGAAGAAGCTGTGCACCGTTTCTGCCTTGCGGCCGAGCAACGCGATGATGATGCCCACGAATAAGGCGAAGAAAATGACCGGGAGCATGTCGCCGTTGGCGAGCGACTGGATGGGGTTTTTCGGAATGATGTTCAGAAGCGTATCGGCGATGGAGAGCTCTGAAGCCGCGTTTGCGGTATCGAGCGTCGAGGTGTCGCTCGCAACGATCGAGGACATGTCGACGCCTTTGCCCGGGCTGATCAGATTACCGACGCTCAATGCCACGCCGACGGCGATGGCGGTCGTGCATATGTAAAAGATAAGCGTCTTCACGCCAACGGTGCCGAGGGTCTTGGTGTCGCCGATAGAGGCAGCTCCACAGACGATCGAGCAGAACACGAGCGGAACGACGAGCATCTGCATCAAGCGGATGAATCCTTGGCCGACGATGTAGAAGACGCCGTCGACGAACACGTCGTCTCGCACGGTTCCGGCGGGAACGAGGTAGTGGAAAATCACGCCGCAGACGATGCCGAGTACGAGCGCGACCAGAATAGTGGTGGTCAGGCCGAGTTTACGACGCCTTTTCGTCATGGCCTTTTCGGGTGTTTCGGTCATGGGTGTTCCTTTCTCGCGCTAGGCCGTCATGTCGTGGTCGGCCATGTATGCCCTCAGGTCGTCTTCCCATCGGGGCATTTCAAAGATGCCGGTCATCTTGATCATGAGGTTTTCCAGCTCGATGCGGTAGGCGTCTTCGGGATTTTGCTTGCCTACGAGGTTCGTGGTGGGGACGCCGGCGAGCTCGAGTGCGCGCTTGGCGAATTCGTAGCGGCTGCACAGCCCTTCCGTTGATGCGTGGAAGGTGCCGAACTCGCCCGATTCCATGACGGAGATGACGAAGTTTGCATAGGTGTTCGACGAGGTGGGGGAGGCGAACTGGTTTGCGGGGACCTCGACCGTCTTGCCCTGTCTGCTCATTTCTATTATGCGCACGAGGTGGTCGGTGGGCAGTGCGGTATACACCCAGGAAGAACGCACGATGATATGGCGGGGATTGAGCTCGCGAACGAGCATTTCGCCTGCTTCTTTCGATTTTCCATAGACGTGGGGAGGCAACGTCTTGTCGAACTCGTTGACGGGGTGCTGGATGGAGCCGGGGTACAGGTCGTCGGTTGAAAGGTGGACGATCAGGCCACCGACGGCTGCGCTGGCAATGGCGAGGTTGCGCGCTCCAAGGGCGTTGACCTTGTAGGCGCGCGTGGGGTCTTGCTCGGCGAGCTCCTTGCTGGAAAGGCCCGCGCAATTGATTACGACGTCGGGGCGGTAGGTGTCGACGTAGTTGTTGACCGCTTCGAGGTCGGTGATGTCGAGCTCGGCGTCTGTCGTCATGATGATATAGCGTGCGTGGTCGAGGTGGTGTTCGATCGCCTGGCCCATACGTCCGGCTGCGCCTGCGATCCAGATGACCTCTTGGGGACCCATTCTCATATTTCCTCTTTTCGACAGGTGCTCGCGCAAAGCAGAGTCGTGGAAAGCGGGGCTCTGGCGAGCTGAAACGGTGGAAGCAAGAAATTATAAACCTGACGAAGAACCGCAAAAGCGCAGCGCACGGACTGTTTTCGGTATTTAACAATTCGTCGGCGAGTGGTTCGTTTCGCTGTCGAATTCTTTGCTCCTGCCGAGGCGTGAACGTTTGCGTTCGCGCCTCGGCTTGGTCGAAAAGCGGCACCTAGGAGCTTTCGAGCGGAAAACGCATGGTTGTTTCGAAACCCGTTGGGTCGCCCGTGGAGAAATCGATGCGTCCGCCGTGCGCTATGACGATGCGCGCCACAAGGGAGAGGCCCAGACCGTGGTCGTTGAAGCCTGCGAGCTCTTTCGGACGAAGCGAAGGGGGCATCTCGGCGGAGCCGGCCTCGTTTTTGGGTGCGATGGGCGCCCGCGCCGCCCGTGCGCCCATCGCGGCGTACTCTTCGTAATGCGGGGGCGGAACAGGCCCGTTGTCGCGGCGGTCTTCGGAAAAGACGGATGATGCGATGTTCTGGGCTTCGAGGTTGAGCCGGGCGATTGACCCTTCCGTCATACCGGTTCCGTCATCGGCCACGCGAAGCAGCGCGAATCCTTCGCGCACGTCGGCTCCGAGCGTTATAGTGCAGCCTTCGTCGTTGTGGCGCAGGGAGTTATCGATAAGGTTGCGTACGGCGCGCGTGATAAGCCTTTCGTCCAGGGAGACACGCACCTGCTCCGCCGTCGGTGAGATATCGGCCTCGATGGAAAAGTGCTCATCAAGGCGGTCGTTGGCGCAGTCTGCGGCGATGGATCTGACCATGCGGGCGAAGGCTGCGGGATGCGCGTCGAGCGGCTGCATGTCGTATTCGAGCTTCGAGGCTATGTTGAGGTCCGAGACGAGGTCGCGGATTCGCGCGCTCTGCCTCACGACAATACGTGCCGAAGCACGCACCTCATCGGACAGGCTCTGGTTTTCGGCTATGCCCTCGGCGTGTCCCATGGCTATGGCGAGCGGCGTGCGGATGTCATGGCTTACGCCGGCCACCCACCGCTTGCGTGCTTCGTCTTTGCGGCGCATGATGGCGCTCGCGGCGTTGATGCTTTCTCCCACCTCGGAAAGCGAACCCGTCGCGTTGATATGCGCAGGTTTGCCCCGGGCGAGGTCGTCGAGCGATTTCACCATGGGTTCGATGTTTTTTTCGACGCGTCGGCGTGACACAAAATATGCCAGGAACATGATTCCCGCATCCACGATGAAGATGAAGAAAATGTAGAACGGGGTGCGCAGCATGGTTTGCTGCGGCCAGTAGTTCAGGGGAAACATCGCGTAGGAGTCTTTGGGAAATCCAGTGACCAGGATTCCGTCGTCTCGCTTGCAGATAAAGCACGGGTAGTCGTCGAGATAGCCCATGCGCGCAAAGGTCGCGGCGTCTGCGAGCGTGTAGGGGCGTATGACGCTTTCCGGGGCGTTTCTGCTCCAGTCCACGGTTCCTTCGTTGGATATGAGAATAGCCCAGCATTGCTCTTCGTCCATCCAGTTCCGGGCGTAGGTGGAAAGCTCGTAGTCTCCGTCCTCGTTTCGGACGAGGTCTTCTCCTATTTTCATGGTGACGCTTTTGGGCGTTCCGTTGCCGAATGCCTGATTGTTCTCATAGATGGTGATTCCCATATAGAGGAACAGGTCGACGAAGAGCAAAAGAATCGTCAGGCAGACGAACAGTGCAGCCTGCTTTCCAATGGAGAACGGGGCGAACGTCTTGCGGCGTGCCCGTTTGGCGCGCTCTTGCGAAGGAGAGAATGCCGAATCGTTCTTGCGCGCGCTCATGCTAGCGGCTCCTCAAGACGTTGAGTCTGTATCCTAGGCCTTTCGCCGTGACAAGGGATTGGGGCTGGGAGGGGTCTTTCTCGATTTTTTCGCGAATGCGGCGTACATGCGTCATGAGCGATTGCGCGTAGCCGAAGGAATCGCCCCAGGCGGCTTCGCACAGGGCGTCGGTCGTTACGATGCGGTTCGCGTTGCGGGCGAGCATGTCGAGGATCGCCCGCTCTTTTACTGTCAGCGTCAGGTGTTCGCCGGTGTCGTGGCGCAGCACGTCGGCGTTCGCAAGGTCGAGCGTGGCGTTTTCTAGGTATACGGTTTCGGGCTCGGCCGGATAGCAGCGTCGCAGTACTGCCTGCATGCGCAAGACGAGCTCCTGCGGGCTGAACGGCTTCGTTACGTAATCGTCGGCGCCGCAGCGCAATCCGGCGAGGCGATCGTCCGTTTCATCTTTCGCCGTGAGGAAGATGACGGGCAGGGGCGCTTCGGGCTCGAAGGCGCGCAGGTATTGGCACAGCGTGAAGCCGTCGCCGTCGGGAAGCATGACGTCGAGCAGGGCGAGCTCGGGCTTTGCCTGCCGGTATGCGGCAAGCGCCTCCTGTACGTTGGCCGCTTGGACAACATGGGAAAAGCCTTCCGCCGCGAGCATGGCCGCCACCATGCGGCGCAGCTCGGGTTCGTCGTCCACCAGGAGAATCCTCCGTTTTTTCAAGCTTTGGTCGCTCATTGTCGCTCCAGGATGTCGTCGTGCATTCGTTGCGTACGCGGTGTTGTCGAACATGGCTCGGCGTGCGGGCGGGGCACAAGATCCTGCGGGTCTGCCGCGCATGCGGCATTGCCTGGGCCCGCCGGTTTTCGGGCGTGCGTGCGCTTCGTCCATTAAAGCACGAAGCGTCGTTCGTGGAGCATCCGACGCATCGATGTCAGGCAAACGTCAGGTTGGGGAAAGGTTGGCGCAAGGGGGCGCTTCTACGATGGAATGGTCATGAAATGCGGGCGTTTCGCTTGGCCACCGCCTTGGCGGGCGTGGCGTCGAGTGCGTTTTGCCCGTCGCAACGATAGGAGGAAGCCATGGCAGGTCATGTGCTTGAAGTTCAAAACGTCACGAAACGCTACGGCAGCGCGAAGCGCGGGGACGAGCTGGCGACGCTCGGTCTTGCGGGCGTGAGCTTTTTCGTGGACGAAGGCGAGTTCGTGGGAATCATGGGCCCGTCTGGTTCGGGCAAATCCACGCTTTTGAACTGTATATCCACGATCGATGTGGTCACGAGCGGCTCCATTCGCGTGGCGGGACGTGATATAACGACGCTTTCCTCCAAGGAGCTTTCGCGTTTTCGCCGCGACGAGCTGGGGTTTGTCTTTCAGGATTCGAACCTGCTTGACACGTTGACGGTGCGAGAGAACATCGCCCTTGCGCTCACCATCCAGAAGGCTCCTTCGAGAGAGATTCCCGCGCGCGTGGAAGACATGGCGTCGCGCCTTTCCATCGCCGAGGTGCTCGACAAGTACCCGTATCAGATATCCGGAGGGCAGAAGCAGCGCGCCGCCGCGGCTCGTGCGGTCATTACGCGTCCGAGCCTCGTCTTGGCGGACGAGCCCACCGGCGCTCTCGACTCGAAATCTTCCGGGCAGCTGCTTGAGACCTTCGAGCTTCTCAACCGCCTGGGCTCGACGATCGTCATGGTGACCCACGACGCCTTTACCGCCAGCTGGTGCAGCCGCATCATCTTTATCAAGGACGGAAAGCTGTGGGGCCAGCTGCGTCGCGAGCAGGGCACGCGCGAGCAGTTCTTCGCGAAGATCGTCGCCGCAACTACCCAGCTCGGATCGGAGGCGGACCATGCTTGCTAAGCTCGCGTTCGCCAATGTGCGAAAATCGGCGAAGGATTTCGCCGTGTACTTTTTCACGCTGGTGCTGGGCATTGCCGTGTTCTACGCATTCAACTCCATTGCCGGGTCGGATGCGGTCGCGCGCATCTCCGGGGATACGCGGCAGATGGTGGAGCTTTTGGGCGTGATCATATCCGGCGTCTCGCTGTTCATCGCGGTCATCCTGGCGTTTCTTGTCATCTACGCCAACCGTTTTCTCATCAAGAGGCGCAACAAGGAATTCGCTTTGTATCTGACGCTCGGCATGCGCAAGAGCGACTTGTTCAAGGTTTCCGCTCTGGAGACGTGCATCGTGGGAGCGCTTTCGCTTGTCGTGGGGCTTGCCTTGGGCATCGGGATATCCCAGGTCCTTTCCAACGTGGCGGCCTCGATGTTCGATACCGCGGTGGAAGGCGTGGCGTTTTCCATCTCCGCGGAAACGCTCGTCTACACCATTGCCGTCTTCGCGGTCATCTTCTTCGTCACGGTCGCGCTCAATACGGGATATCTGTTCAAGGCGAAGCTCATCGATCTGCTGCATGGCGATCGGAAGAACGAGGTGCTGACCCTGCGCAGCCTGCCGCTTTCCTTCGTTCTTTTCGTCGTATCGTGCGTAATCATCAGCGTTTCTTACAAACTTCTGATGGACAACGGCCTCATGAACGTCAATGAGCAGTTCATTGGCGCGACGGTTCTGGTATGCGTGGGAACCGTGCTGTTCTTCTATTCGCTCTCCGGGTTTCTGCTCCGCCTTTTCCAGACGATAAGGCCGCTGTACCTGCGTGGCTTGAACATGTTCTTCCTGCGCCAGCTTTCTGCGCGTGTGAATTCCGCGTTCGTATCGATGAGCGTGATTTCGTTGACGCTCTTCCTTGCTATCACCAGCGTGTGCGGCGGCATAGGCATCTGCAACGCGATGGCGTCGGGGGTGGAAAGCGGGACGAAATATGACGCAAGCGTCATTACCGGCTATATGACGCCCGACCCCGAAAGCGGCGAGATGATCTCAATCGTCCCCGAGGGTTTCGATGCGTTCGTCGAAGAGCACAATCGCGATATGGCCGCTGGACTTGCCGACAGCGCCGTCGCGCTCGGCGCCGCATCGTGGGACGACCTTGTCGATCGCAGCGTCCAGGTTGATTTCTACATGTCGGGCATCACGTACGGCGACGTAAGGCAGGCTTCGGGCGAATCGATTTTCGATCACGTAGGCGCCGGCATCATGTCTTCCGATATGGAGTCGAACTCGTTTCTCGATGTGGTGGCCGTTTCGCAGTTCAACGATGCGCGCGAGCTTGCAGGGTTGGAACCTGTCGCCCTCGGAGAGGACGAGGCGCTAATTTGGAGCGACTTCACCACGACCGTGCCGTATTTCGAAGCGGTTGCCAGCAAACAGCCGGTTTTTTCCTACGAAGGACGCGATCTGCGCGTGAGAAGCGAGGTTTCGCGCGACACGCTTGAGACCACCGGCGTGGCCCAAAGGGCTGGTGTGCTTGTGGTTCCCGACTCGTGCATCCCTTCTGACGCGGTTCCCTACTCGTCGTTGCTCGACGTGCAGTGCAAACCAGGCCAGGCCGAGGCGTTCGGTGCTTTTATGGACGAGATAGAAAACACTCCGGATACGAATACGTGGCCGGTGACGATGGTGCAGACGGCGTCCGACGTGCGTACGCAGAGCAAAGGCCTTGTGGCCGTGGTGAGCTATCTGGCCATGTATATCGGCTTCGTTTTGGTAATCGCCTGTGCAGCAATCCTTGCGATCCAGCAGCTGACCGACGCTTCGAACAATGTGCGCCGCTATGAGCTGCTCGCCAAGCTCGGCGCCCCCGAGTCCATGATAAGCGGCGCCCTTTTCAAGCAGATCGGCATCTACTTTCTCTTCCCGCTTGTGCTAGGCGTCGCGCATACGCTGTGTGCCATGCAGGTGGTGATCGATGTAGTGAGGGTGTTCGGATACATGGATATCGGCCAGATGAGCGTAATCGCCGTCGCAGCGTTCCTATCGGTGTACGGCGCGTACTTCCTCGTGACGTATTTCACGGCACGCGCCATGGTGAGGTTCCGTCGTTCGTAGGGCCGAATTGTTCGGCGCGTTTCGGTTGACGTATCGAGAAGGGGCATCGTGTTTAGTGCGCGGACCCTTCCTCGAACGCCGCGCAAGCTCGTAGGGGCAGAGTAAAAAACAGGCCGGGATGCATAGCGTGCATCCCGGCCTCTTTGGGAAGAAGACGCTAGAGAGGAGAGAAGCGTCTTCGCCTTGGCGTGGTAAGCGCCCAAGGCTTTTCTACCGCCTGTAAGGGAAAGGGGCGGTTGTGGGCTTCGGCTCGTAGATAAAGGGGAAAGACGAGCCGAGCCGCGTCGGTCCGAGCAAGGAGGTTGGTGGACCGATTCGTCGGCTTGCGTATGTATGGGGAAGAGCAAGCCGATCGTGGGGCATGTCCGAAGGGTGTCATTCGGAACGATTGCCATAATAGGCTCGAAAGCAGCTCCTTAAATCCCCCAATAGGGAGTATTTGCGGCGATATTTAAGGCACTGATAGGGTTTTAATCGCCTACTCATTTTTATGTGAGGCGTCGAAATGCCAGTTCAATGTCATACTTTAAGTATGAGGATGCGTTATTTTCCACAATACGGGATGTTTTGTCATCAGGAAAGGAACAAAACGAGTGCGCGCGATATGGCTTCCGCGGCAGCCCGCGCATCGCGTTTCGAAAGGCCCGCATAGCTCACGACGAGGCGGCATCTGCTCGGATCGGGCGCTTCGTCGGCTCCAATTCGGTAGGAAGAAAGCGACCTTGCGGCGACGTCTTGCTTCAGGAGAGATTCAACCATAGCGTTTTCAAGAAGGGTGCATGAGGCGAAATTGTTCTGAGAACGGTTTTTTTCGGTCGGGGCTTCGCTTTGCGTGTGCACCTCCATGAGGAAATGAAGCCCTGAATCTATGTTTTCGAAGGAAAGATAAGGGCCTGCAGGCGTTAGTCGGAGGGATTCGATAAGGGCGTTGCGCACTGCCTTGCATCGCGTTTTCGTTCGGTTGATGTGACGATCAAGATCACCTTGCTCGATGAAACGCGCAAGGGCCATCTGGTCGATGGCGGGAACCGTGCAGGAATAGAATCCCATGCGTTCGCGATAGACGCGTGCGAGATGCGCGGGAAGCACCATGTAGGCGATGCGGAAGGCCGAACCGAGCGTTTGAGAGAAGGTATTCGTGTAGATGACGCGCTCGGATCGGTCGATTCCCGAAAGAGAGGGGATGGGTTTTCCTGCGAGCCGAAACTCGCAATCGTAGTCGTCTTCGATGATGTATCTCCCTGGTTTTTCTGTGGCCCAGGCCAAAAGCTCGTACCGTCTGCTCGGAGGCATGACGATTCCCGTAGGAAATTGGTGCGAAGGCGTGATATGCGCAAGGTCGGCCCCGCAGGCGCGAAGGGCTTCGGAGGAAATACCCTTCGCATCAAGGGGGATGGGGAATATGCGGATTCCGTTGGTCTCGTAGATGTTTGCAAGGCGCCCGTAGCCTGGGTTTTCTAAAGCGACTGCTTCCGGCCTTTCGAGGAGCTGGATGATGAGGTTGTAAAGAACCTGCGCGCCTGCGCCTACGACGATGCAGTCGGGGTCGGCCTCAAGGCCGCGCACCGAGCGGATGTGCCAGGCGATCGCCTCTCTGAGGCGTTTGGTGCCTTGGCAATCCTGGGCCGAGACCAAATCTGAACGAGGCTCGAGGGAAAGGGTGTCGCGCAATGTTTTGGCCCATACGCTGAAAGGGAAGGAGTCGGGGCTCGTTTCCAGGGACGCCAGATTGAAGCGAATCCTAGGCTTTACATTGTATAGCTCTGGTTTTTCTAAATTATACGATGTAAAGTCCTGATGTGAAGAGGGGTTTCCCTCTTCAGAGTCGCGGCCTTTTCTATCCTTTGCGGGCGCGGTTGGGGGCGTATTTCTGCCTGTCGCAAAGTCCGAAAGATCCCGACGAGCGTTTTGGGACTGCGGTTGGGAGAGGATGTCGCAGGCGAAATACCCGCGGCGGGGCTCGGTGTAGAGGTAGCCTTCCGCCATAAGCTGGGCATAGGCTGACTCAACCGTGACGAGAGCGACCCCGAGATTGCGGGCGAGCGTCCGCTTGGAAGGAAGCCTGTCGTGAGGATGCACGACGCCGTCTTCGATATCTTTTCTGATGCACTTGTATAGGTGGACGTAGAGGGGGTCTTCGTTTCTTTCGTCAAGGTTGTATGTCAACATAACTGGCTCTATCTATTAGAAAACTGATCTTAATCTGATTCTATCAAAAAGAATGAAATTGGATATACCGCCATAGCCAGAACGGCACTATCCTGCCGAATCGACATCAATCTTGCCGCGACGCAGCTGAAAGGTATGCCTCGCGGCGTTTGTTCGAAGGAAAGGAATGCCCTATGGAGCACGGAGTTGCTTTGAAAGATGAGGCGGTCGCAGAGGAACGGGCCTCTTTGAATCGCTCGTTGGCCCGCATGTTGAAAGGCGGCGTGATTATGGACGTTACGTCGCCCGAGCAAGCGCGCATCGCGGAGGAAGCGGGGGCGTGCGCGGTCATGGCCCTCGAGCGAATTCCTGCCGATATACGGGCGGCCGGGGGCGTTTCCCGCATGAGCGACCCGAAGATGATCAAAGGCATTCAGGACGCCGTTTCCATTCCCGTCATGGCGAAGTGCCGCATCGGTCATTTCGTCGAGGCACAGGTTCTCCAGGCGATCGACATCGATTACGTGGACGAGTCCGAGGTTCTCTCTCCGGCCGATGATGTGCACCATATAGACAAGACGCGTTTTGCCGTGCCGTTCGTCTGCGGGGCCCGCGACTTGGGCGAGGCGCTTCGACGCGTAGCGGAAGGCGCTTCCATGATTAGGACGAAGGGGGAGCCGGGTACGGGCGACGTAGTGCAGGCGGTTCGCCATATGCGCGCCATGATGGCGGAGGTCCGCCGCGTTGTCGCCATGGCCGATGACGAGCTTTTCGAGCACGCGAAAAGCCTGGGCGTTCCTTACGCCTTGCTTCGTCGCGTGCATGACGAAGGCCGTCTTCCCGTGGTCAACTTTGCAGCAGGCGGCATTGCAACGCCTGCGGACGCTGCGCTGATGATGCAGTTGGGAGCCGAAGGCGTGTTTGTGGGTTCGGGAATCTTCAAATCGGGCAACCCGTCCAAGCGTGCGGCGGCAATCGTGCAGGCCGTTACCCACTTCGAGGATGCACGGCTTATAGCGAGTCTTTCCGAAGATTTGGGCGAAGCCATGGTGGGAATCAACGAGCAGGAAATAGACGTGCTCATGGCGCAGAGGGGAATCTAGAAATGTGCGCGACCGGGTGTGGAGAATCGCCTAGGGTGGCCGTGTTGGCGCTGCAGGGAGCTTTTGCCGAACATGAAGCCGTGCTCGCGAAGCTCGGCGTGCGTTGTACGGAGCTTCGCGAGGCGGGTGATTTGCGCAAGGAGTTCGATGCTCTTATTCTTCCTGGCGGCGAAAGCACGGTTCAGGCAAAACTGCTTGAAGACCTTGGCATGCTCGCTCCTTTAAAGGTCCGCATCGAAGGCGGGATGCCGGTTCTTGGTACGTGCGCGGGAGCCATCCTGCTTGCGGAGGGGATCGACGAGGGGAAAGGGTCGGGCTCGTGCTCTGGCGGCTCTCCTCGGGGCTTTGCGACTATGCCGATCAGGGTGCGGCGAAACGCTTACGGCAGGCAGCTGGGGAGCTTTCGCACCGAAGGGTTGTTTGCGTGCGGCAAGAACCCTTCGAAAAGCGGGAAGATTCCGATGACGTTTGTGCGCGCTCCGCGCATCGAGGCGGTAGGCGAAGGCGTAGAGGTGCTCGCTCGGGCGCACGGCGATATTGTCGCCGTGCGCTACGGAAACCAGATGGCGTTATCGTTTCATCCGGAGCTCGATGACGACACGTCCGTTCATGAGGTGTTCCTTTCGCTTGTGCGGTGAATGTGAACGCTTCGTGCGCGTCGCGTCAAATCCGCGTCAACTTGCACGGTGCTTTGCGATCTTTTCGGATTCGTTTCCTAGGATGGCGAAAAGCCGAAGGCAAAGTGCGGCTGGAAGGCTCGGCCATATCGAGCCGGCTCGCGCGGAAAGGAGAGCCCGATGATTAAACTCGTGGCATCGGATATGGACGGAACGCTGCTTGACGAGAGGTCGCGCGTTCCGCGGGAGACCTTCGATTTGATTCGGGGGCTTGCGAGCGTGGGGGTTCGCTTCTGCGCCGCATCGGGCAGGCGCTTCGACACGCTTCAGGAGTTTTTCGGACCCGTTGCCTCCTCGATGGATTTCGTCGCGTCGAACGGGGCTCAGGTGGTCGTGAACGGAATTCTGGTCGATCGCGAGGTCTTCTCGCACGCGGCGCTTCGACGGTTGCTGTCCGTGACAAGGCGTTTCAGCTGTCTTCATCTGGTGGTGTTCGATCGCACGAACAGCTACCTGCTCGATGACCCCTCCTGCTACAAGGCGGAATTCGACAAGGACCTCCCCAATCCCATTCGCATGGAAGATGTGCCCCCCGCAAGCACATCCATCGTGAAGGCGTCGATATTCTGCGACCATGAGCTCATGGACATGGCGTACGTGCTTTCCCGAGAGCTCGATGACGATTTCGTTTTCGCGCCGTCCGGCTCGAACTGGATCGACGTCATGCAGCGCGGGGTTTCAAAGGCCACGGGCATCGAGCAGGTCATGCTCGCGCACGGCGTGAAGCCCGACGAGGTGATGGCGTTCGGTGACTCGATGAACGATTACGAAATCCTTCGCATGGTGGGGGAGTCATGCGCTATGGGAAACGCCCGCTATGCGGTGAAGGAGATTGCGAAAAGGGTCATTGGCACGAATGTTGAGCATGCGGTGCAGCGCGAGATGAAAGAGCTGCTTGATGCCCTTCGCCGATGACGGCCGTTATGCTGCGGTAAGCGCCGGCCGTCATCGGCTTTCGCACCTTCGAGGCGTGTGCGCGTAAAACGTTACGCTTCGATGGAGACGGACGAGCCATTGCGGCCGCGCTTGACGACGATTTTGCGGTCGATGCTCTCTTTGAGTTCGTCTACATGGCTAATGATGCCGATGAGCTTGTCTCCTCCGGAAAGCTCGGTCAGGGTTTTGACGGCAAGCTGCAGCGATTCCTGGTCGAGTGAGCCGAACCCTTCGTCTATGAACATCGTGTCAAGCTGCACGCCCCCGGCATGCGCCTGCACGACATCTGAAAGCCCCAAGGCGAGTGCGAGGGCCGCCTTGAAGGATTCTCCGCCGGAAAGGGATGATGCATCGCGCATCTTGCCGGTGTAGGCGTCCATGACGTCGAGGTCGAGTCCGCTCTGTCCGCTTTTCGTGATGGCGGCCCGTCTTCTGACAAGCTTGTAGCGTTCGTTCGTCATGGCGCGCAACCGGCGGTTTGCCGCCGCTATCATGCGGTCGAAATACATGCTCTGTACGTACGTCTCGAATGCGATTTTGTCTTTTCCTACGAGCCTGCCGTTGGCGGTGTCGGCCAGCGTTGCCACTTCTCCGTAACGCTCCTCGACAGCCCTGGCCTTTTTTGCCAGGAGGCGTACCTGCTCGAGCGTTTTTTCGTTTGCAGAGAGAGCCGCGCTGATTTCCGCGAGGCTTCGCTCTTCGCGTTCGAGCGCATCGTGCGCATTGCGCTGCTCTTCTTCAATCCGATCTTTCTCGTAGGAAGGGGCCTCGCGTATCGAACGGGCGAGCGTGTCCGCCTCGCCCCGTGCCGCCGCGAGCTCCTTTTCCGATTCGCCTAGGGATGTTCGGATTCTTGCAAGGGTCGCGTCGAAGAGGTCAATCTGCTTCTGCGCATCCTGTATTGCGCGTAGCGCTTGTTCCTTGTTTTCGTATTTCAGGCGTGCACGGGCCGAGGAGACGGAGGAGTCGGCCGACTCAGCCTGCGCGAGAAGCGCGGCTTCGCGCCTTCTAGCCTCGGCGCCTTCCGACTGCGCTTGCACGAGCAGTTCGGATGCACGCCGTTCGTCATCTCGGGCCTTCTGCAGCGTTTGTGCGTCGGCTTGTGCGCGAGTAAGAGCCGCTCGCGCCGTTTCAGAGGCCCGCTGTGTTTCGGCGTGCTTCTTTTCGAGCTCTTGTGCGTTTTTGTACGGGATGGCCTCGCGCCGCGTGCGAGCTGTTGCGCTGTAGCGCTCGGCTTCGGCAAGGGCGCTTGCGGCCTGACGTGCATGAAGTCTTGCCTGCTCGTCTGCTGCTTTATGGCGTTGTTGCGCCGCATGCAGCAGCTCGATCGCCTTTTTTAGTTTCGCGGAATCTTCGGTTGCCGTGGCGAGCTTTGCCCGAGTGTCGGCAAGGTCTTCTTGTTCCTGGCTGCGGCGCGCTATCCGCTGCTCGCGAGGACCTTCGGCCTCTATGACGGCCTTAAGCGCCTCTTTCTTTTCTTGTACGGCGGCCTGCGCTGCCGATGAGCGCCGCGAAGCCTCTTCCGCTTCCTTCGTCGCCTTCGTCCAAGCGTGCTGAAGCGCTTCCACCTGTTCTTTTGAAGGGGTGGAAAGGGGCGCCGTGGCGGGGCGTGGATGTTCGCTGGAGCCGCAGACGGGGCAGGGGGTTCCCGGCGCAAGGCCAGATGCGAGCAGCCCCGCTTGCCCGTCGAGATAGAGGGATTGAGCTTGGGACCATGCGTGGTGCGCCTCGTCGGAGGCCTTTTTGGCCTTCGCGTAGTTTTCGAGCGTCTGTCGAGCATTTTGGCACGCGTCCTCGCAGGCTTTTTCGGCGCGTTCTTCGGCGTGCGCTGCGGCCTGAAGGCGTTTGAGGGAATCTTCGATTTCGCGCGTGCGTGCCTCGTATCGGGCAATGCGCTCGGGCGCGTCTGAGAGGGCGGCCCGAAGACTTTCAGCTTCTTCGATGGTTTTGGCCGCTTGTACCCGCTGTGCCTCGGAGGCCTGTGCGTCGCGCTGCTGCTTCTCCGATTCTGCTTCGGCCTGTGCCGCCTGTTTTTCGGTTTTCTCCATGGATTGCCGGGCCGCAATGTGGGCAACCGTGCTTTCAAGCGCTTCTTCTGCGCTCTTACATGCGAGGCGCGCGTCCGCATAGGCCTTTTCTGCATGGGCCAGGTCGACTATGGTTCGCGCTGCGCGGCTCTGTTGGCCTTTAAGGTCCGTCTCGCGCTTCAGCGCGGCTTTCGCTTTCGAGGCCGCCGCCTGCGCTTCGGCATGCAGGTTTTTGGCGTGTCGGATATCTTTTTCGAGCTTCTCGTAGAGCGGCAGTTCGCTTTGCTCGACGGCTGTGCGGCTCGCGAGGCTGTCTCGGGCGCTTTGGCCCAAGATATGCTCGTCGAGCTTTCGGCGCGCGTGCGCGGCGGCGGACTCGAGGCTGTTCACTCGCTGGTCCACCGAGGTCTTTTTCGTTTTGAGGGCATCGAGGCGGGCGAGGCCGTCTGCGGCGGAAAGTGCGGCGTCTCTGCGGTTTTTAGCGGCATCGACGCACGTTTTCTGTGCGGCATAGCGCTCTCGGTCGCGAACGACCGCTTCTTCCAAGATGCCCTTCAGCCAATTCGCCTGAAGGGTATCTTGTTCAAGCTGCTTTGCGAGCGATTCGGCCGCTTCCGCTTCGAGGCGGGCGTTTCCCGCATGAACGCGCACTTCCTGCGTGATGGATCTGTGCTGCGCTTCCAAGGCGTTTTTTTCTTCAGCCAGACGTCGCTGGAACGCCTGGAACCTTCCCGTGTCGAACAGGGTGCGAAATATTCTGCTTCGTTCGTCGGTGCCGGCGGAAAGCAGTTTGCGGAAATCACCCTGTGCAATCATGACGATTTGGGCGAACTGCGTTCGGTCTATGCCGAGTATTTCCTTTACGGCGGCGTCAACGTCGCGTACACGCGTGATGGGTGCTTTCCCCGGTCGCTCGAGAACTGCCTCGGGAGCTTGCGTCGTGGTGCCTTCGCCGCGTTTTTTGGCGCGTTCGTATCCGGGGCAGCGCCATATGCGATACAAAGAGCCGCGATAGATGAATTCGAGCTCGACGCTTGTTTCCGCCGCAGGGTCGGCGAAGTCGCTTCGAAGCGTCTTCGTGCTGCGGTCGTCGCCGCTTGCGCAGCCGAATAGGGCGAATGATATGGCGTCGAAGATGGTGGTCTTGCCTGCGCCCGTATCGCCCGTGATGAGGTAGAGCCCGTGGTCTTTGAACCTGGTGAAGTCTATCTCGGCCGTTTTGGCGTAGGGACCGAATGCGTTCATGGTGAGCTTGACGGGTCTCATCGATCCTCCTCGTTGTTCTCGAGCGCGTCGGCGGCGAGCTTGCTTTGGACTTGCGTCAGGGGTTTTCCGTTCTGGGCTTCGTAGAACCGGGCGAACAGCTCGATGGGGGAAAGACTCTCGAGGTCGTTTTCCTCCTCGGTATCATGGGCCGCATTGTTTTCAGAGTGTATGTTGTCGTAGGAGATGCTCATGACGTTTTTATAGACGCTGCGAAGCGTAGAAAGCGCATCGACGGGGGGGAATGCGTCGGTGAGCATGACGTGCAGGTAATCTTCTCGGTCGCTCTGCGAAAGATCGGCGGTCGTTTCGTCGGACACGAGCTCTGTCAAAGGGCCGCGGACTTGGCGCATATCGCGAAGGGGCTCAAGGGGGATGAGCTCTATATCTACCGATCCCTTCGCCCCGAGCGTGATGAGGGGGGCGGATTTCGGATAATCGACTTCAGAGGCGGAATATTTCAGGAGGCTTCCGCTGTAACGCGCGGTGTCGCGTCCGATGCGCTGGGGCCGATGGACATGGCCGATGGCCACGTAGTCGAACGCATCGAAGGCGCTTACGTCCACGTTGTCTACGCCTCCGAGCGAAAGCTCGGAATCGGTTCGGTCGGGCTGGGTTCCTCCGTATGTGACGAACTGGTGGGTCAGCGCCACGTTGCGCATGTTGGAATCGAGGGGGCAGGAATCGACAACGAGGCGCAGGGCGTCGGTGTAGGTGGCGATTTCCTCATCGGGAAAGAACGGGCGTACGAGGGCGGGCTTCAAGAAGGGGAAAAGCCAGAATATGACGGGGCCGTGCTCGTCTTCGAGGCTGACGTGCGCAATTTTGCCGTTGTATGCCGGCGCAAGATGGATGCCGTTTTTCGCGAGCAGGCCCGATGCGTAGGCCACGCGTTCGGCCGAATCGTGGTTGCCCGGAATGGCGATGCATGCGGCGCCCGTCTTTGCGACGGCGGACAGGAACCAGTCGACGCATGCCACTGCGTCTGCGCTCGGGGCGGATCGGTCGTAGATATCGCCTGCGATGAGCAGAGCGTCTATCTTACGGGTGCGGATGATGTCGAGGATGCGCTCGAGCATGAAGCGCTGGTCGTCGAGCATGGGAAATTCGTTGACCTGTTTTCCGATATGCAGGTCGGAGATGTGCAGAAGACGCATGGCGCTCCTTTGTGCTCGGGTGTCTAGGCCGCCTGCACGGCTAAACACGTACATGTGTTCGGTATTGATGCATCATACCACCATACGGAGCACGCATGCGCTTCGATTTGCTCTCGTTATCTCCTTTTTGCTTTCAGTGCGCCTTTATCGCATCGGTTGCCCCATGAGTCTATGAGGTCGTCGTCGCGGTAGACGCAGACGATTTCGCAATGGTTGGGGCATTTTTGACAAATGACCTCGCGGGTTTTGAATTCGAAATCGTCTATGTCGAATTCAAACGGGCGCAGGTCCTGTTCTGGCGTGCCCGCTGCGAGCAGCGCCGCGCCGAATGCGCCCATGAGGTGGCCGTCGGCATCGACGACAACCTCGCATCCGAGCGCCTCTTCGAAGAAGTGCACGACGCCGACGTTTTTGCTCACGCCGCCCTGGAAGACGACGGGTGCGTTGATCTTCTTGCCCTTGCCGACGTTGTTGAGGTAGTTGGTTGCCACGGCCTTGCACAGTCCGGCGATAACGTCTTCGCGCGCGTAGCCCATCTGAATCTTGTGGACCAGATCGCTTTCGGCGAACACGGTACATCGGGCAGCGATGTTGGCGGGGTTGTTAGAGCGCAGGGCGATTTCTCCGAACTCCTCGACCTCCACGCCGAGCCTGTGGGCCTGGCTCGAGAGAAACGACCCCGTCCCTGCGGCACACAGCGTATTCATGGCGTAGTCCACGGCGACGCCGTCTTCCACGCAGATGATCTTCGAATCCTGGCCGCCGATCTCGAGGATGGTGCGCACGTCGGGGTGCAGATATGTCGTTCCGACCGCGTGCGCGGTGATTTCGTTTTTCACCACCTGTGCGCCGAGCATCGCCCCTACCAGGCGCCGTGCGCTTCCCGTGGTTCCCACGGCGGCGATTTCAATTTGCTCTCGGTCTATCTGGCGCGCAAGGTCTGCGACTACGCGGCGTGCGGCCTGGGAGGGGTCGCCTTCGGTCTAAAGATACGTCCGCGCGATGATCGAACGGTCTTCGTCTATGATGACGCCTTTGGTGGAGATGGACCCCGTATCAACGCCGAGGAATGCGCGGCGGGGCGATGCGGGTGCGGTTTGGTTGCTCATCGGGCTGCCTTTCTCATGGCGATCATGTCGTAGAACGCTTCAAGACGCGTGTCGAGCCCCGTGTCGCTCGTCTGCGAATCGTAGCTGAGGAACAAAACGGGAATGCGGTAGTCTCGGCTGATGCGTTGAAGCACCGGCATGCAGTCGATTTCGGGCGTGCATCCTGACGATTTGAGGTGCACGATGCCGTCGAATCCTTCTTCGGCATAGCGCTTCGCGGCGGCGATGGTCAGTGTGGAGGTGGGGCCGGTGTCGTATTCGACATATTCCGCCACTTCGCGGCGTAGTTCGGGTTCGCTGTAGCGGATGTTGCGGTTTGTGATGTTCATGGCGCGCGCGAGGCTTACCTTCATGTCGAGCAGCTTCCGTTCGACGTCGAGGTTGCTCTGCGGGTCGACGGCGGTGAAATACTCGCCCACGATGCCGATGCGGATCGGGCTTTCGGGCAAAGGCTCCGTTGCGGCCTCAAGGTCCTCGATGCCTGCCTGAAAGGCCGCCTCGACCTCGTGGCGTGTGGTCGCTTGCCCCATGCGCTCGAAGAAGGCGGCGCGCGCCTTATCGACGTCTGCTCTTTCGCCGAATCCCGCGCGTTCGAGATAGCGGTCGTTGTAGGCGTCGAGGCATTCGATCATCTTGAATGCGACGAGCATGCCCTTGATGCCGTCGGCGACGGACAAATCGGGGTTGACGATTTTCTTGCACGTGCGCACGTATTCCTTGAGAGGCCGGCCCGCTATGGCGGCGAAGTTGAGCATCTCGAACTCGTAGCCCATGTCACGCAGGATGGATTCCTGAAGCTCTCCGTAATATCCCAGGCGGCAGGGTCCCGTGAACTGGACCAGCACGTCCGCGCCGGCATCGAGGGCCTCCATGTAGTTGCCGAGGATGTGCTTGAAAGGCGCGCAGACGAAGTCGTTGCTTTGCGCGGCGCCTCGCTCGAGGGTCTGCCTATTCGCTTCGGGCAAGCAGACGAACTCGGCGTTGAGGACGTGCTCTACGAAGAATCGGAAGGCTATATCGTAGTAGCTGTAGCGGAAAAACGCGACGCGCGTCTTCGCATGGCGCTTCCGCTTGCGACGCTCGCGCTTTGCCACGAGTCGGGCGGGGCGGCCGTCCTGTTTGCGCACGGACGCGCTTGCCCGCGGGCCTTCGTCGTAGCGACGGCCGAGCGTGTCGAGGGCATCGAGCGTGTCTCCGAGGAGATTCGCGGCGCGAAGGGGCAAGGGGTCGTTCGCGCGTACGGGCGTGCTCGCGTCCGTCGCGCAATCTTTCGGGGCGGTCATCGCAGGTAGCCTCCTTCTCGCTGGTAGGTGAGGATGTCGATAAAGCTTTCTATACGGGTCTCGAGGCCCGCCGTGCCGCTTTGCGCGTCGACGGTCAGCGAGAGCATGGGCTTGCCCTTGATGCAGCGGGACACGGCGTCGTTGGTCATGGAGTCGGGGCCGCAGGGAAACGCGCTGACCAAGACGACGCCGTCGATGTCTTGATGCAGGCAGAGAAGTGCCCCGATCAGCTCACGGTTCACGATCCAGGGAAGGGTTGCGGAGAATTCGAAGCTCTTTTCGAGGGCCTTTTCTCGGTCGAAATCTTGGGCGAATAACACGGTTGCGCCGAGCTCCTCAAGCGCGTCGACGACGCCTTTTCCCATGAGGGGGTCTTTCGCCACATAGGGATGAGCGACCATCAGGATGGCGAGCGGGGCTTTTTCGCCCCTGGATGCATCGGTCTTCTTCTTTCGGCGGCGCAGCTCGTCGAGCTTCGCGTCGAGGGCGCGCTCTGTGTTCTTGCGCTCGTTTTTCGAGGCTTTGCGCGCTTCTTTCCAGGCCTGCTTCGCGTCGTGCTTCGTGCATCCGAATTTCATGCCCATCTCAATGAAGGCGTTTTGCATCGACGTGGAGGACTCCTGTTCCTCTATAAGGCAGGACACGATGCGCGGCGGCGTGTCGCAGAAGGTGTTGCGTACCAAGTCGGGTAGCGCCTGGAACTTGGTGCAGAAGCTTTTGAAACGGCCGAGGTTCGCAAGGCTTGGCACGAAGATCGCGTCGCATGCGTTCATGAGAGAGTCCGCATGGCCCATGTAGAGCTTCGAGGCAAGGCAGCATTCGTCCATGGAAAGAGCGTCTCCCCGTTCGAGCATCGCGCGCTCGGACGGTTCGCTTGTCACGACGCGCACGCCGATGGCTTCGAAAAACGAAGTCCACAGCGTTTCGTAGCGGTAGAACATGAGCGCGCGGGGGATGCCCACGGTCCGTATGTCGGCGTAGGGCGATGGTGGTGTTGGTTCCTTCGGCGTCATGGCGCTCCTTCTGCTGCTTGCTGCGGGCCTGCGTTTCGCGCGAAGAACCGGGCTCTTTGCCTCGGTTCGGCATGCGGCACGCCGCTTTGCGGCGGCGATTCAAAGCATTGTCTCCCTTCCGATGCGGGGGAGGAGGGACTCGTGCCACATCGTTGCGCAATCGTCATCTTTCGATTTACATGCGCTTCAAGGACGCTTCGTCGTACAATAGCGCTTTCGTGTTGAAAGGAGTTCTGTGGAAATCATCCTCGTTATGTGCGTCGGCGTGCTGGTGGGCGCTTTCGCGTTTCCCTCGTCGCTGAAGGGTGTGAATGAAAAGCTTACGCTCGTTTCGACGGGTCTGCTGATCTTTTCCATGGGGGCTATGCTTGGGGGGCGTGATTCGTTTCTCGACGAACTTGCCTCGCTCGGCTTGAGCAGTCTCGCCTTCGCCGTGCTGCCCATCGCGTTTTCGGTTGCCGCCGTCTACGCCCTTTCGCGCGCGTTCATGTCCGATATCACCAGGCGCCACAAGGAGGACGCCGCTCATGCCGCCGCCCGCAACGAGGTCGATGCCGCCGGCGGAGAAGTCGTCATGATTGTCATGGCTGTCGGTTCTCTCGTCGCAGGCGTCGCCTACGGTCTGTCGCATATCGGCTTCGCCGCGATTGATGCGCTTGTCGCCCATTCTGACTGGATTCTCACGGCCTTGATGTTCTTTGTGGGAATCAGCGTAGGAGGCAGCAAAGGCCTCGTGGGCAAGGTGAAGGAATACCACGTGCGCGTGCTTATCATTCCTGCCGGCATCATCGTGGGTTCTATCGCAGGCGGCCTGGTCGCGGCGCTTCTTTGCGGGCTTTCCCTTCCGACGGGCGCGGCTATAGCGTCGGGCCTTGGATGGTACAGTCTCTCCGGCGTCATGCTTACGGGTATCGCAGGCGCTCAGATCGGAAGCATCACGTTTCTTTCCAACCTGTTGCGCGAGCTTATATCGTTTTTCACCATTCCTTGGATTGCGAAGCATCTGAACTACCCCACCTGCATCGCGCCGGCGGGGGCCACGAGCGAAGACACTACGCTTCCCATGATGATTCGCTGCACCAACGGCGAAACCGTGGTTCTTTCGGTTGTTAACGGCGTGATCTGCTCGGCTTTCGTTCCCGTGCTTATAGAGTTCTTTCACGCATTCATGTAGCCGCCTCGGGCGGAGGGTTTTGCGTGCCGTATACTTGCAGGCATGAAAAACGAGACTCGCATACAGGAAATAAAGAAAGAACTCGCCAGTGTTCCAACGCTGCCGGGCGTGTATCTTTGGAAAGATAAAGACGGCCAGGTCATCTATGTGGGCAAGGCCAAGCAGCTGCGCGCCCGCATGAAGCAGTACGTCATGGGGCAAGATGAGCGCGCCAAGATTCCGCTCATGCTCGAGCAGATTGATTCGTTCGAGTACATCGTGGTCGAAAACGAGCACGAATCGCTCGTGCTCGAGAAGAATCTCATCAGTCAGTACGCGCCGTTTTTCAACGCCGACTTCAAAGACGACAAAAGCTATCCGTTCATTGCCATCACCAAAGGGGACGTGTTTCCGGCAATTAAATACACGCGCGAAAAGCACGTAGCGGGGACGCGCTATTTCGGGCCGTACACCGATAGTCGCGCGGCGCGCAACCTGGTGGATATCGCGCGCAAGGTCGTTCCCGTCTGCGCGTCCAAATGCGCGGAGTGGCGCAGGCTCAAGCGCAGGCTCGACGCTGGATCGCTCGAGGCGTTTCTTTCCGAGGCGGGGAGTCGCCCGTGCTTTGACGCCCATGTGGGGCTAGGACCTGGCGCCTGCTGCGGGTGGATCACGCCGGATGAATATCGCCAGAACGTTGCGCGCATCGAGCGTTTTCTCGCGGGCAATCACAGGGAGTTTGTCGAAGAGCTTTCTGACGAGATGGCCGCTGCCGCCGCCGATCTTGATTTCGAGCGCGCCGGCCGCATCAAAGCGCGCATTGACACCATCAACTCCCTCACTGATCGCCAGCACGCCGTTTCCGCGCGTAATCTCAACGCCGACGTCATCGGCATTGAGCGCGAGGAGACCATCGCGGGCGTGCACGTGTTCATGATCAGGGAGGGAAGAATCGTCAACGGCAACGAATTCGTGCTCGACCGCGGTCGCGATGTTCCCGATGTCGACCTGCTGCATAACTTTCTGCTTCGCTATTACGATGCCACCACGTCGATCCCGCATGAGGTGATCGTCGATTGCGAGCTCGAGGACGAAGCTGCCATGGAGCAGTGGCTCACCGAAAAGCTCGCAAGCCCCCATGGGGCGAAGGTGCGCTTCACCGTGCCGCAGCGTGGCGAGAAGGCGGAGCTTTTGGCCATGGCCCGAAAGAACGCCGGTCATACGCTGAGCCGCTACAAGGTTCGCACGAACTACGAGGACAAACGCATCAACGACGCCCTTATGCAGCTCGAAAGCGCCTTGGCGCTTGAGGCGCCGCCTATGCGCATAGAATGCTTCGACATCTCTACGATTCACGGCAGCTACACCGTTGCCTCCATGGTGGTCTTCACAGGAGGGCGGCCCGACAAAAACCAGTATCGGCGCTTCAAAATCAAAACGCCGCTTGATGAGGCGAACGACTTTCTGAGCATGCGCGAAGTGCTCGGTCGCCGCTATGCCCCCGAACGCATGGCGGACGAGCGCTTCGGCAAAAAGCCCGACCTGCTTATTGTCGACGGCGGTAAGCCCCAGCTCACGGCCGCCCTTGCGCAGCTCGAAGAGCTTGGCATCACCGACATCCCCGTCGCCGGTCTCGCGAAGCGCGACGAAGAGTTGTTCGTCCCCTGGCAGGATACAGGGCCGGTCGTCTTGCCGAGCGGGTCGAGCTCCCTATACCTCGTGAAGCACGTTCGAGACGAAAGTCACCGCTTCGCGATTACGTTCCATCGCGAGCTGCGGGGCAAGGGCATGACGAAATCCATCCTCGATGATGTGGTCGGCCTTGGTCCTGTGCGCAAGAAAGCCCTGCTTGATGCCATGGGCGGGTTCAGGCGCCTTCGAGAAGCAAGTCTGGAGGATATCTTGGAGACGAAGGCTGTGCCGGCCGAGGTCGCCGAAGAGGTGTATCGCGTGCTCAAGCAGTATAATGAGCGTCAATCCCCATCCGAAGCGATGCGCTGATACGCTTCGACGTTGCGCGCCAAGGCGGTTTCGTGGCCGGCAGCCAGCCCGGCAGGTCGGCGGCGTTTTGCCGATATGTTCGGACGGGGCCTCGCCCGAAGGCGAGGCAAGTTCAAACGGGTTTTCCATGGCGGGCCGCATTCCTGGTTCCGCAGAAGAGAGAGGCGAAATCCATGGGTGCCGATATGAATGCGTCGTTTCAGCAAGACGATGCGAACGATCTTGTTTTTGTCACGGGAATGAGCGGCGCGGGCCGCACCGAAGCCATGCATTCCTTCGAGGATTTGGGCTATTTCTGCATAGACAATCTTCCCGCCAGCCTCATTCCCAACCTGCTCGACACGGCGCGCGGCGCTGATGGCCATATGACGCGCAAGCTCGCCGTCGTCTGCGACGCCCGCAACAAGGCGTTTTTCGCCGACCTTCAGGGCGAGTTGAAAAAGATAGCCGACAAGGGCATTCCCTTTCGCGTGGTGTTTCTTGATGCGGGAGACGACAAGCTGGTCGCGCGCTATAAGGCAAGCCGCCGCAAGCATCCTTTGTGCGAAGAGGGCATGACCATCGCGCAGGGCATTGCTGCTGAACGCGCCCTTCTGTTCGACCTGCGCAATGCCGCCCACGACGTCATCGACACCACGGAGATGCTTCCCATGCAGCTGCGCACGAAGATTCGAGAGCTGTTCTCTGAAAACGAGGAGCGGGAAGGCCTTGCCGTCACTGTCTATTCCTTTGGATTCAAGCATGGCGCCCCCCTCGATGCCGATATCGTCATCGACGTGCGTTTTCTCCCGAACCCCTATTACGATCCTGCGCTTCGTTCCTTGACCGGCCTTGACGCGCCCGTGCGCGATTTCGTGATGTATCGGGACGAGACCGTCGAGTTTTTGAAGCGTTGGCGCGAGCTTCTCGACGTGGTCATGCCCGGCTATGTGAAAGAGGGCAAGCAGCAGCTGGCCATAGCTGTCGGATGTACCGGAGGCCAGCACAGAAGCGTCGCGCTGGCGGAAAGTACGGGTGATTACCTGAAGACGCGCGGGTATCGTGTTAGCGTGACCCATCGCGACCTTCCCCTTGCTGAATCTGTGCGCTGCGCGCTCGACGAGACGCCCAATTCCAAGAAAGACGAATAGCTATGGCGGAATTTACCCCCAGCGATCTTCCGTTCGCCTACGATCCCGCGGCGACGGCCGCCTTTGCGCGCCTTCGTTCCGAAGTGGGGGAGGAGGCCCTGCACGATACGGCCGCTCCCGTCAAAGCGGTCGTCATCGGCGGGGGTACCGGAGCTCCCGTTTCCATACGCACGTTGCTTTCCCTTGAGGCAGAGGTGTCTGCCGTGGTGGCCATGGCGGACGACGGCGGTTCCACCGGCATTCTGCGCGAAGAGGCCGGCGTGCTTCCTCCTGGTGACATTCGCAAATGCCTCGCTGCCATGGCTGCGGATGATTCCGACCCGCTCACGCGAGCGTTCAAATACCGCTTTTCCTTCGCGCGCAACCATACGCTGGGAAACCTTATGCTTTCCGCCCTGGAGGATGCTACGGGCTCGTTTCCCGAGGCCATCGCTATCTGCGGACGGCTTTTGGGAGCGCGAGGCCGCGTGTACCCATCTACGCTTGAGAAGGTTGTTTTGTGCGCCGAGGCCTGCGACGGCGTCTTTTTGGGCGGCCAGGCGCGCGCGTGCAAGTCGAAGACGGCCTTGCACAGGGCCTGGCTCGAGTCCGACCAGCCTATTCGGGCGTATGGGCCGGCGCTTGACGCCATTCGCCAGGCTGACCTCATCGTCTTGGGACCGGGGTCGCTGTTCACCTCGATTATTCCTAACTTGCTGGTTCCGGGCGTAATCGACGCCATCCGCGAATCGCACGGCGCCACGATGTTCGTCTGCTCTCTTGCCGATATGCAGGGCGAGACCTGGGGCCTGTCGGCCAAGGAGCATTACGAGGCCCTTGTGCGCCACGGCATGGACGGCCTGGTCGACTACATGCTTGTACACAGTCCCGAGCCGCTGCGTCCCGCGCGACGTCTCGACCGCATGGCGGCGGCGCTTCGCCGGGCGCCCGAGACGCTTCCTATGCGCAGCGAACAGGAGGCTTCCGCTATTCGCCCCGTTCGCATATCCTACGAAGACGCCTGCGCCATCCAGCAGTCCGGTCCTGTCGTGCTGGTTCGAAACCTGGTTGATCCTCTTCGTCCCACCTGGCACGACCCGAACGCGCTGCGCGATGCGATGCGCACCGTTGTCCGCTTGTCCCGAATGCGCTTGAGAAGGTAGCACTATGTCGTTTACCGCCGATGTCAAAGACGAACTTACCCGCGTGATGCCGGGATGCAGCCACTGCGACAAGGCCGCCTTGGCGGCCCTCACGCGCATCGAGGGAACGCTGTTTTTCTCCGGCCCCGGCCGCTACCGCCTCGAAATAGCCACGGAGATCAGCTCGGTTGCCCGTCTCATCATCAAGTCGCTGCACCAGATTTATGCGCTCAAGACGGAGTTGACCGTTCGTCGCAGCGTCTTGCATAAAACGCCGAATTACCTGATCGTCGTGCCGTCTCAGCCGGGAATGGAGGATGCCCTGCACGATCTGGGCATCCTTGGCGAGTCGGGGTTGGAGATGGGCATCCATGAGCACCTGGTCGAAAAGCCGTGTTGTGAAGCCTCGTATCTTCGCGGCGCGTTTCTCGGCAGTGGGTTCATTGCCGATCCGCGCGGCGATTTCCATTTCGAGATTACCGTGGAAAACGAGGCGCTCGCCGAGGGGCTGGTGGCTCTTATGGCCGAGCGCAACATCAAGGCTCGCATCCTGCGCCGTCGCAATTCCTATATCGTCTACCTCAAAAGCGGCACGGCCATATCGGCGTTTCTCGCTTTCGTCGGCGCTCATCAATGCGCCCTGGCCATGGAGAATGAACGTGTGCGCAAGAGCGTGCGCAACGATATCAACCGCAAGGTGAACGCCGAGCTCGCCAATCAGGCGAAAAGCGCGGAGGCTGCAATCGATCAGATCGTCAGCATCAGAAAGCTCGCCGAAAGCGGCAAAGTGGCCGATCTTCCTCCCGGACTCCAGGAGTTCGTGCGCCTTCGCCTTCGTTATCCCGATGCCAGCTTGAAAGAGCTTGGAGAGCGGGCGAACCCGCCCCTTTCGAAATCGGCGGTGTACCATCGCGTTCGCCGTCTCGAGGATATGGCCCGCAATTTGTAGCGCTTTTGGAGCCGCTTTTGTCTTCGGGTCGACTCGCCGACGTTTGGGCGCGACGGGTCTTTTCGCTACGCCGCCGCGGTTCTTCTTTTGGCTCGGCTCGCCGACATTCAAGCCCTTCGTGCTCGAGATTCTTTCGCGCTGCTTGCGTTTGATGGTAGAATTCTGTCGTTTTTACCCTCTCTCATCATGCAAGGAGTAACCGCAATGGCTGAAACGAAATCCGTGAAGCCTGCAGGCGGGGAGCAGAAGCGCGAACACTTCGCGTCCCGCCTGGGCTTCATTCTCATCGCAGCGGGCTGTGCCATCGGCCTGGGCAATGTTTGGCGCTTCCCGTACATCACGGGCGAATACGGCGGTGGCGCATTCGTGCTGCTGTACCTTATCTTTTTGGTCATCCTGGGCCTGCCCGTCATGGTCATGGAGTTCGCCGTCGGACGTGCAAGCCAGAAAAGCTGCGCGCAGGCGTTCGATATCCTTGAGCCGAAGCGTCGGTTCCACTGGTTTTCCTGGTGGGGATACATCGGCTGCATGATCTTGATGATGTTTTACACCACCGTTGCCGGCTGGATGCTTGCCTACGTGCCCAAAATGGCATCGGGCATGTTCGATGGCGGCACGGCCGAGGTCACGGGAGCGGCGTTCAACGCCATGCTTGCGAATCCTTCGGAGCTCATGGGCTGGATGCTCGGTGCCGTATTCATCGGCTTTCTCATCTGCAGCCTGGGTCTTCAGAAAGGCGTGGAGCGCATCACGAAATGGATGATGGCCATTCTGTTTGTCGCCATGATTGCGCTGTGCATTCGCTCCGTCACGCTTCCAGGAGCTGCGGAAGGCATCGCGTTTTACCTCATTCCCGATTTCAGCCGCATGTTCGCTGGTGGATGGGCCACGTTCGGCGAGGCGGTCTATGCGGCCATGGGCCAGGCATTCTTCTCGCTTTCGCTCGGCATTGCCGCCATGGAGATCTTCGGTTCGCGTATCGGCCGTGAACGTAGCCTGACGGGCGAGGCCGTCAACGTCACGCTGCTCAATACGCTTGTCGCTATTCTGGCGGGCCTGATTATTTTCCCTGCATGCTTTGCATACAACGTCACGCCCGATTCCGGTCCGTCTCTCGTGTTCGTCACGCTTCCCGTCGTGTTCGGCCAGATGCCGCTCGGCAACATCTGGGGCGCGCTGTTCTTCGTGTTCATGAGCTTTGCCGCTCTTTCCACGGTCATCGCCGTGTTCGAGAACCTGATCAGCTTCACCATGGACAAGTGGGACGTCGACCGCAAGCGCGCCGTCGCCATCAACGCCGTGCTCGTGGTTGTTCTGAGCCTGCCGTGCGTGTTCGGGTTCAACGTGCTTTCGGGCGTCGCCATTCCCGGCATCGGCGACATCCAGTCCATCGAGGACTTCATCGTCTCAAACAACATGCTGCCGCTGGGCGCATTGATCTTCGTGCTTTTCTGCACGCAGCGCTTCGGCTGGGGCTGGAAGAACTTCCTCGCCGAGGCCGATGCAGGCGAGGGCATGAAGTTTCCCGCATGGAGCCGCCTGTGGGTGAAGTGGGGCATTCCCGTGCTCATCGTCATCATCTTCATCATGGGCTATGCGCCGAAGGTGGCGCTCTGGCTGGGGCTGTAGCTTTCGGGCGCTTTATGCGAAAGCCATGCAACGTAGAAGGGAGCCGATTCGGCTCCCTTTTTGCATGCCTGCGCCAACGCTTCGTCGCCCGGCATCGAAGCGGCTGTCTATTCGTCGGCTCCCGAAAGAGCGGCAAGCCCAACGCATGCGAGTCCTATGCCGAGAAGCATGGTGCCGTCGTGCGCATCGAGCACGCCGAGCGCCGAAAGCGCCACCGTGGCAACGCCCATCGCAAGGCCTACGCTTTTCAAGACGGCGCGGACGGTTCGGTCGGCGCAACCGACCATCGGTAGAATCGGGTGAACTGTCGGTAGAGTCTGCCGTGTCTGCGCCGGGGCGCTTGCTGTGGCATAATCGGATGCCTGACGAAAGGGGGAATGCATGGCATCCGAGAAGGCTACGAAGAAATCGACGGCATCCACCACGCGCCGCACGCTGCATTACTACTGGCAGGTCACACGCAGGCATTTCGGCCTGTTCTCGCTTCTTATGGTTTCGACGTTTCTGTTCGTGGCGCTGCTTTCGTACGGCAACCCTTACGTCATGAGCCTGATCGTCGACAAGGTGAGCGCCGGCCCCGTTTCCTCGGACGAGGTGTTTTCCACGTTCGGCCCGTTCATTATCGCGCTCATCGCCATCAACGTGTTCGGCCAGGCGGCAAGCAAGCTGCAGGATTTCGCCATGTACAAGCTGCAGATCGCGGCATCGTACGATTTGGCAACGATGAGCTTCGACGCCCTGTGCAATCAGTCCATGAGCTTTCATTCCAACCGTTTCGGCGGCACGCTCGTCAGCCAGACGACGAAGTTCATGAGCGCGTATCAACTCCTGCTCGAAACGGTGACGTTTCCGTTTCTTCCCGTGGTGTGCTCGGTGGTCTTCACCTGCGCCATCTTGGCGCCGCGCGTTCCCGTGTACGTGGCCATCCTCATGGCGTTGCTCGCGGTGTACGCGGGCGTTTCCTACTACATGTACAAGCGGATCTTGCACCTCAACGAAAAGGCCGCAAGTGCGCAGAATCATCTGTCGGGCGAGCTTTCCGATTCGGTGGCCAACATCTTGGCGGTGAAAACCTACGGTCGCGAAGCCTATGAACGAAGCCTTTTCGATGCGGCGAACAAAGACGTGGTGGCGCGCGATTCCAAGCGCATGTGGGCATCGCTTACGCGCGGCATCATCACCGCCTGTATCACGGTGGTCATCATGAGCGTGGTTACCGTGTTCATCGCGGGCGGCAATGCGTGGTATGGCATCACGCCCGGCACGCTCGTAATGATGTTCACCTACACCTACACGGTGACCAACCAGTTCAACTTCATCAACAACGGTCTGCAGCGTTTCAACCGCGCCTTCGGCGATGCGTCCGGCATGACGGCCACGCTTGACGAGCCGCGTCTTGTGGCGGATTTGCCCGATGCGTCCGACCTGCGCGTGCGCGAAGGTCGCATCGACTTCGAAAACATCGGCTTCTGGTATACCGACGGCGCGGTGCGTACCAGGGTGTTCGACGGATTCGACCTCCATATTCCCGCTGGTCAGCGTGTTGGACTCGTGGGCGCGAGCGGCGCCGGCAAGACCACCCTGACGAAGCTGCTGCTGCGTTTGTCGGATATCCAAGAGGGACGTATCCTTCTAGATGGGCAGGATATTTCTCTTTGTACGCAGCAAAGCTTGCGACGAAGCATTGCCTACGTTCCTCAGGAGTCGCTTCTGTTCCATCGCAGCGTCGCGGAAAACATCGCCTACGGCAGGCCCGATGCCTCCATGGAAGAGATTCGCGAGGCGGCGCGTCGGGCGAACGCCCTGGGATTCATAGAGAAACTGCCGCAGGGTTTCGACACGGTGACCGGCGAGCGCGGCGTGAAGCTCTCGGGCGGTCAGCGCCAGCGCATCGCCATCGCGCGCGCCATGCTCGCCGATTGCCCCGTTCTTGTGCTCGACGAGGCGACGAGCGCTCTTGATTCGGAGAGCGAGAAGATGGTACAGGACGCGCTTGCCGAGCTGATGCGCGGTCGTACGTCGATCGTGGTGGCGCATAGGCTTTCCACCGTTGCGAGTCTCGACCGCATTGTGGTGCTCGATGACGGCGGCATCGTGGAGGACGGTTCGCATGCCGAGCTCATCGAGGCGGGCGGGGCGTATGCGCGCCTTTGGAACCGTCAGACCGGGGCCTATCTGGAATAGGGGGCAGATGCTTTCCGCAGTGCTGCTCCCGCTCGGGAGAAATAGTGCCGATTTTGAGTAACGGCCCCTTATGAAGTACAATAGCTTTTTAATTTTCGCGGCTTTGTTGCGGATATGCTTCTCGAACTTGCGCAAAGCCGAAGCGTATGAGCTTTATCTGCATAGAACGGAGCGTCGGGCGCGCTATGGCGCGTTGCGGCGTTTGCATACCCAAAGGCACATTCGAACCGAAGGAGTATTACAGTTTTGAATAACGAACATATCAACGGCGAAGCAGGCGCCGACACCGCAGCCGACAAAGGCTCGCGTTCCCACGGCGACCGCCGCAATTCCCATGGTCAGTCTCAAGGCCAGGCGCAGTCGCGCGCGGCATCGAACGAAGGATCGCGCGAGCAGCGCTCGTCGCGTTCTCGTCGTCGTACGACGCGCCATAAGACGGTTACCCTCGAGCACAAGCGTCCTCAGATAACCCCCGAAGGCCAGGGCGAGGTTGAGGCTTTCAGCAAGCCGCGCACTCGCAACGCCTCGAAGAGCACGGGCGGGTCTCGTCGTCGCGGGGCAGTGAAGCGCAACCCCTCTGCGACGCTGAAAATCATCCCGCTCGGCGGTCTTGACGCCATCGGAAAGAACATGACCGTATTCGAATGCGGCGACGACATGCTGCTGGTCGATGCGGGCTTGATGTTTCCCGACGACGATCATCCGGGCATCGATCTCATTCTGCCCGATTACACGTACGTGCTCGAAAACGAGCATAAGCTGCGCGGCATCATCATCACGCACGGCCATGAAGACCATACGGGATCGTTGCCGTATCTGATGAAAGACCTTTCTCGCAAAGTTCCCATCTACGGCACCAAGATGACCCTCGGCTTGATCGAGGGCAAGTTCAGCGAGCATCGCGTCAAGGCGAAGCTCGCCGAGATCAAGGCAGGTGACGAGATAAAGCTGGGCGGTTTCATCGTCGACTTCTTCGCCGTGAATCATTCCATTCCTGGCGCGGTGGGCGTGTTCATGCAGTCTCCCGCAGGCAATGTCTTGCACACCGGCGACTTCAAGCTCGACCAAAGCCCCATCGACGGCGTTCATACGGATTTCGGTGCGCTTGCCCGCTTTGGGAAGATTGGCGTCGATTTGATGATGTCCGACTCTACGAACGCACAGAACCCCAACTTCACGCCTTCCGAGGCCGAGGTGGGAAAAACCCTGCGCCAGATTATTGAAAACGCCAAGGGTCGCGTCATCATCGCGAGCTTTGCGAGCCATATCCACCGCCTGCAACAGATTGCCGATGCCGCGGTGGCCAACGGCCGCAAGGTTGTTGTCACGGGGCGCTCCATGGTTCAAAACACCGATATCGCTCGCAAACTGGGCTATCTCAAGATTCAAGATGTAGACCTGATCGATGCGTACGACCTGAAAGGCACGCCCGCGGAGAAGGTCGTCATCATGTGCACGGGCAGCCAGGGCGAGCCGTTGAGTGCGTTGGCGCGTATCGCTAACGGCGAGCATCGCACCATTCAGATTGACGAGGGCGACACGGTCATCATCTCGGCAACGCCGGTTCCCGGCAACGAGAAAGCGGTGACGCGCGTGGTGAACTCTCTTGCGAAGATCGGCTGTGAGGTCTATGACAAGAAGCGCGCCATGGTGCACGTCTCCGGCCATGCGGGCGCTGAAGAGCTCAAGCTCGTCTTGTCCATCGTGCAGCCGAAGCATTTCATGCCGGTGCATGGCGAGTCCACCCACCTTCGCGCCCATGCGCGCCTCGCCGAGGCGACGGGCGTTCCCGCTCGCAACATCTTCCTGTGCGAGAACGGCGATACGCTGCAGCTTTCCGAGTCGGGCGTTCGCTTCGGCGACCCGGTGGAAAGCGGCATCGTCTACGTGGACGGTCTTTCTGTGGGAGACACTTCAAAGGACGTTCTGGAGGAGCGCCAGGCGCTGTCGAATTACGGCTTTGCCACCATCGCCGCGGCGGTCAACGTGCGCAAGAAGCAGATTGAGGGCGTCGTACGCGTCGAGATGCGCGGCATCACCGGCGGAGACGTTGCGGAATTGCGCCGCGAGGCAACCGACACGGTGAAAGGCACGCTGCGTCGCGCGCTCGACAAGGGCGCCAAGGGCAAAGACCTCGACAAAGCCTGCCGCGATGCGCTTCTGTCCCTTTTGTGGGAGCGTACCAAGCAGCGTCCGATGGTAGTCTCGTCTATTATCGAGCTGTAAACAGCCTTCGTTTGAAGGCTGCAGATCAAAGCGGGGAAGAGGAGAGAGGTAATACGTGGCTCGCGGTTCTAAAACCACCGACG
>OLRQ01000138.1_pt1 | contig 80167 bp, 67 predicted proteins | sample 1671971 | NCBI WGS metagenome assembly OLRQ01 (sample SAMEA3136631, study PRJEB25190) | human gut metagenome | biome: human gut; feature: human-associated habitat; material: faeces | place: Austria | collected 2013
GGAAAGCTCTATTAGCTAATTTATATGGTTCTGATACATGCATGACCTTTTCTACAGCTGGATCAACTTCAATCGATTCTGGATCTACTTTTGTTGTATCTCCAATGAGTCCCATTATTGTTTGATTTTCTCCTTTTGAAACATGAACTTGTAGTCCTTTTTCTTCAATAGTTTTTTCAATTCTTGTCACGTCTTCAGTTATAGCTTCTTGTTTTAATACAATAATCATTTTCTTTTTCCTCCTTTATAAACAAAAAAACTCATCCTATAAAGGACGAGCTCTATTCCCGTGGTACCACCTTTTTTCACCTAAAGGTCACCCTTTAAGCCTCATCAAGTACAATCATACTCTCATCATGTAACGGTGATCACCGGAGATGCCTACTCAATTCAACATTCTACTCATAGCTGTATTCACAAATGACGCCAAATCTTTTTCCACCAACCAAAGACTCTCTATATTTTAATCATTTGTTACTATGTCTAGTCACTGTATTTATGCTTATTCTACTTGACATTGTTTCCTGTGTCAATCATTATTTAACTTCTTAACCACCTCTAATAATTCTTCATCACTATAAACAACAAAATCAATAAAAGAAGTATCCTTTTCTTGTTTTTGATGATTATACCAAATCGTCTTTACTCCTGCTTGATAAGCTCCCATCATATCTATTTCATAACCATCTCCTACATAGTAACTATCATTTCCTTGAATTAATTCAAAGATTTCTTTTTGTGGTTTTTGATAACCTACTTTTTCTGAAATTATAATAGGAAAATCAATGATTGGAAATAATGAATTAATTTTATTCATTTGTGTTTTTTCTTTTCCATTAGTAATAATACCATAAGAAATATTCTTTTCTTTTAGGTAGTTAAAAAGTTCTTTCATTGTAGAAGATAATGTTAAATGTGCTTGTTGATCTTCATAGACTTTTTGAAAATCAAGTGCTTGTTGATTTGTAATGAATTGATGAAAATCTTTAAAAGCATTCTTTAAACGATAAATAGATAATTCGTCTTTTGTGATTAATTTATTTAAATATTTTGGGTAAATTTCATTACTATAGATTCTACTTTGTTTCCATAAAGCATATATATCAAGATCTTCATGAAATACTTTTTGATAAGCTTTATAAAAAGGATCATATAAACGATAAAGTGTATCGTCTAAATCAAAATAAATAACCATAACTCCTCCTAAAAGAAAAAACAGGTCACCCTGTTTCTTCTTGGTTGGTTCTCTTTTTATATTATGACAAGTGGAAAGTAAGTTTATATGAAGTAGCCAACCTCTACTATTTTCCTCACATTTATTTTACCTCTTTTGATTTAAAAAGTCTACTTTTTATCAATATTTTTTATTATGGTCGAATAATTTCAACAAACTTAAAAGTATCATTTTCAAATGTAAAATGTAATATACAACAATTAGTAAAGCCTCCACTTTTTAATATTTCTTCAGGATCAATAACAGTGGATAGAAAACACATACAAGCACCAGCATGTGAAAGAGCAAGAACTGTTTGATGATCTTCTTTATCCATCACATCTGTAAGTGTTTCTTTTAATCTTTTTTGTACATCTTCTTTTCTTTCTCCACCATAATGTGGAAATAAATCATCATAACCAAAATCATCAAAATTAGGGTTTAAATCTTCACTTTCTCCTTCAAACATTCCAAAGTTTCTTTCTTTTAAACCTTTTAATCTTTTATAATATTGATCACCAATAATAAGTTCAATCGTATCACAACATCTTTCAGAAGTACTACTATAATAATGATCGAAAGAAATACCCTTCAAATTTTCTTTAGCCTTTAAAGCTTGTTGCTTACCAAGTTCTGTAAGTGGTGAATCACACCATCCTTGTATTTTTCTTCTTACATTAAATAAGGTTTGTCCATGTCTCATTAAATATAAATCTTTTTTCATATTCATACTCCTTATCCAAAAATTTCTTTAATAACTTCTAACAAGTCCTTTTGTTCCTCATTCATTGGTATACAAGTATTAATTTCTTGATAATATTTTTTCAACAAATCATTATTTCCTATTTGTTGTAAAGTAGTCATCACTTTATAATAAAGCATAAATCTAAATTGCGGATACTCTTTACAAATATTTTTCATTTCTTGATCTAAACAATCTGGATCATCTTTAATAAGTGTACTTAATAAATCCATACGTATTTCCGTATATCTTAAAGAAAGTCCATATTCTTTTTGTAATTCTTTAATTAGATCATAGATTTCTTTTAATAACTTAGAATCAACTTCAACATAAGCAAGATCTTGAAATACACGTGTAAAGAATTGTTCTAAATCTATTCCATAAGGATTAAAAGTATTTTGTAAATCTTGATTTTTTTCATGATTCATTTTAATAAGTCTTTTTATAATATTTTTTGTTTTATTTAACAAATCTAAATAATCATGATCTTTTTGAATAAGTTCTAATAAATCATTCGCTATATAGTTTTTATCAGCTACTTGATGAATATCTTCAAAATGTTCAATTACTTTAACAATATAATAAACAAGGGCATCATCATCAAATACTTCATTTTTTTCGCCTAATTGATCTAATTGTTGATCATATTTTTCATCAAAATGTGCAATTGTTTCATCTGTATTAAAACATTGATGATAAAAATCAAGAACTTCTTTATATCGAATATCAATATTGTTATTATTTAGTTCTTTTTCTATCATATGATAAGTTAAATTTTGAAAAAGTTTTTGTTTTTCATTTAAATAAGTTTGATTATCTTTATATTCATTTTTTAATGTATGTATTGTTGTCTTCATAAAAAACCTCCACCGTTATTTTATCATATAAAGCAAAAATAAAAAGAAGATATTTCTATCTTCTTCATCATTATTATTCAGCTGGTGAAATAGCTTCTACTGGACAAGTTCCAACACATGCTTGACAACCAATGCATGTATCTTTGTCACATTCCATTTTACCATCATCATCAAAAGCTAAAGCTTCTACTGGACAAACACCAGCACATGCTCCACATCCGATGCAAGTATCTTTATCTACGTTCATATTTAACTCTCCTTTTCCTTTTTTCCTATAATTAGTATAACACTTTCCACTTTTCAGTCAATACAAAGTCACTATTTTTCATAGCTTTGAATACAACAATTTTCGGGTAACCATGTCATTAATTCTTCATTTGTCATATCATGAAAATAACTATGAATGACACGCACGATACCTCCGTGACAAACAACTAAAATGTTTTTATCAGGATATTTATTTTCAAGTTCTTCTAAAAAACTATACACACGATGAACTACTTGAAATAATGATTCTCCTTGAGGATAATGAAGTGCGTGATTTTGTTTATAATATTGAAATTCTTTATTATTAATAACTCCTTCAAATTGTCCAAAATTAATTTCTTGTACTCTTGAATCAATTTTAATTTCTAATTGATGATTTTCATTTATGATTTTTGCAGTTTCATGTGCTCTTTGAAGTGGTGAAGCAAAAATCATATCTAATGAAATATCTTTTAATTGTTCACTGGCCATTTTAGCTTGTTGCTTTCCTAAAGATGTTAATTCAACATCCGAAATGCCACAAACTTTATTATCAATGTTATAACCTGTTTGACCATGTCTTACTATATATAATTTCATTTTTTTATGTCCTTTATCTTCATTTTGTTTTATGTTATCATATTTTTGGTATTTTGAGAACAAATGAAAAAGGAGAAAATTACATATGGGTGGTATGTTTGGCGTTGTCAGTCGTAAAGACTGTGTCACTGATTTGTTTTTTGGTATTGATTATCATTCTCATTTAGGAACAAAAAAAGGTGGGATTGCAGTTTATGGAGAAAACGGTTTTAACCGTGCAATTCATAATATTTCAAATTCACCATTTAGAACTAAGTTTGAAAATGATATTAAAGAAATGTCTGGAAAAATGGGGATTGGTTGTATTTCAGACAATGAACCTCAACCTCTTTTAATAAATTGTCGTTTAGGTAGTTATGCAATTGTTTCTGTAGGAAGGGTTGCAAATATGGAAGAATTAATTCAAGATGCTTTTGATAATGGGCATACTCATTTTTTAGAGATGTCTGGGGGCGAAGTCAATCAAACTGAATTAATTGCTGCAATGATCAATCAAAAGGATACTTATGTTGATGGAATTATCAATGTTTTAAGAAAAGTAAAAGGTTCTATTTCTTTTATGTTGATGACTAAAGATGGTTTGTATTTAGTACGTGATAAATTAGGAAGAACTCCATTAAATATTGGTAAGGGTGAAAATGGATTCTGTGCTTCTTTTGAAAGTCATGCTTATATTAACCTTGGATATAGTCTATATAAAGAATTAGGTCCTGGTGAAGTTTGTTTTATGACCAGTGAAGAAGTGAAAACACTTGTTGAGGCAAATGACAAAATGAAAATTTGTTCATTTTTATGGGTATATTATGGTTATCCAACAAGTTGTTATGAAGGACGTAATGTTGAAGAAATGCGTTATGAATGTGGTCGTTTAATGGCTCAAAGAGATGATATTAAAGATATTGATCTTGTAGCAGGTGTTCCTGATAGTGGAATTGCCCATGCGATTGGTTATTCAAATGAATCACATATTCAATATGGAAGACCTTTTATTAAATACACACCTACGTGGCCACGTTCATTTATGCCACAAATTCAAGCGGATCGTAATTTAATTGCAAAAATGAAATTAATTCCAATTGCGAGCTTGATTAAAGGAAAATCATTATTATTAATTGATGATTCAATTGTTCGTGGAACACAACTAAGAGATACAACTGAATATTTATATAATTCTGGAGCAAGAGCAGTCCATATCAGACCTGCTTGTCCTCCAATTATGTATGGATGTCCTTACTTAAACTTTTCAAGAAGTACAAGTGATATGGATTTAATTACACGTCGTGTTATTAAAAAACGTGAAGGAGAAAATGATATCAATATGTTAGAAACATATAGTGATCCAGATACTCCTGAATATAATGCAATGGTAGAAGAAATCCGTAAAGAACTTAATTTTACTTCTTTACGTTTTAATCGTTTGGATGATATGCTTCAAGCTATTGGACTTGATAGTGATAAGATCTGTACTTATTGTTTTAATGGTAAAAAATAATACGGAAAGAAAATTTCCGTATTTTTTTTAAAATATATTTAATAGCTTTCTAAGGAGTGCTATAATATTGAAGGAAAAAAAGGAGACTATTATGAAATATTTAATTGACCCAATGGATTTAAGTGTAGAAGAAATTGATGAACTAATTGATATTGCGAATGATATTATTAAAGATCGTACACGCTATCAAGATGTTTGTCGTCACAAAATTCTAGCTACACTCTTTTTTGAACCAAGTACACGTACAAGACTTTCTTTTGAAGCAGCTATGTTATCACTTGGTGGAAGTGTTTTAGGTTTTTCAAGTGCAAGCAATACAAGCGCTTCTAAAGGTGAAAGTGTTAGTGATACTATTAGTGTTGTTTCAAGCTATTGCGATATTATTGCAATGCGTCATCCAAAAGAAGGAGCACCTCTTGTTGCTACAAGAAAAAGTACAGTACCTTTAATCAATGCTGGAGATGGTGGTCATAACCATCCAACGCAAACTTTAACTGATTTACTTACTATTTATAGAGAAAAAGGTAGATTAGATAATCTAACAATTGGATTTTGTGGGGATTTAAAATTTGGACGTACAGTTCATTCTCTTACAAAAGCAATGTCACGTTATAAAAATATTAAATTCGTGTTTATTGCACCATCTGAACTTAAAATTCCTGAATATTTAAAACATGATTTATTAGATGCTAAAAACTTAGACTACAAAGAAGTAGAAACAATTGAAGAAATTATTGAAGACTTAGATATTCTTTATATGACACGTGTTCAAAAAGAAAGATTCTTTAATGAACAAGACTATATTCGTTTAAAAGATACATACATTTTAGATTTAAAGAAATTAGAAAAATCAAAATCTGATTTAATCGTTATGCACCCATTACCTCGTGTTAATGAAATTGCTATTGAGGTCGATGATGATCCAAGAGCTAAGTATTTTGATCAAGTTCAAAACGGACGTTTTATGCGTATGGCACTTATTTTAAAAATGTTAGGATTGGAAAATGAGGTAGAAAAATAATGAAGATAGATAGTATTAAAAACGGGATTGTTTTAGATCATATTACTGCTGGTAAATCTTTAGAAGTTTATAAAGCACTAGGATTAGATAAATTAGATTGTAGCGTTGCTATTATTAAAAACGTTAAATCTAATAAAATGGGTAAAAAAGATATTTTAAAAATAGATGAAGAATTTGCATTAGATTTTGATGTTTTAGGATATTTAGATCCTAATATTACTGTTTGTATTATTAAAGATGGTAAACTTGTTGAAAAGAAAAAATTGCAACTTCCTCAAAAAATCATTAATGTAGAAAAATGTAAAAATCCTCGTTGTATTACATCTGTAGAACAAGGATTAGATCATGTTTTCTATTTAGCAAATAAAGATAAACGTATTTATCGTTGTCTTTATTGTGAAACAAAAGTTGAAAAAAAATAGAAGCTTTGCTTCTATTTCTATGCTGGAGTAGCTCCAACGGTAGAGCAACTGACTCGTAACCAGTAGGCTGTGGGTTCAAATCCCATCTCCAGCACCATTATCAAAATCAACAAGCGTTGATTTTTTTTATTATAATAACAAACATCAAATATAAACCTTTTCTTCCCATTTCATCATGACATCTTTTCCATGATGGGCTAAGCCTATATAAATCACTTTTCCTTTTAAATCATAATCATATCTTCTATCTTTGATTTGTTGAATAGCTTCATTTGATAATTTATCCAATGCTTTTTCAAAATCTTTTTTATCTTCTTTGAAATACTTAAATTCAATAATAAACGATGTTTTCTTTTCATCATGAGACTGGATAATGAAATCACATCTTCCTTTACCTTCTTCTCGATTATAAATAACTTTATAGTTATCTGATAGACATAAACACATTCCTAACATCATCATATGATAACTGTTTTCATTATTTAAATCATGATAGCTTGGAATCATTAATACATTTTGATAATTTTTGAAAAAATCATTTTTGTTTTCAGCAATCAAATTGTCAACAATGCGATCATATTATCCATTGTTCATTCCTAGTTGATGTTCCGTTAATCTTATAAATTCTCTTCTTACCTCATAATTTGGTATCGCAATTCTAAACTTTTCTTTTTTTGGATCAATTGCTTTTACTACTGTTAAATATCCAGCACTTACAAACATCCCCCATAAGTTAGGTGTATTTGCCACTTCATAAAAGCTTGTTTGAAGGACAACTCTTGTTTCTAGATAGTTATTCTTTATAAGTTTTTCATATTGTTTTTAAAGTCCTAGTCTACTTTTTATATAGCTTGTTTAAGCATTGTATTAGCACTCGTATTGACCCAATAAGGAACAAGTACTTTTCTTCTTGCATAATTTAAAATAGACCATGGATTATAGATTTCTTTATCTCCCATTTTATAGCCATCATACATTTCTTTGACTTCTTCATCTAATTCTAAATCATAATATTCTAACAGTTCTTTGGTTTATTCTATACTGAATCCAAAATATTCACTATAATCATTATCAATTACTGTATACACATCTAAATTATTTAAATCACTGAAAATATTTTCTTTAGCCACTCTTTGAATTCCTGTAATCATCGCATATTTTAAGCTGGTTGATGTTTTAAGAGAATTATGAAGCAATCCTGCAAGTCCTCCTCTTACTTCATCATAGAACCCTCCTATATGTGCTTCTACAAATGGTGTATCATATTCAGCTATGAATACCATAACTTCTTTTCCATAATAATCTTCCATTATTTCCATCAAGAATGAAATTGCATCATCTATTCCCTTAAGATTATTCTTGTTATTATCAGCTAATACTTCATAAGTCTTTCATAATTTGTTTTCTTAAATCCCTTAAGATTTTCAAATACAAAATCATATTTATCCCATTGATTTTGTATTTGTGTTCTTATCGTCGAAACAACTGTTTCTTTATCTCTTTTGGCATCCGCAAAAGAGATAAAGATTGTTGGATATTGATTGATTTCAGCTGCATAAGGTGTTTCCATGATTTTTGTACCTTTAAAGATTTCTTTAGAGTCTTTGGTAATATCAAAGAATTCCGCCATCATTGACATATTAATGGTTTTTCCAAATCTTCTAGGACGAGTAATCAATGTTACATCTGTTACTCTACCTAAGAACTCTTTGATCATCAAGGTCTTATCTACAAAATAATAATTTCCTTCTACAAGTCTTGAAAAACTTTTCGTTCCTATTGGTATTTTCTTCATTTCTATCACCCTTTCTTTACATATTATAAACTATTTTAGAGATGTTTACTGATGAATATAAATTCAATTTTTAATTTGATCTATATTGAATATTTCATAATTATGATTTTTAGCTTATCTAAATCTAATGGAAAATGGTAGTTGATCAAATATATAGGAAAACTAGAGTAGAAAAATCACGATAACAATAAAAATAAAGGAGGAAAATCAAGACTGATTATCAGCCTAATTTTCCTCCTAAAAAACATTAGATATTTTAGAGGGGATATTGATTCCACATCAATATCCCCTTAATAATTTAAAGTGATTTTTCTAAAACACGCGATTATTTAGAGCGCTATATAATCAATGTTATCTATTATTACTCAACGATCACTTTTAGCAACTAGAATAACTATTTCCCATTTAAGACATCTTTAATTGCTTGTAGATTTTCTTTAACACTATCATCATTTGGAATCATATAATAAAGTTTGCTATCAGGCATGTAAGCTCCACCTGTTTGCATAACTCCTGTTCCGGTAAATTGTTTTTGTTTAAATGTCCATGAAGCATTATCATTTATTTGCATTTTGATTAAATCTGTAATATCACTAGATGCCATATTTGTTTCAAAACATCCTGATATAGCTTTTAAAACACTACTATAATTAGTAATAACTGCAGGTGACATCATTTTATTAAGCATAGCCATTAAAACATCTTGTTGATGTTTTACACGTACATTATCTCCATCAGCAAATGAATGTCTTTCCCTTGAATATGCTAAAGCTTCTTCACCATTCATTTGTTGAAGACCTAATTTATAGGTATAACCACCCGCACTAAAATCTTGATCAACATTAACAGTAATACCACCCAATGCATCAACCATTGTGACCAATGATGTAAAGTTAACTCTTGCATAGTAGTTAATATCTGTTCCTAAAAACTGAGCCATTGTTTTAACCGTATTTTCAGGTCCAGCAATACCTGAATGCGTTAACTTATCCTTTTTTTTCATATTAGCAAGAGTTACGTAGTAATCTCTTGGAATAGATGTTAATAAGATCTTCTTTGTATTTGGATTAACAGTAACGATCATATTAACATCTGATCTAGATACTGTTGTAATACTCCCATATGTATCAATACCACTGATATAAATAATAAATGGTGTATTTGTTACAGAAACTCTTGTTGAAAAGTCTTTGACTTTTGTTTCTATATCACTTGTCCATATTTCTTTAACTTCATTTTGAAAATCTGGATGATTTTCTTCAAACATACCATTATATGCTGTATTAATTAATATAGCATTAACGGTATTATTATAAAGATCATCCCCTAGTTTTGAATATGTCATAGCAACATCAAAATTCAAGCTTGATTCTTTCTTTTTAGCTTCAGCAATAACTTGATTCATATCTTTTTCTTCATCATATTGTAAACAATATTCAATCGATTCATTTTGTAATTCAGATAAACTGCTTATTTTACTACTTTTTAATACAACAATTGCATAATGAGTAGATTTTGTATTTGAATTCGTAATATCATCTAATGTTGAATAACCTTTATTGATCATAACTGATCCAAATACCATTAGTACACTTAATATTAAACTTAATACTTTTCCAATAATTTCTCTTGGTTTTGTTTTATGATGATGTTCTTTTTTATTAGGTTTCATTAATGCATAATTAATAAACCCTAATAAAACAAGTATCATCCCAACCATAACAGCATATGTTGTTGGTAAAATATTAAGCTTAAAAATAAAAAATAATAATAATACTGTTGTAATGACCTGTATTCCTAATATTACAGGCCAAGATATAATTTTCTTTATATTTTCCATAATTCATTTCCCTTTTATCTCTATGATAGTATTATAATAACATAAAAATAATTTGTTGTAATAATATCATAAAAAATAAATCTAAATTAAATATATTGATCAACTATGTTACTTATTTCATCAATATAATTATAGTCTCTCTTCCTTTCCATATAGTTTTATTGATCAACTATGTTACTTATTTCATCAATATAATGTGAAACTTCTAATTGAATATTATATTCATCGCTATGATTAAAAATATTTTCGTATGTACAAATAAAACAATCATATTCATCATCATAATCATTAATTTCTAAACCTTTTGCATAGATATATGAAATTACCATGTATGCAGCACACATAGGATTACTTTCAAAATTATCAGCATCAGCTAATCCTGACACTCCTCCTCTATTACATTTATATAATCTACAAATTTGATATTCTAATTCTACAGCTCATTATGATTTAATCTAAACATCTTGAATCCCTCCTCATTTTTCTTTTTTCTAATTCATCATCAATTATTTTTTCTAAAAATAAATTACTTTCAATTCTATCAGTATGTACATGCATCCAACATATTGCATAAGAAACAATAACAATACCAGCAAAAAACAAATAGATAACAGTTACTAACAATGCACTAAAATTCGAAAAAAATTTTTGCAAACAACCTATTAAAGTACCAGGAATAATTAAAATGACTGGTAGAAAAATTGAAAAACTTAATTCCTTAAATTTTGTTTTGCTGATTCTTTGTTGATAAGTATATAATCGCAAGTTCTTTAAATCATCAAATTTTAATCCACTTAAAATTTCATTTACTCCTTTTCGTGCATACTCAAAGTCGACTACACAATTTATTTTTTTATATGAAACTTTTTCTATAAGTTCAGAATAAATTAATTTCATTATTCAATCCCTTCTAAATAAATCCCTAGTATATACTTTGTCTTCTACATCATCTAGACAACTATCATAGCGGTTCGCTATGATTGCTTGACTAAGTTCTTTGAATTTATTTAAGTTATTGATTATTTCACTTCCAAAGAATGTTGTCCCATCTTCTAATGTTGGTTCATAAATGATGACTTTTGCTCCTTTGGCTTTGATTCTTTTCATGACTCCTTGGATAGATGACTGTCTGAAGTTGTCACTGTTTGATTTCATTGTTAATCTATATACTCCAACAATAACTTCATTTTCTTTTTCTTGATTATATGAATCATTCGATTCATATGCTCCTGCTTTTTCCAATACTTGATCAGCTATAAAATCTTTTCTTGTTCTATTACTTTCAACAATAGCTTCAATTAGGTTTTGTGGAACATCTGCATAGTTAGCTAATAGTTGTTTTGTATCTTTTGGTAAACAGTATCCTCCATATCCAAAAGATGGATTATTGTAATGTGATCCTATTCTTGGATCTAGACATACTCCATTAATAATTTGTTGTGTATCCAATCCTTTTAGTTCTGCATAAGTATCTAATTCATTGAAGTAGGATACTCTTAATGCTAAGTATGTATTAGCGAACAGTTTAACTGCTTCTGCTTCTGTAAATCCCATAAACAATGTATCGATATCTTCTTTGATTGCCCCTTCTTGTAGAAGTGATGCAAATGTATGTGCTGCTTCTACTAATCTTTCATCTTCCATATCTGTTCCTACAATGATTCTTGAAGGATAAAGATTATCATACAATGCCTTTGATTCTCTTAAGAATTCAGGAGAGAAGATAATATTCTTACTTTCAGTTTTCTCTCTAATACTTTGCGTATATCCTACAGGGATAGTACTTTTAATCACCATAATAGCATTTGGATTAATTTCCATGACCTGTTTGATTACACTTTCTACTGCACTTGTATCAAAGAAGTTCTTCTTTGAATCATAGTTTGTTGGTGCAGCAATGATAACAAAAAAAGCATCCTTATATGCATCTTCTGCATTTAAGGTTGCTGTTAAGTTTAATTCTTTTTCTTTCAAATATTTTTCGATATATTCATCTTGAATAGGACTAATTCTATTATTAATCTTATTCACTTTATCTTCTATGATATCCACAGCCATCACTTCGTGATGTTGTGATAATAATGTAGCGATACTTAATCCTACATATCCTGTTCCTGCGACTGCTAGTTTCATAGTTTTCCCCCTTCTACATAAAAATTAATTCTCTATCGATTAAAAAATGTCTTTATTCTTTTCTTTAAAAATTATTACTCCAAAGTTAAAATATAATGTTTAATTTAGCTAAATTTTAGTACTTTCATTAAAAAATATTTATTATCTTTTTAAGCAAGGTATGAAACTACATGTTTTTTATCTAAAAATATGACAATTTCCCCATAATTAAATTCCTTTGTCTTGAATTACCTATTTTTTCATAATATCTATATTAATACCTATAACCTCTTATAAATACAGCTATATCTTTATTTCCTACTTAATAAAGAAAAAATAATCAAATATACAAATTTATATTAGTTAAAACTTATTCTATCCAATTAATATTTTCTCTTACAATTTTGTTATTTGAAGCTACAATAACATTACTTTTTTCTATTTCTTTATTAATACAACTATTTGCTGCAATTATGCAATTACTTTTAATTTTAGTTCCTTTCAATAAAGAACAATTTGAGCATACCCATATATGATTTTCTAAATTGACAATGTTATTGTTTGTCTTATTCTTTGTATTATAATTATATAAAATAATATGTCCGTCACCATCTAAAATTTGAACATTCCAAGATAATAAAACATCCTCTCCAAATTTTATATTATTCCCACTATTAATAATACAATTTGAATTACATCGAAAATTATCTCCAAATTCTATCTTTGCATCTCTTCCACAAATTAATTGAATACCTCTAGAAAATGTAGCTTTCTTATTAAAAATAATTACCCCCCCTTCATTATTAAAATACGACTTATTTCCCAAGTTATATGAACCAGAAAAACCTATTTTGACCATTCCAAAATAAGTATTATTTTGAAATATTATTTTTCCTTTTAAATTATCTAATTTTGTCTTTCTACTTATTAGAATTGGGAATCTAATTGCTTTTCTTATTGTAAAGTAATGCAAACAAAAATATAATGATTTAGGCAAAGAAAGAACATATTCTATTAAATATTTACACTTATTGAATATCATATATCACAAAGTACCTTCCTTATTGAAATTCTTTTTCACACATATCTAATACAGAAGTAATGACTGCATCCATATCATAATATTTGTATTCTCCTAATCTTCCACCAAAGATGATATTTGCTTCTTTTGAAGCTAATTCCTTATATTGATTATAAAGATTTCCATTCTTTTCATCATTTACTGGATAATATGGTTCATCTCCTGGTTTCCATTCTGAACTGTATTCTCTTGAAATTACTGTTTTATCAATATCATTTCCATCTTTGTCTTTTCCAAATTCAAACCATTTATGCTCAATGATTCTTGTCCATGGTGTTTCTCTATCTGTATAGTTGACTGCTGCATTTCCTTGGAAGTTAGGAATATCTAATAATTCAGTTTCAAATCTTACTGATCGATATTCTAATGTTCCTAATTGATAATTAAAATAAGCATCAATTGGTCCTGTATAAACAACTTTATCAACTAATTGATCAAGTTCTTCTTTATTTTTTAGATAATCTGTATTTAATCTAACTTCAATACCTTCTAACATATTTTCTACCATTTTCGTATATCCACCTACTGGAATACCTTGATATAAGGCATTGAAATAGTTATTATCAAAAGTTAATCTTACGGGTAATCTTTTGATAATAAATGATGGTAAATCTTTGCAGTCTCTACCCCATTGTTTTTCTGTATAACCTTTGATTAATTTTTCATAGATATCTCTACCTACTAAAGAAATAGCTTGTTCTTCTAAATTTGTAGGTTCTTTTGTAATTTCTTTTCTTTGTTCTTCAATCTTTTGAGCTGCTTCTTCTGGTGTTACTACACCCCACATTTTATTAAATGTGTACATATTGAAAGGTAAACTATAAAGTTCACCTTTATAGTTCGCTACTGGTGAATTTGTAAATCTATTGAATTCAGCAAATTGATTTACATATTCCCAGACTTTCTTGTTGTTTGTATGGAAGATATGTGCTCCATATTCATGCACATTGATCCCTTCTACTTCTTTTGTATAGATATTACCTGCAATATTTGGTCTTTTATCTACTACTAATACTTTTTTCCCTTTTTTTGTGGCTTCATGAGCAAAGATTGCTCCGTATAATCCTGAACCAACTACTAAATAATCGTATTTCATTTTTTATTCCTTTCTAAAAATTTTATTATAAATAACATTAATGATTTTTTTGTTTTTTCTTAAATTATAAAATATCGTTATAACAATTGAAATCACAGTAATAATACTTTTTTTGTATTGATTAATTAATGCAATAATAACTATAAGTAATATTCCACATATGATATTATTTTTACGGTACTCAATTACTATATAATTTTTTAAGTCCAATAATCTGTATATAAAAATTACAAAATAAGAAATAATTGTAGAAAAAACAGCAACCAAAACACCAAATCGCTTCATAAATAATAAATTAATTACCAAATTGAAAATTGCACCTAGAATTGATGAAATTCCTACTTCTTTTGTCTTTTTTTCTCCAACATAAATTGATCCTAGAAAAGATACCAAACTACTGAAAAAAACTCCTATGAAAATCCACGACATCAAACCGTATGCCTGATTATATTTTGCATTAATTAATATTTCAAAAATAAATGGCATTGCAGAAATAATAATTAAAACAATTCCTATTAAAAAATTAAAAAATTCATCAAAAAAGACAGTATAGTAACCATTTCTTTTCTCTTTTAAAGTTAATTTTGATGTATTTTCCGTCCATGCAAGATTAAATACACTATAAAATGAATTGATTAAGTTTGGAATTTTATTTGCTACCGAATATAATGCATTCATTTCTAATCCTAAAAAAGCAGAAATGCAAAATCTATCGGATAAATTTACAACCCATAATGCTATTGAGCTTATTACCATCGGTCCTGAAAAACCGATTAGTTTTTTTAAAACAAAAATATTGTTATATTTTAAATTTATATATTTCCAAATTTTACATGTGTAAAATAAATATAATATACTTATTAAGTAGGATATTATCATTGATACTATTAAATAGTCCAAATCTATATATGAAAATAAAAAATATTTTAAGCACAAAAAAATCATAAAGCTTATAGAATATATAGCATATGCTAATGAATATTTTATATTATAACCTAGGCCTCTTGAAATTTGTCCTAATAAACTAAGAATAGATTCGACAAAATAACTCAAAGAAAAAAGCAATGATAATAAAAAATTATTTATATAATTATTCCAAAAAAAGATAATACCTATAGAAAAAAAAGAATACATTACAATCAAAAAGGAAAAACTAGAAGTAATGACTTCTGCTTTATTATCTTTAGTTTCTAATAAAAATCTAAAAACAGCTTGCTGTATTTGTAAGGTAATTAGTGGTATACAAAAACTAGCAACTGTTAGTGTTAAATCATACAATCCATATTCAAATTTTGTTAAGCAAGTGGTCAAAATAGGTAATACAATCAAAGACATTACTTTTGGCACGAATTGCCCTATAGATAGAATCATTGTATTTTTTATTAAGTCCTTATTTCTGCTCATTATTTCTAGTCCTTATTCTTTAAAACCTCAACCATCGAATTTGATTGGTTAGATAAATCATTACACTTATTTTTAATTTTTATTCTCAATTCACTTCCTAAACTTAAAATGTATTTAGTTCTTTCAACCATATCTAATATTTCTTGGTCAGAAGGTAATACATAATATTCATGAATAAAATCATATTCTAGTAATTCTTGTAGACTTTTAGTTTTATGCGAGTTTGAAGACATAAATACACATGGTGTTCCACCTAATGATGCTAAGATCGCAGGATGATATCTTCCAGATATATATGCATCCGCATTAGCTAATATTTTACCTGCAGCAATTATAGGTGTATCTATTGAAATTACCCCTGTATTTGTTACTTTTCCTACTTCATTTAAAAAACTGTCTCCTTCACATACTTCTACAAGAAAAATATTTTTATCTGGGAAATTTTTTTGTATAGCTCTTACTAACTTTACATAAACATTAATAACTTCTTCGATGGATTTAGATGCTTTTCCTACTGCAGAAGAACCAGAAATACAAATATACGAAGAATTAAAATCGAAATTAGTAAATGATAAATTGTTTGCACCTCTCATGCCCATAATATACTTCCCATTTGAAACTTTAAAATCGTCATTAATATACTTATACCAAGTAAATAATGCATCTGGATAAACCTTTATATTACTTTTACTAAAATTTTCAAGTGCGTAATTATAAGAATAGTATTCTCTAACACATACCGCTTCGCATTTCTCAAAAATAGGTCTAACTATATCAATATTTTTTTGGTTTCTTTCTGTAAATGGATCGTCTGAAAGCATACCATTCATATAATATACCTTTTTTCCCATCTTTTGTGCCCAATGCATCAACATTAACTCATTTAAACATTCTCTCCAAGGTGGTTTTCTAAATATAAACGATCCTTCCCCATTCACAATTAATGCATCAAAATCATATTGTCTTAAATCAAATTCTTTCAAATGTTGATTTGCAGGCAAACACTTAATAAATGCATCTATAGATTCATCCATATCATAGCTTAAATAATCAAAATTACTAAAAAAATAATTTCTTCCTTTTTTTATAAAACGTATAAACAAATAAATGCCTTTTTTTAAATAATACCAACTAGCCAAACTTCCTAATTTCTTATATACCCATTTAGGTAAGTACTTATAATAAAATAATTCTCCAGTATCAACATTAGTATATTTTCCATAAACTGTACCTACAATAACATTATCTTTTTCAATTAATTGAGATAATGCCGTACTAGTGGCTCTACAACCAAAATTCCCTCTATTCCTATTGTCACCAACATAAACTATTTTCATAACCTTTTCTCCTCAGTTTCAATTTACTATTTTTATGGATGATATTTTTTATTAAATCCAAATTTTCCTATTTTCATATCATTCAAAGCATCTCTATATAAATTAAAATTAAATTTGTAACTATTATCTTTTTTTAAATAAAATAAAATAAAATTACGAATAAATGCAATATATACCCTCAATCTATAAAATATATATTGGTATCTTTTACCGTATATGCTAATAATATCACCCATATTTCGAATACCATAGTATCCCTTCCAGTTTAACATATCCTTTTGAGTTGGCTTTTTTGTTTTATGATTTAACCAAGCTGAATTCACATTAGCAATTTTAGTATATTCTCTTAATCTTAAAGAATATTCAGAATCATCATACCATATAAAGTATTCCTCTTTAGGTACACCTATTTCCTGTATTAATTTTTTTTCAAACATTAATCCACAAAAGGATGATAAATCATATTCAAAATATTCTTTATTATATTCATCTACTTTAACTGGGACTATATTAAAATTTAATTTTGATATAAGTCTTTTTCTATGAGTAATATCTATAATGTCATCTGTTTTTACAGTTCCTGATACAGCTCGATATTGTTGTCTATCTTTTAAAAATTCATCTATACAATACAAATATTTTTCATTAAGCATTGCATCATCATCAATTAATAAAACCCAATCTACATCCAAATTATCATTTGTGTATGCTACGCCATCTTTAAAGCCTTTTGCTCCACCTCCATTAAATTTTTCATAAATAATATGATATCTATCCTCTTTATTTTTTAAATATTCCCTTGTCCCATCTGTACTATAATTATCTACAATTAATACTGAATCAAATTTCTTAACCTGTTTATCAATACATAACAAACATTCTTTTAATAATTCTAAACGGTTATATGTTACAATTACTACTCCATACTTCATATCAGTAATCACTCCTTCGTATAATTAATTTTTATTTTTCCAATTTTAGTATTAAAGATTAAAAACCACCAAATATATGCCCCATAAATGTTTATAGAATAAAAAGGGCCTAGTTGAACCGTGCTCATCATCGAAAGGCAAATCAAACTAATCATCGATAAATTTTCTATATTAGGTGATATTTTGAACCTCTTACGCATTATTCCAACGAAAAAACCTATAATAATAATTGCCACTAAAGCTCCAATTTTGCCGAAATCGACAATCAATGACCCAATAATTGTAAACCAATCGCCTTTAAATCTACCATTTGCTAAATATTTAACAGTATTAGAGACTAATGTATAATCTAATCCTAAGAATTTTGGTAATCGTCTAGATAATATATTTAGTTCAAACATTCCATACATATATGGTCCACTATATTCGTGAAACATGCATGATAAAAATGCAAGTTGATGTCCAAAATATGATAAAATTGTATAATATATATATTTTAAATCACCCAATTTATTAGCTTCATTGATTATTGAATTAGGAACTTTGTTTCTAAATAAAAATACATTCACTTCATTATTTGTAAAACGTGTCATAGTTAATGAATATACTTTCATCAAAGTAATAATAACAAAAAAAAGAATGGTAACAGTTATCACTATTCTTTTTATTGTTATTTTTTTTCTCTTTTTTACAGTTTGATCATCACAAAATGATTTTATTACAAAAATTCCAATTAAAATATTAAATATACTTTCCCTTCCTGAGTTAAGGATACTAGGTAAAATATATGCTAAAAGGTAAATAAAAGATTTTAAATCAACCTTTTTATAATAATAGTAGTAATAACCAAATCGATATAAACCCATCACTAACAATATCGGCATAAATAAGCTTCCTAAACTTCCAATAATTGAAATATTATATCCAGATTTTACTGTTGACATTCCATTTAAATGTAAATAATCAAAAACAAACATAATAGTGCCAAGAAAGCCAAGAATTGTAATGAAATTATATTTAGTAGGATGATAATCTTCTCTTTTAGTAATACGAATTTGATTAAAATTTTTTCCGAAATATCTACCAACTAAAAATAAAATAAAAATGGCTATAATGTATATTAAAGTACTAGACGAAATATCATAACCCCAATATATATTTGATAAAATAGATGTTCCAAATACCAATCCCCACCAACAAATCAACCAAAATATTTCATTAACAAAAATTTTTTTTCCTTTAAAAAAGTAAAGAGTACCCATTAGAAGTATAAATGGAATATAAAATCTATAAATCAACTTCCTTCTTACCTCCTCTTTTTATAATATTTATATGCTCTTATTAACGTATTCCACAGCATTCTCTAATATTTTATCTTTCGTACTATTATCTTTTTCAATTTTGATACCCTCGAGTATTCCTTTTAAATATATTAAATCTCTTTTTAAAAATATATGTAAACAAAAAAATAAAAACGCCAGTGTCCATCTACATAAATAGTTACTCCTATTTTCATAATATTCAATAGCCCTGTTTCTACCCATTAAGAAAACACGCCAATCATCAATTGAATTAGATTTATCGTGGTGATGTAAAATATAATTATCATTGTTCTTATACCAAAGTATGTTTTTGCCATCCCATAATATTTTTTTTGCAAAAGTACTTTCTTCTCCATACATAAAATACCAACTAGGAAACCCACCAACTTTTATAAATTCTTCATTTTCTACAAATATTGCTGACCCTTGTGCTTCACTTATGGTTTCAATATACTTGTTTACCCTTTTGTTTTGAGGAAGAATTCCCATCTTTCTTAAAAACTTCAAATAGTTGCAATCATTACCTATTAATATATTTCCTTCTTTAGTAACATCATATATACATGGTGCAACAACACTACAATCTTTATAATTAACTAAAATTGTATACATTTCTGCAACTAAATCTTTTCCTATTAATTCTGTATCATTATTCAATAATAAGGAATATTTGATCCCCTTTTCTAGAGCATATCTGACTCCTATATTATTTCCCTCAGCAAATCCGTAATTTATATTATTTTCCAAAAAAGTCAAATTATCATTTATAAAATATTTCTTTAATTTTTTTAAACTATCATTTTGTGAGTTATTATCTATTATAATAATTTCACAATTATTTATATTTTGTTTTAAACAACTTTCAATACATATTTTTGTTTTTTCAAAAGAATTATAATGTAAAATATTAATTGAAACTTTATTCATAGTATTCCCCTTTAACAGAATGTAAAGATATAATTTTATTAAACATTTTCCTGTGTCCCTCTATAGCTTCATTATCTTTTATTTTTTCATTATAGTACACACTTGTTTTATTCATAAATCTGTCATACTCATCTTTTCCAAGGCTTGCTATATAATTTAATGCATCAACAAATTCATCTTTGTAATTTAAATTGCACACAAAGCCAGCTTTTCTATCTAAATCATCCCAAGGAGTTGTTCCTTTACTTAATACAACAGGACATCCATTTGCTAAAGATTCAGCAATTACATGTCCATAATTTTCATTTTTAGTTGGAAATAAAAAACAATCATAATTAATAAAAACATCCTCTATATTACCTGGATTCACTTCCCCACAATAATTTATTCTAACATTAGAAGGTGATTCCCTTATAAGATTTTCACATTTATTCCAATAATCTACTGATTCAATAGGTCCATAAATATCAAAATTCACTTTACACTTGAGCATATTTATTATATCAATAGCATATAACAAATTTTTTACCTCATGTATTCTAGAAATAAAGGTTATTCTTAATTCTCCTTCTTTTTTTTCATAAATTCTCTTATTTTTGTTAGGCATTATTCCTATATTAGAAACTTTTATTATTTTTTCATTGTTAATAAAAAAATATTTTTTTAATCCTGCTATTTCATCATCACTAGTCACATGAAAATATACATTTTTTGATCTATTATATATACCCATTACACTCACTAACAAAGCATACGGATATTTTTTATACCCTTTTAATTTCATTCTATCTGGGCTTGCTTCTCCTCTAGGAGATATCAAGATCGGAATATTATATTTCTTTCCTATCCTTATGGCATTATGAATTTTATTTGGAACCAAAAGTCCAGAAAACCACATTAAACTTGGATTTACATCTTTTATAAAACTCTCCATATTTTTATAATTAAAGTCTAGTTCACCATCTCTATGATATCTTACTCTCGCATTACCAACGTCATACCATTCATCTTCTATATTGGGAAAGGCCGTTTTATCACCAAAATCATGATTGTATGCTTCAACATAAAAATCAAAATATTCACATAATGCATTTATAGCATTCCGTATGCTTGTTACTGGCCCTCCACATTTTTTAGCCGGTATATAATAATCGTTAAAAATTAATATTTTTTTCTTCATTGTACCCTCCATTTATATTGTCATAAATTTAATAAATATGTTACTGAATATTTTTTATTTTAAATAATATTTTCTAAATATGAATCCATTTTTTTATAATACTCTTCTTCTGAAAACAATTTTTTATGTGTCTCTTTTACATTAGCTCTAATAGAATTATATTCATTTTGATCTAAACAAATAATATCACTGATTACATCATTTAAATTTTCGTTAGAAATATTGAAGCCAACATTATTTTTCTCAACAATTTTTTTTATATCTCCTTCAATGTTGTTAACTATAGGTATACCAAAAGAAAAATAATCCAATGATTTCATAGTCATTCCAACGCACACATCTTTTTTCATAATATTTAAGGCATAGTGACATTGATTAATAATTTTCATTTTTTTATAATTATTGAATATTGCACCATGAAAAATGATATCAACATTCGTATGAGATAAACTACTTAATAGTTGCTCTTTTTTTTCTCCATCGCCAATTATATGAAATTCTACTTTCGTTTTTAAAGAAATTTTTTCTAGAAAAGAGCTAATGATATCAATATCAATAATGTTATTTATAGAACCTAAATAGCAAAATAATAATTTATTGTTTATTTCCAATCTATTTTCATTTTCACTATAAAAACCTTTTTTACAAAAATACAATGTTTTTATGCTCTCTAATTTAGTATTTCTTTTTAAAATATTTTTAAATAACTCACATTCTGAAATTACTAAATCTGAATTATACAAATAATTGTCTCTTAATTTTTTCCAAATAAGAAAAGGAAATGAAAAAATAGTACTTAGTCTCTTATTAAGTGGAATAGATTCTGGCCACATGTCCCCTATTTCTGTTATTAACTTAAAATTCTTTTTCTTTTTTAATTTACTTAGCACTCTTATCGTGCAATTAGGTGGCGCACAATGATAAATAACATCGTAATGATTACTTAATAAATGATTCTTTACACCTATAGAAAAAACTATATGTGATAATATTCTTTTTATTGATACATTTTTTTTATATTTTAATACATGGATATATTGTATTTTGTCTTTTCTCTCAGCTTTATATATTTTTTTATTTCTATGATCAAAATTTGCAACTAAAAATGTAATATCATATTGTTTTTCATTAAAATATTTAGATACATACTTGGTACGAGTCTCATAATCATAGTTGTCATTACAAGATATAATTAATAGTTTTTTCATCGTATTCACCTTTTACACTATTTCTATTTCTATTAATTTCATCGCTTCTTCACATAGACTTCTTGCTTGCTTAGCAGTATCAGCCGTTGCTATAATATATCCCATTCTAGAACCACTGCTGCAAACCTCGGTAATACTCTCTCCTACTCCATGAACAATTTCAATTTGCTCAACACCTTTTATTTTTTTTGCTTCCTCTATCCCTGATATTTTTTTTATTATTCCAGCCTTTTGTTGAAAATATCTAATTGCTGATCCTCTATTCCACTTTGGAATAATTTCTATCGTTTCGCCTAATGCAATCTTTATACAACATTCAACCATATTTATACCAGTTGAAAAAGGTACCAAATGAGTAGTAATATTATCTCCACCCAATCTTGCACCTAATTCAACAACTTTTGGTCCTTCTGTAGTTACAATAATTTCTGTATGAGATGGACCATTTTCTATACCAATAGCCTTATTAGCAGCCTTTGCTATTTTAGAAATTTGTTCAATAATTTTTTGGGAATGTCTAGTCGGTTGAGAATGTGCCATTTCTACAAAATGTGGTGCGCCGGTAGTTAATTTATCTGTAATTTGAATCACATGACATTCACCATTTATCGATAATGTTTCAACACTTACTTCAGGTCCTTTCATATATTCCTCAACAATAACATCTCCATTACGTGAAAACGGTCTGCAGTATTCATATGCCTGTTTTATCAATTGATTATTGTTTATATCTATAACTTCAAATATTCCTCTACTACCTGAGCTGTCAACTGGCTTAACAATAAATGGCATATTGAATTTTTTTACAGCATTTTGATATTCTTTTACATTTGAAACCTTAAAAAATTTAGGTATTGGAACATTCTCTTTTTGCAATGCAAGTCTCATTTTTGCTTTATTAGTGGCTTTTAATGCAGTCTCTTCTTGAATTCCAATTAAACCTAATTCTTTTACAACTGCAGCAACTGTTCTCATCGGCATATCAGTTGCTAATGTCATAATTCCGTCTATATGATGTTTTTTTGCAGCTTCTATGACAGATGGAATATCGATTGTACTAATAATTTCTTTTTTTATATTAGGAACTTTAAAGCCTATCGCATTAGGGTTAATATCCACTGCAATAACATCAAGTCCCATTGCTTTTGCTTGTTTTATTGCTGGAAGCTGTAGAATACTTGCTCCCAAAATCATAATTTTCTTACCCATTATTATTCCTCATTCTTTCAACCTTTTTCATTTCTTCATCACTTAAACTGGTTGCATCATTGTATACACTATTATGTGATAACACAGTAGATATTGTTTTAAAAAAAATTTTAGCATCCAAAATAAATGAAATATGATTCGCATAAAAAACATCATGTTCAAATTTTTCATTTTGCTCAACTGAATTTCTATAATATGCTTGATTATAGCCGGTAATTCCTGGTTTTACAGATAATTTTTTTTTCTGATAATCTGTATATATTTCCATATCATCTAATGGATCAGGTCTTGGCCCAATCAAACTCATATTTCCAAGTAAAACATTTAATAATTGCGGTATTTCATCAATACTTGTTTTTCTCATAAAACGTCCTACTTTTGTTACCCTAGGATCATCATCCCCATTATATGTAGAACCGTCCTTATTTCTTATATCTGGTGCATTGACCTTCATACTCCTAAATTTGTACATTTTAAAAGGTTTTCCATTCTTTCCTAACCTTAATGCGTTATAAAATATTGGACCTTTATCATTAAAATAAATAAATGGAGCTATAATCACCGTAACTATTATCATAAATGGTAAAGCCAATACCCCTATACATATATCTAGAAATCTTTTAAAAAAATTATTATACATTTTAAATATATCCTTTCATAATATCTATATAGTTTTCAATAATATAATCTACATCCTCATCACTTAGTTTTGTATGAAGTGGTAAAGTAATTTCATTAATAAATTGATTATAAGCATTAGGATAATCTTTAATATCAAATCCTAGATTCTTATAAGCTGTAAGTAATGGAAGTGGTTTATAATGAACATTACATGCAATTCCTCTTTCAGCCATTTTTGTAATAATATCATTTCTTTGATCACCTGTAATATTTGGAACTCTTGTAAGATAAAGATGTCCACTTGATTGATGATTTTCATCGTAATGATTTAATACTTCAACTTCTAAAGGAGTAAATGCTTCATTGTATCTTTCAATAATTTCTTTTCTTCTTTTTAGCATTTCAGGATATCTTCTCATTTGAGCAAGACCAATACCTCCCATAATATCAGTCATATTGCATTTATAAAGTGGAGCAACGACATCATATTCCCATGCTCCCAGTTTTGTTTTAGCTAAAGCATCTTTAGATTGTCCATGTAATGATAATAATTGAAGTTCTTTATAAATTTCTTCATCGTCAATACCTTCAATACTTCTCCATGTTAAGGCACCGCCTTCAGCTGTGGTTAAGTTTTTAACAGCATGGAAACTAAATGAACTGAAATCAGCAATTGATCCACACATTTTTCCATGCCATGAAGCACCAAAAGCATGAGCTGTATCAGCATTAACTGAGATTCTTCCCATCGCTTCTTGAATCTTATTACTTGGTTTAAATAAGTGTTTTTTCTTTTCTATAATTTCATAAATTCTATCATAGTCACAAGGAACGCCACCTAGATCAACTGGAATAATAACTTTAGTTTTTTCAGTAATTGCCTTTTCTAAAGCATCATAATCCATTTCTAAGTTATCTTTTTGTACATCAACTAAAACAAGTTTGGCACCAACATGACATACAACGGATGCACTTGCTGTATAAGTATAAGCAGGAACAATAACTTCATCACCTTCACCTACACCTAATACTCTAAGCGCCATTTCTGCACAAGCAGTTTGTGAATTTAAACAAACTGCTTTATTGACACCAACAAATTCAGCAATTTGTCGTTCAAATTCTTTTACTTTTGGACCTGTTGTAATCCATCCATTTCTTAATGTATCTGCAACTTCATTTATTTCATCTTCACTCATATCTGGTGGTGAAAATGGTATATTTTTATGTTTCAAAATAACCCCTCCCCTAAATATTTTTATATACTAAAAAAGGCATAACAAAGTTATGCATAAAAAGTGTATATAAAAAAGCACATTTCTGTGCTTTTTATGATTTACTAATAATTTCTAATCCTACTTGAACTCTTGTAAGCTTTCCAAGTAGTTCTACATCAACATAAGCAATACGTTTATGTCTGTCTATTTTTGTAATAAGTCCTTCTAAACCAATGAGAGGACCTTCATTAATAATGATTTTATCGTTTTCAATAATACCATTAGAAATATCAACAACATGATCTTTATTTGAAAATTTTGTTAGAAACATAGCTTCTTGTGGATAGATGGGATAGATTTCTTTTCCATCATTTCCAAGGAGTTTTGTAAGATCTGGTACTTTTTTGAGTTGTGTATAAAGTTGTTCTACTTGATTGGTGATCATAAAGATATATCCTTTAAATAAAATATCATCAACAATATGCCATGTACCTTGATATTTCTTTTTCTTTTTCGTAATTGGAATAAAACAATCAATTAAAATATCATGGTCAATATAAAATTGACATTTCTTCACAATTTCTTCTTCTTTTCCTGTTCTTACCTGAACTACATACCAATTATCAAACATAAAAAACCTCCATTTGAGTATGCTTCGCCTATCCAATAGATTTATTGGACTCTTTTCATATATGAGATAAAGTAAACGAACGCGACAAAGCGACGATTCGTTTAACTCTTTATCCTTTGTTTTTTTATACCATGTGTTGTATTTTCATCGTAATGGTAAGTATCTACCATATGTTGAACATCTTTTCTAATATCACTATCTTCATCAAAAGCACTTTGACGTAAATCTTCTAATTGATCAAAGAAATCATCAGGTAATTGAATTGGTTGTCCAATATGAATCATCTTATTAGGCGTTGTTTTCATTCCTTCTTCTTTCATCAACATTTCTTCATAAAGTTTTTCACCAGGTCTTAACCCAATGAATTCAATTTTAATATCAACATCTGGTTCTAAACCAGAAAGTTTAATTAAGTTTCTAGCCATATCTAAAATCTTAACCGGTTTTCCCATATCTAAAACAAAGATTTCTCCTCCTTTAGCATAGGCACCTGCTTGTAAGACAAGAGAGACAGCTTCAGGTATTGTCATAAAGTATCTGATGATATCTGGATGTGTAATGGTAATTGGTCCACCTTCTTTAATTTGTTTTTTAAATAAAGGAATAACGGATCCATTAGAACCTAATACGTTTCCAAAACGTACAGCAACAAATTCTGTTTTTGAAATCTTGTTATAAGATTGTACAACCATTTCACATAATCGTTTTGAAGCACCCATAATATTTGTCGGATTAACTGCTTTATCTGTAGATATCAAGATAAATTTCTTAACACCATATGTATGACTTGCTTTTACGACATTGTATGTACCAAAAACATTGTTTTTAATCGCTTCATGTGGCGCATCTTCCATTAATGGTACGTGCTTATGAGCTGCTGCATGATAAACAATATCTGGATGGTAATAAGCAAATAAATCATTGATTTTAACAGCATCTCTTACGGAAGCAATCATGGTTTCAAGATTTAAGTTTGGATATTTATGTTGTAATTCTAATTGAATGTTATAAGCATTATTTTCATAAATATCTACAATAATCAATTGTTTTGGATTACTTGCAGCAATTTGTCGACAAAGTTCAGATCCAATAGATCCTCCTCCACCAGTAACCATAACTACTTTATCTTTTACATAACCCATAATTTCTTTTAAGTTTACTTGGACAGGATCTCTTCCAAGTAAATCTTGAACTTCAACATCTTTTAGTTTTTCTAAAGTAATTTCATCGTTCAAGAATTGATACATACCAGGTAATTTTTTTATTTTACATTTGGTTTCTTTACAAATATTTAAAATCTTAGATGTTTCTTTATCATCTATTGATGGTAAAGAAACATAGATTTCATCAATTTTATATTTTTCAACTTGTGTAAGGATTTCATTTCTTCCTCCTACAATAGGAACATTGTGAATGCGTCTATTGTGTTTTGTTGCATCATCATCAATGAAACAAACAACTTTTTTATGAAGTTTTGTAGAAACAAGTGTTTCTCTTAAAATCTTTTCACCTGCTGAACCAGCACCAACAATCATGACTTTGCTTTCATTATCATCACTTCTACCAAATAAGTAATGTCTTGAAGCATAAAGACGAACAAACCGATAACCAAATCGGCTTCCACCTATGAAAACAAGTAATAATAATAAATATAAAAATATTGTACTTATCGGCGGATGGACTGGAATGAGCAAACATAAAATACAGTATAAAATTGAACTGCATATTGAAGCAATAATAACATTTAATAATTCATTAATGGAAGCATAGCTCCATAAACTATCATAAAGCTTCATTATAATAAAGAAGAATAGACTTCCTATGAGTAAAATAGGTATAAAAAAATAAGTATATTTTAAAAAGCTTAATTCCATAGAACCGTCATATGCAATAAATGCTGATAAGAAGAAAGATAAAATAATACTTATTATATCTACTACTATCAAACATAGTCTTCTAAATAATAATTGACTCTTATTTTTGTACATATTTGTCCCCCCCCCCCCCTCAATTTTTAAAGTTAATACGACGTATTTTGGAGTTCATCTATAATCAAATGTATTATACCGTGATTTTTTAAATTATCAATAAATAATTACTGAGCGGTCGATTTTTATAACCAAGCGGTCAAATTTATGACTTTTCCTTTTCTTATATAATAATACTTCTATAAAAAAATCTAATTCTGTTGATTTTTAAAGGCTTTTGTTAGATAATGAGCCTCGACGTAGTATCTATAATTGTTTATAAAAATATGTATTAAAGGAGATTAAGTAATGGATAATCAAGAAATCCAAAATGAAGAGATTGAAATTAATTTAGCTGAATTGTTTCAAGTATTAAAAGAACATTTACATATCATTATTATTTCAACATTGATTTGTGCTATATTAGTGGGAGCTTTTACTATTTTCTTTGTTAGTAAAAAATATGAATCAACGGCTCGTATTTTCCCAAAACCAGAAGTTAACGAAGGAATCGTTGACTATTCACAAATTAACTCAAATAATTCGATGACTAAAAACTATATAGCTTTACTTGGAGGAAACAATATTCAAAGTAAAGTTGCTAAAGAATTAAACGTTGATACAAATGTTGTTTCTTCTGCTTTATCTATTTCAAATGAAACAGATACCCAAATTATTTCTATTTCAGCAACAACAACTGATCCACAACTCAGTAAAAAAATTGTTGATACAACAGTTGATGTCTTCACAAATGAAGTAAAAGAAACTTTAAATATCAACAATATTACAACAGTTGATGATGCAAAACTTCAAACATCACCTGTTTCACCAAGTGTTCCTAAAAATATAGTTATTGGTGGTTTAGTAGGTGCTATTTTAAGTATTGGTATTATCTTTATTAGATTTATGTTAGATAATCGTTTACATACTAAAGAAGACGTTGAAAAATATTTAGAAATTCCAAATCTTGGCGTTATTCCTTATTTTGAGGATTAGTTATGGCTTTTATTGATATACATGGTCATTATGCATGGGATATAGATGATGGAATGCCGTCACTTGAAGATGCTAAAAAGGCTTTAGAAAAAGCTAAAAATAATCGTATTTCTACGATTGTCGCAACACCTCATGTTGTTTCTGGAAAACATACTTTAAAAGATTTAGAAATTATTAAAGATAGAATTCATGATTTAAAAGAGCTTGCTAGAGTTTATAGTATTGAAGTTTTAGAAGGGTGTGAACTCTTCTTAAATCATGATTATCTAGAAGCACTTGAACAAAACATCTTTATACCTATTGAAAATACCCATTATTTACTTGTAGAATTTGATGTTAGAAAAGAATTAGGAAATGAAAATGAAGTAGAAGATCGTCTTTATGAAATTCAATATAAAAAATATACTCCCGTTATTGCTCATGTTGAAAGATACTTTAAAGATTCTTTAGATATCGAAAGAATTCAAGATTTTATAGATAATGGTTATCTTATTCAAGTTAATGCAACAAGCTTTTTGGGATATCATGGTAAACATGCTCAAAAGTTTGCTTATCAATTATTAAATCAAGGATTACTTCATGTAATTGCAACGGATACTCATCGTTGTGACGGACATCGTTCTCCTTGTTTGCAAGAAGTCTTTGATTTACTTGTAAAGAAATATAGTTATGAAGATATTCATACATTAATGTATGAAAATCCTCTACATATCATCAACAATGAAGAAGTTGATCCTATTGAAGGAAAAACATCCTTCTTTAAAAAAATATTTAAAAGGAGATAATTATGGCAAAAAAAACAAGTAAAAGAAAAACATTAAATATTTTAGATAAAAATAAAAAACATAGCCAATTTGATTATACTGAAATCTTTCGTCATATTCGTACAAACATTGAATTTTCTACAGTAGACAAAGACATTAAATCAATTTGTATTACTTCATCACAAGCTGGTGAAGCAAAAACAACACTATCTATTAACCTTGCTTATATTTTTGCAACAAAATATAATAGAGTTTTATTAATTGATTGTGATTTAAGAAAAAATACTTTACATAAATATATGGGATTATCAAACAAACATGGTTTAACAGATGCTTTACTTGAATATCGTCAAACTAAAAAATTAAATGTTGAATACTTCCAAAGTGTAAAAGATCCTTCTTTTGCAGGTACTATGGCTGTTTTAACAAGTGGGATTCATATTCCTAATCCTTCTGAATTATTAGGATCACATGTATTTAAAGATTATATTAATGAATTAAAGAAATCCTTTGATTTCATTATTATTGACTGTGCTCCTGTTGGAATGATATCTGATGCCATTCCTATAGGAAATGCCGTTGACGGGACTATTTTTGCTATTTCTTCACAAGATACTAATAAAAAAGATGCTGCAAATTGTGTAAAACTACTTCAAAGAAATAATGTAAACGTTTTAGGAAGTGTTTTAACAAAAGCAAAATCTCTATCTGGTAGTCATTACTACTATTACTAATATGAAAAAAGTTACTTTTTCTATTACTGTTGTTGTTTTACTTGCTATGATTGTTGGTTTAATTGGTTATGACCGTTTTTCAACAAGTCAAAACGCTAAAAAATACCAATCAGAAGAAAAAACAACAACTACAACAAAAGAAGAAACAACAAAAACAAAAACAAAAAAGAAAAAAAATAGTCAACGTATTTATTGTATTGGTGATAGCTTTACCTTGGGAAGTGAATTTGCTAGTTACCCACTTAATTTAGAATCACTTACAAATAGTGAAATTATTAAATTCGGTGGAAACCAAGATACAACTTTTGATTTATCTATTCGTGTAGGAAGAACAAAGATTTTCGCTAATAATATCACCATCCCTGGTGATAAAGAAGCTGTAGACCTTACTTTCTATAATGAAAAAGGTGAACAAGTAGAAGCTTTAAAAAATAGTGGATCAAACTTCGATGAAGTTACCATTCAAGGTATTAAAGGAACTTTAGCTTACGATTCATCTCGTAATATTCATACATTTACAAGAGACAAATCTGGAAAAGCTGTTACCCTAACAGCTCCTGCACAAATCGAAGCAACACTTCCTGAATTCAACGAAAATGATATCGTTATTATCTTTTCTGGAAACTATGATAAACAAAACAACCAAGATGTTTATCGTACAATCACTTATCAAAGAGCTATTTTAAACCAAATTAAAACACAAAAATATATTGTTGTATCAATGACATCAAAAAGACAAAACAACCTTGTAAGAGACGATAATAACATCTTAAAAGAAGAACATAAAGATCACTTCTTAGACTTTAGAACTTATCTTCTTACAAATGGCTTAAAAGATGCAAATATTACAGCTACTGAACAAGATCAAAAAGATCTTACAAATAGCTATATCCCATCAAGTCTTCTAAAAGAAGACAAATTCGCAGGTAATGATACATTCAATCAATTACTTGCAAACCAAGTCTATCAAAAATTACAAGAACTACAATATATCAAATAAAAAATAATAATTAATCAAATTATTTAGTGTACTTTGTAAGAAATATTTTTGAAAATTAACAACACTATAACAATTAAAAAAAGTTAACAAAAAGAGAACAATCGTTAATTGCGAACCGTTCTCTTTTTAAATGTAATATCTTTTATTAAACCTAATTATAAAATATAACAACTTGTAAATGTAATTTTTTTTGCTATTTTTTATCTGAAATTTTAAAATTTGAATCGCATGTTCTTAACCCATCGATATGCTCAAATAAATCAGGTTTTACAGGTGCTCCAAGTGGATCTAAAATAAAATCTATACCTTCTCTTCTTGCAAGCTTAGCTGCAGAAACGAAATCACTGTCTCCTGATATTAAAACAATTTGATCTACTTGCTTTTTATATGCTAATGAAGCAATATCTAACCCAATCCTCATATCTACTCCCTTTTGTTCAATTTGAAGAATACAATCTTTTTCTTCTAAATCTTCAAATTTAATAGCACCATTACATAATTTTTTAAATGCTTTTTCTGTTAATGAATAATGAGCTTGTACTTCCGCCAATTGCCCATATCTCAATGTAAATTTTCTTTTTTCTTTTAGAAAATCAAAAAATTCTGTTGCCCATTTATATGTATCCGTTTTAGATAAATCAACTTGTTTTTTTGTTAAAAGATTATATATATTTTTAGAAACTGGTAAACAATCATAATAAAAAATTCTATATAATCTATGAGATGTCTGAATTCCATATATTTTTTCGTTTAAATGTCTTTTACAATATGATTCTAATTCATCAGCTCTTTCTTTTGGAGATTTATCTCCTAACCGAGCATAAGCTCTACGTCTATAAAATCCTCCATCTACCAATATTGCTGTTACTATTGTATCTTTTACAAATTATTTACCTTTTGACATAATTTTCTCCTTTTTATAAAATAAAAGCTCTAGTCTCACCTGAACCCTTATAACGGGAGGTTACTACTAAAGCCTAGTTAACAACTTGTGCACTCATTAAGTACACTTATATATTATGCTCATTTTTATAAAAAATCAACAAAATTTATAAAAATTTACAATTCCAGATTATTTTTCTTTCCATCTTGATTTTTTTCTCCTAAAATCAGTTATTTGAAATAAAGGTGAAAAATCAACATCTTTAATGGCTTCATATTGTGAAACAAAATAGTTTTTCATATAATCATCTGATTTTCTAACCCCCATCTTACCAGCTGTTTTAAAATCTGAAAGAGAATAAAGTTCACTTATATTATCATTGTTTCTTTCAACAAACTTTATCTCATCTCTTCTAAATAAATTATTATTTAAAAAGATAGGGTAATGAGTATTTTGGCTTTACAAAAAAAAGAAATCTTACAATTATTAAAAGATTATAATCTAACAGATTACGTAGATGAAGTTAAAGAATGGTATGATGGTTATTTATTTGGAAACATTGAAATCTATAATCCTTGGAGTACACTTATGTATGTTGATTGTAAATTAAATAGATCAGATAACAAACCTATTTCCTTCTGGGCAAATACCAGTGGAAATGATCTTGTTGTCAACTATATTCAAAATGGCAGTGATGAACTTCATGAAGAATTTGAACAACTCATTCAAGGAAAGTCTTTAACGAAATATATCAAACCTGAACTTACTTATCGAGAAATGGATAATATTAATAATATCTATAGTTTTCTTTTACTTACAGGATATTTAAAGATAAAAGAAGATTTAGGAGAAAATAAGTATAAACTGATTATTCCCAATAAAGAAGTCTATGAAATCTATAAACAAACATTCATGTCTTATTTTGAAGACTATACTTTTGTAAGAAAAGAAAGTCTTTATCAAAGTCTTGTTAAAGGAGACGTTGATAAAGCAAATGAAATACTAGGAGATATCTTATCTAGAAGTATTAATTACTTTAATAATGAAGAATCTTTTTATCATGGTTTTCTATTAGGACTCTTTAGTGGTAAAAAGATCAAATCAAATCGAGAAGCAATGCATGGAAGATTTGATTTATGTATCTTTCCTAAACAAATCTTTCAGACAGCACTAATCTTAGAATGTAAACATTCTAAGAGTGTTAAGGATTTAATTAAGGATTCCAGTGAAGGAGCCCAACAAATCATTGATAATAAATATGAAGAAGAAATCATCAATGAGGGATATCTTCATGTAAAAGGATATGGCATATCCTTTTATAAGAAATACTGTTATATTGTAAAAGTGCAAGCTTAAGCCTGCACTTTTATTTATTATGTAAAGATATTTCATTAATTACCTGTTTATATGTTTTTCCTTGTCGATCAACAAATAAAACAGAACCATCATCTAATAGCTTTTGAAAACAAACTTCTCCATAATCACCATATTCTACCCATTGATCTTTTAAATAAGAAATACTATTAGCGTATTCTAAAACCTTATGAAACTGATTTGTTTGATATAAATTATAATAAATCAACATAAATGTTTTCAGTCCAATAGCAAGTTTAGATATTTTATACTCTTTATGAGTAATTTGTTTCATTGATTGAAAATCTTCATTATTAACATTCAATCCTATTCCTACAATGACTCCTTTTAAATCAGGATCTAAGATCGTTTCTACTAAAATACCACAAATCTTTTTTCCATCGACATAAATGTCATTCGGCCATTTAATCGTTGCTTTAATACGATAACGATCAAGTAAACCAACAACACTACATGTTGTTAATTGTGTCATTTTCCAAGCATCTTCTATTTTATGAAAATCTTTAAATAAAAAACTCATAATCAAATTCTCATTTGCATGACTTTCCCAAACATGACCATTTCTACCTCTACCTTTTGTTTGATATTTGGCAGTGACACATGTTTGCATAGGTAAATTTTGATATTCTCTTTTTAAATAATCATTTGTTGAATCAACTTCTTCTAGCTCTATCAGTTTCATAGTTTCACCTCTTTATCATGATAAAATAAAAAAAATTGCAATTCAAGATTATTGAATTGCAAATGTAAGTTCAGCTTTGCAAACAACTTTACCATTTACTTTTGCAATAGCTTCACCAATTCCTACGGGTCCTTTTTGTTTAGTAAGAACACATTCCATTTCTAAAACATCCCCTGGTGTTACTTGTCCTTTAAAACGACAATTTTTAATACCACCAAAGAAAGCAATTTTTCCTTTATTTTCTTCTTTTGATAAAATAGCAATACATCCTACTTGTGCCAAAGCTTCAACAATCAAAACTCCTGGCATGACATGATGACTTGGAAAATGTCCACAAAAATGCATTTCATTAACACTGACACATTTGATTCCTTTAGCATACTCACCTGGTTTATAATCTGTAATTCGATCTACTAAAGCAAAAGGATAACGATGAGGATTGATTTCTTGTATTTGATTACTATTAAGTTCCATTACTCTTCTCCATATTTCTTAAAAATAATTGAGGCATTATGCCCTCCAAAACCTAATGAATTTGACATTACATAATTTAATACTTGTTTTCTTCCATGATTTGCGACAATATCTAAATCGCATTCTTCATCAAAATTTTGATAATTAATAGTTGCTGGAATAAAGTTATCTTCTAATGCTTTAACACATAAAACACCTTCAATTCCACCAGCAGCTCCTAAACAATGACCTGTATTTCCTTTTGTTGAAGATACAGCTACTTTATGAGCATGATTTTTAAAAGCTTTTTTGATTGCAGCTGTTTCTAACTTATCATTCATCGGTGTTGATGTTCCATGAGCATTAATATAATCAATTTGATTAGCTTCAAGAGAAGCATCTTGAAGTGCATTGATCATGGCTTTAGCACCTCCAATACCTTCAGGAGCTGGAGCTGTCATATGATAAGCATCACAACTAACACCATAACCTACCATTTCACAATAAATATGTGCCCCTCTTGCTTTAGCATGTTCAAGTTCTTCTAAAACAAGCATTCCTGCTCCTTCGCCCATGACAAAACCATTTCTTTCTTTATCAAAAGGAATGGAGGCACGTTTGGGATCATGTGATTCACTTAAAGCTTTCATTGATGTAAAACCACCAATACCAAGAGGTGTAATGCTTGCTTCGCAACCTCCAGCAATGGTTACATCTAAATAACCATCACGAATATTTCTAAAGGCATCACCAATAGCATTTGTTCCTCCCGCACAAGCTGTTACAGGACATGTAGCAAGTCCTTGTGCTTTAAAGGCAATGGCAATTTGACCAGCTGCTAAATTAACAATGGTCATAGGAATAAAGTATGGAGAAACACGATCAAATCCTTTCTTTAAACCACGTTGATGATTTTCTTCAATAGATCCTAATCCTCCAATACCACTTGATACTACTACCCCAAAACGATCATGATTTATAGAATCTATCTCTAATTTAGAATCTTTGATAGCTTCTTTAGCTGCAATCAGTCCATATTGAATAAATTTATCCATTTTACGAACATCTTTTTTATCTAAATATTCAGTAGCTTCAAAGTTCTTTAATTCACCTGCTACTTTTACCTTCATATTTGAAGTATCAAATGATTGAATCAAATCAATCCCACATTGATGATTTAAAATACCCTTCCATGTATCATTTACATTATTTCCAATAGGTGTTAAAGCACCTATTCCTGTTACGACAACTCTTCTTTTCATATGCTTCTCCTTTACATAGCCATGCCACCATCAACATGCAATGTTTGTCCAGTAATGTACTTTGCTTCATCACTTGCTAGAAAAACAACTGCATTTGCAATATCTTGAACACTTCCAAATGCTCCTAAAGGAATTTGACTTTTCATTTGTTCTTTAATATCATCACTTAAAACATCTGTCATTGCTGTTTGAATAAAACCTGGTGCTACTGCATTAACAGTAATACCACGACTTCCAACCTCTCTAGCAAGAGACATTGTCATTCCAATAATTCCTGATTTACTAGCAGCATAATTGACTTGTCCAGCATTTCCCATAACGCCTACAACAGATGACATAGAAACAATACGTCCATATTTTTGTTTCATCATTAATTTTGTCGCATGTTTCATACAATTCCATGTTCCTTTTAAATTGACATCAATAACTGCATCAAAATCATTTTCTTTCATGCGTAACATTAAGCCATCTTTTGTAATTCCTGCATTATTAATTAAAATATCCAATCTTCCATATTCATTTTTAATTGTTTTAAACATCTCTAATGTTTCATCATAACTTGCTACATTTGCAGGTAAGATTTCACATTTTCCTCCAAGACTTTCAATTTCACTTTTTGTCATTTGAGCAATTTCTTGATTATTCCCTAAATCTATATAATTAATTAAAACAAAAGCACCATTTAAAGCTAATGTTTTAGCAATTTCTTTACCAATACCTTGTCCTCCACCTGTAACAAGAGCAATTTTATTTTCTAATCTCATTTTATTCTCCCTTCAAAGCTTTCACTGTTTTTTTCAATGATTCCATATCTTCTATTTGATAAAGCTGAATACTTCGATCTATCTTTCTAACAAAACCACTTAATACCTTTCCTGGTCCTACTTCAATGATCGTATCAACACCTTGATCTATCATATAGCGAATACTTTTTTCAAAGTAAACAGGTGACATCACTTGCTTTTCTAAAATTTCTGGTATTGATTGATATTCGATTTCATGACCTAAAGTATTAAAAATAACAGGTATTTTCATTTCATGAAAAGTTTCTTTTTTAAATCTTTCTTTTAAAGCAAGTGACGCTTCTTTTAATAAAGACGTATGAAAAGGTCCACTCGTATTTAAAGCAATCACTCTTCTCGCTTTATTTTCTAAAGCTAATTCTTTAACTTTTTCCACAGCCTTCTTTTCACCAGCAACAACAAGTTGACCAGGACAATTATAATTAGAAATAGAAACAACCCCTAATGAACTTGCTTGATGACACAAATCTTGTAAAAGTTCTTCCTTCATTCCTAAAACGGCAATCATTTCACTTTCAATTTCTGATACTGCTTCTTGCATGACTTTTCCTCTAAAACGCGCAAGATCAATCACTTGTTGTCTTTTAAAAACACCTGCACAATATAATGCTGAATATTCCCCTAAAGAAAGACCTGCTGTATAATCAGGCACAATTCCATGTTCTTTTAATAAATCTGTAATGATTGTTGCAACCATCACCATACATGGTTGGGTATATGGTGTATAAGATAGTTTTTCAAGTGGTCCATTAAAACATAATTCCTTTAAATCTTCATTTTGATCAAAGATTTCACGAGGATAAAATGATTTTCCCATTCCCACAACTTGACTTCCTTGACCAGCATAAATAATTCCTAATTTCATTTGTCATCCTCCATTAATTCATGAATCACTTCATCAACATGCATCAAATGATCTTGCCTATAACCATGAGCTCCTGTAAAAATAAGACCATCCTCTAAATTTCCTTTAACTGCTTCTATTAAAGCTCTTGAAATACAATAAGGTGTATTTTTAACATCACAAGGAATTAAACATTGATAACATTTTTTAACAGGTATTTTTTCTTTCTTGGTTTTTTTAACAAAACTATTTTGCATTGCTCTTCCTGGCATTCCAACAGGAGAAGAAACAAAACCAATATCTTCCTTTCTAGCTTTTAAGAAGGCTTCTTTATATTTGATAGAAGCATCACATTCATAAGTTGTAATAAAGCGTGTTGCTACTTGAATACCATCGACACCTAGATCAAAGAAATGCTTAACATCACTTCTTTGACTGATTCCTCCTGCTACAAAAATAGGAATGTTCAATTTATTATTTTCTACAATTTCTTCAACATCTTTAAAAATTTCTTCTAAACTTTGGCATGTTTGATTTTCTAAATCTTCTTTTTTAAACCCTAAATGTCCACCTGCTTGACTTCCTTCAATAACAATAAAATCTGGTGTACGTTGATATTTTTTGAGCCAATGTTTTATGATTACCTTACAGGCTTTACCACTTGAAACAATTGGAGCAATTAAAACATCATGATCTTTTACCAATTCTGGTAAACGTAAAGGAAGTCCAGCTCCTGAAATAATAGCATCAACTTTACTCTCTAATGCTGCATTGATCAATTCATCATAATCTTTTAAAGCAACCATCGCATTGATGGCTACTAAACCTTTTCCTTGAGAAAGCTTTTGTGCTTTTAAAATTTCTTTTTTTAAAGCACGAATATTAGCTTGACGATGATTACTTTCAAAATCATCTTCCTTGTAACCTGGATGCGCTGTAGAAATAACCCCCATCGCTCCACACTTAGCAACATGCCCTGCCAAACTTCCTAGAGAAACACCAACTCCCATTCCTCCTTGAATTAAAGGAACAGTTAAGCTTTTTTGATTGATTTCTAACATTTTAAATCTCCAAATTTGAATAAGTTTCTTGTAACTCACTCATCATTTCTTCTAAAATTTGTTTAACGGGTTTAATTTCATGAATCATTCCTGCAACTTGTCCTGCCATCAAAGAACCTTCATCAACATTTCCCTCAAAAACAGCTTTTTTTAATGAACCTAAAGTATATTTTTCAAGTTCCATCATATCTGCTCCTGCTTTTTCTTTTTGAATATAAGCTTTTGCCATTTTATTTTTTAAGATTCTTACTGGTGTTCCATTAATTCTTCCTGTAACAGTTGTCGAAGTATCTTTTGCCTTTAAAATTGCTTGTTTATAATTTTCATGAATTGGACATTCTTTACTTGCGAGTAAAACTGTTCCAATTTGTACACCACAAGCACCTAAGGCATAAGCTGCTAACATTTGCTTGCCACTGGCAATCCCTCCTGCAGCAATAACAGGAATAGAAACATTACTTACAACTTGAGGAACAAGCGCCATAGTCGTTGCTTCACCAATATGTCCTCCTGCTTCACAACCTTCAACAATTAAACCATCCACACCTGCACGTTCTAATCTTTTAGCAAGAGCCACACTAGGAACAACAGGTAAAACTTTAATTCCTGCTTCTTTCCACATTTTTATATATACACCTGGATTTCCAGCACCAGTTGTCACAACTGGGACATGTTCATCAATAACGATTTGTGCCATTTCTTTGGCATCTGGATTGAGTAACATAATATTGACACCAAAAGGTTGATTTGTTAATTTTTTACATGCTTGAATTTCTGCTTTTAACATTTTAGCATTCATTCCTCCAGCTCCAATCAAACCCAAACCTCCTGCATTAGAAACACTCGCAGCAAAGGCACCGGTAGCAATATTGGCCATTCCTCCTTGAATAATAGGATATTTAATATTTAATAACTCATTTAATTTCATTTTGTTCTCCTTACCATTCCATTAAAATTGCACCCCAAGTAAGTCCTCCACCAAAGCCAACGAGAATGATTTTCATTCCTTTTTGAAGTAACCCTTGTTCATTCATCTTCGCTAAAGCTAATGGAATACTCGCTGCTGAGGTGTTTCCATATTCTTGTAAGTTCATATAAAACTTTTCACTTGAACATTGATATTTTTTATAAACATGTTTAATAATTCTTTCATTTGCTTGATGACAAATCACGTAATCAATATCATTTAATGTCATTTTTGCTTGGTTTAAGACATGATCAATACTTAAAGGAATTGCTTTAATAGCAAATTTAAAAACATCTTGACCTTTCATTTTTAAATAATCATTTCTTTTAGAAAATAGTACTTCTTCATTTCCATCACTATCTAAATAACTATAAAAAAGCTTTTGACTTTTTTTAATCAACGTAGCGGCTGCACCATCTCCAAATAAAATACACGTATTACGATCTTGATAATCTACAATAGAGCTTAATTGTTCACTTCCAATAACAAGTCCATATTGATTTTCTTCTAACAAGCTTTGAGCAACTTTTAAAGCGTAAACATAACCACTACAAGCAACATTAATATCAAAACACATCATTGATTGATGATTTAAACCTAAAGCTTTTTGTACAAGACAGGCATTACTTGGCGTATTATTTTCTGGTGTCATCGTAGCTACAATAATTAAAGCAAGTTGACTTAAATCTTGATTTTGAGTTGCTTTTTTAGCAGCTTCAATAGCTAGAAAGGCACTTGATTTATCTGAAAGATGTCTTTTTAAAATACCCGTTCGTGAAACGATCCATTCATTAGATGTTTCTACCATTTGTTCAAGTTGTTGATTATCTAAAGTCTTTTCAATTTTGGCATAACCTGTAGAAACAATTTCAATTCCATTCATCTTTTTCTCCTTTAAAATACTTGTCCTATCTTTCTATATTTTTCATAACGTTTATTAATCAATTGAGATGTTGATAACTTTTGTAATTCTTTAAGATTTGTATTTAAATATTCTTTTATTTGTCGATAAACTTCATAACTTTCAACAGTAGCCCCTTTTAAATCTTCATCTATGATATGATCAATAATATGACGCTCATAAAGATCTTTAGCTGTTAATTTCATTAAGCTTGCAGCCTCTGCAACACGCTTTCCTTCTTGATCTTTCCACAAAATAGAAGCAAATCCTTCAGGAGATAAAATCGAATAAACACTATTTTCTAACATGACTAAGCGATCACTTACACTTAAAGCCAAAGCTCCTCCAGAACCTCCCTCACCAATAACAATAGTAATAATAGGAACTTTTAAAAGAGACATTTCTAAAAGATTTCGAGCAATTGCTTCTCCAATTCCATGCATTTCTGCTTCCATTCCTGGATAAGCTCCTGGAGTATCGACAAAAGCAATAATAGGACGTTTAAATTTTTCTGCCTGTTTCATTAAGCGCATTGCCTTTCGATAGCCTTCTGGTGAAGACATTCCAAAATTACATTTTAAATTATCTTCTAAAGTTTTTCCTTTTAAATGACCAATAATTGTTACAGGTTGTTGATTAAATAAACCAATACCTCCAACAATTGAACCATCATCTTTTGCTAAACGATCTCCATGTAATTCAATAAAATCATCAAAGAGATGATTGATATAATCTTTAATATTTGGTCGTGTACTTTTTCTAGCAAGATAAACATGATCATAAGGTGAAAGATGTTGATAATATTCTTCTTGTTTTTTGATTTGACTTTCGATTTCTTTTTTTCTCTCTTGATTGCAATCAAGAAGTTCTTTTTGTAACTTTTCAATTTCTTTTTCTACTTGACTTAAAGACATCTTTATGCCCCCTTACCATGCATTTTTAAAATTCTAATAAGTGTTGAACGCATTTCTTGACGTTTCACAATTAAATCAACAAATCCTTGTTCTTCCATAAATTCTGTTGTTTGAAAGTTTTCCGGTAATTTTTGTTTAAGCGTACTTTCAATGACACGTCTTCCTGCAAATCCAATCAATGCTTGAGGTTCACCAATAATAATATCTCCTAAGCTTGCAAATGAAGCTGTTACTCCTCCTGTTGTTGGATGGGTAATATAGGAAATATAAAGTAAACCTGCTTGATGATGTCTAGCAAGAGCTGCGGAGGTTTTTGTCATTTGCATTAAGGAATAAATTCCTTCTTGCATTCTAGCGCCTCCTGAAGCTGTAAAAATAATGAGTGGATACTTTCTTTTGGTTGCATGTTCAATAGCTTTCGTGATTTTATCACCTACAATAGAAGACATACTACCCATTAAAAAACGTGAATCCATCACACAAGTAATCACCTTTGTCCCATTTATTTTTCCACTTGCTACAACAACAGCTTCATTTAAACCTGTTTTTTGTTGTAGAATTTCTAATTTTTCATCGTATCCGGGAAATTCTAAAGGATTTACTCTTTGTGTACTTTTATAGAGTTCTTTATATTTCCCTTGATCATAAATCATTTCTAATCTTTCATAAGCAGTAATCTTTAAATGATTTCCACAGTGAGGACAAACTGACATATTTTTTTTAAGTTTACTTGTAAGAATCAATTCTTTACACTTTGGACATTTTGTATAAAGTCCTTCAGGAACTTCTTTTCTTTCATTTTCTCTTTTTTTTCTTAATGACTTAAATAAATGAAGTTTTTCTTTTCTTTCCTTAAATAACTGTTCCATCATCTTTCATTCACCAACTCATCTAAATGTTTTTCAATAAAACTTGTATCAAAATTTCCTTTGACATAATCACTTTCATGTAAAATCAAATACTGTAATTCTTGATTCGTATCAATACCATCAATCACTAATTCACTTAAGACCCTACGCATTTTACGAATTGTTTCAATACGATTTCTTCCATGAACGATTACCTTAGCAATCATTGAGTCATAATGAGAAGACACTTGATAACCTTGATATAAAGTTGTATCAATACGTACCCCAAAACCTCCTGGAATATGTAAACTACTAACAATCCCTGGTGAAGGTCTAAAACCTTCTTGAGGATTTTCAGCATTGATACGACATTCAAGGGCATGTCCCTTTAATTCAATATCACTTTGTTTATAATTCAATTTTAAATGTGCAGCTATTCTAATTTGTTCACGAACCAAATCAACCCCCGTTACCATCTCTGTTACTGGATGTTCAACTTGAATACGCGTATTCATCTCAATAAAATAATATTTTCCATCCGGTGCTAAAACAAATTCAATCGTTCCTGCATTAACATATCCTACTTTTTTAGCTGCTTTGATAGCATCATTTCCCATCTTTTCTCGAAGCTCTTGACTTAAAGCTTTACTTGGAGATTCTTCCATCATCTTTTGGTTTCTTCTTTGAATTGAACAATCTCTTTCTCCTAAATGAATAACATTACCAAAATGATCAGCTAAAATTTGAAATTCAATATGTTTAGGATTTAAAATCAATTTTTCCATATACATATCATCATCACCAAAACAAGCCTTTGCCTCCGCTTTAGCTGTTAAATAAGCATTTTCAAAATCTTCTTCCTTAAAACATTTTCTCATACCTCTTCCACCACCACCGGCAGAAGCTTTAATTAAAACCGGATAACCAATCTTTCTAGCAATTTCTTTTCCTTGACTGACAGATTCAACACTGCCATCACTTCCAGGAACAACTGGAACTCCTGCTTCAATCATCATTTGTCGAGCAACGCTTTTATTCCCCATTTGATCAATCACATCACCACTTGGACCAATAAAAGTCATACCACATTTTTCAACAAGTCTGGCAAACGTCGAATTTTCAGATAAATAACCAAATCCAGGATGAATTGCATCACACCCTGATAAAGTAGCTACTGATAAAATATTTTCCATATTTAAATAACTCTCACTACTTTTAGCAGGTCCAATACAGTAAGCTTCATCTGCTAATTGAACATGTAAAGAAGTGGCATCTGCTGAAGAATAAACAGCAACGGCTTCAATTCCCATTTCTTTACAACAACGAATAATTCTAACGGCTATTTCACCGCGATTAGCAATCAATATCTTTTTAAACATTTTCTTCAATAACCATTAAAGCTTGATCATATTCTACAAGCGCTTCATTTTCTACAAGAATTGATGTAACCGTTCCATCACATGGTGCCTTAATTTCATTCATCACCTTCATTGCTTCAATAATACAAATAATATCTCCTTTTTTAACTGTCTTTCCAACAGTAACATACGGATCACTTTCAGGTGAACTTGCACCATAGAAAACACCTACAATTGGTGATTTTACAGGTGTACCTGTAGACTCTTTGGTATTAACTTCTGCAACCATTTTATTTTCTTTTTCTAATGGTTTTACATATTCAACTTTTTCACTTTCTTTTTCTAATTCTATTTTTAAATCATCTATTTCTACTTTCATTTTAGTGACATTTGATTGATCAAACTCACTCATAATTTGTTTAATGAAATCTAATTTCATAGCATTCTCCTTTGTTTGAAGTTCAAAGCATATAGTAAAATAATAAGCTTTGAATTTCAAAGCTTATTATAAAATATATAGTCGCCTCAGCGACACCTCTTTACTATTTGTTTGCTTCAATATAATCTACGATATCTTTAACAGTTTTCATGTTAGAAGCAACTTCATCTGGAATTTCTACTTCAAATTCTTCTTCAATTTGCATAATTAATTCAACAGCATCTAAAGAATCAGCTTCTAAATCATCTTTTAAATTTGCTTCCATTGTAACTTGACTTTCATCACAACTTAATGAATCAACAATGATCTCTTTTACTTTTTCAAAATCCATTTTACTTTCCTCCTTGAATACGGTTTGTATTATACACGAAGAACATAAAAAGTAAATACTTTGAAGTTCAAATTTATTTATTTTTTTAATTTTCTTTGATTTTATCAACATTTTTTATTTAAAATATTTTTTTAAATAGGATAAATAATTGATTTTATCCTCTTATTCTTTATGAAATACCCACTTTGTTTGTGCACTATAACTAAGTAAAAATAACAGTAAATCCCCTACTGGTTTCGCAAGTTTTTCTGACATGATATTAAAAATCGATGCCACATAAACAAATAAAGTAGATAAAATTGTAATAATAACTGTTAGAATCAAAAAACGAATAGCTGTCTGTCTATTGTTTGTTTTTCCTTTAAAAACATATTTTTTATTAACTACATAATTAACAATTGTAGAAATAACTCTAGCGATAAGACTTGCTAGAGCAATACGCCAAAAATCACTTGTCATCCATATTTTTAAAACATCTAATAAAATCCACGCTAATAAAACATCTATTATAGAACTAATAATAGAGGAAGATACAAAGCGAATAAGATGTAAGAAGATAACATAAATAATTTGAGAAGTTTTATTTTTTGGATGAAAAGCTTCTTGTGATAATTTTTTGACCTTGATTTCTTCTATATCATGTTGATTTTGTACTTGATCTATTAAAGCTTGTACTTCATAACAGTTTTCATCAACTTCTAGCATTTCATCTAAATAAGATATTGAAAAGCCAAACAATTCACTGTCGACATTGATAAATTTTTGATTATAAATAAGTGAAAATAATTGAGATAAAATCTTTTTCCCTTGATGATGCACAAAATAGAATTTAGATGCATCCTCATTAATTGATTGACTCATTTGATCAACTAATTTTAAATCATATTCATTTTCTAAAATAAGAATTCCTTTTTTATCCTTTAAGTGTTCTTTAACATACTGATATCCTTTTTTTAAAGCATAGCCTTTTCCTTTAAAATGTGGATAATTAATGATTTTACAATCATAGACCATCCTTTCAAAAACAGCATGATAATTTTCATCAGAGCCATCATTAATTACAACAACATCATAATTTTTTTCTTTTAACTTTTTAACATAGTTTATAATCCTCTCCCTAGGATTATAAACTGGTATTAAAATAACCATTTTACTAAACATATTCATCCCTCATCATATTTATGATACATGAATGTGTTTTAAAGTACAAACTTATGAGAAAAAATTATTCTTAATTTTTCTTAATAATTAATTTATGAGTTTCTAGTTATTTACTATTTTTTATGCTAAACTACTTTTGTTTAAAAGGGAGAGAGTTTATGAATTTTAAAAAGAATTATAAAGGAATGTTATTATGTTTGATTATTGCCATTCCTTGTTGGTTTTTAGGAAAGAAGTTTCCTATTGTAGGTGGTCCTGTCTTTGGAATTATTCTTGGAATGATCATTACTTTATTTATTAAAGATAAAAACGAATTACAATCAGGCATCACTTTTACATCAAAAAAAATCTTACAGTATGCGGTTATCTTGTTAGGATTTGGAATGAATTTATCGGTCGTGTTACAAACAGGAAAACAATCTTTACCAATCATTCTAGCTACTATTTCTACATCTTTAATTGTCGCTTACCTGTTACATAAAATCATGCATATTCCAAGTAAGATTTCTACTCTAATTGGTGTTGGTTCTTCTATTTGTGGTGGTTCAGCCATTGCGGCTACAGCACCTGTTATTGAAGCCAGTGATGAAGAAGTAGCTCAAAGTATTTCTGTTATCTTTTTATTTAATATGATTGCTGCTTTATTATTTCCTACATTTGGAACACTGTTAGGTTTTTCTACAAAAAGCGGTGAAGCTTTTGGAATCTTTGCTGGTACTGCTATTAATGATACATCTTCTGTAACAGCAGCGGCTTCTACGTGGGATTCAATGTACCATCTACAAAGTGCTACTTTAGATAAAGCCGTAACTGTTAAACTTACAAGAACACTTGCAATCATTCCGATTACTTTGGTTTTATCTTTTTTTAAGTTAAGAAAGAATAAAGATGGTCAAAAAATTAATTTAAAGAAAGTTTTTCCATTTTTTATCATTTATTTTGTGTTAGCTTCTATTATTACAACAGTTGCTATTAAAATGGGAGTCTCTGCTGATTTCTTTACACCCTTTAAAGAATTAAGTAAATTCTTTATTGTTCTAGCAATGGTGGCTATTGGTTTAAATACAAATGTTATTAAATTGATTAAAAATGGTGGTAAACCAATTATTTTAGGTTTTATTTGTTGGATATGTATTGCTTGTATGAGTTTATTCATGCAACATCTTCTTGAAATATGGTAAAAAGCTCTTAGGAGCTTTTTTGTTAAGTTAATGTTAAGTTTATTTACTTCACATTAAGAAAGTGTTAATCTACTTACGGATTGTGAGGAATATATATATGGAACTATCGAATATTTTTTCAATGTTAGGTGGTTTAGCGCTTTTCCTTTATGGAATGAATATGATGTCTAATGGATTAGAGCTTGCTGCCGGAAATAAAATGAAATCTATTTTAGAAAAATTAACTTCTAATCGTATTTTAGGAGTTTTAGTTGGAGCTTTAGTTACAGCTGTTATTCAATCTTCTTCAGCGACAACTGTCATGGTCGTTGGATTTGTTAACTCTGGATTGATGTCTTTAACAAGTGCTGTTTGGGTAATTATGGGAGCCAATATTGGAACAACAATTACAGGTCAATTGATTGCTATCAATATTACTGCACTTGCTCCATTATTTGCTTTTATTGGAGTTGCCATGATTGTTTTCTTTAAAAGCAAGAAATTAGATGCTATTGGTACGGTTATTGGTGGTTTAGGTATTTTATTTATTGGAATGGAAACAATGTCAAAGGCTATGGTGCCACTTAGAACAATGCCTGAATTTGTAGGATTGATTTCTAAGTTCCAAAATCCACTTATTGGTATTATCGTAGGGGCTTTATTTACTGCACTTATTCAAAGTTCATCAGCATCTGTCGGTATTTTACAAGCTTTAGCTAAAAGTGGTGTTATGACTTTATCATCATCTATTTATGTATTATTTGGTCAAAATATTGGAACTTGTATTACTTCTGTTCTTGCTTCTATTGGAACAAGTAAGAATGCTAAAAGAACAACAATTATTCATTTATCTTTCAATATTATCGGAACTGTTATTTTTGTAACGATTAGTTTATTATTCCCATTTGCTCATTTAATTGAAAGTATTACACCAAATAACGTAGCTGCTCAAATAGCTAATGTACATACAATATTTAATATCACAACAACTTTATTATTACTTCCAATTGGGACTAAATTGGTTGATCTAGCAACTAAGATTTTACCTGAAGATAAAGAAGAAAGCGAACATATGTCTCTTAAATATTTAGATTTCAGTATTTTTGAAAATGATTTTCATATTGGAACAAGTGCTATCGCTAATACTCAATTATTTAATGAAACTCAACATATGTTAAATGTAGCGAATCATAATGTTAAAAGAGCATTTGAACTTTTAAATCATTTTGATCAAGAAAAATACGAACGTCTTCTAAAAGATGAAAACTATATTAATTATTTAAATCAACAAATTATTGATTTTACAACTGCAGCTATTTCAAACGAGTTCCCTACAGAAGGTTCTCAAACAATTATATTATTTTTAAAACTATCTTCTGATTTAGAAAGAATTGGTGATCATGCAATCAATATTGCTAACAGAGCTCAAAGATTAGCAGAAGATGATACCCATTTTTCTCAAGATGCTTTAAAAGAAATAAGTATTATGGAAAGTTTATGTAATAATATTTTAGATGAACTTATTATTATGGATTATGATGAATTTAAATATATCGTTGATAAAGTCGATGTTATGGAAGATAATATTGATAAAACACAACATCAATTCGCAGTTAATCAATTAATTCGTTTAAAAGAAAAAAAATGTTCAACTGAAAACAGTATTATTTACACAAAAATCTTAACTGATTTTGAAAGAATTGGTGATCATGGTTTAAATATTGCTGAAAGCTTATATCATATTCGTAAAATTATGAAACAAATGAAAATGATTAAACCAGAAATAGAAGAAGCATAAAAAAATAGGTTATAGCGATTTGATTCGTTATAACCTATTTTCATTAATGAATAATTTTTAAAACATCTTCTTCACTATTGATATTAAAAATATTTAATGTAAGTTCATTGAGTTTTTCTAGCGATGTTGTTGTGAGTCTTTCTTCTAAAGGACTTGATATAGTTCCTAGTTTTACTTTAAGTTGTTCTTTTAATGTTTTTTCAATTCCTATAGCCTCTCCTTTTTCAATTCCTTGATTTTCAAATCTTTGAAATAATTGATCCATTGCCTTACACATATTGATTTCATCTCCTTCTGGTAAGTCTTCTTCTTTAATGTCCGTATGTGTCAAGATGGCTGCCATCTTATAATTTTCTACACTGATCATACGATTTGTCCTTAACTTTTCATAGTCTCCTTTAAGCATAATTTGACTGATCTCTACGACTTCTTTTAGACGTTTACTTTTAAGGATTTGAGGATCCATTTTTTGAAGCTCTAACACTGGTAGTTTCCAATCATTGATATAGTCTTCCATCTCAGGTGGTACTTTCAAGCTTTCTTTTAAAGATTTTGGATAGGTCCATTCCTTATCTCCCGTATAAAAGACAGATGTTCCTACAGGATATACTTCTTTTCCTCTTTCTACCTGATTGATATAAAGCTGTGCATCATAGTTGAGTATACGAATAATCATTTTTTTATCTAAACTACTTTGATGCTCTACACCAATGATCATATAATCCCCATTGATACTTGCTTTTCTGACGATATCTCGGTATCTTTTTGTTTCCATTGGTAAGGGTTCTTTACCTATCAATGTTGAAACATCATTTTCCTGTGAGATCAGATTTTCTGGTTTGATGACCTGTCTTCCATGAAAATAGAGAGCATTGCATAGATCTGCAAAACATTCCCCGTCTCTTAATAACTGTTTACAGGTTGTATCACTTGCATTTCTTATTTGACTCATTTTTTTACCTCCTTACATGAGTGTTTTATAGTTAGTCATCATCGCTTTTTCATATCTTTTTTAATATTGATGTAAGGAGCTTCCTGATTTAATTGTATCATATGCTTAAAGATAATTTGTCTCATATTTGTTTCACATTTGTCTCATTTCTATTATCATTTTATCTTCTTTTTTCCTTCTTTCAATGGACAAATAGTCCAAAAAAAGATGCCTTCGCTAAAGCATCTAATTGTATGGAAGAGTAATAATTAAAACAAATGTTTCTGATAAATCTTGGATAAACAATTGTCCGTGATGTGTTTCTACAATTTTTTGAACACTTTTTAAACCAATTTTATTACTTTCAATTTTTTGTAAATCTTTTTTCTTTTCATTTTCAAAAACAATTTTTATTTTACCTTGTTTAATACTAATTTCTAAATAAATAGGTTTATCTTTTTTAGCATATTTCAATATATTTGAACAAATATTATTGATCATTCTTTTCATCATTGATAAATCTAATTGTAAATCAACTGAGCATATATCAATTTCTTTTTCAATCCTAAATCCTTCTAATTCTAAATATTCAAGATTTTCTTGAAGATAATATATAAATTGTTCACTTTGAATCGTTTCTAATTGAGGCAATAAATCTTGTTCAAAAACAAGTGCATATTCAAATGTTTTATTTGATAAATCTTTAATTTGTTCTGTTTTTTCAATACATCCTTTTAAATAATGATCCATTTGTTTTTCATCTTTATAACAATGTAAGCTTAAAATATCCAAATAACCTCTTAGCGTAGTAAGCGGTGTTCTTAAATCATGTGATAAAGAAGTAATTAATTCTTGATGAGCTTCTTTAATTTTTGATTCATTTTGATAATTTGAATCTAAGGTTGTTCTTAAAATATCAACTTCACGTGCCAATATAGATAATTCGTCATGACTCTTGATTGTCATTGGATGATTTAAATCTCCTTGTGACATATTTAATACTTCTTCTTTTAAAATATTAATATATTTCACTTTTTTTCTAATAAAAATAAATGTAGGTAAAAAGAAAACTAATAAACTAACAAATAAAGCACAATAAAAATAATACTTTATATATTTTAATAAATGCATAGAACTAACATAAACAATTCCCTCACCATCTTTAAATGTTATTGTTTCTGTAAAAAAATTATTAAATGCATATTGTTCAAAATCACTTTTTAAAATATACAAAGGTGTAAATCCTACCGGCTCATCAAGAATTTTTCCAAGACTACCATCAATGTATAATTCTTTTTCATTACAAAGAAGAATATTCGTATAATCATCATGCTTCTTTAAAAGCTTTTTCAATTCCTTTTTATCATTTTTATCTTTTGAATAAATAGAAATATTTTTTGCTTCTTCTTTAAAACCTTTTATAAACGTCTTTTCATTAAAAGGTTTTTCAACGGTTTCAATGAAAGTATAGAAATCTGTTACATTGTTTCTAAAAAAGGCATAACATAAGATAGCTAAAATAGCCGAAGAAAGAAGTAATAAAACGATTTTCATTGATAAGCTCAAATTTCTTTTAGTCAATATAATACCCCTTTCCCCATACTGTTTTAATAATACGTGGGTTTTGTGGATCATCTTCTATCTTCTTTCTTAAATTTCGAATATGTACCATAATCGTATTATTCGCCCCATAATAATAATTTTCATGCCAAATAGCTTCAAATAGTTGACTTGCAGAAATAACTTGTTTTCTATTTAGTAACAAATAATCTAAAATTTCATATTCTAAATCTGTCAAAGAAAGTTTTTTTCCATTCAACTTAACTTCTTTATGTTCTTGATTGACTTCTAAATTTTCAATAATCGATATTTTTCTTATTGAAGAAATCTCTTTTTCCTTTCCTTGATAAACATGATATCTCCTTAATAAAGCTTTTACTCTTGCATTGAGTTCATTATAAGAAAAAGGTTTGGTTAAATAATCATCCCCACCACTCGAAAAACCTAATGTTTTATCACTTTCTTGACCTTTAGCCGTTAAAAATAAAATAGGAGCATTAGTTTTTTCTCTCATTAATAAACACGCTTGATAGCCATTCATTTCAGGCATCATGACATCTAAAATAATAAGATCTATCTCATCATCTAATAACTCTAGCGCTTCTTTTCCATCTTTGGCTTCAATGATTTGATACCCTTCATTTGTAAGTAAAACATGAACAACTTCTCTAATGTCTTCATGATCATCAACGATCATTATTTTTTCTTTCATAAACTTCTCCAATCTTTTGCCTTGACCCAGTTTTCGTGGTTCATCATATGATCTAGATGTTCCATTACTTTTTTTTGTGATGCATATTTTTGTATTAACTGCATTTTCTCATCATATTTTTTTTGATCTATCTTCTTTAATGTATGAGGAACATGCTTCTTTTTATAATATTTTCCAAAATAATATAAATTTTGATTTGTTGCTTCTATACTAACTATTTGTGATGTTAACCGATGATGAATATGTCCATATTCTCCTAATGGATTATGAGTTACAACCATCGCCCATGCTTTCTTATTTAAAATATATGTAATGTCTTTTTTTATTTTTTGTTTAACATGTAACCACTTGTCTCTTTGACCATTTGTTTTATCTGGATAGTCAAACATTAATCCTTGATTATGTGTCTCTTTCATAATCTTCATAAATTCTTTTTTTCTTTTTGCATTATTTCCATTTGTTAGACAAACAACTAAATAATGTCCCTTCAATAAATGACTTCCACCCCAAATTGTTTCATCATCTGGATGTGCAACGATCATTAATTTCTGACATTGTTTTAAATCTATTTGATTAATTTCTTTTTGATGTAAACATTTAGAATCATCTATTAAAAAACATCCTAAAACAACCATTATACAAATAACGATAATACTTTTCTTCATTTCTATCACCTATTATACCTTATCACTTATTTCTTAATAATAATTCATAAGAATTCTTAAGACTTTCTAAAGCCTCCTTTTACGTAGACTTTATTTGTTTATGATTTCTTAAGAATTGATTAAGGCAATTATTAAGAATGACTTGCTAGAATGAATAGCGAGGTAAAAAAGATGAAGAAAAAAGATTATTTATATATGTTGGTTTTAACTATTATACCATTATTTATGGTCTTCATAGTAAAAAGTCAACATCTCTTATTTGGAAATTCAATTGATTGGTTTAACCAGCATGTCACTCTTGCTGATGCTTTAAGACATGCAATTAGAAGTGAAGGAACAATTTTTCCTACTTATCTTTCAAATTTAATGTCAGGTGTTAATATTTATCATTTTTCTTATTATGGTACTTTGAGGTTTGATGTTTTATTAGGTGCTTTATTGATTCATGTAAAAATGGTCAATATCATCATTTTCTATCAAGTATTTTTAATGATTTTAACACTGATTGCTTGTTATTTATTTTTAAGAAATCATCTTAAAAATCGTTATCTATGTTTTTTGATGAGTTTATTCACTTTACTTTCAGCCTTATTTTTTCAATTTCATAAACAAATCATGTTTGTAAATTATATGCCTTTTTTATTTTTAATGTTACGTAGTATTGATCGTTATTTTATAAGTCAAAAGATAACAAGTATTGTTATCTGGGGAAGTTGTATTGTATTACATAGTTATTTTTATTGTGTTGGGTGTTTTATTGTTTGTTTTATTTATTTTATGCTTCATTGTTATCGTTATAAAAACTATAAAAAACATTTTTTACATTTAATTGCCGCTTATCTTCTTATTGTTTTATTGACAGCTATTTATACAATTCCAACATTATTTGTAATTGCTGGTGGAAATAAAAGTGTGAATGCAACCAACTATCTTAGTTTATTGATTCCGACTTTTTCACTAAAGGGACTTCTTTATAATAACTATGGCTGTGGTCTCACTTATATGTTCTGGGTTTTAATTGTCTTTGGATTATTTAAAGAAAAGACACGTACTCTATCAATTATTTTAATGATTTCTATGTTATGCCCTATCGTCAGTTTGATTATGAATGGGTTTTTATATGCTAGAAGTAAAATACTGATTGTTTTTTTACCTTTGGTTATTTTACAAGCAGGTCTTGTATTAGAAAATAATCATTTTAAGATCAATAAGTATATGCTATTTCTCTTTGTTTTTCCATTATTTTTTATACAAAGATCTGAACTTGTTTTTCTTGATTTAATTATTAGTTTGATCATTCTTTATTTTTCAAAAACAAATAAAAAAAGATGTTTTATTTATCTTTTAGTCCCTCTATTCGTTGTTTATTACAATAATCCTACAACCAGTTTTCTACCAAATAAACAATATAAAAAATACGCAAATCAAGAAGTAGAAACATTGATTCAAAGAAATTTTATAAATACTTTAGTTAATATGAATGAAATTCATCAAAATATGAATCAAACTTATCAAAATCAAGTAACCCGTCTTTCAGGTTATACATCAACAAATCATCATCTTTATAATTCATTTTTATTTGATACTTTAAAGATTCCTATTTCTTTAAATAATCGTGTTGGACAAATAGATCAAAATAATCTTTTCTATTTAAAGATGTTATCCGTTGATTCAATTATCTCAAAAAAGAAAATCGATGGTTATCAAGAAATTGATGCTATTAAAGGTTTAAAACTTTATCAAAGTCAAGATATTATGCCTATTGCTTATGCAACAAATAAACTCTATAGCCAAAATCAGTTTCATCAACTGCAATATCCTTATACCTTGGATATTCTTTATAATAATGCCATTGTAAAAAATGGAAATAGTACAGATCAAAGTCAATTTATCAAAGAAGACATGGGTTTAAAGAGTTCATATCAAATTCAACAAAAGAAAAATAAAAAAATCACTTTTTCTCTTCAAAGAAAGACTAAAAATCAAATCATTGTTATTGAAGGGGATGTTAAAAATTATAAACCACATCAAAGTGTCTCTATTACAATCAATGGGATTAAAAATAAATTATCTAGAAGTAATTCACCTTATTATAATCAACATACACATTTTACTTATTTATTATCTGGTGAAAATATTAAAACTTTATCTATTTCTTTATCTAAAGGACATTATGATCTTAAAAATATTAAAACTTATTCTTTAAATAAAGAAGTTATTGAAAATAGAAATAAAGAAGTAGATTCTTTAAATATTCAAAAAGGAAAAGATGTTTTAAAAGGATCAATTAATGTTAAAAATAATGGTTATTTTATAACTCGTATTCCTTATGATCGTGGTTATACAATTTATATCGATAGTAAAGTTGTAAAGAGTGAAATTGTAAATGAAGCGTTTTTAGGATGTCCTATTAATCAAGGAAAACATAAAATTCAAATAAAATTTACCCCTACTGGATATCGTTTAGGTTTTATTCTATCTTACTTTGGATTTATGGTGATTTTTATAAATTATATTATTGAAAGGAGACGAAAAAATGAAGGATGATACAAAAGAAATAGTGAGTTATGTTTTTGTAGGTGGGATGACAACTCTCGTAAATTATGTTGTTTATTTCATTTTGTTAAAAATACATAGTCATTGGTTAATCGCTAATAGTATTTCTTGGATTTTTGCAGTTTTGTTTGCTTATTACACAAATAAAAGATATGTGTTTAAAAGTACAAATAATATAAAAAAAGAATTTATATCTTTTATCTTATTAAGATTTATGACGTTATTGATTGAAAATATATGTCTTTATCTTTTAATTGATTTATTAAATCTTCAACCAATGATCTCTAAAGTATGCGTCAGTTTTATTACGATTCTATCAAATTATATTTTATGTAAATTTAAAATTTTTAAAGAAGAAGGTGTTTGTCATGGATAAAATAAGCGTTATTGTTCCCTGTTTTAATGAAGAAGATGTTTTACCACTCTTTTATAAAGAAGTGACTCATGTTTTAGAAAGTATTGAAAATATTGATTATGAAATACTTTTTATCAATGATGGTAGTCATGATCATAGTGAAGATATTTTAAAATTACTAGCTCATAAAAATCCTCATTGTTTCTATTATTCTTTTTCTCGTAATTTTGGAAAAGAAGCCGCTATGTATGCAGGACTTGAAAATGCTAGTGGAGATTATGTTGTTATTATGGATGCAGATTTACAACATCCTCCTTATTTATTAAAAGAAATGTATAACTCATTAAAATATGAAGAATATGATTGTTGTGCCGGTAAACGTATTGATCGTACTGGTGAAGGAAAATTAAGAAATTTTTTATCTCATAGTTTTTATAAAGTGATTCAAAAACTTACAAAAATGGATATGGATGATGGTGCTGGTGATTTTAGAATGATGTCTCGACAAATGGTCAATGCTATTTTAGAACTTAAAGAATATAATCGTTATATGAAAGGATTATTTTCTTTTGTAGGATTTAATACAAAATGGCTTGAATTTCATAATGTTGAACGTCCTGTTGGTAAAAGTAAATGGAATTTTGCTAGTTTATTTTCCTATGCATTTAAAGGCATTTTCTCATTTTCATCAACACCTATTACGATTGCAGGAGTCATTGGTGGTATTTTAATAGGTATTTCTTGTATTGTTTCTTTATACTCTGTTTTTGTTCATCCTGTTTCCTATCTTACAAGTTTAGTTTTATTTTTAAGTGGTTTGCAACTTATCTTTGTTTCTATCTTAGGTCAATATTGTTCATCATGTTACTTTGAAACGAAACAAAGACCTATTTACATTATTAAAAATACAAATAATATTCATAAAAAAATGGGATAAATGAAAAAGGATTGTTATTCAATCCTTTTTTCATCATAATCTTTAATATTCAACTCTTGAAAAGATAAACAACTTTCTTCTTTTGTTAAGCGTACCGTTTTTCCATAATTATTGATTTTTAATAAATATTTTCATTTTTTTAATTCATTCCACAATAAAAAGAAAAGGATTGTTTATATGAACAATCCTAATCTTAAATTCTATAATCTAATTATTTTTAACGATTATATTTTCTTTTTCTTAAAACCATAATTCCTAAACCAGCCACTAGAAGCATAGCCATCATTGTTATAATTGGTGTGCTATCTCCTGTTTTTGTTGATTTAACAACTTGACCAGTAATTGTTTGTTTTCCATTATTTGAAGAAGATGGTTGATTATTAGATGAAGAATCATTTGGTTTTGATGGTGTTGTATCACCAGGTTTAGATGGTTCAATATCTATTTTTACTTTCTTTACAATAACTTCTCTTGTAAATTCAACTTCATTACCAAGAGCATCAATTACTTTATAAACAATTTGGTAAGTTCCAGCTTTACTTGTATCAACATCATTACTTACAACTGTAAGTTTATCTGTAATATCTGTACCATCAACATCATAAGCTTTAACACCAGTTAATGGATCAAATTTATCACCAACATTAAATTCTTTAGAATCAATTACAAGTTTTGCTTTTTCAACAACTGTAATTGTAAATGTTTTACTTGCTGCATTACCAGCTTCGTCTTTTACAGTTACTATAATTGTATAAGTTCCTGCTTGATGACAATCATAATCACCGCTAATTGTTAATTTATCTGATAAATCACCATCAACATCATCTATTGCTTTTAATGCTAATAAATCTTTGATGTCTGTATCATCATCTACATAAATAATCGCATCATTACCACTAATTTCTGGAGCTGTAACATCTTGTTTTCCTTTAAATGTTAATTCAACATGACGATAATTGAAACCATCAATGTCATCATAAATACGAATAAATTGTTTACCAGCGTCTAGTTTTACTTCAATTGTATCACTGTCTTGATAGTTAGACCATCCACCAGTATTTTTTAAAGTAACTTCTCCTAATGGAGTAGTTGTATTACCATCAACTTTCATAATAATAGCTTTTGTATCACTACCACAATTATGACTATAGTTAATCTTTAAATCATATACTCCAGCGGTTTTAACATCAACATAATAATCTTGATAAGTACCTGCTGAACCAAATCCAATATTTTTAGTTGAAGAACCTTCAATTGCCCAACCAATTTCTTTAGAACCATCAATAACTTGATCAGCCTTAATTGTTGTTACTTCATTTTTTACATCTTTAACTTCTACTGCATCTGTTAATTTTTTGATTTGTAAATTTGTTAATTCAAAGCTTGGATTATTTACTTCAAGTCTTAAAGTTTGTTTACCAGCTTTTAAGTTTAACATTTGTGCATAACCTTGAGTATTTCCCCAATATTTACCAAAAGAAACACTACCTAAATTATCTGTTGCTAATCCTAAACCACCACTTAATTTCAAACCATTCGTAACAGCTTCATCATCTTTAACTTTATAAGTTAAAACATAGTTTCCTTCTTCTTCTACATTTAAGAAGAAATCTAAATAATCTCCTTTAGCACCATTTACTAAAGTACCTTTTTTACGATAAGCATCATTTTCACTTAATTTAACAGCTTCATCTTTTACATCAATACTATCTGGTAAACGATCTGTTTTTAATAATTTAATATTTGAAACTAAATCTAAATCACCATCACTATAGCCACTAGGTTTAACAGTAATTGTTCCTGCAAGATCATCATAATTTGTATTTGTACGTTCTAATGTAACAGTTGCTGTTGTACCATCTTTGCTTACTTCAACTTTGCTTACTTTAACATATTGTGCAATTTCTTCACTTAATGTTAAATCACTTGCTTTTATTTCTTGATTAAATTTACCACCTGTAATCTTTAAATCAAATGTATCGCTATCAAAATCAAGATTACCAATATCTTCTAAGCTTTCTTCATCATTAACTGCTTCAATGATTGTTTGATTGCTTAATGAGTAATCTTTATCTCCTACTTCTTTAGCATTGATTTCAACAGTTAAAGTACGATTACTATCGTAATCTACAACTTCTTGTCCTTTTAAAGTAATTGTTGCTTCTGTATCACTTACTCTATCTAAATCAAAATCAATTCCTTGAGGTAAATCAATTTTCCAATTATCTTTATTTAATCGTTCATTAAATTTACCATCTTTTAAATGAACAATAATCTTTTGTCCATCTAATTTCCCTTCTTTTAATGAATCGTTTTCTAATTGAATATATGATCCAAATGATAATGATTTTAAATTAAATCCACCATTATTTTTAGGAACAAACATAATTTTATGACTACCTTCTGATAAATCAATAGCAACTGTTCCTTTTTTATAAGTACTAAAGCTTCCTGTTGTTTCTAAAGTACTTGATGTTGTTAAAACATCATCTACATAAATATCAAATTCCGCATCTTTTTCAGCTTTAGCGTATTCAAGTTTCATCTTGTAATTATCTGCTTTTTGAACATTGACGGTATATTCTAATTTATCATTATCATCAAAGAAACCAACATTTTCGTTATTTTCAGCAATAATATTTTCACCATAGCTATAATCTAATGCATTAATATACCCTGGTACATTTAAAACATCTTTTGCTTTAGTAAATGTTAAAGCACCAATATCCATATCCCCTTGTGGTAAGGATAATGTAAGTCTTTGTACGCCGGCATTTAATTTTACTTGGACTTGAACATTTCTTGTTGTACTCCATGCATTCCAATCTTTAGACCAAGTATCAAAACGTTTAGTGACTGTACGTCCTACTTCTTGATTATCTACTTTTAAAACAATTTGTTTATTGTCAATATTACTATCAACTGATGGTCCACTTGTTGGTCCAATAGCGTGAGGAATTGAAACATTATAAAGACCTGCTTCTTTAACATCAATTAAATAATCTGCCCAAGCGCCATCTTGAACGTTTCCAAATCCAGAACCATCATCTTTAACTTTTAATTTATCATAATTAACTGCATCGGTTGCTTTTAATACACCTGGAATTTCATTTCCTTTGACTTCAGCAATAGAACCATCCCAAATATAAGTTGCTACATTACCAGCAGGTAAAACAGCATTAAATTGTGTGCCATTCATCATCACTTTAAATTTTTGATCAGAGCCACTACGATTTGTAACAATCATGACAATTTTTCCTGTTTCAGGGTCTTTAAAAGCGACATTTGTAACAGTTGAACTACTTCCATTATTTGTATCAATACGAACATATCCTGGTTTTACATATTTAGTAAATTGAGACATGATATATACTTCAGGTGTTGCCCAATATCTTTGAGGGTTATTGGCATCTTGTACAAATAATGTTGGATCAGGTGTTCCTACCCAATGATGAGTCCCAACATTACTATCTAACATTGTTACCCAACTATTATAACTTTCAGAACCATTTCTTAACCAAGTAATAATATCATTAGCACCACTTGTTCCCCAAACAGATCTTTCAGTTAAGTTCATACTTAATTTGTCTTTGTAATTATCATAGAAAGATCCCATTGTTGAAGCATTTCCTCCATATGGATGGAAGGCAATACCATCAATATTATAATCATCTCCAGCTTCTTTAAAGAAATCTTTCATAAAATTATCGGCACCATCAAAGTTATGATCAAAAGCCCATAATTTAACAGCTTTTTCTTGATCATTTAAAATTGTACTTTGAGCTAATTCTGCTTTAATAGCTTTAGCAAGTTTAGCTTCTTGTGTTCCTGTCATAGCACAACTTGGATAGTTGATTTCAAGTAATGGTTCATTTTGGAGAGTCATAGCATAAATTGGAATACCTTGTTTTTTATACTCTTCTACATAACGCACCATATATTTAGCTAAATCATTAATATAAGCATCATTTAATTTTCCACCTTTTAATAATAAATCATTATTTTCATATGATTTACTACTAGAAGTTGCTGTTTTCATCCATCCTGGTGGTGTCCAAGAAGACGCAAAGAATTTAAGATTATTTTCTACTCCTAATTCTTTAGCAATCGTTAACATTTCATTAAGAACTTTAATAACACCATAATCTTGATCTTTTTGAATACTAAATCCTTTACCAGTTACATTATTCCAATCTGGTTTTCCATCTAATTCTTTACCAGTTCCATCATAATAAGTATAGAAATCTTGAGCTGTAAAATCAGATGTTCCAATTGTAACCCTAATTAAAGACATTCCCATACCATTAACTGGATCTAATAATCTTCTTAAAAATGCTTGTCGATTTTCATCAGTCATCTTTAATAAATTATGAATTGTTGCTTCTTCAATAGAAGTTCCCATTCCTAAAACACTTTGATATGTTTTTTGATCATTAACAATAATTGTTGTTTGCTTAGAATCATCTGCTACACGTAGATCTAAAGCATCTTTTGTTGCATTTTTATTAGAAATTTCAAATTCACCTTTATACCATGACATGCTTTGTGAATTTTCTGAAGAGGACATACTTACTTCAACAGCACCTTCTTGTAACATAGCACCTGTCCCAACATTCGTCACTTCTTCTGGAACAACTGGTCCTACATAATCACCAGCTTTTTCAAATGTATAATAATCAAAGTTGAAATCTTTATCACGTGCTACAAGTTTAAGTTCATGAACACCTGCTTTTAAACTTACTAAAGCGTTCATTTCTTGAGCAGTAAATGTTGTCCAACTACCTGTTGAAACAATAGATGTATTCTTCTTTTCTAAAACTAATTCATCATCTAAATATAATTCAAATGCCCCTTCAATTGTTGATTCATATTGACGAGCTGCTTGAACAGTTAACTTATATGCTGCTTTTTCAGGTACTTTTATTTTATAAGCCATATAACGCCCATCTTGTAAATATCCAACAGTTGTACCATTATTTTCTAATTGAATACTACTATGTGCATCAATAAAGTCTTCTGCTTCTAATTTTCCATTTGTTTTTTCTAAATCTACAACATTTGGATCATCTGGTGATGTAACATCACCTGTTTTTTGTGATTTCTTTAAACCATATCCTACAGGATATAAAACTTTACTTGTATCTGTATATTTACTTGTAATATCTTGAGGATACCAAGTCCATGTAATTGGATTTGTTCCTACAAAATCTTTATTGCCTAATAATACATCGGCAACTCCATCACCTTCACTACCTGGAAGCCAAGCATTGACAATTCCTTTAATATGACTATCATTTACGTAATCGGTAATGGCAATTGGACGTCCTGTTGTTAAAACTAAAATAATTGGTGTATCAGGATGACTATTTTCAATTTGTTTAATTGTACTGATATCACTTGCTGGTAATTTTAATTGACTCGCACTTCTATCTCCATTGCTTTCAGCATATGGATCTTCTCCGACAACCACAATTGCTGCATCCACTTTTGAAGTAGAATCTGTATATACGCCATTAGCACTATAATTAATCGTACCACCTTTTTTATCCATAGCTGCCTTTAAACCACTGAAAATCGTTGTACCCTTTGTCGTATTTCCAGTTGATCCTTGCCATGTAATTGTCCAACCACCACATTGTTTACCAATGTCATCGCCAGCACTTCCTGCAACCATTAAATTATCCATATTTTCTAATGCTTGCATCATTGTTTGTCCATCTTTTACTGTATCATTTTTTAATAAGACTAAAGATTCACTTACAGCTTGTCTTGCAAGTGTACGGTGTTCTTGTCCTCCAAATAATGCTTGTGCATCTTTATTAGCGTATGCTTTTGAAGAATCATCTAAGAGTCCAATATTTTCTTTTGCTGTTAAAATACGTGCAACAGCATCATTTAAACGTTCTTCACTAATTTTATCTTCATTAACGGCTTCTACTAAAGCATTATATAAATTTTTCCAACGAGGTGTATCACCATCTTGTTCAGCAACCATTAACATATCAACACCAGCATTGATACAAGCAATGGCTTTATCTTTATAAGATGATTGATTTTCAATTTGATCTAAACCATTATAATCACTAATAATAATACCTTCAAAACCAAGTTTTTCTTTTAATAATGTTGTAAGAACATCTTTATTCCCATGACATTTCTTACCATTAATACTATTATAAGAAACCATAATTGATTGAACACCTTGATCAATGGCTTTTTTATATGGAGTAAGAATTTCTTTAACAATTTTATTATCCATATTCGCATTGATTAAGTCATTATAATCCCTTTCACTCAATTCAACATTGCCTTGGTTTGTTCCATTTGTTGTTAAACCTTCACCTAAATAATGTTTAGCAGTTGAAAGAGTTGAACCATCTTTTTCAATTCCTTTAATATAAGCATTTCCTAAAGAGGTAACACGTTCAACATCATCACCAAAGGTTTCATAAGTACGTCCCCAACGTTCATTATGTGGAACCCCTAATGTTGGTGTAAATGTCCAGTTAGCTCCCATTGCTCTTACTTCACTGGCTGTTGCACTCCCAATATTTTCAACTAATTGTTGATCATTGGCTGCTGCTAAACCAATATTATGAGGATAGATTGTTGCACCATATAAATTATTATTTCCATGAACAGCATCTATTCCATAAAGCAATGGAATACCTCCACTATTAATAACTGCTTGTTGATAACTATTTGCTGAATCTACCCAATTGTTCAATTGATTTCCGGTTGATGGTGCAGCCCCACCACCACTTAAAATTGAACCAATTTTATATTCAGCCACTTCTTCTGGTGTAATCCAGCGGGTATCCGCTTGAATCATTTGTGCAACTTTATCAGTTGAGCTCATATTATCAATTATATTTTGAACCCTTTGTGATATTGTTGACTTTGCATCGACTCTAATAGTTGAGGCTACAACCATTAAAGCCACTAATACTACTTTCAATATCCTTTTCATCATATTCCCTCCAAATTCATTGGTACAAATTCATTATATGCCTACATTCACACAAAGTAAAGCGCTTTCATATAAAAAGAATAGAATCTTTAGAATTCATACCAACAATTATATAATCGTGTTGTGAAATAAAAACATTATGATATAATGAGCTTTGGGTGGTTATATGTTAAAATATGAAATGATTGTTAATGATCTTCAAAAAAGAATAATGAACGAAGAATTCGAAGAAAATCACAAATTACCTACTGAAGAAAAATTAATTGAAGAATATAAAGTAAGTCGTAATACGATTCGTAATGCAATTAAAATATTAATTAATTTAGGAATTGTTTATTCAGTTCAGGGGAATGGGATGTTTGTTCGTGCGCCTAAAAAAAAGGGTACAGTTTATTTAAATTCAACACGTGGCGTGACAATGGATAATCCTGGTAATAAAATTATTAATAAGTTATTAGACATTCAAGTCATTGAAGCTGATGAAAAGTTAAGTCAACAAATGAATTGTAAGATTGGAACGCCTGTTTATTATTTAAAAAGATTACGTATTGTTGATGGTATTCCTTATGCTTTAGAAAGAACTTATTATAATAAAGATATTGTTCCTTATTTAGGCAAAGAGATAGCTGAAGGATCTATTTTTAGATATTTAAAAGATGATTTAAAATTATCTTTTGGCTTTGCTGATAAATATTTAACAGCTATTAAATTAAGTAAAGAAGATGCAAAGTTATTAAATCTTAATGAAAATGATCCTGCTATTATGATCAATGATAATATTCATTTGTCTAATGGACTTTTGTTCAATACTTCAAATATTATTTACAATTATCAAACAACTAATTTTTATAGTGTTGCACAGTAATTAATAATAAATAAAAAAATCACAACCTAATGTGATTTTTTCTTTGCTTTCATACGTGCCTTACATTCATACATATTTTTATCTGCTTGATTCAATAATAACTTTAAATTTGTTTCTCGACTATGCGTAGAAAGTGCATAACCAAAGGCAAAATCAATGAATATTTGTTTACTAAATTCATTATAACATCTTGCTTCGTTTTGTACTTGTAAAATAATATCTTCTACGTCTTGTTGAGTAACATCATTTAATAAAGCAATAAATTCATCTCCTCCATATCTTCCAACAAAATATTTTTCAGGAATAGAAGTACGGATAATATGTGCAAAATTCATAATTAATGTATCACCAGCAAGATGTCCTAAAGAATCATTAACTACTTTTAAATCATTCAAATCAAAAACAATAATTGCGGTCGGTTCATCAAAGTGATCATAGTGAGCAATCAATTCTTCTACACGACTTCTATTAGGCAAACCTGTATGCAAATCAATATATGCTTTTTTATTAAGTTCTCTATTTTTCTTCATTAAAACAACTGCTGATACAGATTCCTTGATCATCATTAGAATAACTAAAGCAATTACAAAAATCAATGCTTTCTCTATTTGATCTAATCTTGTCGCACATTTTTGAGAATAATCTTCAGCAGCTGTAACTGTTTCATCTGCTAAATAAAAATATTCTTCACTCATTTTAATAATATTTGTTTGTTGATATCCCTTTTCTCTTACTAAACTAATTTCATCTTTTAAAGATAACCAAGAAGTATGTAATTCCGTTAATTTCTTTTGATAATGTTGATCATTTAATGTTGTCAGTTGATACTTTCCACCACCATTTGTCAATCCATAAAAAATATCATCTAAATATTTAATTAAAACATCATTTTCATTTCCTGATATTTCTAATTTAATTTCTCTTTGTGTGGCCCCTCTAATAATTCCTGCATAATTAATAACACGTGCATTTCCTTGAATCTTTTTAACATCACTCATCATAAAAATCGTTAAAGTAATTAAAACAATGAGTAATATTCCCTGGGCAATTTTTTCTCCTAAATTTCTTCTTTGTTCTTTTTTCATTTACTTCATCTCTTTCCCTTAATACTATAACAAATTTATAGCTTATTCGCTATTAAAAAAGAAGAAACATATAGTCTCTTCTATAAGTCATATAACTTTGCTTTTGCAAGTATTAATACATATAAAAAATCTCTAGCTGCTTCCTTGGTTTCAAATTTTTGTCTTGTTTGACTGATATAATTTACAGCTTCTGTCCATTCTTCTAAAGAATAATCATCCAATGAAAATAATAAAATTCTTCTTGCTTGTTTACAGGTAAAATCAATACTCTTATATAAATCTGAAATATACGTTTTTTTTGTAACAATTCTAATTCTTTCTAATAGTTCTAATTTTTTTTCCATAATACTATCTCCAATTTTAACTGAAAATTTAAAACTATATCAAAGCGTGATGGCACTTTGATATAGTTTGGGAAGAAGATATAAAAATATCTAAAAGTTGATGTGTTACACATCACAGTATTAATATACGCTATATCTTAAAATAAGCAAAGCGTTTTCATCTACTCTGTTACATGTTACATCTAATGTAACAGCATAAAAAATATATAAAAAGTGAGGTTCCCCTCACCTTTTATATTAAGCTTTTTGTTTCTTTAAGAAATATAATCCTAACATTGATAATAAACAAATAATAACATATAACATAATATTTGTTTGATCTCCAGTTAACACTTTTATTAACTTATGAATAGGTGAATCATTTTTTGTTGTTGTAATAACTGGTACATACGTATTTGTAATATCTAATCCATCGATTGATGTTGTATAACTATTAACGTAATCTTCACTTACAGTATAAACAACTTCTTTTCCATCTTTATATTTTGCAAGTTCACCAAAATCATATTTCCATTGTTGATTTTCTGTAACATCTTTAGCTGCTACTTCAATACCATCAGCATATAAACGAACTTTAATAGATGTTGGTCTTTTTTTTGCTTGATTATCATGATCTTCCCATGTTTTCGTACCTTTAAGATGTACTGTTTCTATAGCATGACTATTTGTGATAATATAACCAGCTTCTTGATTACCAATAATACCTACTTTATAGTCTTTAACACTATCTTCTTGTACAGTATAAGTGATTTTTTGACCATTTTGATAACTATCTAAATCATCAAATGAACTTGTCCATTGATTTTCTTCATTTAATTCAACTGTTTTTCCAGTATCTTCATCATTTGCATATAAATGAATAATGATATAGTCAGGACGTTTTCCGTCTTGATTATCATGATCATTCCATACCTTTGATACTTTTACATTTGTTTTTTCAATTTCATGAATATTTGTAATATTGTAGCCATCAATATCTGTTGTATATCCAGCTACTTCATCTTCACTTACTGTATAAGTAATTTCTTGACCTTTGTTATATTTTGGTAAATCTTTAAAATTATATTTCCAATCATCTTCTGCTGTTACTGTTTTATGTTTGATTTCTTGACCATCAGCATATAAATGTACTGTAATATCATCTAAACGTTTTCCATCTTGATTATTTTGATCTTTCCATGTTTTAGTACCACTTACATTAACTGTTGCTGATTGATGAGTATTTTTAATATTAAATCCATCAATACTTGTTGTATATCCAATAACTTTATCTTCTTTTACTGTATATTTAATTTCTTTTCCATCTTTGTATTTAGGTAAATTTCCAAAATCATATTTCCAATTTTGTTCACTTGTTACATCTTGTTCAGCTATTTCATCTCCGTCAGCTAATAAATGAACTTTAATTGATCGAGGACGAAGACCATCTTGATTATCATCATCAATCCATGTTTTAATACCACTTATAGAAACTTCTTCAGGTGTGTAATGATTTGTAATATTATATCCATTGATATCTGTTGTATATTTATCAACATCATCTTCAAAAATTGAATATTTAATTTTTTTTGTCATAGCATCATCATATTGAGGTAAATTATCAAAATGATATTTCCAATGATCATCTGCCGTTACGGTTTTACTAGCAACAACTTCATTGTTATCATCTAAAACTTTTACCGTAATTGAATTTGGTCGTTTTCTATCTTGGTTATTATGATCATCCCAAGTCTTTTGTCCTTCAATAATAATAGATGGTACTGTTAAACCTAAGTTTTGATCTGGTAAATTATAAGAATATTCATTTTTACTTACCATTTCTTCTTTAGAAGGCATTGTAATATCAAGAATGGATCCTGAATTTAATGTATCATCATTCTTGTCAACATTTTCTTTTTTTACTTTAGAACTTTCTTCTACTTCACCTATATCAGATTTAGTAACACCATAATGACTGATATCTTTTTTACCTGATTCAAAGACAACTTTAAATTCACCTTCTGGTAAACCAACAAATTTATAATGTCCATTTTCATCAGTTTCAATTGTTGTTGGATATGTCTTTTTAACTACTTGACCATTTTCTTCAACATATCCTTCATAGGCTTCAAAAGGTTCATAGTTATCACCGTTTTTCTTAAGAATTGTAACTTTTACTTTTCCAACTCTTGTTTCACCATTTTCCAATTTACCATCTTTATCATGATCGACCCAAACAGTTCCTTCTAAAGAACGTTTAACAATATCTACTTTTGCTTTAGATGGAAGTTCATGACCATCATATAAAGTTGATAAAATATTAGCTAAATGATCGTGTTCAGCAGCAATGGCATCATATTCTAATTGAATAGAAACTGATTTATTAATGTCTAACTTAGCATCTTTATAAGCAATGGCTGTTGGCCAAGAACCAATTAAACCATCTCCTGTAAATGAAATGATATCTCCATTTTCATTTACGGTCATTGTCGCTTGTTTCCAACCATTTTCTTCATTAATTACTTCAGATGGAATAAGTGCAGCTGTTTTTCCTTTATAAGCTTCATTGTTTGTATACCATAGTTCTATGTCATTTGTGTCTCCAAGAGCTTTAGCGTTAAGAGAAACTGTTGAAAGTTTATATTCACCTTTCATAATCGTATCACCAATACCATCTTGTGGCATTGTATCTATAGCACATAAGTGATCAATAGGAGAAGAACTTGTATTTGTAATTAATAAATTAAAGTTTCCTAAATCATTTAACTCTAATAATGGTTTCCCTGTTTTTGTAAGATAAAATGATTTATCTTTTAAAATAGAAATTGATGTTGATGCTGTATTTTCATTATCAGATGTAAATGGTCGTTTATCTTCATCTGTATAAATACTAACAGATGTTTTTAATGTTTCATTATTTGCAACATCGTTTTCTGGATAAACTTCATCTCCAATTTTACATGAATAATGTAAATCTGGTAAAGCACCATTTTGTAAAGCAACTTTGGGAATTGTCCATTTTAAAGTTGTTGTGCCATCAGCATTATGATTTATTTCTGGTGTAATCACTTGTCCATTTTTTACAATTCCTTGATTAGGAAATTTCGATTGATATTGACCACCCCAATAAGCACTTCCTTCAATATAAGTAAGTCCTTTAGGAAGTGTATCTTCAAAATAGACAGTTGTTGTATCTTTTTCAGGTTCAACATTATTCCAATATTTTAATGAACCATTAATTACATAATCAACATAGCGTTGTTTATTGCTGACACTAAATTTTTGCAATGGATTTCCATTGTCACCCAATTGTGCTACTTTTTTTACAACTTTTGCTTCATAAGGAACAATATAAAGTCCATCAGCAGAAGTTACACTAAATTGATGTGATTGATCATTATCATAAACACCATTTGTATAATTGGGAACAGTATAAACATCTCGATGATCCATTGTTACTGGACTATGACTTACACCTTTTACAAATGATTTAGCAACTTTTGCATCTTTATTTTGACTTTTTACCCATTTACTCCAATCTTCTCTTGTTAAGTCATCTTCATTTGTTTTATTTGAGCTTTTTAAAACTTCTGATGTTTTATCTGCAAAATCTTTTTCAGTCCAACTATTTGTAACAGCCGTAATCATATAAACTTGATCTGTTTTAACTTTTGGATCAATATCTGCATTAAATTGAGCAATCAATCCTAAATTGGCAATTCCTGTATTACATCCTCTATATTGAACTAGAACACCATCACATCCTTCTTTTGGTGCTTCTTCATAAAATTTAAAATCACTCATTTTAGCAGTTTTCATCGTTTCATTATCTAAACCATTTTTATCATTTTGATAAACGGCATATAAGATTTTACAATCATATCCTTTATCCGTAACAGCATTACTAAATGAAACATTTTTTAATGCACTTTTATTAAATAAAACAAATTGATTGATTGCTACTGGGATATCTTCTAATAAATCTCCTGCTCCAACATTATTTTCATCATAACTAATTGTAAAGGCAACATTTGTAGCTCCAGCTGGTGCGATATCACCATCTCCCCATTTTTGACCATTGGTATATTCTGCAGTCCAATTACCTCTTTTAGAATAATAAATTTGATGTTCTCTTTTACCTTGCTGACTAATTTCCCATGTATTTGATTGAACATTATCTGTTTTAGGATCAGCTAAAGTTAATGTTTCAATTGATGATTCAACTCCTGTAGTTGATATAGCCTTCATATGGTCAACTTTAGCAGAAACGTTGATTGTTCCACTACCAAAAACATCTTCTAATTTTTTCCCATCTTTATTTTTATATGGATAAATGACTTTAAATTGGAATGCTGAGAAGACACCTTCTCTAATAGCATTTAAATTTTCCCAATACGATGCTTTTGAAGCATTTTCTTTAGGAAATTTATTTTTATCTATTTTATAATCTTTCACAGTTACATGCAGTGTTGTTCCCTCTTGTTCAAAAGAATAGTCCCCACTATCATAACAATGTCTTTTCTTATCTTTATCACTATACGCAAATGTTTCATTCGTATAAGGAATATCTGAAACAGCTGTTCCACCATTTTTATTAGCATTTACATAATAAAGTAATGGTTCAAAGCCTTTAGAAACAACATCTTGAGTACTTTCACTATTTTTAAGGCTATAATTTGATAAATCTATATCAAACGTAAATGGTTTTGAACTATCTGGAAATTCTACACCTTTTATTCCATTTCCTGGTTTTCTAATTTCTAAAGCCACACCATAAATTTCTTCATATCCTGTTACTTTATTATTTTTATATCCTTTCGCATTTTCTGGAAAATAGGTTGTATCACTTGTATTATTTTGATTAAAATCATAAACATCTTTTGTTTTATTTTTATCACCTTTTTTTGCTAAAACAATGTTATACATAGGTGCTGTTGTGACAATAACAGGTTCAATATTGTCTACAGTTGTCGAATTATTTTCATCATCTAACCATAATTTAATTTCTGGTTTTATTTTATATCCTTGTGTTTTATTTCCAACATAAAGAGAAAAAGCTTGTTCCACAGCTCCTGCTGAATAATCTTCAGGAACATTATAAGTTAAAATATAAACCTTTTTTCCATCTTTTTTAATTGGTGTTGGAATTTGATCAATAAAGTTCGAATTTGAAATTGAAAGTTCGTCATCATCTGGTAAAGTAATTTGATAATAAAGTTTATGTCCTTCTCCACCTAAAGCTGGTAAAGATGTTTTAACATTATACGTAATTGAATCAAATGAACGAATAATATCATTCGCTACGGAATTATCATATCCTTTATTTTCACCAGTTTCTTTATTCCAACAAAGTTCATCTAAATCTCCAGTTCCATTATCAGTAACTCCCGTGATAATTCCTGTACCCCAAATAGAACCGTTATTTGTAGCCAGTGATGCTGAGATTTGAGCATCTTGAGTTACAACACTTTTTGTATCTTTACTTTCTTGTGCTTGAACTTGAGATTTATCATCTTTCATTTCTAATGTGTTATTTGTTTGTACGTCAGCTTGTACATCATCAACATTTACAACCTCTGCAGAGGCTTGGGTCGTTGTCTCATCAGCAAATACCCCTACTTGAAATGTTGCTATGCTAATACATAGACACATGATCAAACAAATAATAAATCTTAATTTCTTTAACCCTTTCTTCATTTTTATAATTCCTCCCTAAAAAAAATACCAATTGCAAAATACTTATTTTTTTGCAACTGGCTGGCATTTAAAAGCCCCTATAGCTTTGCGTCATAACCTTTCGATTACTTTGCCTATGAACTTCATGTATAATATAAAATAACCGTCAAAAAAAATGAATAGTATTCATTTTCCTTGTTACAGGTTACATTGTTTGTCACAAAAAAAGAGGATTTTCAAAATCCTCAATGTATTACTACATAAATATATTTAAGCTACTTTGTAGAAGGTGTTAAAAATGTAAATAATTAAGCTTGTTTAATTTTTGTTAAATAAATGTAACCTAAACATGATGTAAGTAACATCATAAGATAAGGTATAACATTTGTTTGATCTCCTGTAGCAATACTTTCTGTATTATTTTCTTTTTGTGTATTTGTGTTTTGTATAGTTTGTATTTGATTATCTTTGTTTTCTATAGGTTGTTGATTTTTTAAATCATCTTCAATATACAAATCATCAACAATTTGTGTTTCATCAATAGATCCATCTAAATGCAAAAGTGTATACCCTTGTGGATTACCACAATCATTACGATAAATATTTCCTAAATCAGTAAGTGTACCTAGTTGATTTAAATTATCTGTATCTGTTGTATTATAAAAAAGTGCACTTGAACCTGCTTGAAACTGTGTGGCATCAAAACTAAACCACGCATATCTTTCTACAAAAGGTAATTCATCTAACCCTTGGATGTCATCAAAACCATTAATAACATAATCCATAAATTCTTGTACAGCTTCATTATGCTCATTTTGATTTCCATCATATGGATGCCAATATTCATTAGAATCCCATGCAGCAACTGCAAATTCAGTAATCCAAATAGGTTTTTGATAATGATCATAGACTTCTGTAATATAATTTAAGAAATTTTGTGCTGCTACTTTTGGTGTATAACCATCTTCAGCATTTTCTAAGCCAATATATCCTGGATAATTATGAATCGCAATAAAATCATCTTTTGTGTTTAATTGATTCCAATAATTTTCAAACCAACCATTTTCTTTAACGGCGGATTCACTTACTGCTGGAGAACCCACTCTTAAACCACTTGAATGAAAAACATCATTATAATCAGCTGCTAAATCTACAGACATATTTGCCTCTTGGTCATAATCTGGTTCATTAAAACTTAAAACTTTATCATACCCCTCATCTTTAATATTCTTTAAACGTTCACTGACATTTCCTACATCATTCCATATCATTGGAACAAATTCTAAATTACTATTTGCACTATCTTGATCATCATATGCTTCTTCTGACCAGTTATAATACCAAGAAACCCCCATATTTTGTGTATATCTTAAAGAATTTGTTTCATCTTCTTCATAAAAGCCCATTCCTTTTTTAGAAACATAGAATGTACGTTCGCTTACATTGATTTCATCCTCATTTTCTAAAACAGCAACAACTCTTACTGTATGACTTGAAACTTTTGTTGTATAAATAGATGTTTGTGTTGTATTTGCATCAACACTTTTAATAAATTCTCCATCAAAGTAAAGATCATATCGTTTAACAGAATCATTCAGTGGATTCCATGTAATCTTGATATCTCCTGCAGCTACTAATTGTCCTTTTTGTGGCGATTGCAACGCTGTTGTTTTCCACGTATCATAAGGATTTTCTTGAGCTTTTACAGTTGATATATAAGGTGAAAGGAGGAGGGTTGCACTTAAAAGTGCAACGCCTAATTTCTTAAATCCCTTCATTATTAATTTCCCTTATTCTTTCTTTGAAGGGCAATATAACCACCAGCTGCAGCCATCGCTAATAATGCATAAGGTACAACAATCATATCATCACCTGTTTTTACTTTAGAATGTTTCTTTGTTGATGAAGTTTTATTTGTATGACCTTTTCCAGTACTTGGTTTTGTACTTTGACCTTGATCATTAGGTTTTTGATTTGGTTGATCATTATTTCCAGAAACTGTTTTTAAACTATTAACTGCATTTTGTAATGAAGCTAAAGCTTGATCAACTTCATCTTGAGTTGCATCTTCATTTTGTAAAACATCTTGTGCATTCTTTAAGGCATCTTTAAATGCTTTCCATGAATCTGCTGTATAATCTGTTTCTTTTAAATCTTTTTTATCTGTATAAAGTTTATTTAATTCGTCTTTGCTTACTTTTACTACTAATGCATCTTGCGCTTTTTGTAATTTTTCAACAGCTTGATCTACATCTTTTTGTGTAGCATATTTTAATCCATCTGTTGTTAAAACTTCTGCTGCTTCATTATAAACAGTTTCATAAGCTTGATAGCTATCATCTGTATAAGTATTAGCATCCTTTTTATTTTCAACTAAAGCTTTTAAAGCATCTAAATCTAAATCATCATCTCCTAATTGTTTAATATCTGTAATTGTATCAACACCAATATATTTACCTTTTTGATCATTAGTATTTTGTTTTCCAACAATAGCAGTACCATTTTGATAGCTTAATAAGAATTTTCTAGACCATCCTTCTCCACCAATACCACTGCTTACACCGGAGCCAACACCATTAATAATATGATTGAATTTTTGTAAAGCACCATCTTCATTAGCAAATGTTTGAAGACATGCATTTTCAATTAAAACATCTTTACTATTTGGTACTTCAATCGCATTATCCATTTGAATTGAAACTGTTTTACCATCACCTAAAGTACCTGGTTGACCATTTTCTCCTAAAGTCCCACCAGTATAAATAAATACATTATAAATTCCTAATCCAACAGCATAATGTTTTTTCACATTATTAGCAACTTTATAAGCTGCATATCCATTAACTGAGCCATTATGAGACATCCATGTTTCTTGTGAAATTGGATCATAACATTTTTCATTTTGATAGAAATATGTTGAACCATTTTCACCATTCCATAAAGTATCATATTGATTGAAATGTTCATTGAATAATGCATAACATGTTACGTTATCACCATTAACTGTTAATCCATGATTTGAAACATTACCATCCCAAGCAACACCAGTTCCATGGTCTGCACGCCAAATCCAGAAATGATCACATAAAACATCATTACTATTAATTTCTAAAGCATCATCTGCTGTTGTTAAAGTATCTGTTGTACCACCTACACGGAAGAATAAATCTTGTAAAATAGTTGGGTTATTTCCATGATCTTTATCAGATTTTTTATTTCCAACTTTTAATAAATATTTCGAATGACTACCTGCATCAAAAATTAACCCTGCTACTCTTACACCATCAACATCATCAACTAACATAGCTGCTTCATCATTATCAGGAATAATAGAAGTCATTCCACTACCTAATAAGATTGTGTTTGCTTTTGTTACATGAATAGTTTCTTCTGCATGATATGTTCCAGGTGTAAAGTAAATATTTTTACCTTCATCTAAAGCTTTATTAATATCACTTGCACTATCTGTAGGTTTAGCAATATAGAATTCATCTAATGAAATAGATTTACCTGCACCCATTCCATCGTTATCTTTTCCATCACCCCAACTAATACCTTTTGTATTTTTTTGAACTGCAGGAACAAATACTTTGTATTCACCATCGTCATCTAAATATAAGAATGGTTTTTCAGCTAATTCTTTTGTTTTTTCAATATTTGTGAAGACTTGTTGTCCTCCATCACTGGCTGGAATATTCCAGTTTGAAGCACCTTGTTTACTTAATAATTCTTCACCAGTTGTACCATCAGCTTGTGGTAAATTACTTGCTTCAACACCTTGGAAGAAGTTATTTAATGTTGTTCCATAAGCATTACCTGCTAGTTTACTATTTCTTGTATAGAATTGTTGTCCAGAGAATGTACCAGCACTTAATTGATTTCCATTATCATTAAATGAAGCATTGATCCATGAATCAGCAACATATCCACCACTTGCCCATCCATAGTTCCAATCATATGCAATTGGTCTTTCTGAATAAATTCTTCTAAGTGGTGCTGCTTGAGCAACTGCCCAATTTAATTGATCTGGACGATAAGAACCATATCCTGCTTTTCCTTGTTCATTTCCAGTGTTATAAACTGAAATATTTTCAGCTGATCTCCAGAAGTTACAAGTAGCATTATCACCATTTCCACCTAAAGCACCTGCAGGTAGATAAGCAGGAATAGCAATATTATTTAATTTAACATCTGTTGGTAATTTTCCTAAACCACTCAATGTTGTATAGAAACCTAAATACATACATGATGTATCTGTATAATCTCCTTTTTTAAAGTAAACTTGGTATTGTTTTCCTTTAAATTGGGCATCATTTGTATAGTCATTTTGTTGATCAAATAAGTTCTTTAATAATTCATCAATTTTTTGAGTATCATCATCTGGTGAGAAAATAAATGTATTTCTACCAAATGTTTCTGTTTCTAATGAAACATATTCAGATTCATCTGCTTCATCAGCATTTTTAAAGTCTTCATCTCCAAAGTTTCCATTGTTTAAAGCAACTACTTTATAGTAGTTATTGTATTTATTTTTTTCATCTACTGCTTTTACTTTTGCAGAGTTTGTTTTAACAACAGCAACTTCTTTATAATCACCAAACATGCTTGTTGCACCTAAGATACGATAATGAGTCGCATTTTTAGCTTTATTGAATTCAACTGTAAATTCATTATCAGATTGTTTTAATTTTAATCCTGAAACAGTTTCAGGTTTTTCACCAATTCGTGTTGGTGCAGTAATTGTATCTGTTTCATAAATTGGATTATCTACTAACTCTAAGTTTCCATTACCACTAATGAATTTTAAATAGAATTCATATTTAGTACCAGCTTTTAAATTTTCTACAGTATAATGATCTGTATTTGTAATAGACGCAACTTTTTTAAATACTTCTTCGTTAGAAGCTTTTGCATAAACTTCAATATCAGTATATAAATTGATAGGTTTTGTCCATTTTAAATCAATTGTTGTTTGTGTTCTAGAACTTTTATCATAAGATAAATCAGTTACTTCACTTAATTCTTGACTTGTATGAATGATGAATCTTTCATTATCAGGAATTTCTTCTGTTGCTTCACATCCTGCTTCTAAGATATTATCATCATTAACTTTGACATAAGTTCCCTTAGCGGCATCTCTTAAAGCAAATTGTCCATTACCAAGAGGTTCAATAGCGATAGATTCCCAACCACCATTTTTACCAATAGAACCAACGGCTGGTGTGGCACCATCAACCCATTTAGCTGATGCAATTTGATATCCAGGTTTACTTACTGATTGAAAAGCAACAACATCTTTAATACCATCTCCATTTGTCCCAAAGCTCACATTAAATTTTTCAGCATCTGTAATATTTTCTTTGTCACCTGTTACATAAATTGGTGCATAATCTTCATCACTTTGATCTTTAAATGTGACTAATTTACCTGTTGAAACACTTTCAATATAAGTTGTATTATCAATGATTGCTGGATTTTCAACAATTGTAAATTCAGTAGCTTGACTTACATCATCTCCTAATTTACGAATTTCACCTTGATCATTAACAGTTAAATAATAACCTCTTGTCATATCTCTAATCGTACCAATACTATCACCTGTTTTTGTAATAATATAAGAACATTGTTTTAAATCATCATCATTTTTATCTCTTTGATTTGGATCAGCAAAAATAAAATCATTACCTTCAGAACGAATAGGATAATATTTTCCATCTACTTCATATCCAATTTTTACTTTTACCTCACCTTTAGAAGCATCTGCTCCACTTTGATCTTCTAATGGAGTAATTTTTAAAAGTGAATTTGATAAAACTTTTCCAGATTTTGAATAATCTCCATCTGCTTTAGTATCATTATTTCCCCAATTTATATTATGAATATAAATTGCTTTATTATTTGTATTTGAAATCAATGCATATGTGTTTTCTTCTTTGAACGTAAATACATCTTTCACTGCTTCTACAGAAGCAACACCCATTACTGAAAACGTCATTGCGAGTGTAAGTATAGAAGCAAGCAATTTCTTTATCCGTTTCATATTTTTCTCCCTTCTTAATACATTCATTTTGTGATATCTATAGAAAGTTGGCCATGCTTTCTATAGTCATGCACTTTAAATGAATGCATTTCTATCACACAAAATAAAATAGCATAAGAGTCTTAAAATAGATAGCGCTTTCAGTAATTGTGTAACAGGTTACATTCTTTGTCACAAAACTTACTTTTCGTCATAAATAAAAAAAGTGCTCATAATGAGCACTTTTTAGAATTATTCTATTTCTTTATTTTTTATTGCTTGAAGTTTTCTTCCAATACGTTCAATAATGTAAACGACTGGAACCTGTGAAGAAATATTCTTTGTATTTGGTAAAATCAATTTTTTAATAAAATATGGAATTGTTAAATCTGACATTTTAGCAATCGTACTATTTGTATCATTTACAATTGAAATAATTCTTGATTGTACCCCTCGATAAAGTCTTAACTGATCAATAACTTCTTTTGTTTCTCCACTATTTGAAAAAGCTACTAATAAACATTTTTCAAAACGATCAGTAGGTGCAGGATAAAAAGGATCATCAATATATTGGCTATAATAGCCCATATTAGAAAAAAATCTTGCAGCATATTTAGCCATAATACCACTTTGACCAATTCCAAGACAAACAATAAAATTACTATCAACAATATAATTTACAGCTTGTTCAATATTATCATGAAATTCTTTTCCTTTAGAGTATTCAAAAAATTGATTCAACATTGTGATTTCGTCATCAATTTCTGGCATTTTATTGACTTCATTAAATCTTTTTAACTCTATTTTAAATTCAACAAAACCATCGCAATCTAGTTTATGGCAGAAACGAGTAATCGTTGCTGTTGATACATGACTTTCACTGGCAAGTTCTCTTATATTCATTTTAAGAACTTGATTTATATTTTTTATAATATAATTATAAACAATTAATTCTGTATCATTAAGTTTTGAAATTTGTTCATATGTAAAAATCATAATTTTCACCCTTCCTTGAAAATATATTTTATCATAAACTACTCTATTTTTCATTTCTAATATAGAAAATAATTCATATAGTTTTTAAGCATCATAGATAATAGCTTTGAAGTATTAGACAAATCATTTATTCTTTTTATAATAAAGATAGAGGTGATAGAAATGGAATATACTACATTAGGAAATACTGATATTAAAGTTTCTAAAGTATGTTTAGGATGTATGAGCTTTGGTAAAGCTGGAACATTACATGATTGGACTTTAGATGAAAAACAAACAGAAGAAATGGTCAAACATGCTCTTGATCTAGGAATTAACTTTTTTGATACATCTAATAATTATTCTAAAGGAACAAGTGAAGAATATTTAGGAAAAGCTTTTAAAAACTTAGGAGTTAAAAGAGAAGATGTTATAATTGCATCCAAAGTTTATTTTAATGAAGGCAGACTTTCTAAAGAAGCAATTTTTAGAGAAATCGATGGTACTTTAAAACGTTTAGGAACTGATTATTTAGACTTATATATTATTCATCGTTTTGACTATGACACACCAATAGAAGAAACAATGGAAGCTTTACATGAGCTTGTTAAATGCGGTAAAGTACGTGCTATTGGTGCATCAGCAATGTATGGTTATCAATTCCATAATATGCAAATTGTTGCTAGAGACAATCAATGGACACCATTTTCTACAATGGAAAATCATTATAATTTACTTTATCGTGAAGATGAAAAAGAATTGATTCCTATTTGTAAACAAATGAATGTTTCTTTAATGCCTTATAGTCCTTTAGCTGGAGGACATCTTGCTAGAAATACGTGGGAATCTCAAACATTAAGAGGGCAAACTGACCGTGTAGTACATGGCAAATATGATCAAATGGAAAAACAAGATATGGAAATCGTTAAAAGAGTGGATGAACTCTCTAAAAAATATCATTGTAAAATGTCACAAATCGCTCTTGCTTGGCAATGGGCTAAAGGTATTTCTTCCCCAATTATTGGAGCAACCAAAATGTCTTATATTGATGATGCCGTTGATGCCTTAAATATCAAACTTACAAACGAAGATCTTGCTTACCTTGAAGAAAGGTATGTCCCTCATCCAATTGTAGGTGCTATCAATGAAAACCCACCACAAGGTGTAATGTTATTAAATAAAAAATAATTTGTTTATACAAAAGAACCTGTTTGAAATAATTAATTCAAACAGGTTCTTTTTAATGGATGATTTTTAAAACGTCATCTTCGTTTGTGATATCAAAAATTGAAAGTGTTAATGTATTAAGTTTTTCAATTGAACTATTTGGTATTGC